>Ga0193726_1001132_pt1 | contig 22548 bp, 17 predicted proteins | sample H2c1metaG_FD_144928 | JGI IMG/M metagenome (GOLD analysis project Ga0193726, IMG submission 144928) | Soil microbial communities from a riparian zone of the East river system, Colorado, United States - H2c1 | ecosystem: Environmental > Terrestrial > Soil > Riparian zone | place: USA: East River...
CCGCACTGCCCCGCCCCCCTGCATTCATGGGAAGCCATCCATCCGGGATGGACGACGGGACGCGATCTGGTCGGCGATATCGCCGACGCTTTGGAGAAACGCGGAATCAGATTGATTCTTTATATCAACTCTCCAGTATTGACAAACTTTGGGAAGACCGGGGAAACCGGGATCTACGAGCTGACCTTCAGCGAGGAGCAATTCACGGAGATTCACAAGAATGTTCTGAGCGAAATCGGATCCCGGTATGGCCAGAGAGTGGCCGGCTATTGGTTCGATTCCTGGTATCAATCGCTGGCTGCCTACCCCGATGTTCCGATTGAAGCAATCTACCGTTATTGCAAAGTAGGAAACCCAGGCCGGATTACTGCCTTTAACTTCTGGATCTTTCCAGTCTTAACTCCCTGGCAGGATTACTGGGCGGGCGAACTCTATGCTCTTCAAAATCCTTTTGAGTCTCGTTACATTCAGAGGGGGGCTGGCGCAGGATTTCAGGCCCACGGGATGGTATCCATGCTGCCATCATGGGTGCATAGCGAAACCGGCCCGATTCCACCGCCTCAATTCAGCACGGAGGACTTGATCGCACACGTGAAGGCCAACCTGGAACGCCAAGCCATCACGACGATCAACATCGGAATCTACCAGGACGGCACGATTGAGCAGAGTTCTCTTGACATGATGACCCGATTGCGGCGCGCGATTAGGGAGAAGTAAGGGAAGTGATCACGTCGTGATCAGAGTGAATTTGCCCGCTACTCTGCCTGGACGGTATGCGCACGAACCCGGCGTTGCGTCGGGACCCGACGCTATGGGCGTGGGACCACCAGGGGCCTGCCACCCTTCACGGACAGTATGCCTATGAGCCTCGTCCGACCGGGCCTGTATTGGGCGCACCTCTTGTTGGGCAGCTTTCAATTGGGCAGTTATTTTCTTGGACCGGTAACATTCAACCCATGAGCGGACGACTCAAGGACAAGGTGGCGGTGGTGTTGGGCGCAGGTTCCAGCGGCCCGGGCTGGGGCAACGGGAAAGCCGCTGCCGTTCTATTCGCTCGCGAAGGAGCAAAAATATTCGCGGTCGACCTGCGGCGCGAGGCGGCGGAAGAGACCAGGGAGACTATCACGGCTGAAGGTGGCAACGCGACGAGCTTCACGGCTGATGTGTCTAAAGCTCAAGACATAGAGTCTCTGGTGGATGCGTGCATCAAGGCCTATGGCGGGATCGATATTCTACTCAACAATGTGGGGATCCTGGCGGTGGGTGGCCCGGAGGAAATGTCGGAAGAAGTTTGGGACCGTCAGCTGGCCGTAAATGTCAAGAGTGCATTTCTCAGTTGCAAATATATTCTGCCGATACTGGTCCGCAAGTCAGGCAGTGCGATTGTTAATATTTCGTCCATCGCTTCGATCCGCTATACAGGGTACCCGTCTGTCGCTTACAACGCTTCCAAGGGCGCACTCAACCAGCTTACCCAGAACATTGCGATTCAATATGCCGCCAAGGGTGTCCGCGCAAACTGTGTTCTTCCCGGGTTGATGAATACGCCGATGATTCGCACTCCTCTGGCAAATGCCTATGGGCCTGGTGGGGTGGAAGAGATGATTCGTCTCCGGGACGCGCAGGTACCTATGGGGAAAATGGGTGACGCATGGGATGTGGCGTATGCAGCCCTATTCCTAGCTTCCGACGAGGCCAAGTATATTACCGGCATCTCCCTGGTTGTCGATGGTGGTTTGACTTGCAAGTGTTCGTAAACGACTGTTTTCATCACCTACTGGCGCAGCGTTCGAATATGATCCTTTAGTCTCTGACATCTTCCGGCGCACTCGAAATCATTCAAGGCGAGGTTTGAAATGCTGAGCCAGCCCGCCGATGACTCCGAGTCCGGCGAGTTGATGTCGCAGGCACAAAAATATGAACTCGCGACCCGAACAAGACGATGGTGGTGTGCTGACCCGGATGGGAATGGCCCTGTCAGACTGGGCGGAGCGGTGGTTCCCGGATGCTCTCGTTTTTGCCATGCTTTCGATTGTCGTCGTTTTCGTAGCAGGCCTTTCCATCGGAAGCACCGCGTCTGATCTGGTAACGGATTTTGGAGACGGATTTTGGGAGTTGGTTCCATTCACAATGCAAATGTCCATGATCATCATCGGAGGCTATGTGGTCGCGAGTTCTCCACCGGTCGCGCGGATCATGCGTTGGCTGGCCTCCATTCCTCGTACGCCACGCGGGGCTGTGGCTTTCGTGGCCTTTGTTTCCATGATTAGCTCTTTGCTTAGCTGGGGGTTCAGCCTCGTCTTCAGTGCGCTCCTTGTTCGGCAGGTTGTTCAACGTGTACGTGGGGTGGACTACCGCGCTGCGGGGGCAGCCGCTTATCTCGGGGTTGGCAGCGTATGGGCGCTCGGGCTTTCCTCCTCGGCCGCCCTCTTGATGGCCTCGAGCGGATCGATCCCTCCGGAACTCTTCAGGATCAGTGGGCGAATTCCATTGACCCAAACTATCTTCACCTGGCAGAGCGAGCTTACGGCTCTCACGGTTATTACAGTATCTGTAGCGGTGGCCTATCTTTCGGCTCCTGGTGCGTCGGCTGCTAAAACGGCGGAGGCACTCGGAGTTACGATCGTGGATCCAGCGCCGCTGGTTGAGAATCGTCGCCCGCCGGGAGAGTGGCTCGAGTACAGTGGCCTCCTGACAGTGCTTATCTGCTCGATGGGATTCACTTATCTGGGTAAAGTTATCCTTGCCAAGGGGCCCATCGCCGCACTCGATTTGAATACCTACAATTTTTTTTTCCTCATGTTGGGCTTGCTCCTGCACTGGACGCCCCGCGCCTTCATCCATTCCGTCAAGGCCGCGGTGCCAGCCACCGCTGGTGTACTCATTCAATTTCCTTTTTATGCCGGCATTTTTGGAATGATCACCAAATCCCCGATCTCGCACGAGATGGCGCAGCTCTTTGTCCGGATTTCTACGCCCGCCACCTATCCGGTGCTGACCGCCGTTTACTCCGCAGTTCTTGGGTTGTTCGTGCCTTCCGCCGGAAGTAAGTGGCTGATCGAGGCACCTTATCTCCTTCAGGCAGCGACCCTGCTCCACGTCAACCTGGGATGGGTGGTTCAGATCTACAATACCGCTGAGGCGCTGCCTAATCTCATCAATCCATTCTGGATGCTGCCATTACTGGGCCTCTTGAAAGTTCCGGCGCGACAGCTTATCGGCTATACCGCGCTTCAACTGATCGTAAACCTGCCCGTGGTGCTATTGCTCCTGTGGTTGCTGGCGCGAACTCTGCCTTATGACCCGCCGCATTTTCATTAGCTCAAATGAGCCCGCCTTCGGTTGCGCCATGCGAAGTGGTATCGGGAACAAATTCGGATCGCTTGCCGCGACTTGAAGCATCGTCAGACGCAATCGGCACGCCCTACTTCCGGTGTAAGGCCGGGTCAAGTGCGTCCCCTTTCCTCAATGCCCCGCCAATCCGTTCAGAGAGGAGGGAGCTGGCCCGCCTAAGCACTCGTATTACGGCAACGGGAGTCGTCGGATCCCCGATTCGTTGAAGAAATGGAACGCTCAGTGCAGCAACGGCGTATCCTCGAGAATCAAGAACAGGAAATGAAATATTAATTACTCCCTCCACCTCGTAACTCTTCCTCTGCTCGAATCCTCGCCGTTTGATCTTGTTCAGGTCCGCGCCGAAGCCGCGCGGTGAGCGGGTATGGTTGTGGTGGCACCAAAGCTGTAGGGCGCGAGAAGCAACCTCGGGGCTCTGGTGCGCCAGAATCACATGTCCTGTGGTTGACCGCATTAAGTCGCCGATGCCTCCCGCCTTGACGTAAAAACCGACGCTGAGTGGCGAGTCGACCTGGGCGACAATTACTACTCGGTCGCCGTCGAGCACCCCCAGATGGCAGGATTGGTTGAGTTCGTCTGTGACCTGTTGCATGATCGGCAGCGATTCAGTAACCAGGCGCTCGGTCGGGGGGTATTTCTGTCCCAATTCAAATAGACGCAACGTCAGATGGAAGCGCTCCCCATCGCGCGACTGAGAGATGTAGCCGCGCTCTTCGAGACACACCAACATTCGAAAGACCTCGGAAACGGTGCGACCGAGACGCCGAGCCACATCGCTCTTGGTGAGACCGGCTGGCTCTCTGGCGAAGAGTTCCAGTATATCGAGACCCTTCTCCAGAGCAGGTGTCGGATACAGGCGGGCGACTTTTCTGTGCATTTTGACCTTCACATTCCTTCGGTACAGCGCCCATTGAAACCAGAGAATCGGATTTCGAAGAGCTCGGCTTGCTCTGGCATCGAAAGAGTGTACAGGAAATTTTCCGGAAGAGAAGTCTCGCACTCTCAACCCTTTGCTCGACGGTAGCAAGTTTAATTCGCGGCGAGGAGATCGGCCGACACGCAGGCAAAATCCGGTCCTCTATGTGACTCGATAATCGAACGACTGATCGCCAACCCCATGCCGCTGCCTTCTGATTTAGTGCTAAAGAATGCGTCGAAACTCTGCTCCTCTTTCTCGATAGGCAATCCAACACCTGGATCGCTGACTGAGATCAGCACTAGGCCGTCCCGATCGGGTCATCAGGAGCCGCGCATACGCCAGCGACACGGAATTACGAGACGCGGTTGCATCCTGCTTGCACATAAGCATCTTTGAGCTCATCTTGTAGCCTGCTCGCTTTCTCCTCATCAAATAACCGAAGGTAGTTGATACAGCCGCGTAAACTCTCAAGGTAGCGTCGATCAACCCATTCTTGCGAACGTAGGAAGAGGGAGTTCGCCTTTATTGGCTGCTCGAGATAACCATTTCACGGTCACACCAGCCCGTTCTGAAACCCATTCTTTCCAGCTTGACCGGGCAAAATTTGATGAAGTCAAGTCGCTTTCGCCAGAACTTCGGTATGTGATCGCTTTGCATTCGTTTTTCGTGCCCATAGAAACCGGACTGCTAGGTTGGCACCTGGAGAAAAAGGCCCAAAGGGTAGTGAATGGAGTTGCGTGGGACACTTTCTCCGATCCGGCTTGAAAGTGAAAGTTGCGGAATCGCGGGGATTTCGGGCGATTTTGGGGTAATGCAGCCTGAATTCTCTGCAGTCCAGACTGAATGGCGGAGGGAGAGGGATTCGAACCCCCGGTACCCGTTAAGGTACAGCGGTTTTCAAGACCGCCTGATTAAACCACTCTCACATCCCTCCGCAGGGACATGGGGCCAATTTTCGATAGTTTATAACAATGTTAGACTGAGCTAACCTGGAATGCATGTGCGGCCGCTGCGTCGAATGTTTCTCTGGCTATTTTTCTCTGGTCGGACGGCGAGGCTCAGTGCAGGTGGGGAAAGCGCTTTTTACCTGAAACTGCGGCTCTCGGTAACTCTCGAATAAAGTTTAACCTGCTCATAGCGCAGGTCTTATGGATTGCATCAAAGGGCCATACTCTTGTTCCTGGTGAAGATGTGCGTCTGCTAAGTGCGCGGCTAATCGTTTCTCTCATGCTGGGGATCACCCTGGTTTCGTTCCTCTCCTCCTACTACGAAGTGCGGTCGGAGAAGCGAAGCTTGCGGCGGGATCTCGAGCGCCGGGGTGAAGTGTTGGCTGAAAGCATCACGGGAAACGTTGAGCCTTCTCTTGAAAAGAACAATCGCAAGGAGCTGCAGCGTATCGTGGGACGCTTCGGGAACCGCGAACACCTTGCCGGCATCGGTATCTATGATAAGACAGGGCAGCCGATCGCCATCACTCCGGGACTCACCGAGCGCCTGGCCGGCCACACCTCGCCCGTGGGCAAGGCGGAAGCGGAAAATCACGGTTACGGCGAGTTCGTTCATGAAGGCAGTCTGTCCATTCACATTTACGCCGTGCCCCTGCACGTGAAAGATGAGGTTGTGGGCGGCCTCGCCATTGTTCAGGATTCCAGCTACATCAACGCGCAAAGCGTCAGCGCCTGGCGCGACACTTTTGTTCGAGTCCTGGTGCAAGGGCTCGTGATCGTATGCGTGACGTTGCTGATTGTGCGCTTGAGCATTGTGGCCCCAATCGCGCGCGCCACGCAGTGGATGAAGGCCCTGAGAACTGGAAAAGGCTCGGCGCGGCCGCCGGATCTCGACCTGCTGCGTCCGCTTGCCCGGGAAATGACGACTTTCGCCGCCAGTCTCACCGCGGCCCGCTTCGCAGCGGAGAAAGAAGCCCAGCTTCGCGAAGCAGGAGATTCGGTCTGGACCGCGGAAAGGCTGGGCGTCCATGTCCGCGCCAAGCTGGAGAGCAGCCGGCTGTTCGTGGTCTCCAACCGCGAACCCTATCTGCATATTCATCAAGGCAAGGAAATACAAATGATGGTCCCGGCAAGCGGGCTGGTCACCGCCCTCGAGCCGATCCTGCGCGCCTGCGACGGGACGTGGGTCGCCCACGGCAGTGGCGATGCAGACCGCGAAACTGTCGACAAGCGCGATTGCCTTCGGGTTCCACCGGAAGAGCCGCGCTACACGTTGCGCCGAGTCTGGTTAAGCAAGGAAGAGGAAGAAGGCTACTATTACGGTTTTGCCAATGAGGGACTGTGGCCACTGTGCCACATTGCCCACACCCGGCCGTTGTTCCGGGCCTCCGACTGGGACCACTACCAGCAGGTCAATCAGCAATTTGCGGACGCCGTTCTGGAAGAAATGGCGGACATCGAACAGCCGGTCCTGCTGGCCCAGGACTATCACTTTGCCTTATTGCCCCGCATGGTGAAGAAGGCGCGTCCGGACGCCAGGGTGGCAATTTTCTGGCACATCCCGTGGCCGAATCCGGAAGCGTTTGGTATCTGTCCCTGGCAGCGAGAATTGCTGGATGGGTTGCTGGGGGCGGATCTGATCGGCTTCCATATTCAGTCGCACTGCAACAACTTCTTGCAAACCGTCGATCGGGCGCTCGAGTCGCGTATCGACTGGGAACATTTTTCGGTGAACCGCGAAGAGCATCGCACCGTGGTGAAGCCGTTCCCGATTAGCGTGGATTTCAATGAGGCTCCGGTAGAGGCGGAAACCGAAGATACCGCCTATGAAGAGCGGGTGACCCTGTTGCGCGAGCTTGGAATCGAAGCATCGCTCCTGGGAGTGGGAGTGGACCGCGTGGACTACACCAAAGGCATTCTCGAGCGCTTCCTGGCCATTGAACGGCTGTTGGAAAAGTATCCCGCCTACCGTGAGAAGTTCACCTTCATACAAATTGGCGCCCCCAGCCGCACCCACATCAAGCGCTACCACGATCTGTTGGGAGAAGTTGAAGTCGAGGCGGACCGCATCAATTGGCGGTGGCAAACCAGTAAGTGGAAGCCGATCGTTTTCCTGAAACGGCAACACAGCCATCGCGAGATTGACCGGTATTACCGAACCGCCGATCTGTGCGTTGTGAGTTCGCTGCACGATGGAATGAATCTGGTAGCCAAGGAATTCCTGGCGTCGCGTCATGATGAGCAGGGAGTTCTCGTTCTGAGCTGCTTCACCGGCGCCGCCCGGGAGCTGCCCGACGCGTTAATCGTAAATCCCTATAACATCGAGCAAACCGCCGAGGCCATCCGCTTCGGGTTGGAGATGGATTTGGACGAGCGGCGGGTCCGCATGCGGCGAATGCGCAAGGTGGTGAAGGAGCACAATATTTATCGCTGGGCGGGCAATCTGATTTCGGATCTCTCTGAAGTCCGGCTGGAGACGCCAGGGGACGCGAAGGTGCGGGGGTCCGAAGCCAGAGTGGGCGCATAGCCGCGAAAAAAGCTCCCGCCGCTTAGGGGAGTTCGTCCGCCAGGAGTTTATAGATGGTTTCGACCACACCGCTGCCGTCTTCGCCGACAGTGACCTGGTCCACACGTTTTTTGAGCGCTGGAATGGCGTTCGCAACCGCAACCGAAAGCCCGCACTTGCTCAGAAATGCCTGATCGTTTTCCGCATCCCCGATTCCCACAACTTCCGATTCCGGTAAAGCGAGCTCGGCCAATGCGGCGGAAAGGCCCGTGGCTTTGCTGACGCCAGCAGGCAAAACCATGACCGCATCTTTGTTGTAGATCACCTGCAGCGGAAACCCGAACTCCTGGATGATTTTCACTACAACTTTGTCGTAAGGTCTGACGGTGGCCACGACACTTCGTCCCACCGAGACCGGTATGCCGTGGTGCGCCAGGTGTCTCACGAAGGATTTATCGGCTTTTGCTCCCAGCAGGCGGTCTTCCCCCGAGGAGGGAGCATGCAGGAGCGCCCCATTTTCCGCGACAACCAGGTCGAATAACTCCATCGCGGGAAAAAGGTCGCGCAGCTCGGGGAGCTCGCGACCGGTCACCAGGATCAGTTTTCGTCCGGATGCGCGGACCCTTCGCAACGCGGCGAGAGTGCTGTCGGCCACCTGCCCTTCATGGGCGAGAGTTCCATCGTAGTCAGAAGCCAGGACCCGAAATCGCAAACTGGTTTTTCCTTTCGGCCTTGAGATGCATCCTAAGAGGCCAGCAGCTGCTGCTTGCCCTTACTATCAATGATCTCACAGCCCGCCTGGACCCGGCCAAGGCAGTCCATTCTCCCTTTGATTTCAATGCAGCGGCATCTCGGTTGCGAATTGAGCCGAAGGAGCGGCAAACCTGGGGGAGTTGCTCTTAACTTTGCGCAAATTCCGAGGGTTCCATTTTCAGCATACTTTTCGAACTCTTCAGGAGCGCCAATTTTATCGGAGTCGGCTACGCCCATGATGTGCCCACCGGACTCACCTTGGACGCCACGCGGAAGGTTTGGCGAAGGATCTTACAACGGTGGACACTCGCTCCGCTCCTCTGCGATGGAAGATTTGCGGACCCGCATCGTACAGGTCGCTCAGTCAGGGCATCACCCGCTGACCGGTGTGCTGGCCCATTCCCTCGAACCATGCGCGAATCAGATCGAACGGCTCTTCGCCCACCCAGAATTTCGCGTCGGAACCTGGGAAGAGAGTCCGCCAGCCGGCGAAAGAAAACGTTCTGATGAGCACCGGCGCCAGGCGTGCCTGTTGTTGCTTCACATCCTGTCGGGCTTGGCGTGGTGGCGCCCGCGCCTTCTATGGCTTCTTGTCGGCGGGCGGCATGGGCCCCGGTGTAGGCGGCTTGGCAAACTGGGCGTCGTCGATCGGGACATTCTGCTTGACCTGCTCCAGCTGAATGGTGAATCGTCCACCCGGACGCGCGATGGTCCAACGGAAGGGGGTCTTCACGCCGTCGACATCGCGATAGTCGGCGTAGTCGATTTGCGTCGGATTCAAGCCGAGCGGCGATTCTGCGTAGCGCAACTCGCGCAGAAGCAATCCTGATTGAGCGTCGAAGTAAAGTCTTGCCGGTGGTTGTCCTTGGCGAAGGGCGAAAATAACGTAGGTTGATTGATCTCCGATCTTTTCTTCCTGTTTTACCCGGAGTTCTGCAAAAATCTGCTTGATGTCGGTGGGAAAGTGCAGGTTGGCATCGAGTTTGGCGGCTTCGATGTCAGAACTGCTCATGTCCCGCAGCGGACGCCCCGGTGCCATGAGCCAGCCGTCGTGTCCGTTGTACGCGGTGACGCTATCCCCGCTGGAAAGATGCATCAGGGAAATGCGCTTGTCTGGATTCTTTTGATAAATATCGATCGGCATCTGGTGTCCGCCAACATTCGCAGTGCCGTGGGCCACGCGGCTGGAGACTTTCTGAATGGCAGCAGCACCGCCGAGCGCCTGAACATACTTGTCGATCAGTTGATCGGAGCTGGGAAGCTGGGGTGAATTCTCGCGAGCATCGCTGCCCGGGCCGGCGACTGGGCCCTTCGGTTCATCGTCGCCAATCATCGGTACGGCCACCGGTTTGGCGGCGCCCCGGTGACACGAGTAGCAGGTGACTTCGCGATGGTTGTCGAAATTGTCCTGGTCAATGGCCATCGTCATCTGCATCATCTTGCGCGCGACCTGCTTCGGCTTTTTGTCATCCTTGTCGAACGCGCCCTGCACGTGACAGTGGTCGCATTCCACCCCCAGGGATGCGGTAATGAATTGCATGGCGGGAATCACCTGGTCAGCCGGACGGCCTTTGAGGACCTGGATGTTTTTGTACGCTTGCTCGGCTGTCTTGGCGGCTGGGCCGGACCCCGCTGGCGGCGCAGACTGTGCATCCACTCCGGCGATGGCCAGGGCAAACAGACCAGAGAACGTCATTCCCAGCAACATCGCACGCACTAATTTCACCTTCATGGCTCATCCCCGGGGAACAATCTGTGGATTTCACGACGGCGCTCCAGCGACCAGGATGCTCGTCGAGCCATGATTGTATACAGTGGATCGCCCACAATTGTCAGCCGGAGGTCTGGTTCGAGGGCGGGGGTTTATACTGGCGCGTTCCAAGTGCAGCCGGAACAGGAAGTGAGCCCGGCGGGCAAAGGAACTTCGAACGGAGTATCGCAATGAAGCGTTTGCTCATTTGTCTATGGCTGTTGCGGGGATTCCTGGCGGCGGAGCCGCCGGCCTCGAATCTCATTGCCAACATTTCCTCGCGAACCACCATCAGTCTGGATGGGAGCTGGAGCACGATCGTCGATCCCTATGAGACCGGGATGGGATCGCGGTTTTATGAAAATGCGAAACCCAAAGACAAAAGCCAGTTGGTTGAGTACAGCTTCGATGCCTCCCAGAAGCTGCGTGTTCCAGGGGATTGGAACAGCCAGCGGGAGAGCCTGCTGTTTTACGAAGGCCCACTCTGGTGCCAGCGATACTTCTCGTATCACAAGCGTCCCAACACCCGCGTGCTGGTCTACTTCGGCGCAGCCAACTATCACGCTCGGGTTTGGCTGAATGGCAAGAACATCGGCGAGCACACCGGTGGTTTCACGCCTTTCAACTTCGACGCCTCCAGCGAAATTGCCGAGGGAGACAACAGCATCGTCGTCGAAGTGAGTAACACTCGCAGCAAAGATGGCGTGCCGGCGCTGAACACCGACTGGTGGAACTACGGGGGTCTGACTCGTACGGTTGCGCTGGTCGAAGTGCCCGATACATTTATCCAGGATTACTCCGTGCAGATCGCCAAGGGGTCTGCGGACCGGGTCGCGGGATGGGTGCAGGTGGAAGGCAAGCCCTCGGCCCCAGATGTGACCATTGAAATTCCTGAAGCACAGGTCAAGCAGGTGGTTCCGCTCCGCGCCGATGGCCGTGCCGTTTTTAGTTTTCCCGCCAAGTTGACCTTGTGGTCGCCGGAGAATCCGAAACTCTATCGAGTGATCGTCTCCGGCGGAGGCGATAGCGTTAGCGACGAAATTGGTTTTCGCTCGATAGAAACTCGCGGCACGCAGATTGTGTTGAACGGCAAACCGATCTTTCTGCGCGGAGTCTCCCTTCACGAGGAAGCGCCGTTTCGGGGGGGACGGGGATTTTCTGAAGAGGATGACCGCACCCTTTTGCAATGGGCGCGAGACCTGGGCTGTAACTTCGTGCGCCTGGCGCACTACCCGCACAATGAATCGATGATCCGGATGGCGGACCGCATGGGACTGTTGGTGTGGTCAGAAGTCCCGGTCTACTGGGGAATCGCATGGCAGAGCCCCGACGCGCTTGAAAATGCCGAAGAACAGGTGCGCGACATGATTGCCCGGGATCACAATCGGGCAGCGGTCATCCTGTGGTCGCTCTCGAATGAAACCCCCATCGTGCCGGGGCGGACAGAATTCTTGAAATCTCTCGCCGCCTACGCCAGGCAGCTCGATTCGACTCGCCTGATCACGTCGGCGATGAACCATGCCGATTCGAGCGTGGCCGGCACCCGCTCTCTCAACGACCCATTGAGCCAGGAGCTCGATGTGCTCGGATGGAATGAATATTTAGGTTGGTATGAAGGACGCCCGGAAGATGCGGACCACCTGCAGTGGAAGACCGCGAATGAGAAGCCGCTCATCATCAGTGAATTCGGGGCCGACGCAGTCTACGGCAAGCATGGGGACGCAGACACGCGGTTCACTGAGGAGTACCAGGCGAATTTGTTTGCACACCAGATCCGCATGCTGAAGCGAATCCCTTCGCTTGCCGGGATGTCGCCGTGGGTGCTCATGGATTTCCGCTCTCCCCGCCGTCCGCTTCCCGGGATTCAAGATTTTTACAATCGGAAAGGCTTGATTTCGGATCGCGGCCAGCGCAAGCAGGCCTTCTACGTGCTGCAGAAGTACTATCGCGAAGTGGCGGAGAGCGGAAAATAATCGGTCCCGCCGATTGGGTGCGGGCCCACGGATTACAATAGTGAGAATCGATTTGGCACCCCCCAGGAGAACCATGAAATACCGCAAGCTTGGTCGCACCGGTTTTGAAGTGAGTGACATTGCCCATGGACTTTGGGGCATGAGCGGCTGGAGCGGGTCGGAAGATCGCCAGTCGCTTGAAGCCCTGCAGCTGGCCGTCGATCTGGGCTGCAATTTTTTTGATACCGCGTGGGCCTATGGCGATGGCAACAGTGATGGCTTGCTCGGCAAGGTCATGGCGCAAAATCCGGACAAGCGTATCTATGCGGCGTCGAAAATCCCCCCCAAGAACCTGCAATGGCCTGCTTCGCCGAAGGACAGCTACACCGACGTCTTCCCGGCGGATCATGTATTTCACTACACCGATCGGATTCGCGAAAAGCTGGGGGTGAACTCGATCGATCTGTTGCAGTTGCACGTCTGGGACGATGGGTGGACCGAAGATCCGGAATTTCCTAAGACGGTCGAAAAACTTAGGAAGGATGGGTCCATCAAGTCGTTCGGACTGAGCCTCAATCGCTGGCAACCCGAAAATGGACTCAAAGCCCTACGCACCGGGCTGGTGGATGTCGTACAGGTGATCTACAACATCTTTGATCAGGCTCCGGAAGATCAGCTTTTTCCCGTTTGCAAGGAGTTCAACGTCGGGGTCATCGCTCGAGTGCCGCTCGACGAGGGCAGCCTGGGAGGAAAAATGACGCCGGCGACCAAGTTTCCGGAAAATGACTGGCGCTCCAAGTACTTCGGTCCGGAGAATCTTCAGAAGACGCTCCCGCGGGTGGAGAAACTGAAAGCGGCGGTGCCTGGCTCCATGGATCTTCCCGAAATCGCGCTGCGTTTTATTCTCTCCGACCCGGTGGTGAGCACAACGATTGTGGGCATGAGAAAGGTTGACCATGTGCGGCAAAACATTGCACTCAGTGATGCCGGCCCGCTTGATCCAACCCTGCTTCAGACGCTGAAACTCCACCGCTGGGACCGCACGCCGCAAGGCTGGTCGGACTAGCGAATAGAACTTGACTTCCGAAATGCGACGTTGAAAATACGCGCTCCGTAAGGACCAAAATGCCGAAGCTCCGGAAGACCATCCTGCCAAGAATCAAGAAGGCCCTCAAGGAAAAAGGGCTCCGGAGAACCGTGTTCGCGTGTTTACGCGGCCCCTATCAGCTCTTCGCTGACTATCGGAAGGCCAAAGCAAACTATGAGCGTCCTCCCGTCGAGGATGAGTTCGATCTCCGCTACGGAGTTGAGACCAGTACGCGGGTGCATCTCACGGATCTCAAGATCGAAAGCGAAAACTGGATCTATGCCGGCGGCTATTGGCCCTCTGCCACCGAAGTTGTGGGGGAAGCCCTTTCCGCGATTTCCATCCGCTGCGAGGACTTTGTGTTTGTGGATTTCGGATCTGGAAAGGGAAGGGTGCTGCTGCAGGCCTCGGACCTGCCATTTCGCAAGATCATCGGAGTGGAGTTTTCCTCCGAGCTTCACAACATTGCGGTGAACAACATCGGGTGCTACAAGAGCGAGAACCAGAAGTGCCATGAAATAGAATCCGTTTGCATGGACTTTACGCGGTTCGAGATACCGCGCGAACCGCTGGTCGCGTTCCTTTATAACCCGTCCTCGAAAGCGATTACGGAAATGCTGGCCGGCAATATTGCGAAATCGCTGGCTCAGTATCCGCGGGAGCTGTGGGTCATTTACGTTACCCCCACTTACGATGTTTTCGAAGGCGGGAAGCCTTTGGATTTACGAAAGCTGAAATCCACCGGCAAATATTCGATTTTCAGCAACAGCACTGCATCTGTTGGGACCGGGCGTGATCCTCAAAAGCAAGGGGTACCTCCGGAATTAACCAACATTTAATCTTCCTGCAACAATCCTGCAACAGGGGCTGCCGACACTGGATGTGGAGCGCCCTAGAGATCAGTGTCTTTACCCCCCAGCAGTCACGTGAAAATGCAGGTGCGCCAGCCCTCGGGAGAACCTTGGGCGCGAAAGCCTCTGGTGTTTGTCGTGGAAGATGAGGCTGATATCGCACGCCTGATTTGCCTGCATCTGGATACTTCTGGGTATGCGACTCGCTGGTTCCCGAGTTCATCTTCTGTGATCGAGGAAGCCATGAAAGAGCCGCCGTCATTGTTTCTTCTTGACGTCATGATTCCCGGGAGTGACGGCCTGGAACTCTGCCGGCACATCCGGCTTGCCAAACCTCTTTCGGGAGCACAGATCATCTTTCTGACAGCCAAGGCGGGAGAGGCGGATCGGGTAAGAGGACTCGAACTAGGCGGCGATGATTACATCACCAAGCCCTTCAGCCCTCGCGAACTGGTCGCCCGGGTGCGGGCTGTTCTGCGCCGCTCGAGGGAGTCGGCTCAGGCGGAGGTTCTGAAGCTGGGCGAGATTGAAATTGACGGCTCTTCGATGATCCTGAAAGTGGCCGGCTCGGCGGTGCAGACAACCACACGGGAATTTCGGCTGCTCGACTATATGGCGCGCCACGCCGCCCGCGTTTTTACCCGCGATCAATTGCTCGATGCGGTATGGTCGGAGGGTTCGTTCGTCACTCCACGTTCCGTGGATGTCTATATGCGACGCCTGCGCGAGAAAATAGAACCGGATCCCGACAATCCTGTGTACCTGAAGACTGTCCGCGGCATCGGCTATCGGTTTGATGTCCCCAAATAGTGAGGCGACAGAGGGCCTAGGCGCACTTCCCCCCAATAGCAATGCCAGCCGCGGCGCTGGCAGGGTTCAGAACCCCTTCGGTCGTAATCCGGTTGGCTTTGCAGATTTCCCTGGCAATTTTCGCCATGGCTTCGTTGGCCCGGACCGGTTCGTCTGCGGCGAGTGCCGAGCTTGCGGCCAGGGTGAACAGCAGGGCGTCCTCCTGCCTGTCGAAATAAAGAACAACTTGAGTCGCGCCCATTGAAGGACCTCCCGTGGGGTATGAAGAAATCATAGGCCCATCCGGGCGAACCATGACGGTACTCTTTTGGTGCCTCGCTACCCGGAAGGGCAAACCTGGACTCTGGAGTTGGGATATCGCGGCGGTGTGGATCGGAAACGCCCGGAAAATGGCACCGGGGCCTTTTGCAGGCCCCGGTTTGCCCGGGAGAAAGCTGTCAGCAAAACCTGCGAAACCAGGTGGGTTAGGATTTCACCGCCTGGGCATTGCGGAACTTTCCGAAGAGCCCGGCGCCGATGGTTGCAAACGCCATTCCGCACAGCAGCAGTGAACCTGGTTCCGGAGCAGAGTAGTGTGGGTTATAGCCGATATATTCCTGCGGAACACCGTTGCCCCGAGTTTGCGATCCCGAGATGGGGGTGTATAACACCAGCCCGTCGAACTCGCTGTCGGAGTCAGTCAGAGCCGCGTTCAGGTACTGGGCCTGCAGGGAGGCCGCTCCACTGGACAGGAAGAATGGATTGCTCGAGGCATTTTGCGAGAACAGTCCCCAGATGGCCCAGTTCCCGGTGACGGCGTTAACGCTGCCTGACACGATTCCCTTAAAAATGAGCCCCGCCTCTTTGTAGTTTGTGAGCGCGCTGCCAAACATTCCGTGACCGCTCAGCAGGCCGGACATGTTTGCCGTCCAAGTCTCGCCGCTCACGACCTCGTTGTCGAAGGCGTCGCAGATGAGAGCGGTTGGGGCGCCGCCGTTAATCGAGAAGTTGTAAGGATAGGTGTAAACCCCTCCGCCGCTGTTGCCGCCAGGCCCAATGAACGCCATCGAGACTGTCGAATCGGCGAACGCTGCCCCCGTAAGCAAAAGGGCCGAAATGATCAAGGCAATGAAACGTGTGCGTCCAAGTAACATGTGTTCCTCCCAGTTGTGTGGCGTTTTTCTGTCTCTTAACTCGAGCACTGCTCCCACTCGCTGTGATTCATGCAGTCCGATGGCCAACCGGGAAATCGCGCAAAGACAGGACTTCCACACCATAACCGGGCCTGAAGTGAAATTGTTTTCCCTCTCCCGCAGGGGAATGTGGTTCCGCGCTGGTGCAAACGTAATGGCCTGTTGGTAACCACGGGTAACCGCGATGGTCACCATCGCATGCCTGGAATTCGTGGCTTCCGTCCAGCCGGGCGCGCGCCGTCCTCGACCGCAAGCCCATGCTGAGCGAGCGTCCCAAGGTGTTAAAGTTAAGGATTCATGTCAGCCCCCGAATCCCGCTTTGTGAAGGCTTGTCGATTGCAGCCGGTGGATCGAACGCCTGTCTGGTTCATGCGTCAGGCAGGCCGTTATATGCCCGAGTATCGCGCTGTACGCCAACATTATTCGCTGATCGAAATCTGCAAGAATCCGGAGGTGGCGGCCGAAGTCACGATTGCCGCTGCCGAGGCCCTGGGGGTGGATGCGGCCATCATTTTTGCCGACCTGCTGCTTCCGCTGGAAGTCATGGGAGTTCCTTTCCACTTCTCTCCCGGAGAAGGCCCAGTGATCGAAAAACCGTTGCGCGAGAAGGCCGACATCGCTCGCCTGCGAACCGATCGCGCTGCGGATTTAGGATATGTTTCTGAATCCGTCCGGCTGGTTGGCAAGCATTTTGGAACAGCGCTACCTGTGATCGGCTTTTGCGGTGCGCCGTTTACCCTGGCCAGTTACATGATTGAAGGCGGCGGTTCGCGGAATTATCTTCATGCCAAAAGGATGATGTATTCCTCGCCGGGCGCATGGGACGAATTGCTCGCCAAGTTGGTCACGGTGGTTTCCGAGTACGCGACCGATCAAGTCACGGCGGGCGCGGACGTGCTGCAGATTTTCGATAGCTGGGTTGGATGTCTCAGCGTCGAGGACTATCGTCGCTACGTTCTGCCGCGGACGACTGAGTTGGTGCAAGGGTTGCAGAAATCGGGGGTTCCCATCATTTATTTTGGAACCGACAGCGCCACCCTGCTGCCCTCGATGAAAGAGACGGGGGCCGAGGTGATCGGACTCGACTGGCGTATTCCGCTCGATCAAGGCTGGCGCAGCGTGGGCCACGATCGCGCGGTGCAGGGAAATCTGGACCCCGCGCTGCTGTTTGCCAGCTGGAAGGAACTGAAGGCTCGCGCCGACGACATTCTGCATCGCGCCGGCGGCCGCCCCGGACACATTTTCAATTTGGGGCACGGTATCCTGCCAGAAACGCCGGTGGAAAACGTGAAGGCGCTGACGCAATTCGTCCAGGAACATTCGGCGAAGACCACCTTCACGCCGGAATGAATGGGAGCTCGCATTGGCTTTCCCGCAAAAAACCGCGGTTCTGCTCCTGGCCCATGGCAGTCCGGCTTCCGCCGATGCCGTGCCGGAGTTTCTGCAGCATGTCACCGGCGGGCGCCAACTGCCGTCCGAAGTGATTGCGGAGGTCGAACGCCGTTACCGGCGGATCGGCACGTCTCCGCTTACCTGCTGGACCCTTGAGCAACGCGATCTCCTGGCTCGTGAATTGGGGTTGCCGGTGTACGTAGGGATGCGCAATTGGAAGCCCTTCATCGATGAAGCGGTCGTAGCGATGGCGGCGGGCGGTGTCCAGCGCGTCATTGCGATCTGCCTGGCGCCGCAGAATTCCCGCACCAGCGTGGGACTCTATCGTTCCGCTCTGACCAAGAACAGCGAAGGATTGTTTGCCATCGATTTCATCGAATCCTGGCACGACCATCCCCTTTTGATCAGAGCTTTCTCGGACCAGCTGCGCAGCGGATGGGACAGTGCGTGCCGCGACGCGGGCGCGAACCTGCCTGTAATCTTTACCGCGCATAGCGTTCCCCAGCGCACCGTGACCGAGGGCGATCCTTACGAAAGGCAGGCCAAGGAAACCGCGGCACTCGTGGCCCGGGCGGCGGCTCTGGCTCCGGAGGACTGGTCATTTGCATTTCAAAGTCAGGGCATGTCGGGAGGGGCGTGGCTCGGCCCCACGGTCGAAGCGACCATTCTGGGTCTCAAGCAAAAAGGACATGGGGGAGTGTTTATTCAGCCCGTAGGCTTTGTTTGCGACCATGTGGAGGTGTTGTACGACATCGACATCGCCTTCAAGGAATTTGCCGCGAAACAGGGCATGGGCCTATGGCGCGCCCAATCGTTAAACGGTTCACTGCTGCTGACGGCCGCGCTGGCGGACTTGGCGCGGTCGAGAATGCAGCTCGAAGCCACGAGGCTCAACCAAAGCGCGGGCCTTTAATTTCGCCGCGACCTGCGGGTCCGCAAAAAATGAAACGCATCGCGATCATCGGCGGCGGGATTTCGGGGCTGTCCGCGGCCTGGGCTCTGGAGCAGCGGCGCCGCGCCGGTGCCCCGCTGGAATACGTGCTGTTTGAATCCAGCGCGCGTTTCGGGGGAGTGGTCTCGAGCGAGCGCGTGGACGGCTGCGTGATTGAAGCCGGCCCCGATTCTTTCCTCACGGAAAAGCCATGGGCGGGTGATCTCTGCCGTCAAATCGGGCTGGGGGATCAGCTCATCGGATCCAACGACGCCGGTCGCAGGACTTGCATTCTGGTGAACGGCCGCCTGATTGCCCTTCCCGACGGCCTGATGTTTATGATCCCCACGAAGATTCTTCCCGCATTCGCATCGCGACTGTTTTCAGTTCGTACCAAGTTCAAGATCGCCGGCGAATGGCTCCAGCCGCCTCGTAAGGCGGAGGCCGACGAATCGGTCGCGTCCTTCGTTGAACGGCATTACGGCGCCGACATGGTCGAAAGCCTTGTCGATCCCCTTCTTTCCGGAGTCTACGGGGGAGAAGCCAGCCAGCTGAGTGTCCGCGCCGTGTTGCCGCGATTGGCAGAGATGGAAGCAAAGTATGGCAGCTTGGGACGGGGGATGTTGGCCGCGCGTAAGAACACCGGTGGTCCGGCCGACGCCCCGGCTCAGCCGATCTTCACCTCGTTGAAAAATGGAATGCAGCAGATGGTGGATGGGCTGCTCTGCTATTTTCCAGCCGGGTCCCTCCGCTCCCGCACCCCAGTAACGGCCATCCAGCCGCATTCGACAGGGTGGGTGCTGTCTACCGGCAATGGCTCCGATCGGTTCGAAGCGGTGGTCATCGCCACCGCCGCGCATGCGGCCGCAGCTCTGCTAGGAACGACAAATGCGGAGCTCGCTCAGGAGCTGGGTCGGATCCGCTACACCGGCTCGGTCACGATTACGCTCGGGTATGAACCGCAAGTGCGTTCGTCACTGCCGGGAGGGTTTGGATTTCTGGTGCCGCGCAGCGAGGGCAAGCGGCTGATGGCGGCAACCTTCGTGCACAATAAATTTCCTCATCGCGCTGCTGAAAACCGCGCGCTGATTCGCTGCTTCCTCGGCGGCTCCCGCGACGAATCCGTGCTTCAGCTCTCGGCTGAGGAAATCCTGCGGATTGTGCGTGAGGAGCTTCGCCAAATACTCGGCCTCGCCTCCGAGCCGCGCTTCAGCCGCGTGTACAAATGGCAGGCTGCCATGGCGCAATACGGTGTCGGCCACTTGGAACGCCTGGAGGGTATCGAATGCTTGCGAAAGCAACATCCGGGGCTGGCGTTGGCGGGCAATGGATTTCGCGGAATCGGGGTGCCTGATTGCGTTCGTTCCGGCACTGAGGCCGCGGGTCAGGTCTTGTCGGCGATCGGCCTGGCTCGGGAAATTTCTTCCTGAGCCGAACCCTTACCGGCTCGCCGCCCACGAAGCCGGTAAGCCATGAGGAACGAGAACGCATCTCTCGTGCCATCGAGACGGCGCTCATCCTGAAAGCCGCTCCTGCATATAGAGCCGGTAGGTGTTGCGGCCGGTGGAATAAATCAGCATCAGAGTCATGCCAATCATGCCGACGCTTCCGCCCAGGTCAAACAATCGGTAATGCCCCCGGAGAACGGTCGGCCAGCCGAGCAGCGCCAGATTGCCGATGGCGAGCAGAATCCGCAATTCGGTCGGCCCGAACTTCCAAAATGAGAGTTGAAACTCTTCCAAGGTATAGGTCGCGAGATAGGACTGGATCGACAGCAGCAGAAACGCCACCAGCAAGCCAAAGGCAAGGTAAGGATGCATGTAGCCCGACAGCGCCAGACCTCCCATCAGGGCGAGAGAACCGATGCTGTCCACCATGTGGTCAACATAGAATCCGTATCGTGGACGTTGCCGTTGCCGCACTCTGGCCAGCGTGCCATCCAGGCTATCGCCCAGCCAGTTCAGCGCCAGAAACCCGATGACCGCAAGCAGCCAGTAGCGGTTTGCTCGTGCGAGTGCATAGCCGGCCCCGGCCAACAGTTGTGCTCCAAAGCCCAACACGGTCAGGTGATCGGAATGGATCCATGGCGGGGTGCGGTTGGCCAGCCACAGCAACGCTCGCTTTTCGATCGACGTCAGACAACTGTGCTGCACCCGGGTGGCATTGCGAAATTCCGGCCGGCGAATTTCATTCGGGACCGTGGGATTCGTCTGCTCACAGCAATCAATCCGTGGACCTGTCATTGCGTTTCCTCCGCTACTTCAGGGTCAATCTGCTCCCGAAGATGGGAAACGGCAATGCACCGGAGGTAAAGCCGGGATCAACCGCAGGTCAATTTCTAAGTTACTGCAGAGGTTGGAGATATGTCTCCAAAGGATGCGGAATCGGGGGGTGGTAATTCGCTTCGGAAGGTTAGCTTTGACGAGCCGCTTCCTCGATCGCCCTGCTTAATTCAGTCACGCTCCATTCAATCTGCTCTTTTGTGATCACTGCGGGCGGAGCGATCAACAGGTGATCGCCTGAGTCTCCGTCTACCGACCCCTGCATGGGATAGACGAGCAAGCCTCGCTTGGCCGCCGCCTGCCCAACCTTCCCCGCGAAATGGAATGGCGGTTGGAAGGGCTTCTTTGTTTTCTTGTCGGCGACCAGTTCCACTCCCCAAAGAAGCCCAATTCCGCGGACGTCGCCGACCATATCCAGATCCCGCAGCCCTTCCAAGGCTCGCCGAACCTGCGAAGCCGCGCTTCCCTCGCGCTCCGAGTCCGCCGCTTGCACCAGCTTGCCTTTCTGCAGATACCGCAGCACGGCCCTTCCTCCTGCAAGCGATACCGGATGCGCGTTGTAGGTGAAGCCGTGCAGGAACGCTCCCGATCCTTCAGCGATGGCATCCACAATCTTTTTCGTCACCATGACCGCCCCCAGCGGCGCATATCCGCTCGAGAGCCCCTTGGCTGTCACCAAAATGTCGGGGGCAATGCCCCAGTGATCGACCGCGAAGTTGCGTCCGGTCCGCCCCATGCCGGTCATGACTTCATCGGCAATCAACAACACGCCGCGCTCGCCGCAAACTTCTGCGATCCTTCGCAGATATCCCGGCGGTGGCACCACCGCCCCCAGCGTAGCCCCGCTGACCGGTTCAAGGAGGAAAGCCGCCACCCCGCCGGAAGCCGCGTCGATCGCCCGTTCCAGCTCCGCCGCGTACTCCTGTCCGCAATTCCGGCAACCATCGCTGCAGTCATGGTTGCAGCGGTAGCAATAGGGAATCCCCACGTGTTCGAACTCGCGCACCATGGGCAAATAGATCTCCCGGCGCCGCTTGTTTCCTGAAACCGCCAGCGCTCCGAGGGTTGACCCGTGATAGCTTTGCACCCGGCTCAGCGTCTGATACCGCTTCGCCTGTCCGATCTCCACCTGATATTGCCGCGCCAACTTGAGCGCAGTTTCTATCGACTCCGAACCGCCGGAAGTGAAGTACACGGCGCCGTCACGGAAATTCTCCCCGGCGAAGTCGAGCAATTCCTGTGCATATTCTTCCGCCACCGGAGTGGTGAACTGGCTGGTGTGTGCAAACTCCAGTTGCTTTGCCTGCTCGGCCATGGCGGTGGAGATCTCAGCCACCCCATGTCCGATGAAATTCACCGCCGCGGATCCCGAGAAGTCGAGATACCGCGTGCCGTCGGAGTCGCACACGTAGACACTCTCGCCCCGAACAGCGGTGGGGAATGATTTCAGGAAAGAGCGCCGTAGGACCGGCGAGCGGAGCGAGCGATCGACAAGATCGGAATCAGTCACGTCCCGAATTATCCGGTGCGCGAAGCAGGGCTGTCAAAAATACTCAAACCAAAACCTCACCTCAACCCATCCACTACCCAGAGATCAGATAGAACCCGGTAGTAGGTATAGGCGTACGACTTGCCGTCAGCACTGAAGCGCGCTCCGAGAATGGTCTGGACGCCACCAGGATCCGAGGGAGCAAGCTCGCGTAGCAATTCCCTGCGGGGGGCAGCCAGGGAAACTCGAAAAATCTTCAGGGGAACGCCCCGTTGCGCCACAATCAAGCTGTTGCCATCCGGATCGAATTGCAGCAGAAAATCATTCGCCTCCAGTGGCCCTGTGACCGGCCT
>Ga0193726_1001133_pt1 | contig 22532 bp, 22 predicted proteins | sample H2c1metaG_FD_144928 | JGI IMG/M metagenome (GOLD analysis project Ga0193726, IMG submission 144928) | Soil microbial communities from a riparian zone of the East river system, Colorado, United States - H2c1 | ecosystem: Environmental > Terrestrial > Soil > Riparian zone | place: USA: East River...
CAAGGCTTCGCGGCCCATCTGCCGACCGTCGGCGTGGAAGTGCTCAAGCCGCCGAAGCCGGTTCCGACCGGCTGGAACATGCTGGTTCGTCATCCCGATGGCATGCGCGTCGAGTACGTCGAGCATCGTGACAAGCATCCAGCCGACCGAATGCTCGATGCCGCGCATCCTGAACGGCTTTCTGCATAGCTATCACGGCGAGGGTCGCGGCAGACATCGAGACGCTGGCCTGTCGCCCCGGTGGAACGGGTCGGTCGATTTGTCGAAGGACGTGAAACGAAATGCTGCGCATCGATGCAACGTGGGAAATCGGTGCGTTTGACCGCAACGCATCGCGTCGCAAGTATTTCAACCGTGCCGCGCCACGCGGCGCGTTGCCGTCCGACGAATGCCAACGCCTGTTCCGAAAGGGCCCCGTCATGACCACGTCACGCCATCCCGAGACGCTTTCGCTGCATGCCGGCTGGCGTGCCGACCCCGCGACCGGCGCGGTCGCCGTGCCGATCTATCAGACGACGTCGTATCAGTTCCGCGACACCGAACACGCGTCCAACCTGTTCGCGTTGAAGGAACTCGGCAACATCTACAGCCGCATCGGCAATCCGACGGTCGACGTGCTCGAGCAGCGCGTGGCCGCTCTGGAAGGCGGAGCAGCCGCACTCGCGCTCGGGTCGGGCCAGGCGGCCGCGGCCTTCGCCATCCAGAACCTGGCGCGAGCCGGCGACAATGTCGTGAGTTCGACCGATCTCTACGGCGGCACCTGGAACCTCTTCGCCCATACGCTGAAGGGCCAGGGCATCGAGGTTCGCTTCGTCGATCCGGCCGATCCGCAGGCCTTCGCACGAGCGACCGACGCGCGCACGCGCGCCTACTATGCCGAGACGCTGCCCAATCCCAAGCTCACGGTCTTTCCGATCAGGGAAGTGGCCGATATCGGCCGGCCGCTCGGCATTCCGCTGATCGTCGACAACACGGCAGCCCCGATTCTGACGCGCCCGCTCGACCACGGCGCCGCGATCGTCGTCTATTCCAGCACGAAGTATCTGGGTGGCCACGGCAATTCGATCGGCGGCCTGATCGTCGATGGCGGCAACTTCGACTGGGCGGCGCATCCGGGCCGCCAGCCGGCGCTCAACACTCCCGATCCCAGCTATCATGGCGCGGTCTGGGTCGAGGCGGTGAAGCCGATCGGGCCTGTCGCCTATATCATCAAGGCGCGCACTACCTTGCTGCGCGACCTCGGCGCGCCGCTTGCCCCGTTCAACGCGTTCCTGATCCTGCAAGGCATCGAGACCTTGGCGCTGCGCATCGAACGCCACGTGCGCAACGCCCAGGCGGTCGCCGATTTCCTCGCCAAGCGCCCGGAGGTCGTCCGAGTGATCCATCCCTCGCAGCAGAAGGGCGAGGCGCGCCGGCGCGCCGACACGTACCTGAAGGGCGGTTACGGCGGCCTGGTCGGTTTCGAGCTGGCGGCCGGCCGCGAGGCGGGACGGCGCTTCATCGACTCGCTGAAGCTGCTCTACCACGTGGCCAACATCGGCGATGCGCGCAGCCTCGCCATCCACCCCGCGACGACCACGCATTCACAGCTCACGCAGGAAGAGCAGCGCGCAACCGGCGTGTCGGACGGCTACGTCAGGTTGTCGGTCGGAATCGAGCACATCGACGACATCCTGGCCGATCTTTCCCAGGCGCTTGACGCCGCGGGTACGCTCGCCCGCGCGGCATAGACCAGAACGCACTCTTCGCGGCCGGAAGAAAGGAAAACGCTTTCCTCCGGCCGCGCAACTTTGGTTTTCCCGATTATTTACGCCGCGCATCGATTCGAACGATGCTCACCCCATGACGAGCAACCTCTCCGTCCCCTCCCAGTCCTGTTGCTGTCGCAGCTGATCGCTGCCGCGCGCCTGTAACCGCGCCCTTCATCCTCTTCCCGCGTTCCCTGGAGTACCCCCACCATGTCCCGATTTCCCACCCGACGTACGTTCCTGCGCGCCGGCGCCGTCGCCGGCACTCTGCTGCCGGCCAGCGTGCTGGCCCAGCGCGCCTTCGTCGGCGGCCTGCCAACCGAGCTGCTCGATCCCGCGATCTGCCGCGCCTCGTTCGGTACGCCGGTGGTGCTGCCCGAGAAGCGGGCGCTGAAGCTCACCTGGAACGCCACGGCCATCTGCACGGTGGGCGTTCCGGTCGCCCAGGAGCGCGGCTATTTCACCAAGCACAATCTCGATGTCGAGCTGATCAATTACGCAGGGTCGACCGACCAGCTGCTCGAGGCGATCGCCACGGGCAAGGCCGACGGCGGCATCGGCATGGCGCTGCGCTGGCTGAAGCCGCTGGAAGGCGGCTTCGATGTGAAGATCGCGGCCGGCATCCATGGCGGCTGCATGCGCCTGTTCGCGGCGCCCACCAGCGGCATCGCCAAGATCGCCGATCTCAAGGGCAAGGCGATCGGCGTCACCGACCTGGCTGCCCCCGACCGCAACTTCTTCTCGATCATGCTGCACGACGCCGGCATCGATCCCAACAAGGACGTCGAGTGGAAGGTCTTCCCGGGCGACGTGCTGCCGGTGGCGCTCAAGAAGGGCGAGGTCCAGGCCTTCTGCCAGGGTGACCCGCTGGGCTGGATCGCGCGCGAACGCGACGGCCTGTTCGAGGTCGCCAACAATCTGACGGGCGAGTACGCGCATCGCACCTGCTGCGTCCTCGGCATTCGCGGCAGCCTGATCAGGCAGGAAAAGCCCGTGGCGACTGCGCTCGTGCAGGCGCTGCTGGAAGCGCAGGAGTGGGTGGCGACCAATCCCGACGGCGCGGCGGCGATCTTCGCGCCCTATGCCAAGGCGCCGGCCGGCCAGCTTGCCGCCATGCTGCACAGCCATACGCACGGCCATAACCCGGTGGCGGTCGACCTGCGCGAGCAGATCGCGCTTTACGCCGAGGAGCTGAAGCGCATCGCCGTCTTCAAGCCGTCCACGGACGTCCAGAAATACGCGGCGCGCGTCACCGCCGACGTTCTGGCATGAGCAGGACGGGGATGGGGGGGCTGCGATGACGACGATTGCGGAGGCGGCGCCCAGCAGGGCGGGCGCGCTTCGGGCCGGCGACGACGAGCGGCCGCACTCCCTGGGCTTGCTCGGCGTCGCCGGCCTTCTCTGGTTGGCGCTTGCCGCATTGATCCTGGTCTGGCCGGACGCACAGGACGTCGAGCGCACCCGGGCCCTCGGCGTCCTCGCCGCCGGGCTGGGCGTGGGACAGCTCGCCGTGTGGGCCGGCGGCTGGTTCTCGCCGCGGCTCGCGCGGCTGGGACGTTTCGCGCCCTGGCTCGTGGTCCTGGCGCTTTGGCTCGCCGCCTGGGAAGCCGCGACGGCCAAGCTCGACCTGCTGCCGCTGCCGTTCTTTCCCTCGCCGCAGGCCTTCGTCGAGGTCTACACCGACGATTGGCGGCGGCTGGGCGACAGCCTGCTGAGTTCGCTCCTGCTGCTGGTGCGCGGCTTCGCCATCGGCGCCGTGGCGGGCTTCGCGATCGGCGTGGCGCTTGGCTGGTCGAAGCGGGCCGGTTACTGGATCCATCCGATCATGCGCGTGATCGGCCCGTTGCCGGCGACCGCCTGGTTGCCGCTCGCCTTCTTCGTGTTTCCCACCAGTGGCAGCGCCAGCACCTTCCTGATCGCGCTGGCGACGGCCTTCCCCGTTACCGTGCTCACCTGGTCGGGCGTGGCCGGTGTGCAGACGGCCTACTACGATGTCGCGCGCACCCTGGGCGCCACACAGCGCTTCCTGATCCTGAAGGTCGCGATCCCCGCGGCCTTGCCGCATGTCTTCGTCGGGCTGTTCATGGGGCTGGGCTCGTCCTTCGCCGTGCTGGTCGTGGCCGAGATGCTGGGCGTCAAATCGGGACTGGGCTGGTACCTGCAGTGGGCGCAGGGCTGGGCGGCCTACGCCAACATGTACGGCGCCCTGCTGGTCATGGCGTTGATGTGCTCGACTTTGATCACCCTGCTGTTCCGCCTGCGCGATCGGCTGCTGGCCTGGCAGAAGGGCCTCGTCAAATGGTAGCGCTTGTCCACCCCAGCCCGACACAAGGTCTAGCGTACTGAAGCGACCTAAGTCGATGCGGAACGGCAACCGGTCTGGACCGTTGCATAATTGCCACACTCCCTCATGCCGGCCGGAAAGGCTGCAATTTCCGGAGGCAGAGGGGTACGGGAACGGTCCTATAGCCCGGGGAGGAAACGGCCATCCGGCGCGAAAGAAGCCAACCTCAATTCCGGGCCCCACTTCGAGTCCGAATACCGAAACTTACTGCGAACGGCGGCCTCCGTCTGAGGTCTCATCGCCAGAGGCGAAAGGGCGAGTTCTGGTCGTGGAAGACGACGTTCCTTTGAGCACGGTGGTGGAAGACGTCCTGACGTATGAGGGTTACGCTGTGGTGGGCACGGCCAGAAGCGCTGAAGAAGCGATTTCCATGGCGGTCGCCCACGGACCGGACCTCGTCTTCATGGACATCAGGCTGCTCGGCAACTCCGATGGCATCGCGGCGGCCGGGCAAATCCTGGAACGCACGGGCATCCGGTGCCTGATGGCGACCGGCCAAACCGACGCGAAGACGAAAGCGCGCGCCGCCATGGTGCAGCCACTGGGTTGGCTGCCGAAGCCTTATGGCAACGAGGAGATGGTGCAGGCCGTGGCGGATGCGCTGCGCTCCAAAAGTGCTTCGTGATCGACCGGACCACCCGCGCCCTGTTGATGCCGGCGATTCAAGAGACGGGAGTCGGCGGCAGCAGGCGCTCGATCGCCTCGATCCACGCGTTGCAGGTCCGGTCGAAGGAGTGGCCGTAGTGTTCGCGCATGCGGCCCCAGCAGGCCCAGTCCGTCAGCGCCTCCAGCGCGATCAACACGGCATTGCGCGCCGGCTCGGACAAGGTGTCGAGCTCGGTCCGATACATGAGTTCGAGCCGGCCGCGCGTCGACGCACGCACCTCTTCGACGCGCTCCTCCAAGGCCTGCGACGTGCCGTGCGCGGACGCCACAAGCCGCCATACCGGCAACCAGGTCTCGCAGCTGCGCGCGCGCACGCCGACCTGGAAGCGGATGCGTGTCTGCCGGTCAGCCTTCCCCGGGTCGCCGGTCGACTTTGAGGGCTCCAGGATGTGGTTGAACGCCGCGAGACTCAGGGCGTCCAGGCTGCCGAAGCGCTCGAACACGGAGCGCTGGGAGACTCCGACGCGCAAGGCCACCTCGCCTGTCTTCAGGATCCTCTTCTTCTCGCCGGCGACGTTGATATAGGCCTCGATCAGCAGCTTCCTTGTGCGGAAGGTGCGCTCCCGGCGGCCATCCGGGCGTTGATCGCTCACGGGGCCCACTCTCGCTGTCGGCGCGAGCTTCTGCGGGCTTCGCGGGGGAGTGTCAGGACTTCGTCTCACCTATTGATCGTAGGCGGCTGCTCGTGTGGAAAGGGCGAGCGTCCGAAAGCGGACGAACCATGGGCTCGCCCGCGCACCAATGCCGTGCGGCGGCTCACGAAATCGAGGACCTAGGCAGTACCTTCTTCGGGCGGCGCCACTGGGTCGCCCCAGCAGTAACCCAAGGCGACAGAGTTTTTGATTTCTTCGAAAACAGGATCGATTTCCCGGAATTTGTTGCGGATCCGCTTGATTGTCGATCGGACGTTTGTCCGATAGCCATCATCCCCACTCCCGGCGATGAAGCCTTCATAATGCATACGATCGTAGATCGCCCGATAGCTCAGGTAACGTCCGACGTTCGACGCCAGCAGATAGACAATGTTGTATTCGCCGATGGTCAGCCCGAGGTCGGCATCGTTCCAGTAAGCTCGGCCGATCGCCGGCCTCAGAACGAGCTTGCCGCAGACGGTGCGCTCGTCGGGCTGCAGACCGCTTTCTGCAGGCCGGGTCGAATCGACCACGAGCCGCAGGCGTCTGACCACGACCTCGCCCCCGCGCGTCTTGTCGATGAAGTCGATCGCCCCTCGCTCGAACGCCAGGATTTCATTGCTGGTCAGGCTGTGGCCGGTCAGGAACACAACCGGCAAATCGATACCGCGCCGGCGCAGCTGAGAAAGCAGGTCAATCCCCGACATGTGGGGGAGGCTCCAATCCAGGAGAATGACGTCGAAGTCAGCGATGCCGTCGAGACGGACTGCCAAGGACGCGGCATCGGCGAAACTCTCGATTGTAAAGCCATGACCCGACAGCTCGTCGGTGAGCGCCTCCCGATAGAGTTCGTCATCTTCGACGAAGAGGACCCGAATGGCGTCGGTCTTGGACCGAATGTCAGGCACGTTGGTAGGCGGGCCACTCCCGACATCATCTTGGGAACAGTCGACCATGGGAGGCGTTCTCCGTTTCCAGCTGGGACGCCCGACAACGCCCTCGGCGTCGGACGGTTGCGACGCCGTTCGCCGGGTCGAGAGTGCACATCAGTTGCAGTTTCGCGCCTGCCCGAATTCCGACAAAGAGAAGAACGCGCTCTTCGAGGCCGGAAGGAAAGAAGGCGCTTTCCTCCGGCTGCGCAATTTTGATTTTCCCGATTATTTACGCCGCGCATCGATTCGAACGATGCTCGCCCCATGACGAGCAACCCCCCACCCCCTCTCAGTCCATGGTAGCGCTTGCCCGCAAGCCGGCGGTTTCGTCGGAAAAGTTGGCCGGCGTCAGCCTGGCCGTGCGCAACATCGATCACGGCTTCACCCTGCACGGCGACTATCTTCCGGTGCTGGAAGATGTGTCCTTCCAGGTCGAGCCTGGTGAATTCGTCGCCCTGCTCGGCCCGAGCGGCTGCGGGAAATCCACCCTGTTGCGCCTCGTGGCCGGCCTCGACCGCCCGCGCCGCGGCAGCCTCACGGTCGACGACGTCGAGGTGACGGGACCCGACCCGTCGCGGGTCGTGGTCTTCCAGGATCCGACGCTCTATCCGTGGCGCACCGTGTGGCGCAACGCCTCGCTGGGCCTCGAAGCGCGCGGCCTGCTCAAGGAGCAACGCGGCCGCGTCGACGAGGCGTTGGCGCTGGTCGGCCTCGACAAGTTCGCCAAGGCCTTCCCGCACCAGCTGTCCGGCGGCATGGCGCAGCGCGCATCGCTCGCCCGGGCGCTGGTGAACGATCCCACCCTGCTGATTCTCGACGAGCCGCTGGGCAAGCTCGACAGCCTGACCCGGCTTGCCATGCAGGGCGAGCTCGTGCGGCTCTGGCAGCGGCGCGGCTTCACCGTCCTGATGGTGACGCACGATGTCGAGGAGGCGCTGCTGCTGTCGAACCGGGTGATCGTCTTCAGCGACCGGCCGGCGCGCCTGCGCGCCGACCTCGCCGTCGATCTGCCCTATCCGCGGCACCGCGATCATCCGGAGCTGCTGCGCTTGCGGCGCGAGGCGCTGGGTCTTCTGGGGTTGGCAGGCGACTGGTAGATCGCGCGGCGTACGTCGGCGCGCGCCCTGCCGCAGGTCTACGCGAACCTGTTCTCGATGACTCCGACTCCGTCGATCGCGATGCGCACGACGTCTCCGGCGCCAAGGTAGCGCGGCGGCTTCATGCCCATGCCGACCCCCGCCGGCGTGCCGGTGGCGATCACGTCTCCCGGGTAAAGCGTGATGCCGCGCGAACAGGTTTCGATCAGGGTCGGTATGTCGAAGATCATGTCCTGTGTCAGGCCGTCCTGGCGAAGCTCTCCGTTGACCCAGCAACGAACGCGAGTCGCGGTTCCGTCCAGTTCGTCTGCCGTGACGATCCACGGGCCCATGGGACAGAACGTGTCGAAAGACTTGCCGAGATCCCATTGCTGGTGTCGCGATTGCACGTCGCGGGCCGTCACGTCGTTGACGATGGCATAGCCGAACAGGTGGCTCATGGCCTCGGCCTTCGCGATGTTCCGGCCACCCTTGCCGATCACGACGGCAAGCTCGGCTTCATAGTCGATCTGGCTGGAGATGCCGTGGGGCAGGCGCACCTCATCGCGAGGCCCGACGACGCACTCGGGAACCTTGGTGAACACGATGGGCCAGGATTCGGGGTTGGCGTCGTTGTTCTTGAACACCGATGTTGCGAGTTCGCGGGCATGGGCGTGATAGTTGCGTCCGACGCACCACAGATTGCGCAGCGGCTTCGGCAGCGGAGCCTCGAGCCTGACCGTCTCGAGAGGAAGGCTTTCACCCCCGACATCGGGAAATCGTGCCCCGTTCGCAAGCGCCTGTATGACCGCGAGCGCCCCGGTCTCCGCCTGCCCGGGCGTCGGGACCAAGGGCGTGATCCGTGCCCCGTCGGCCGAGATCAGGCCTACGCCTCGCCGGTCTCCGGCGCTGAAAGTCGCGATTCGCACGGCCTGCTCCTCTAGCCCTGACGCATGGCGCCTGAGGGATCGGCGAACGCGATAGCCTCGATCTCGATCAGGAATTCCTCCTTCACCAGCCGGTCGACGATCAGCAGCGTGTTGGGCGGAAATTGCGTGCCGCCGAACAGCTTCGGGAACATCTCGGCCCGAATCTTCATGAAGCTCTCGATATCCTGCGAATGGACGAGATAGGTCGTGAACTTGATCACGTTGTTGAAGCCGAGGCCCGTGCCTTTGAGAACAGCGCCCATATTGTCGAGCACCTGCTTCATCTGGGCGGCGAAGTCGTTCTTGCCCACCACGCTGCCGTCGAGTCCGACCGAAAGCTGCCCGGCGATATAGAGCGTCCGTCCGGCCGGCACGTCCGTGGCATGCGAGTAGAGGCCTTGCGCGGGGCAGGTGTTCTGGGGGTTCAGGTAGCTGATGGTCGTCTGCTGCATCATCTTCACTCGTTTTGTGGCTGGAGGGATATCGAACGCCTAGTGCGCGGCGCCGGCGTTTGCGGGGCTCAACAACTCGATCTGGAAGCCGTCCGGATCGGTCACCGTGAGGGAAGGGCCATCGGCGGTGTCGGTGGATCGGGCCGCCACGCCCTTTGCACCCAAGGCCTTGCCGGCGGCGGCGAGGTCGCAGTCGGCGGTCACGACGAACGAGAATTTCTGCAGGCCCGTCTTTCCGCCTTTGGGAGCCTCGACCAGGATCAGATCCTGGCCGCCGGCCGCGCCGCCGAAGCGCGCCTGGCCATCGGCCTTGTCCTGCAGGGTGAGGCCCGCGACATCGCGGAAGAAATCGACCATGCGGTCGAGGTCGTGCGTGCCAAGCGTCGCCCGCGTGATGCGGATCGGCCGCAGCGGCGATTGCGGCACGGAGCGGATGGGAGGATTGACCGGATAGCGATGGGCGTCGGACGGGGGTGCGCCCAGCGGATCCCACGCCGCCGTCACCTCATCCTCGAGTTCCAGATTGAAGATGGTCCGCCAGTCGTCGACGGCATCGGCATAGAACTCGTGCATGTTGCCGTCGGGATCGGGCACGTAGACGCTGTGCGAGATCAGGTGGTCGGCGGTGCGGAACTTGGCATCGCCCAGCGCCTTGGCGCGGGCATAGGCGTCGGCGACGTCGCGCTCGCTTTCCATCTCCCAGCCGAGATGGTTGAGGCGTACCGCCGTTCCCGCCGTCTTCGGGATCTGGATATTGCCGTCGCGGCCATAGCGGTCGACGCCGCGCGAAATCTCGATCATCCCGATGTCGTGGTGCGTGTTGCCGTTGGAATGGAAGCCCATCTTCAGCGCGCGCTCGCGGCGGACCAGTTCGATGCCCAGTACCGATTCGTAGAACGCGATCGACTGTTCGATGTTGGAAACCCAGAGATTTGCATGGGCAAGGCGGCGTGGCCGAAAGGCGATGTTCCTCTGCATCACAGTCTCCTAACTCTAATTCTGGATATTTTATTCAAATCATAAAATAGCGCAACAGTTGGTAAATTGTCATTTAATGTTTGACCATCCGTCTCGATACCGACAGATTGTATCCAATATTGGGGTCCGGTCTTGCCTCACTTCTTGTCGAATGGTCTGAAGCTTCATTTCGAGCAGCACGGCTCCGGCACGCCGCTGATCCTGCTGCACGGCTTTGGCCAGCATGGCGGCAGCTGGGATCCGCTGGTTCCCCTCTTTGCGCGTTTCTTCAAGGTGATCGTGCCCGATTTGCGCGGCTGCGGCCGCAGCGAGCCGGCCGAGCCCGGCTTCACCGTGGCGGACCTGGCGAGCGACATCGTGGCGCTGATGGACGAGATCGGCGTGGCGCGCGCCCATGTCGCCGGCTGGTCGCAAGGGGGAACCGTGGCGCTCGAGCTGGGCCTGGGCTCCGCCCATCGGCTGATCAGCCTGTCGCTTCATTCCACCTACGCCGGCGGCCGCGATCGCTATCAGAGCAACTGGATCGACATGCGCCGGCGGATCATCGCCTCGGGCGACCGGGATCTCGACTTCACGACGCGCATCATCGGCTTCTTCACGCCGGAGTTCATCAACGCCCACCCCGACAGGATCGAGGAATTCCGGCGGCTGGAGTCCTCGAACCGGTATCCGCCGACGCCGAAGGGAATGGCCGGCCAGGTCGGCGCCGCCCAGCAATTCGAGGCGCGCGACCGCATCGCCGCCATCCGCACGCCGACGCTGATAACGGTCGGATCGGCGGACAGGACGACGCTGCCGGCGCAATCGAGGTTGATGCATGCCGCCATCAAGGGCGCCGAGTTCTGGCTCTTCGAGAATGCCGGGCACCTGCCTCAATTCCAGTTTCCCGACGAGTTCATGAGTATTTCGCTCGGCTTCATGCTGAAGCACGAGCACTGACGGATCGTGTTGCCGAAAACTTTCCAGGAGATGGTCATGCCAGACTTTAGCGTCCTTCGTGTGGTGTCCCGCGCCGCCCAGCGGCTTCTCGGCGTCTCGCTGGCCATCGCCGGCGTCGTCTCGGCGGCGTCGGCAGCGGACCTCAAGGAACTGAAGTTCTCGACCGAGTTCTCGCCGCACGGCTTTCACGCCCCCTTCTACCTGGCCAAGGAGAAGGGCTGGTTCAAGGACGCGGGAATCGACCTCAAGCTTCTCGATGGTCGCGGCTCCGCCGTCACGGTCAATCTCGTCGCCGCGAATCAGGTCGATATCGCTTTCGTGAATCTGACCGCCGCGATGATCGCGCAATCGAAAGGCGTGCCGGTCGTGGTGGTGGGCAGCATCCTGCGCCGCAATACCAACGGCCTGATCATGAAGAAGGGCGCCGATATTCACAAACCGGCGGACCTCAAGGGCAAGACCATCGTGCATCTGATGACGACGATCGAGTCGCAGCTTCTGGGCGGATATCTCGCCACCGCGGGAATGACCCTGGACGACGTCAAGCTGCTGGGCGCCGATGCCTCGGCAAAGGTGCCGAGCGTGCTGAGCGGCAAGGGAGATGCCGCGACCGGGCCGGTGCCGTACTACCAGGGCCTTCTCAAGGGCAAATCCGAGATCGATACGCTGCTCTTTGCCGATGCGGGCCAGCAACTGCTGGACTTCGGCATCGTCACCAGCCCGAAGATGATCAAGGAGCAGCCGGAGCTGGTGGGCGCCTTCATGCAGGTCGTCTCCAGGGCCTATGAGTACACAAGACGCGACAACAACGTCGAGGAGGCCGTGAAGGACATGATCGCGGCGCGTCCCGAGGCCGGCCTCGACTACCAGACCTCGATCAACATGTTCCAGTCCCACATCGCCTTCGCCGATTCGCCGTCGACCGCGGGCAAGCCGATCGGCGTCATCTCGCGCGACGACGTCGAAGCGTCGCTGAAGACCCTGAAGTCGACCGGCATCATGCAGGGCGACCTCAAGGCCGACGACGTGTTCGATCCCCGGTTCATGCCGAAATGAGATCGATGGCCAGCCGCGTTGTCGAGTTCGCCGCCAGGCCACAGGTTGGCGCTCCGTTGATCTCCGCGCGCGGGGTCGGAAAGGTGTTTCGCTCGCGGCGCGACAGCGTGGTCGCGCTCGACGGCATCGATCTCGACGTCAGGGACGGCGAGTTCATCAGCATTCTCGGTCCATCCGGTTGCGGCAAGAGCACATTGCTGAGGTGTATCGGCGGGCTGGAGCCGGTGACCTCGGGGCAGCTCAGCCTCGAGGGCAAGAGGATCACCGAGCCGCCCGCCGATGCCGGCTTCGTCTTTCAGCAGGACCTGCTGCTGGACTGGCGATCGGTGATCAGCAACGTGCTGCTGCCGGCGGAGTTTCGCGGTTACAGGCTGGACGATTGGAAGGAACGGGCGCACTCGCTGCTCGCGACGCTGGGATTGCAGGACGCGGAAAGTCGCCATCCATGGGAGCTGTCGGGCGGCATGCGCCAGCGCGTCGCCATCTGCCGGAGCCTTCTGCTCGATCCCAGGCTTCTGCTGATGGATGAGCCGTTCGGCGCCCTGGACGCGATCACGCGCGACGAGCTGAACATGGAGCTCGAGCGAATCTGGGAGCGGACGGCCAAGACAATCCTGCTCATCACCCACAGCATCGCGGAGGCGATCTTCCTGTCGGATCGCGTCGTGGTGATGAGCAAGAATCCGGGCCGCATCGCCGAGATCGTCGACATCGACCTGCCGCGCCCGCGCACACTGGATATCCGCGAGACGGCACAATTCACGGCCTATCAGCGGCGCCTGCGGTCGATCTTCGAGTCGCTGGGAATCATGCGGAGATCGGCGCCATGAGGGATTTCTGGTCCGGCGGCGCCGGGCGCACGATCAGCCTGGTCCTGGTGGTCATGGCGCTGATGGCGCTCTGGGAAGCAGCCGTGCGCATCGGCGACATCAAGGCATTCCTGTTGCCCGCGCCGTCGGTGGTCCTGCAGTCGATCGCACAGAAGCCGCTATGGTACCTGCAGCATGCCTACCAGACCCTGGTCGAGACATTCCTGGGCTTTGCCTTCGCCGTCTTTTTCGGCATCTTGATCGCGATCTGCATCGTCTATTCACGGGTGCTCGAACACTCGCTCTATACGTTTCTGGTGACGATGAACGCGGTGCCCAAGATCGCGATCGCACCGCTGTTCGTGGTCTGGCTCGGCACCGGGCTCGAGCCCAAGGTTGCCGTCGCCGCTCTCGTCGCGATCTTTCCGATCGTCATCGACACGGTGCAGGGCCTGCGCTCGGTCGAGCCGGCGATGCTCGACCTCGCCCGGTCCCTGCGCGGCTCGCCCCTCAAGGTCTTGTGGAAGATCCGGGCGCCCTGCGCCTTGCCGAGCGTGTTCGCCGGCCTGAAGGTCGGCATTTCGCTCGCCTTCATCGGCGCCATCGTCGGTGAATTCATCTCCTCGCAGGGCGGGCTGGGTTACGTGGTCGTGACATCGCAGTCGAACTTCGAAACGGCGCAGATGTTCGCGGCCATCCTCATCCTGGCGCTGCTGAGCCTTCTGCTTTTCAACCTGATCGAACTGTCGGAGCACTTGCTTCTGCCCTGGCATGTCTCGCGCCGGCGCGAACGCAGGCCGGCCGGCCACTGACCGTCCGTAAATGCACAGGAGGACGAAATGAAAGTCCGTCACTGCGAGATTGCCGGTGCAGGGATCGCAGGCCTGACGACGGCCTGCGTCCTCGCCCAGCGCGGCTGGTCGGTGCAGGTGCACGAGCGGTCGCCCGAGCTGCGCGAGATGGGCGCGGGCATCTACCTCAAGCTGAACAGCCTGATCGTCCTCAGGGAGCTGGGCCTGTACGACGAAGTCAGGTCGGTCGGCATGACCGTTCGCGCCGGCCGAATTTCCGGCCGTAGCGGTCGTGTTCTGGCCAGGCACATGATGAACGGCGAGGACACTGTCACGGTCTCGAGGAGCGCGCTTCACCGGGCGCTGGCCGTCCGTGCCCGCGACCTCGGCGTTCGCTTCAGGACAAGCTCCGTCGTCACCTCGGCCGATCCGTCGGGCAGTCTGACGGTCAACGGCGGCGAAAGGTTCGACGCGGACCTGGTTGTGGGCGCCGACGGCTACCGCTCGGTGGTCCGCGACAGCGTGAAGCTCGCCAAGAACGTGCAGCTTCTGGAAGAGGGCGGGATCCGGGCCTTGGCGCCGCGTCGGGCGATGGAGCGGGAAGGCCTCACGACCGAGCAGTGGTCGGGCAATTGCCGGCTGGGCATCGTGCCCTGCAGCAAGGATGAGCTTTACCTCTATCTGATCGGTCCGGCCAACGAGAAGGCCGTCAACACCGTCCCGGTCGACAAGCAGTTCTGGTGCGGCCTGTTTCCTGAAGAGGCCGATGTGTTGAATCGTATCGGCGACGTGGCCCGATACGACCAGTTCGTCTATTCGACGGTGAGCGGCTGGAGCGCGGGGCGCGTGGCCATCATCGGCGATGCCGTGCACGCCCAGCCGCCCAATCTTGGCCAGGGTGCGGGCATGGCGATCGCCAATGCTAGCGCCCTTGGCGCGGCGCTCGACGAGATCACCGACGTGCCGGACGCGCTGCGACGCTGGGAGACGCTGCGCCGGCCTTTGACCGAGGAAGTGCAGCGCTGGTCCTACCGCTACGGGCTAATCTTCTACGCGCTGCCCTTCGGCGGTCTGTTCGGCGAGCAAATTCGCATCGGCATCATGTCCATGATCGGCCGGGTGAAATTCACCGCCCGGAAATTATCGTGGTTGCGGCATGGCGGTCATTCCATCGCTTGAACGTGCCGATGGCCCTGGACACTGGTAGAGAAGCTCGCGACCTCGACATCCCAGACGGGCAAGACGAAGGACGGAGGAAGGCAAAGATGTTGGAAGCCGATTCAACAAGCCCGTTGCCTGACGTGGTTTATCAAAGCCTGCGCGCGCAAATCATCAGCGGGACCCTCAAGCCGGGACAGAGGCTGCGACAGGAAGAGCTTTCGCGCGAACTCGACGTCAGCCGGGTGCCGCTGAGAGAAGCCATGACCCGATTGGCGGCGGACGGGCTGATCGTATTGAGCCCGCGGCGAGGCTACGCGGTGACGTCCCTGCAGTCGAACGAGATTCTCGAGATTTTCGAGTTGAGGGCGGTCGTCGAAGAACACGCCGCCTACCGGGCGGCCTACGCCCGAACCAAGGAAGATATCGCCGAGGTCGAACGCATCCTGAAAGCATCGGAAGCCATAGATCTTCAGTCGGGGCGTAATACCGAAAGCTGGCTTCAGCTGAACTACGAATTCCACGCGCGGATCATTGGCGCCAGCGGCCGGAATCACCTTGCGCGGTTTGCCGGACTGTTGCGCGATACGGTCGAGCCCTACATCCGCGCCGAAGTCAACATGACCGGCGACGTCGAGGAGGCTCAGCACGACCATCGCCAGCTCTTTGCCGCTTTTCGTGATGGCGATGCCCGCGAGCTGGCCCGGTTGAGCAGGCTCCATGTGGAAAGAACGGCGCAACGCCTCCTCGACGGGCTGAGGGAAAGGCAGAATGAGCGGGACGCTGCCAGCCGCGGCAGCTTGCGCAAGCGCGCCTAGAGTCGTCGAGAACCGGACTTATTCAACGACTTGCCTTGGGCGGCCGTTGTGGCGCGGCATGCGCGGAAATTGGTCCATGCTGGGCCGCTTCTCGCTACATCGGAAGCGTCCGGATTTCTCGTAGTTTGTCGCGAAGGTCCCGCGTCGTGATGGAGTCCGCCGCTGGCCTATCGCTCTTCTCACCAAGCGACGACGCCACTATGGCTTTATTGACAGTATCCAACAATTCGCCCGCACGCTCGAAGTTCTTGGCTTTGATCTGGTCGAGCGCCTGGGTCAGCATATCTGCTTCGTGAGGCGTCGGCGAGCGCTCCCGGGTGTCGATACGATCTATGGCCGCGTCGAAGCGCCGATAGACGCTCTCGACAAAGAACTCATCTTCCATGGCTGATCACCTAATTCTGTTTTCCACTCCAATGCCGCCCGCCCTGCTCGATGGCCGCAAGACGCAGACGCTGTCACCGCGAACCTGCGCTCCGCCCTTTCCGCAGAACACCTCACCCTGAGGAGCACCGCGCAGCGGTGCGTCTCGAAGGGTGGGATGCAGTCATGGTGTTGCCCACCCTTCGAAACGGGCGCTTCGCGCCCTCCTCAGGGTGAGGCGATATGGTTTCACCATTTCGGAAGCTGCTCTAGCAGGTGGGAGCGCGACCTCGCTGCCGCAAGTAAACACTTCGCGCGGAAGTGTCTAGCCCTCGCCCAACATTGAGCCGCGGCATGCAGTGCATGCTGGTTGGCCGCGAAAAAATTATCGCGCGTCCATCGTGCAGCGAATCTGCTCGACGTTCCTGAGCAATGTTGTGGCGTATGTCTGCCGGCCTTCACGAGACGTGGAGCGGTAGATCGGGCGAGATAGGCACGCCAATCGATACCACGCGACTAGTTTCCGGTCGTGCCGTCAGCCGATACGAGGTCTCCGAGCGACAGCCACTTCTCTCCATTGAATCTCGTCATCCGCGCTTTGCGGATCGGCGTGTAATCATCGGGCGCGTAGCCAACCGTGACGCCCGGTAGCAGCAACGGCAGCTCGATGTTCTTGAGCGTTGTCGCCTGCTTGAGCAAATTCTCTCGGCTCAGGTCATCGCCGCAGTTGCGAAGAATGATCTCCGTGATTTTCGACATCATGTACGAGACGCCGGCGGTGGGATCCAGCGCCGTTTCTTGCGGGGCCCATTCCTTCATGAACGTCATGTACTCGTTCATTCCCGCATCGTTGGCCCATTCCGGGTCGCCGGGCGTCTTCATGAACTGCAAGCTTATGATGTCCTTGGACTGTTCAAGGCCCGCCGGCTTCAGCACGGCTTCAACGGATGTGACCGCATTGATTGCCAAGTGTAGCGGCTTCCAGTTGAGGTCTGCGATCTTGCGGATCGCCTGGGCGGCGAACTTGGAAGTGGTCACGTTGAAAATCGTATCGGCGCCCGAGTTCTTGAGCTGGATGATTTGGCTTTCGACGGTCGGGTCGGTCACGTCGTAGGACGACGTCTGCACGATCATCTTGTCCGCTTTGCTGCCGAGCGCATCACGGAACGCCTTCAGATATCCCTTTCCGTAGTCGTCGTTTTGATACAGCACACCGACCTTGGCGTCGGGTTTCGTGGACAGCAGATACTTGGCGAGGATCTGCGCTTCGGTGGTCTGCAGGATGTAGAACGGCGTCGACCACTTGTTCATCTTGGGGTCGCCCCAGCGGGGGGCGCCGCTCGAGATGAGCAAGTGCGGCACCTTGCGATCGTTGAGGTATTTGGCGACGGCAATATTCGGTGTTGTGCCGACCGAGCCGAAGAAGCCCAGCACCCGTTCGCTCTCCACGAGCTCGCGCGCCCGCTCGAGGGCTTTGGGCGGACTGTAGCCGTCGTCCAGCGAGATGAGTTTGATCTTGCGCCCGTTGATGCCGCCCTGCGCATTGATCTTGTTCATATACGCAAGGTCGACACGGCCCTGAATGCTCCAGGCCGACACGGGGCCGCTGTAGGGTTGCGTCTGCCCGATCTTTATCTCAGTGGCGGTCACGCCCGGGCCGTTATTCTGCCCATACGTGCTGGTCGCCGAGAAAGCGAGGAGAGCCGCCAGCGGCCCGAACACGCGACGACGCCCAACCATTTCGTCCTCCCTAATCGATTCCTTTGCTGTGCTCTTCTGCCGGGCACGATGATCGACGATGCGATGATCGTATGGGGCACGCAACGCGGCTGAGCCGGTCGGCGTGATTCATCATGCATGTGATGCGGTGCGACGCGCGTGCTCCATCACATCTCTGATGAATGCGTTGCAGCCCGTGGCCGTTGTTGCGTCGTCGCCAGCGCTGCTTCAGCGTCTGACAATCAGACGCACGAGGCATACGCAGGATGGCTAAAGTCAGCGAACATCGGTTTGACGGGCGCGTGGCCGTGGTCACCGGTGCGGGCGCCGGCCTCGGGCGGCAACACGCGCTCGAGTTGGCCCGACGCGGGGCCAGGGTCGTCGTCAACGATGTCGCCAAAGGTCCGGATGGAACACCGATTGCCGAGAAAACGGCGGCGGAACTGCGCGCTCTCGGCGCCGAGGCGATCGCGGATATCGCAAGCGTTGCCGATGAAGCCGCCGTGGAAGCAATGATCGAGCGCGCCGTCCATGCTTTCGGCAGCGTCGACATCCTGGTCAACAACGCCGGCAACGCGATCACCAAGCCGATCTGGAAGTTGTCGACCGCGGACATGAGAGCCGTGCTCGACGTGCATCTGTTCGGCACGTTCTGGAGCATGCGCGCGGCACTGCCGCACATGCGCGCGCGGGGCTACGGACGCATTGTCAATACCGCCTCGGCGCTCGGGGCGTTTGGCGCTCCCCACTCGGCGCCGTATGTTGCGGCAAAAGCCGGCATTATCGGCCTGACGCGTACCGCGGCGCTGGACAATTCCGGCGTCGACATCCGCGTCAACTCGATCGCGCCGATTGCCTATACCACGCTGGCGAAGGGCTTCTTCGACCATCATCCGACGGTGAACGTCGAGAAGCTGTCGACGGCCACCGTGTCCCCGGTCGTCCTGTATCTGGCGCATGAGACCTGCGCCTTGAATGGCGAGCTGCTCAGCGTGGCCGCTGGCCGAGTTGCGCGCATCTGCATGATCACGGCACCAGGCCTGTACAGCGAGCACCTCACGAGCGAACTCGTCGCCGAGAACCTGGAAAAGATAATGGACCCGGCCGGATACATCGTTCCGGCCAAGTCCATGGACCAGTACCAGCTGCTGAAACTCAACTAGCTCACCCATGGCCGCCGCATCTTCCGCTCTCGCGTCCGACGTACCGCGCCCGTTTGGAGCGTTGAGCGATATCAGGATCATCGACCTCACGCAGATGCTCGCGGGGCCCTACGGCACGATGGTGCTCGCCGATCACGGTGCGGAGGTGATCAAGATCGAGGGGCCGGACGGCGACGTTACCCGTGCCGCCGGCCCCTACCGCGACGGCGATAACGTCCAGGCGCTCGGCGGGTACTTCCAGAGCGTCGACCGCAACAAGCGAAGCGTCTGTCTCGATCTGAAGACCGAGGAAGGCAAACAGATCTTCAAGGAGCTTGTGAAGACGGCCGACGCCGTGACGGAGAACTTCCGCGCCGGCGTCATGGACAGGCTCGGATTGAGCTACGAAACGCTTCGCGAGATCAATCCGCGCCTGGTTTACGGCGCGTTGCGTGGCTTTGGCGATCGGCGCACAGGCCACTCCCCCTACCAGGACTGGCCGGCATACGACGTCGTTGCCCAGGCCATGGGCGGCGTCATGGCGATAACTGGGCCCGATGCCGCGGCCCCCACCAAGGTGGGCCCGGGCATCGGCGACATCGTGCCGGGCATCATGCTGGGGTTTGGCGTGCTGGCCGCCATACACCACGCCCGACGCACCGGCGTGGGTCAGTTCGTCGACGTGTCCATGGTCGACGCGGTACTCGCCGTGTGCGAGCGCATGGTGTGGCAGCATTCCGTGCAAGGGCTGCGGCCCGGGCCCGAGGGCAACCACCATCCGTTCCTGTGTCCGTTCGGCATGTTCGCGGCCGCCGACGGCTTCGTGACGATTGCCGCCCATCAGGACGAATTCTTCAAGGTCTTGGCGGCCGGCATCGACGCGCCGGACCTGCTCGCCAGCCCTGACTTCAATACCCGCATCGCCCGCACGCGCCATCGCCATCGCCTGATCGCCGAGCTGAATGCCCAGACATCGCGCTTCTCCAAAGCGCAGCTCATCGAACGCCTGGCCGGCAGGATCCCGTTCGGTCCGGTCATGGATATCGCGGAGATCGTCGCAGACCCGCACTTTGCGGCGCGACAGATGATCGTCGACGTGGAGCAGCCCGGCGGCGCGCCCATCCAGATCGCCGGCGTACCCATAAAAATGACCGAGACGCCCGGGGGCGTCATGCGGCGCAGCCCGTTGCTCGGCGAAGACACGCGCGCGCGGTTGCGCGAGCTCGGCCTGTCCGATGAGGAAGTTCAGTCACTGATCGAGCGACGGATCGTCGTGGCAGCAAAGCAAGTCGAGAGGAAAGACGTATGACGAAGCGCCCGGCCCGCTTGCGCCGCTCACAGCTCTCCGTCCCCGGCAGCAGCGAAAAGATGCTGCGCAACGGCGCGGCATCGAAGGCGGATCACGTCTTCTGCGATCTCGAGGACGCCGTTGCACCCAGCGCCAAGGTCGAAGCGCGCGACAAGATCGCGTGGGCACTCAACACGCTCGATTGGGGCAAGAAGACGCGATGCGTGCGCATCAACGACGTGACCACGGAGTGGTGTCACGGCGACGTCATCACGGTCGTCGAGAAGGCGGGCGCCAATCTCGACACCATCATGGTTACAAAGCCCTGCGTGGCGGCGGACGTCGTCTTCGTCGACCGGCTCCTCGGTCAGCTCGAGAAGCGCCTCAAACTGCCGAAGCGCATCGGCATCGAGGTGCTCATCGAGGAAGTCGAGGCGATGGAGAACGTCAAGGACATCGCGCGATGCAGTGATCGGCTGGAGGCGCTCATCTTCGGCATGGGCGACTACTCGGGCTCCCAGGGCATCGACACGCGCGAAATCGGCGGCGCGGGCGGGTACCCGGGCGATATCTTTCATTATGCGCGCTTCCGGGTGACAGCGGCCGCCCGCGCGGCCGGCATCGACGCCGTCGACGGCCCATTCGCCAACTTCAAGAATGAAGAAGGCTACCGTGCGGAGGCCCAGAAGGCGCGCGCGCTCGGAATGGTCGGCAAGTGGGCCATTCATCCGTCGCAGATCGCCCCCGCTCTCGACGTGTTTTCGCCAAGTCCGAAAGACGTGGCGCGGGCTCGAAAGATGGAGGCCGCCTACAAGGCGGCCGAAGCGGAAGGGCTCGGCGCCGTCCAGGTCGACGGCGTGATGATCGACGTGGCCGTGCTCCGCCTCGTGCGGAACACGCTGAACAAGGCGGATCTCATCGGCATGTAAGCAAGACGCTTGCAAGAACGCGAATGAAAAGGCGTAGCAACGACTACGCCGGCCTGTAGGGAGGACTGGATGCCGCGACTGGTGCACTGGTGTTTTTGCGCGATCGTTTGTTTGCTGCTGGGCACCACAGGTGCAAGTGCCCAGTTTCCCAACCGCCCCATCCACCTCGTGGTGCCGTACCCGCCTGGTGGTCTGGTGGACACCATGGCGAGAACCGTACAGGAGCCGCTGTCGGCAGCGCTCGGTCAGCCGGTCATCGTCGACAACAAGCCGGGCGCGGCAGGGGCGATTGCCACCCGGTTCGTCGCTCAATCTCCGCCGGACGGCTATACGCTCATCTTCGGCAACAACGGTCCGAGCGCGTTGCTGCCGCTCATCCAGAAGGACGCGGGTTACGATCCGATTGCCGACTTCACGCCGATAACGATGGTCGCGACGGCGCCCATGATCATCGTCATTCACGAGAACGTGCCGGCGAAGAACCTCAAGGAGTTCATCGCGTACGCCCGCCGGAACCCGGGCACCGTCGCGTACTCCACGGCCGGCGTCGGTTCGCTGGGTCACCTGACATCCGAGCTCTTTGCGCAGATGGCTGGTATCAAGCTCGTTCACATCCCCTACAAAGGCTCGGCTCCGGCGGTCATGGCGGTGCTCGAGGGCGAAGTGAAGATGTACCTGTCGTCGCCAAGCGACACGCTGAGCGCCGGCATCAAGGCCGGCAAGGTGCGGCTGGTGGGCGTGTCGTCCGCGACCTCGTCCGACCTGGCGCCCGGGGCCGAGCCGATTGCCGACGCGCTGCCGGGCTTCGACGTATCGATCTGGTACGGCGTGCTGGCGGCGAAGAATACGCCCGCGCCGATCGTCGAGCGGCTCAACAAGGCATTCCGCGAGGTGCTCGCCCGGCCGGAAATGCAGGCGCGCTTCCACGGCTATGGCGCGGCCGCTCGTAGCAGCTCGCCTGAGGAGCTGGCCAAGCTCATTGCGGAAGAGGTGCCGAAGTGGCGCAGCACCGTCGAGAGCGCCCAGATCACCGCGCAATGACGATCGATGCCGCGAAGGAAGACGCCATGAGCACAGAGGCCCCACAGCGAAGCAGACCGGCGCTTGACGGTCTGCGGGTCATCGACTTCACGCATTTCATCGCCGGTCCCTACTGCACGATGATCCTGGGCGATTTGGGCGCCGACGTCGTGAAGATCGAGAATCCGGCGTCGGGCGGCGACAACATGCGCGCGTTTCAGCCGAAGATCGCCGGCGAAAGCGGTCCGTTCATCTGGGCCAATCGAAACAAGCGCAGTGTCGCCATCGATCTGTCGACAGCGGCCGGTCGACAGGTCGTCCTCGATCTGCTCGCCGACGCCGATGTCCTGGTCGAGAATTTCTCGACGGGCATCATGGAGCGGTTCGGCCTTTCGTATGAAACGGTGTCGACGCTCAATCCCCGGCTCATCTACTGCTCCATCTCGGCGTATGGCCGGGAAGGGGCGCTCAAGGACCGAACGGGCTTTGATCCGATCGTCCAGGCCGAGAGCGGCTTCATGGCCGTGAACGGCTTCGAAGACCGCGAGCCTATTCGGACGGGTCCGGCCATCATGGATATCTCAACCGGCATGATGGCGAGCAATGCGGTGCTGGCCGCGTTGGCCGCGCGCACGCGCGACGGCAAGGGCCAGAAGGTCGAAATCGCGCTCTTCGACGTGGCGACGACCATGGTGGGATTTCACGCCATGAACGTTCTCCTCACCAACGTCGAGCCGCGCCGC
>Ga0193726_1001134_pt1 | contig 22461 bp, 15 predicted proteins | sample H2c1metaG_FD_144928 | JGI IMG/M metagenome (GOLD analysis project Ga0193726, IMG submission 144928) | Soil microbial communities from a riparian zone of the East river system, Colorado, United States - H2c1 | ecosystem: Environmental > Terrestrial > Soil > Riparian zone | place: USA: East River...
GGGGAAAAAGCCCGGTTCGGAAAAATAAAAGCCGCACACGGTGCCGTGGACGAAGGAGACCTGCCGCAACACGGTTTGTTCGCGATATCGGCCCACGCCGCCAAACAGGTAGAGTTGTGCCCTTGATGAGCGGTGCGCGAGGTTGAGTTGCAGGTCCGCATCGCCTCCATAGAAGTCTTCGTGACCGGAAGTGAAGTTTCCGGTATTGAGCAGCGCATCCTTCGCCCGAAACCAACTGTAGCTGCCGTCGACTCGAATCCCTACGGGCAGCGTCGAGGTCGGAAACCAGCTCAATCCCACCCCAACATTCGAGCCACCGTCAAGATTGTGGCCTGCACTTCCAGATGTCGCGGTGTAGCCGCCGTCAATTTGCACGGCAAAGGGGTGGTATTTCAATTCCGGAGGTCGTGAGTAATCCCGAACAAAGACGCGATTTACGGCAACCGGCGGAGGAGGTGGCGGCGGCGGACTGGCCGGCGGCGCAGTGATCGGCGCGGTAAAGTGCACATTGTAGCCATGTCCCTCGAGACAGGCCGCTAACGCGCGCCCGTACCGTTGACGGCGTCCATTGTAGTCGGCCGGCCCCACGCCGCCGCCAAATTGCGTCGGGTCAAAGCCGGTCTGATCTTGCGCCCAACGCTGGCACTCGACGCGATCCGAGGCCAGCTGCTCCTGAGTCTGGCCAAACTTCGGCGCAACCGAAAGGTTTTCCGCGATTGTGGGCACAGCAGCGGACCCGGGCGCCGGTGGAGTCGCTTGCGCAATTGCCGTCAGCGGCGTTGCGCATAGCAGCAGGATCAAGAATTGGCGGAGGAAGTTGCTCGATGAGACGAGCGGCGAGAAAGCGCTAAAGGAGATTTGCGTCGTCATAGATCCAGGAGAGCCAGGCCCTGCCTCCTCATTGTTAACGCGATGCCATCCAGACGAAAAAGTGTGACCTTGGGGAAATCGAAAATGTTCCGCGCGAACGGATGAAAATATAGTCTTCCTCCGGCTGGTGGATGGATCTCGTGTTTATGAGAGAGGCGACGCGCCCCCCATCTCCCAACGCAACTTGCGGGTTGCGAGCATGATCGTCGCGAGCACCGCGAACAACGCGATTGCGCCAATCAACAGTGCGTAGTTCTCCGACAGCACCAACATGTACAGCAGGCCGTACACCAGAGTCATGACGGCTGAGATGATCGCGCCCAACCGGATGCTGTCCATTGCACCAGCAACGTAGGAACCCAGCAGTGCGACCAGAGCCGCTGCGCCCAGCCAGAAACTCATCCAGAAGGGCAGATGCTCGGACAGGGCAATGAGCAGCAAATAGAAGGTGCTGAGAGCCAGCCCTATAAATAGATAGTGCATGGCATGTATGGGGAGCCTGCCGAGCGACTCCCACGCAAAAAATGATAGAAAAGTCAGCGCGATGAACAGCAACGCGTATTTTACGGCGCGCTCGCTACGCTGGTAGACGTCCACACTTTGAAACAGGTTCACACCGTATGCCGCACTCGTCATTTTACTTGCATCCACTTGGCAGTCGATCCAGCTTTGGGCAAAGGAGCGATTGAGCGCGAGCACCTGCCAATGCGCAGTGAAGCCATGGGTATCAATGGCGTACTGAGACGGCAGAAACGCCCCTTGAAATTGCGGATCGAGCCATGCCGCATTCAGGCTAGCCTGGGTCCTCGCAGCGTCCGGTAAAAAGGCTACTGACTGGCTGCCGGCCAGCAGCATCTCAACGGAGAATGGCAGGGCTCCTCCTTGGAAAAACTGCGAGAGATCAATCTTGGATTCGACAGCCGGGAAGCCTTCGGCAAGCGCGGGGCCGAATGCCAGCGGCTGCTGCGCGACCGTAGCGCCGATGAATTCCCGAATACCGCGAACGTCCGATATGGGCAGACGCAGGCTGCCGTCTTTCCAGTGATAGGTTGCGGAAGGGTACTGCCCGGTTGCGGCAGCTGCAAGAACCTCCGCCATTTTGAATGTCCCCGTCATTTTGATGCGCACCAGATAGACGGGAACGCCGTAAATGCCGACGCGGCGGGTCGTCATGTGCTCCAGAGTCGCCTGAATGCTCAAGTCGTCCGGAAGGACATAGAGTTGGTGCGACTCCACCGAGATCGCGCCGCCATTTGACTTGCGCTCGATATCGAACGGCACTCTGAGCATGGGGCCGCCGACCGTGAGGCTCCCGCCCCAACCCTTTGCCACAGTGTCGACCGCCTGACTGCGCATCTGGCTGCGCTCAACGATCAAGCCGCGCAGCAGAGAGAGGGGAATCATCAATCCCAATATGATCAATCCCATTACAAGCATTTTCGCCGCCAAGGGTTTGCCTGCCAACACGCGCAATGCCATCGGGTCTCTCTCCTGACGTTTGTATTTCGCCAAAGAATGCGCGCGGAAAATGGCAAGCGGGCGGCCGGATCGTGCTCAATTGTGGCGGCGGCGCTCGGGACGCATTGCTGTAACCACGGGCGCGTACAATGCAGCCGCTGTTCCCAATTCACCGCGGGCAAGGAGACGATCATGGCGACCAAGTCAATTCCCGATGGCTATCACACGGTTACTCCCTATCTCATTGTCAAAGGGGCCGCTGCAGCCATCGAATTCTATAAGCGGGTGTTCGGCGCAACTGAGTTGATGCGCATGCCGAGCCCCGATGGAAGAATCGGCCATGCAGAGATCAAAATCGGCGATTCGGCGATCATGCTCGCTGACGAGCATCCGGAGATGGGCTACCTCAGTCCGCAATCGCTGGGCGGAACCGCCGTGAGCATGATGGTATACGTCGACCGCGTAGATGATGTTTTCAAAAGAGCGGTCGAAACGGGAGCTAAAGAAATGCGACCCGTCGAAGACCAGTTCTACGGCGATCGATCGGGGACGTTGCAAGATCCGTACGGGCACACCTGGACTATTGCAACGCACATGGAGGATATCGCGCCCGAGGAGATGCGCAAGCGCGCGGAGAAATTCATGCAGAAGCAGAAGGCCAACGCTTAATAGCGCACCCACCGTTGCTTCGAACCGGCGGTCAGAGCGCCGGTGACCAGCGCTGGGACGCGCACACAGCGGCGCCGCCTCGAAGTGCGCCGCATCATCAATCGTGCGCAAGTCGCCCGCGACGGACTCGACACAAAACGACGCGCAGAACTCAAACGATAACATCGTTTGCGGGCCGACAACATTAAGCTCGAGTAAACGACACACTGGCGCACAGTTGAGCGGCGGACCTTCGTCACAAAAAATTAGGCGCGCACCGCCCACATTGCATCGGCGCGCGACCGCGCATCAGATGCGAACCACATCGCACTTTGCAATTTTTAGACTTGCAGCAACTATTCGTATTTGCGCTCACGCCGTTAATGCGATACATGTAATGCTCAAGACATAAGATGAGCGAAGAAAAAGAATTTTAAGGAGACGAGACGAGCGGCAAGAGTAGACCGAGAACGAGTTGGTGCACTTTGTGAGGTTCACCGTGACAACGAGCGCTTTGCTTTTCAGCGATTTCAAATCTTCCTACGATCAGAGCGTAGCCGCCAACCTTACGCTCGATGAATACTTCCATCACTGCCGCAACGATCCGATGACGTATGGGCTCGCGGCGGAGCGCATGGTGAAGGCCATTGGCGAGCCCCGGCTGGTGGCCACCAAGTCAGATCCGCGCCTGCTGCGATTGTTCGGCAATCGAACCTTGAAGTACTACGACGCCTTTGCCGATTTCTACGGCATGGAAGGCGGCATCATCGAAGAGATCGTGTCCTTCTACCGTCATGCCGCCCAAGGTCTGGAGGAGCGCAAGCAGGTGCTTTACCTCTTGGGACCCGTCGGCAGTGCGAAGAGCACGCTGGCCATCAAGCTCAAGAGCTTGATGGAGCGCTATCCGATTTATACCTTGATCGACGGCGATACCGGTGAGCGCAGTCCGCTGCTCGAGTCGCCGTTGGGATTGTTCGACCCGGAGAAGTTTGGTGCCCGCCTGGAGGGAGAATACGGCATCGCGCCGCGTTACTTGACCGGGCTATCGAGTCCCTGGGTCCAGAAACGCGTGCGCGCCTATCATGGCGATCTGACACGCTTTCGCGTGCAACGCGTCTTTCCCTCGGTCCTCAATCAACTCGCGGTCGCAAAGACGGAACCCGGCGATGAGAACACCCAGGACATCAGCTCGCTGGTCGGCAAAGTCGACATGCGCAAGCTGAGCAAACTGGGTCAGGATGACCCGGATGCCTACAGCTACTCGGGAGGTTTGTGCCTGACCACCCAAGGCCTCCTGGAGTTCGTGGAAATGTTCAAGGCACCCATCAAGGTGCTGCATCCCCTGCTGACAGCGACCCAAGAGGGCAATTTCAAGGGGACCGAGGGGTTCGGCGCCATGCCGTACCAGGGTACGGTCCTCGCTCATTCGAACGAAAGCGAGTGGAAGAAGTTCAGCAGCAACCGCGATAACGAAGCGTTCTTGGACCGCATCTTTATCGTCAAGGTGCCTTATTGCCTGCGCGTAACCGAAGAAGTCGCCATCTATCAGAAGCTGCTCAGGGAATCGACGCTGGAAAAGGCCCCGTGCGCCCCAGGGACTCTGCAGATGCTGGCACGCTACATGGTGCTCTCGCGGCTCAAAGCGCCGAGCAACTCCAGCATCTATTCGAAACTGCGGGTTTATGACGGCGAGAACCTGCGCGAGTCGGATCCGCAAGCGAAGAGCGTTGCCGAATACCGCGAGGCCTCCGGCGCTGATGAAGGCATGACCGGATTCTCGACCCGCTACGCCTTCAAGCTCATATCCAAGGCCTTCAATCGAGATTCCTCGGAGGAGTCCGCCGATCCGGTGACCCTCCTCAAGGTGATCGAGGAGAGCATCGGCACGTCGGATTTCAGCCCCGATCTGCAAAAGGCCTGTACGGTGCACCTCAAGGAGTTTCTCATCCCGCGCTACCTGGAGGAACTGACCAAAGAAATCCAGGCCGCCTATTTGGAGTCCTACGCAGACTATGGCCAGGAACTCTTCGACCGCTATGTGGCGTTTGCCGACTTTTGGATCCAGGAAGAGGTCTACGTGGATCCGGCGACGGGTGTGGCCTTCGATAAGTCGGCATTGAACTCAGAGCTCGAGAAAATGGAGAAGCCCGCCGGTATCGGCAATCCGAAGGATTTCCGGCACGAAATCGTGAATCACGTCCTGCGCGCGCAGAACAAGAGCGGTAGTGAGAAACTCGTCTGGACGAGCTATCAAAAGCTGCGCGAAGTCATCGAAAAGCGCATGTTCGCCGCCACCGACGATCTGCTCCCGGTGGTGTCCTACTTCGCCAAAGGCAACGCCGAGGATGAGAAGAAGCACGAGGCGTTCATTGCCCGCATGAAAGCGCGAGGCCACACACCCACTCAGGTGCGCCGCCAGGTCGAATGGTGGACGATGGCGCGGCGCCAGTGAACGGCCCTTAGGGAAATCCCAGGATGAGCAGCGTCATCATCGATCGGCGGCCGGATAGAGGCAAGAGTACCGGGAATCGTCAGCGTGTCTTGAAGCGTCTGGAGGGGGCCCTAAGGGCGCAAGTCGACCAAATGATCGCCCGCCGCAAACTCGGCGAGCACGACACGAGTGCGGACATCGAGATCAAGCGCAAAGACGTCAAGGAACCGCGCTTCTTGCTGGATGCCAAGACCGGAGCGCATGGACGCGCGGTTCCGGGCAACGTCAATTATCGCGTAGGCGACAAAATCCCGCGCGATTCGCCTGAAGGAAAAGGTCAAGGATCGGGCCCGGGCGCCGGCGAGTCCGAACAGGAGGATATGTTTCGCTTTGCGCTGTCACGCGAAGAATACCTATCGCTGCTCTTCGATGAGCTCGAACTGCCGCCCCTCATCAAGAAAGACCTTTTGGAAATCGATGAAAATCGCTTTCGACGCGGCGGTGTGGTGCGCTACGGCAATCCTGGCACCGTGTGCGTAGCGCGCACCTTCAAGGCCTCCATCGGCCGGCGCGTGGCCGCCGAGGCGCACTTCGAAGAAGCGTTGGACGCTGCGGAAGCGGCATTGCGCGTTGCGCGCTCGAGCGCCGTGCCCGCCCGCGTACAGGTCGCGGAATTGGAACTCAAAGAGGTACGTCGACGCGGCGCCGACATTCCTTTCTTGGACCCCATCGACCTGCGGCATCGCAGTCTGGTTGAAGTCCAGTCGCCGCGCACCGCGGCGGTGATGTTTTGCCTGATGGATGTGTCGGCATCGATGAATGAATTGCGCAAAGACTTGGCGAAGCGCTTCTTCACGCTGCTGTATCTTTTCTTGAGCCGTAAATACGCCAAAGTGGAACTGGTGTTCATTCGTCACACCGACGAGGCTCAAGAGGTCGATGAGGACACTTTCTTCAACGGCACGCAATCCGGCAGCACCAAAGTTCTGTCAGCCCTCACCAAAATGCGCGAGATCATGACGCAGCGCTATCCGCCGTCGCGTTACAATATTTTCGGCGCACAGGCGAGCGACGGCGATTCGTTCGGCGAGGATTCGACTGCATCGTCCTCATATTTGCTCTCCGAACTCCTGCCGTTTTCGCGCTACTTTGTGTACGCCGAAGTCGCCGAGACCGCGGGCGAATCGAGCAGCTTATGGTCGGCCTACAGCGGCATCGCCAGCGATCAGTTCAATATGGCGGCGCTCACGGCGCGCAACGAAGTCTACCCGGCTCTCGCCAAGCTGTTTCAAAAGGAGCAGCCGGCTTAGCCGTGCTGCCCGGATCAGTACCGAAATTGAGACTTACAGGCAGCGAATGGAACCTGGACGATCTGCTCACCATTGAGCAGATGTGCGCGGGCCACGCACAGCGCTACGGCCTGGATACTTTCCCCAATCAAATGGAAGTGATTACCAGCGAGCAAATGCTGGACAGCTATGTCTCCAGCGGCCTGCCGGTCAACTACGGCCATTGGAGCTTTGGCAAGCAATTCTTGATCGAGAGCGGCAAGTACCGCGCCGGCGCAAACGCGCTGGCCTATGAAATCGTCATCAACACCAATCCGTGTATTGCTTTTCTGATGGAAGGCAATTCGCTCGCCATGCAGGCGCTGGTCATTCCGCATGCCTGCTTTGGCCACAACAGTTTCTCCAAAGGCAATTATCTGTTCACGCAATGGACGCAACCGGAGGCAGTGCTCGACTACATGCTGTTTGCGCGCAACTACATCGCTGATTGCGAGGAGCGCCATGGCGCAACTATGGTCGAGCAGACTCTCGATGCACTGCATGCGCTGCGCGACCAAGGTCTCGACAAGTACAAGCGGCCACGCAAGCTCGACACGCGCAAGGAGCGGGCGGAACAGGCAAAACGGCTGGCAAATGCCAAGGAGGCAATGCGTCAAGGCGAATACTACAGCGTTGTGCCTCACGCACCGAAGTCGGCCGATGCCACTCCGACGTTTCCCATAGAACCTGAAGAGAATCTGCTGTATTTCATCGAGAAGCACGCGCCAAAGCTCGAACCATGGCAGCGCGAGCTGGCGCGCATCGTGCGAAAGATCGCGCAGTACTTCTATCCGCAGCGACAGACTCAGGTCATGAACGAGGGCTGGGCGACGTTTTGGCATCACCGTCTGATCAACGACATGTACGATGCGGGGCAGATCGATCAGGGCATACTGCTCGAGTGCCTGCACTCGCACACGAACGTCATCAGGCAGCCGGACTATGCGCCGTTGAATCCTTACGCGCTCGGCTTCGCGGCGTGGAACGAAATCAAGCGCGTGTGCGAGTCACCGACCGACGAAGACCGGGAATATCTGCCGGGAATCGCGGGCAAGGATTGGCTCGAGACCTTCCACGACGTCATGCGAAATTATCGCGACGAGAGCTTCTTGCTGCAGTTCCTGACGCCAAAATTGGTGCGCGAATTCCGGTTGATGAACATTCAAACCAGCGAGGGCCTCGATCATTGGATCGTCAGCGACACCGCCGGTTCCGACGGCTTCAGGGCGATTCGCACTCAATTGGCCGCCTCGTATCGCCTCGAGTCCTACCTGCCCGAGATGTCAGTGGTGCGCTACGGTCGAGATTCCGATAGAAAGCTCACCTTGCAGCATCAAAGCTACAGCGGCCGGTTGCTTCTGGGCGAGGAAGCCGAGCAATCCCTCAAGCATTTGCGCTGGCTGTGGGGATTCGATGTGGCGCTCGAAGCGGTCGACGAGAACGGGAAGACGCTCAAAACCTACTGACCTGACTCGTGCTGTCCCCCAAGCGACTGCCTTGAGACCTGAGACTCAAGGATTTTCAGTTCCACCAGCACCCGCTTCGTTTCATCAACACCTTGAACGCGAACGGCCCGCATTCCAAGGCGTTTGGCGGCGTCGACATTGAGCAGATTGTCGTCAAAGAAAAGCACGGCTGCGGGGCTGCAGCCCAGGGATTCCACCACATGTTCAAATGCGGCCGCATCGGGCTTGATTCGACCGGTGAGGTGCGACACAAAGTGTCTGTCGAATGCCGCTCCGAGCTTCATCTCCGTCTCCACGCGCGGCCAATGCAATGCGTTGCTATTGGAGAGCACGGCTCGTTGATACGAACTTGGTATGCGCGCCAGCATTTCCAGTGCGCCTGGATAAAGCCCGGTGGGCCAAAGGGTAAATGTTTCCAGGAATTGTGGCGGTTCGACCGGCAGACCAAATTCGGCAATCACCCCGATCGCGAATTCATTGGCATCGATCTGCCCGGTTTCAAAGCTTCTGACCGGTTCGGATTGCAACCACCTACGCCACAGCTCGTCGGTTGAAATCCTGCGACCGAGCCATTCAAGCATGACCTCGACGCCACTCAGCTGCACGAGCACTCCGCCGACATCGAAAAGCAAGACGCGGATATCTTTTGCCGCACTTTCAGTCATCACAACGTCACTTTTTCCACTCAGCCTTTTTGTCCTGATCGTAGGAGTAAGATGGCGAATTGCCAAACCATCATACGCTCGAATCGTTGTTGTCGGCCGTTCGTGCCTGCCGTGTCTGCAACGGGCATCTGCGCTTCCCGGCCAACGGCTCGCCTTCCGTAGCCACGTAACTGAGCCGGCCCTGAGCGATGCGGGCCGGCGATGTGTAGGGATGCACCACGGCGTGCGTCTCATCCATGATATGCACCACCTTGATTCCCCGCACGCACAACACATCCGCGATGAGTGCCCGGTGACAGCGCCACCAAACAGCTTCGGCGCACATCATGCTGGTTCCACGGCGGCCTGCGACTTCGAGCAGTTCGTTCAAACCGTCGGCAAACTCCTTGCCGGCGATATAGTCGGCATATCCGCGAAACGAGGTGTTGCGCCACGCGATGTTCGGGGAATCCGGCCGCGGCCGGCGGCGCCCGCCGAGCGCCTCAATCCAATGATAGCCGATGCCCTGCTCGGCGAGCGCACTGCGCAGCGGCTCCTGCGCGTACTGAGGTTGGCGTCGCGACCCCGGAAAGCGCCTCACATCCGCGACAGCCTCAACCTGATAGCGCGCGAGTAGCGCCAGAAACGTCTCGAGTGGGTGGGTCGAATGGCCTATGGTCCAGATAGTCGAGTCCATTGCGTCTCCCGAAACCAGCCCGGAACGGACCTCCGCGTATACTAAGATAGCCGCGAGGTGAACGTCAGGGGTCGTCGTGATTCGATTTGTGGCGCCTGTTTTGTTCGTGCTCATTTGGTCGACAGGCTTTGTTGCTCACGCACATAAACTTTGCTTTTGCAAAGATCACTCCAACGGATGGCGGATCGGTTTTCAGATGCCGCGCTAACCCTGCGAGCGATAGCAGTGCTATGGTTTCGAAGGTGGCTAAGCTCCTCAAAGATCGCAGTCAGGATAAACGCCGGCGCATCGAAGCGGCGGCTCTGGCGCTGTTCACGACGCAGGGCTTTCACGGCACCAACAACCGCGAAATCGCCAAAAGGGCCGGCGTTTCCACGGCGGCGATTTACACCCATTACCCCAGCAAAGAAGCGCTTTTCACCGGCCTGGTGGAGCAGCACCGAGCGCTGGTCGCCAAATGGCTTAGAAAGACTATCGCCGGGCTCCGCGATCCTCTGGCCAAACCCGATCTGACGGCGTTCGCCTCGGCGATTCGCGCCAAGATGCGCAAGGATCCGGAGTACTTCCTGCTCATCTTCATCGACGTGGTCGAATTCAAGAACCAGCACTTCCGGGCATCGTTCCATGACGTGCCCGAGTGGTTCCGCCGCGCGCTCGGCCCGGATCTCGCCAATGTGAGCAAGCAGACGGGCTGGTGCGGGCAGGACCCGGCGTTCGTACTGGCCGCGGTCTACATGTATTTTGTCCATTACGGGCTGATCGAACAGCACATGGGCGGACGCCGCCATCTCGGCGTTTCCAACGAGCAGGCGATCAAGCAGGTGGTCGAGCTGCTGTGTGGGGGACTGTGGCGGATGCCGCGCAGGAGCGCGCAGGGCAACGGCCAGAGCAAGCGGTCGAACGGTTCCGACCGGCGGAAACTGCTCGAGGAGGCCATGCAGAGCCGGATCGACTTCATCCGCCTCTTATCCGGCCGCATGTGGAGCGCGCCGCCCGAGATTCCGGTTGGGAAGTCACGTGGCGCTGAGCCCGCGCCGGTACCGATGCTGTTTCTGCCGGAGATCTCCGCCGATCGGCCCGACGACACGCAGCTGCGGATCGAGGCGGCGGCGCTCGAGCTCTTTACCACACAGGGATTTCACGGCACCAACATCCGCGATATTGCGGAGAAAGCCGGCGTCTCTCAAGGCGCAATCTATACCTATTATTCCAGCAAGGAAGCGCTTTTCGAGAAGCTGGTCAACACCTATCGCGCCTGCATGACCGCCTTCCATCGGCGCACCGTCATGCTGCTGATCGAGCCTTTCTCGCGCGACGGACTGAAGCTTTTGGCCATGGCGATTCGTTCAATGGTGTACGACGACGCGCAGCACTGGCTGCTGCTATTCATTGACATCCTCGAGTTCAAAAATCGCCATTTCGCCGATATGTACCGCGACGTGCCTGGAGGAATACGCCAGTTGTTGCGGCCGGTGCTCGACAAGGTGGCCGAACAACCGGGATGGTGCGGGCAGGATCCGGCCTTTGCTCTCGCGGCCATTTACCTGTTCTTCTTTGCGTATTTTGTCGTCGAAAGGCACATGCACGGCAACCAGCACCTCGGTGTCACCGAAGAAGAGGCGATCGAGCGGCTGATCGATCTGCTGTCGACGGGAATGTGGAACGTGCCGGCAGTGCCGCAAGCCAAGCGCAACCGGCGCCGCGGAACTGCCGACGCCGCCACACGCGCCGACCCGCCGAGCAGCGGCTATCTGGCCGCCCTCATGGCATCCCCACTGAACGGCGCGAAGTAACTCATTGCTGTCCGGCAGCCTTGAGCTGCCCCTCGCGGCAAACAACGCTTCTGTTTCAATCTGATCGCTCGCTCATTTTTATGAGCGATTGATTTTTATTGACGTATGTATTTTTTGGTGATATCAACTCATCCGCAAGTAGCCGCGTGGATAAATCGCAAAGAATCCGCGGCTGGCTGGAAACGTCTAACGACAAAAGGAGAGCCAGATGAGCGGAGTTGGCCCCCACCCCAAAAAAGTTTATTTATTGAATTTTTTACACACATTCGCCGTGATTGCGCTGCTAAGCGCGCCGCTACTGGCAGGATCAGCCCGGGCGGCACCGCCGAATTTCATCGAGTTCGAAAGCGGGCACGTACGCCCGATCGCGATGTCGCCCAGCGGAACGCAATTGTTCGCGGTTAACACACCCAACGACACCTTGGAGATTTTCAACGTCACGCCGCAGGGGCTGGTATTCCAGGCGCGTGTGCCGGTGGGTCTGGAGCCGGTCGCGGTGGCCGCACGAAATAACGGCGAGGTGTGGGTCGTCAATCATCTCTCGGACAGCGTCAGCGTGGTTACGCTGGCCGGCACTCCGCACGTTGTGCGCACACTGCTCGTGGGCGACGAGCCGCGCGACATCGTGTTCGCAGGATCAACCGGCCGCGCCTTCATCACCACCGCGCATCGCGGGCAGCAACGCACCGATCCCTCGATCGCCGGAGTCGAGGGCGCCGGCGATCCGCAGATGACCACGCCGAGTGTTCCGCGCGCGGATGTTTGGGTGTTCGATCCTGCCCATCTCGGCACCACGCTGGGCGGCACTCCGGTCAGGATCATGACCTTTTTCACCGATACGCCGCGCGCGCTCGCGGTGAGCCCCGACGGCAACACCGTTTTTGTGGCCGGCTTCAAGACCGGCAACCAGACCTCGATCGTGAACGAGGGCCGGATTTGCACCGGATTTAACACCAATGCGCCTTGCTTGCTGAGTGACGCCTCCGTCAGTCCCGGCGGCCATCTGGGTCCTGCCACGGACTCTTTGGGCGAGCCGGCGCCGCAAGTCAGCATGATCGTCAAATACAACAACGCGCAAGGTCACTGGGAGGACGAACTCGGGCGCAACTGGGACAATTCGATACGTTTCAGCTTGCCGGATACGGATGTATTCGCCGTCGATGCCAACAATCTGACGCAAACCGGCGGCTTCGCGCATGTCGGCACCACGTTGTTCAATATGGTCGTGAATCCGGCCAGCGGCCACTTGTACGTCTCGAATACCGACGCGGTCAACAACGTGCGCTTCGAGGGTCCAGGAGTCTTTGGCGGCCACACCGTGCAGGGTCATCTGGCGGAAACGCGCGTCACGGTCATCTCCGGTGCGACGGTCACGCCACGACACCTCAACAAGCACATCAACTACGCGAATCTCGCCGGCTCCCCGGGCTTCGATCCCACCGCCAAGTCCCATAGCCTGGCGACCCCGCTGGACATGGCCGTCACGCGCGACGGGACCACGCTCTATGTCGCCGCCTTCGGCTCGAGCAAGATTGGCGTCTTCAATGCGACTGCGTTGGAGGACGATACCTTCGACCCCACTGTCAGCAGCAGCAATTACATTCCGGTCAGCGGCGGCGGCCCGACCGGCATCGCGCTGGATGAGCCGCGCGGGCGGATGTATGTCATGACCCGCTTCGATGATTCGGTCAAGGTGATCGACCTTATGACCAAGAAGGAAATCGCGGCGCTGCCGCTGCCAAACCCCGAGTCCGCTTCCGTGGTCCAAGGCAGGCCGATGCTCTACGACGCCACCCATTTCTCCGGCAACGGCGAGGCGTCCTGCTCGAGCTGCCACATATTCGGCGACAATGACGAGCTCGCGTGGGATCTCGGGAACCCCGACAACCCGGTCACCAAGAACCCAATTCCCATCAACGAGAGCAATCCCCTCATTCTGGCGGTGGGCGAGACGCTGTTCGGCGTCAACACGCCGCTGAACGGCAGCGGCAAAGTGGACGATTTCCACCCGATGAAGGGGCCTATGACCACACAGACGCTCCGCGGTCTGACCAATTCCGGCGCGATGCATTGGCGCGGCGATCGGTCCAACGGCTTTTTCGGCATCGATCCGACCAACGAAAATCTGTCGTTCAACAATTTCATTGTCGCTTTCCAAGGCCTGGTGGGCAGTGTCGACCAGCCATCGGCCGCGCAGATGCAGTCCTTCACCGACTTCCAACTCCAGGTGGTGCTCCCGCCGAACCCGGTGCGCAGCCTCGATAATTCGCTGACCGCGTCGCAACAGCGGGGCCACGATTTCTATTTCGGCCCGCACCCCTCCGATGGCTTCAACGTGCCGGGTATCGGCCTGCTTCTGGGGACGACGACCTTCACCTGTAACGGTTGCCATGCGCTCGATCCGTCGCAGGGCAAATTTGGCGCAAGCACGAACGACAGCTTCGAGGGCATCGAACAGATCTTCAAGATCCCACACCTGCGCAACCTCTATACCAAGGTCGGCATGTTCGGCATGGCGAAAGTGCCGTTCTTCGAGAGTCCCGACACCGGCTTTACGGGACCGCAAATTCGCGGCTTCGGCTTCACCAATGAAGGCTTGCCCGACACCATATTCACCTTCTTCAACTCGGTGGTGTTCCGCTCGACGCTGACCGCCGGCTTCCCGCTGCTCGGTGGTGATCAGACCCGCCGGGATGTCGAGCAGTTCATGCTGGCCTTCGACACTGATCTGGCGCCCATTGTCGGCCAGCAGGTGACTCTGACCAATCAGAATGCCAGCGCCGTCAGCCCGCGCATCGCGCTGCTCGAGCGGCGGGCCGCGGCGCCCTTTACTTCCAAGATCCTCGGCGGCACGGTGACGGAGTGCGATCTCGTGGCCAGTCTCGTGCAGGCCGGCACGGTGAAGGGTTATCTCTATCACCCGAGTTCCGCCGCGTTCGTGCCGGGCGACGCATCGGCCCCGCTTTCGGACACCGCTCTGCGAGCGCTGGCCGCCGTCGCGGGGCAGGAGGTTACGTACACCTGCGCGCCACCGGGTTCCGGCGCGCGTATTGCGTACAGCAAATAGGGGGCTACCCCCCACGTGCGACTCACAGCACGTGGGGGCCGCGCGGATCATCGATCCAGTTACACTGGGTCCGTGTCCACCATTGGCTCACTTTATCGCAAGGCCCAGCATGCGACCCTTGATGCCGCTGCGCCCGGGGACCTGACGGCGGCCCTCAAGCGCTGCTTCGGGTTCGATGCCTTCCGCCCGGGCCAGGAAGCGATCGTTCGCGACGTACTGTCGCGCCGCGACGTGCTTGCGCTGATGCCCACCGGCGGCGGAAAATCGTTGTGCTTTCAGTTGCCGGCGCTGTTGCAGCCGGGCGTGACGCTGGTCGTGTCTCCCTTGATCGCCCTCATGCAGGACCAGGTTCGCCAGCTGCAGAACAATGGCATTCCCGCGGCCTTCATCAATTCCAGCCTCGGCGCCGCCGACATCCAGCAGCGAACTCAGGCGCTGTTGCGCGGCGAATACAAACTGCTCTACCTCGCGCCGGAACGGCTGCTACTGCAGGAATTTCTCGAAGGCCCCCTGAACCGTCTGCATTCAGGTATCGGCATCAACGCCTTCGTCATCGACGAGGCGCACTGCGTATCGGAATGGGGGCATGACTTTCGAACCGAGTACCGTCAGCTCGCCCGGCTGCGACGGCGCCATCCCGAAGTCCCGTTGCTCGCCTTCACCGCCACCGCCACGGCGCGCGTGCGTACCGACATCATCGCGCAGCTAGAGCTGCGCGATCCGGCCGTGCATGTGGCAAGTTTCAACCGGCCGAATCTTTTCTATCGGGTACGCCCCAAGGACAAGGCCTCTTACCGCGAGTTGCTGGCGCAGGCTATGAAAGGCGGCGCCGGCATCGTCTATTGCCTGTCGCGCCGGCGCGTCGATGAACTGGCTGCCAAGCTGCATGCCGAAGGCATCCGCGCTGCGCCCTATCATGCAGGGCTCGACACCATCATCCGCCGCGATACCCAGGACGCCTTCATTCGCGACGATCTGCAGGTCATCGTCGCGACGATTGCGTTCGGCATGGGCATCGACAAGCCGGACGTGCGCTGGGTCGTGCATTACGATTTGCCCCGCACCCTGGAAGGCTATTACCAGGAATCAGGCCGGGCGGGGCGCGACGGCGATCCGGCCGACTGCATTTTGTATTTCGGCGGCGCCGATATCCGCACGGCCGAATTCCTGATCCAGCAGAAGGTGGACACGACCGGCGAGCCCTTGGAGAACGAGCAGCGTATCGCCCGCCAGCAGTTGCGTCAGGTGCTGCAATTCGCGGACTCGACCGAGTGCCGTCGTGCGGTGCAATTGCGTTACTTCGGTGAGACGTTCTCAGGTCCGTGCGGAGCGTGTGACAACTGCTGCGAACCGCGGACCGTCGAGGACTGGAGCACGGAGGCGAGGCAGTTCCTGTCCTGCATTGCACGATTGGCTCAGCGCCGTCAACGCTTCGGCGCGGCCTATATCATCGATATTCTTCGCGGCGCCCGGACCGAACGCGTGCTCTCGGCCGGTCATGACGCCTTGAGCGTCTACGGGATCGGCAAGCATCGACGGGTCGAGGACTGGCGCAACCTCGCGCGAGCTCTGCTGCACCAGGGTTTGATCAGCGAAGCGCAGGACGGCTTTTCAGTGCTGTCGCTCAACGCGCAGAGCTGGCCGGTGCTGCGCGGCGAGTGCCCCGTGAGCATTGCCCGTGCGGTCAAGCCCGCGCGTCGTTCCCAAGATGGCGCGCGCGCATCGACAACGGACGATTCGCTGTTCGAGCGCTTGCGGGCGCTGCGCAAACGTCTGGCGGACGAGAATGGCCTGCCGCCGTACGTCATTTTCCATGACTCCACCCTGCGGGAGATGGCAGAACACATGCCGCTCGATCTCGACCAGTTCGCCACCCTGCCGGGCGTGGGGCAGGCGAAACTGGCCCGGTACGGCGAGCAGTTCATCGCAGCGGTGCGCGAGCATCGCGCGCGACTGGAGGGCCCGAAACCGGCTATGCGCTAGCAAATAAAATGGTTGGGGTGAATCGATTTGCCACACTCTGCCATAGTTGCCCCACGGCCTCGCCACAAAGACTTGCGAGACTCTTCCGGTCGGGCCGGTTCGGCTCTGTGACGGGAGCGTGGCAACAATGTCTGGTCGCTTGGATGCCTTTTTCGAGTTCGTGCGGCGGGGGCTCAGCGAACCTCTGAGCCGGCTCGGTGGTTTATTGGCCGCAGCCTTGCGATCCCTTGGCATCGGCCTGTGGCGCTTTCGCTGGCGCGTGATTACCGCTGCCGTCTTAGGTTTGATCGTTTATGGTCTGTGCGTCCACCCGCCATTCGCTTCCGTTCGCCGCAGCGAGGTGCTGGCGCGCAGCGACGCGCTCGACGGATCGGTGAGCGTCTACACCGCAGGCACGATCCTCGTACTGCCCGGCATCCATCAGGTGCGACGCTACTCGATTCGCGATCAGGTATATCGGCCGACCGAAAGCGCGAGCGCGACCGGCTCCGCTCCCTTCCAGTCGGTCGAGGGTCTATCGATCGGCGTCGATCTTACGGTTCGCTGGACCGTGGACCTTGCCCGCCTCTCCCAGATGACCAAGGAATTTCCGGACGACATCAGCGCGGATCTCGTCGCGCCCGCCGTGCAGGGAATCGTTTATCCCACCTTTGCTCGCTACTCCGTGCGGGAAATCTTTTCGCAACGGCGCACGGAGATAAAACAGGAGCTCATCGCGCAACTGAAGCCAAAATTCGCCGCCATGGGCCTGGTGCTGCGCGAAGTCGACATAGGGAAGGTCGACCTGCCCCGGGACTATCGAGCCGGAATGGAGAAGCTCCTCTCCGAGGAACTCGAGACCGAAAAAATTCACTACACCCTGCAGCTCAAGGAGGCGCAGGTCAAACAGCAGCAGCTCGAGGCCGAGGCCGACAAGGTGCGGCGGCAAACGGCCGCGGAAGCCGCCGGCCAGGAGCAAGTCATTGCAGCGCGCGCGCAGGAGGAGACCATGAAGCACATCCTGCCGTTCAAGCAGAAGCAGATTGAGCAACGCCAACTCGAGGCTGAAGCCGACAAAGTCGCGCGCATTCGCACCGCGGAGGGCAGCGCAGAGGCGCGCCGCATCGAGGCCCGGGGCGAAGCGGATTCGCGGCAAAAACTCGCGGATGCAGAGGCCTATCGACTTGATCTCGTGGGCAAGGCGAACTCCGGGCAGCTGGAGCGCGAGGGCGTGCTGGTGTCGCGATACCCGCTTCTGATCCAGAAGACGCTGGCGGACAAGCTTTCCGACAAGGTGCAGGTCATCATCGCACCGCTCCCGGCGGCCGGTAAGTTTATCGGCTCGAGCCTCATTGGCGACCAGAGCTCGGTGAACCCCGTCGACGACGCGGCAGCCGCCCTGGCCTCCAAGGCGGCGGCACCGACCTCTAAGGCGGGAGCATCCCGGTGATCCTCGCCCTCACAGCGACGCTCGCCATCGTGGTCCAAGACCACGCCGCGCTGCGCGCCGCGCCACGTTCGAACGCCACCGAACTCACCCGGCTATGGCAGGGAGATGTGCTCGAGGTCCGCGGCGAACATGCCGGATATCTGAAAGTCTATGATTATCGCCGCGAGCGGGGCGGATACTTGCGAGGGGACGCGGCCCGGCCGGTCGAGCTCTCCGAGAGCGCCGCCCCCAACCTTCTCGCCGTGCTGCGCTTCCTGCGGGAGACCCCAGGATCCGAGACGCTCGGTATCAGTTACGGCGCGGCGTATCTCAAGGCCGTCCCCGCGCGAGCCGCAACTGCCGAGCCCTTCGACGCCATCGCCCTAATGGCCGAGCGGCTCGCCGATCAGGCCTCAGGCAGTACCGACCATCTCGCCGATTTCGCCCCCCACTTGGAAGTCGCAGAACAGTTCGGTGTTCGCATGCGCAACTTCGAACGCAACGGCCGGATGCGAGTCTGCTACGACGGCGAATTGTTTCATCGCGTTTTGGCGCTCCCGGAGGCGCAGCCGGAGGAGCGCGCGCACGCGGTTCTCGGCCTCACGCGGCCCGATTGCATCGATCCGGATTTAGGCCCCGTCCCGCGCGCATCCCTCGACACTGAACGCTCCCAACTGCTCGAGCAGGTCAAAGACGGTGAATTGAGCGCGATGACGCGGAGCCGCCTGCATGCGCGGCGTGCCGGGGTGTGGGCCGCGCTTGCCTACGCCCACGACCGCCGCGGCGAACCCGCCGCCGCCGCGGCGCAGCGCGCACTCGCAGAGCTTCTCGCCGTGCATCCAGATGATCTGGGTGATGACCGGCGGCCGGAGTACGTGGACGCGGTGCTGCGGGTCAGCGCCATCCGCTGGGCCGGAGCATTGCCCACACCGCAGCCGGGACCACTGACTCTCAGCCTGGCGCCAGGGAGTCCGGGCCAAACGTGTATTACCCTGGAGGATGCACATCGGCCGCGGGCCGGAGCGGTCATCCGGCGATGTACCTACGGGATAGTGAGGTTGGCTTCGATACAGGCCATCCCTCAAGGTCCGGCGCTGGTGCTCGCGGTGCAGCCGCTCGAGAGCTGGCGCGAGCTCTGGGTATTTCATGAAAGGGCTGGAAGCTGGACGATCGACGTGCTCTCGCCTGGGCTCGACAATCCCGAGGAAGGCTATGTGGATTTTGCGGGTTACGCGCCGGGCACCCGGCGCCTGCTCATCGCGAGAGAAGTAAAAGATCGCGGGCGATTCCGGCGCAGCTTCGAGGAGCTGCGGCTCGATGACCTCGCCTTGGTGCGGCAGGCGAGCCATCCTGAGCTTTTGCGCGACTTCGGCCGATGGCAGGACATCGCCTGGCGACGGGACACGCTGGCGCTGCATTGAATGCCCGACCAATATTCGAAACGGCGCGATCGTCCGGACGATGCGCTCCAGCATCTTCAACGCTATTTGGGCAGCGGCATCGAATGCGCGCGGTCGCCCGCGCGCTCACCGTACCAGAGCGTATCGCCAGCAGGCTCGATCGCGGTGGGCGTCGCCAGGCCTTCCTGCAGCACGCTGATGTTGGCGGTGTCCCCGCTGACTGTGACCATATCGATTTTGCCGGCGCCATTTTCGGTGAGAAACAGTTTGCCGTTGGCGGCGCGCATGCCGTCCGGTCCCTTGACCGGCTTGTCCATCCAGATGTCCACGGGTTTGCCGGCTTTGCCGGTGGCGTCGATTGGAACCCGATAGAGTTTGTTGAAGATCACGTTGTTCTCATAGAGCGAGTCGCCTAGGAAGGTGATGCCGTCTATGCCGAACAGGGTGCGATCATCACTAAACATCTCCGCCGCCGCCGCGCCGGGCTTCAGGCGCCAGATTTTCGCGCCGATTGTGTCGCTGATGTACAGTGCCTTGTCCGGTCCGACCACGAAGTCGTTGCACAGATTCTTCTCGCCGGGGAGTTCCCAGCGAAACTTACCGGCGCCGGTCTTGAGATCAAAGCCGCGTAACGCACTGTGGGGAGGGCTGCCGGGCGGGGTCGTATAGATTTCGCAGGCCCATAGCGTATTGGTGGGCGCGTCGGATAGCACGCCGAGGAAGGAGACGGCGCCATCGGCGCTGACGTCGACGAAAACCTCGGCCTTTTCCGAGCTCTTCTTGGCGCGGTAAATTTTCGGGCTTGACGCACTGCCAAGGATAAGGTCGCCATTGGGTGCAACCGTGATGCTCTCGGGCTGAGATTTTTCCGGTACCGAGACGGTTGCGGCGTCGGCGACGGGTGCGATCAATGCGCACAAGCTTGCGGCAGAGACGAATTTGCGGATCACTATAGCGTCCCTCTTTGGTGCGATTTCCGCGTGCAAGCTTACCAGCATTGTCACCCTGGGCATTTCCCGTTCGCACCATTGAATTTGTGCAGGCCCGGTGTGCGGGTTAGATTCAGTACCATGCAAGCCGGAACAGCAATGGCTACAGCGTCGATGTTCGGCATGCTCCTAGTGGGGGTGTTGCTTTCCTGCGGCCCGGTTCGCGTGCAAGCGCAGTCGGCGTCGTCAGGAACTGTCCCTTTCGTTTTGGATGGCAATCGCGTCTACGCACACGTGGAATTTATCGGAGCGGAGGGCAGGCCGCGCAAGGCTGTCGTATTCGTCGATCTTGGCAGTCCGTCGATGATCCTGTCCAAGGATCTGTATGCAGAGCTCAATATTGGCGCGAACAAGACGCTCGAGCTTCGAATCGGGGAGATGAGCATCGCCATGCAATCCGCAAGCGTCACCAACGATGCGTGGCTTCCCTTTTCGATCGGCGAGGATCGCAAAGTGGAGGGCTTGTTGCCGGCCGGCGTGTTGCAGAAGTATCAGGTGAGATTCGACTATGCGGGTCAAACGATGACGCTGGCGCAGCCCGCAACTTTACGGCTGCAAGGTACGGCAGTGCCATTTCGGCTGAATCCGAAAACCGGGTTGAGCGCCATCGAGGCGAAAATCGACGGCCAAACCTATCCAATCACGATTGACAATGGCTCGGGGTATACCTGGATTCGAAAGGCCACCGCGCAGGAATGGCTTCTCCGGCATCCGGAGTGGCAGCGAGGCATCGGCGCCGTCGGTCCCAGCAATATGCGTATGGCGGACGACGGGATTGAGACGGCAGGGGCACTGGTGCGCATACCCGAGATCAAACTCGGATCTTTGAGCGTGCAGCAGGTGGGCGCATTGGCCATTGCGCCGGACGATCGTGGACATGACTTCATGGATTGGTACTCGGCGAAAAATCCGGTTCCGGTCATCGGTTGGCTCGGCGGAAATGTGCTGCGGCACTTTCGAATCACGATCGACTATCCGCGGCAGATGTCCTATTGGGAGCGTCAAAGTGCGCTCGATCCTCATGATCTCGATTACGTCGGATTGACCTTGCTTTCCAGGCACGGCGAGTATCTCGTTGGGGGGATAGCCACTCAAAACGGCGAGCGTACCGTGGCGGATGTTCACGTCGGCGATAAATTGGTGCAAATAGGCGAACTCCGGACACACGGCGCGAGCCGGGAAGCAATCTTCGCCGCGATGCACGGAAAGCCCGGCGCAGTAAGGCCGCTGGTTGTCGACCGCGACGGTCGCCTGATTCAAATCAACGCCAGCGTGACGGCATTTTAGGAAAACGCCACAAAAGGGGATGTTCGGGATGAAGTATGCAATCTTAAGTCTACGGTGTGCCGTCGCGCTCGTCGCGCTCACGAGCATGGCGGGTGCGCACGATGCATTGTTGAGCGCGAACGAGGCCGCCTCTGTTCCCGACGCGGCCAACGTTGATTTTCGCTGGGATCAGAAGATTCCGTTGCGGGACGGTGTGCGATTGAGCGCGACCGTGTATACGCCGCGTAATCAAAAGGCGCCGGCGCCGTGCCTGTTCACCCTCACGCCCTACATAGGGCAGAGCTATCATGATCGCGGCATTTATTTTGCGGCTCACGGCGACTCAGAGGATCTGACCGACCAGCGCGCAGACTATGCGCGGCGCGGCAAGCTGCTCGTTTATCACAGCGCACCGTTCGAGAAAGATACCGAGATCAGCGGCTTCTTCAAGTTGTCAGCCTGGATTGGGATCGACCAGCCGGATACAGACTTCACGCATCCGAGCGCACTGTACGTGCCCTTAGGGCAGCCCTAATGCCGTTGGACTAAGGGCGACCGATTGGAACTGCGATATAGCTGTCGGTGAACCAGTTGATCGTCAATGGCTCTTTGGCGTCAGCGATGGATTCATCGCTGACATCCTTGCCCGTGCCATAGTTGATCTGCTGGCCTGAATTTTTGATCACTTGCAGGACGGCGACAAGCCTGCTTCCCGGCTGCATTTGATGACTCATCAGGCGCACGCTCTTAAAATCCAAGCGTTGACGTGTGCCGGGCATCAGAAGACGGCGGCTCACAATGTCTCCGACGTGGCTCGCGCGCGACCAGTAGGGCGCGAGCAGGAAATACTCCCCCTTCGGCGTTAGCTCATAGAGGGTGACCTGAAGATCGAAGTCCTTCTTGTTTGTCACGAAGTCCAATCGGCCGGAGAACAGGCCGCTTAGTTCGATGGGTTCCCTCAGGGGATCGCTGATGAACTCAAGGCCATTTGAAATGTCGACCGCCGTGTCAAG
>Ga0193726_1001135_pt1 | contig 22457 bp, 19 predicted proteins | sample H2c1metaG_FD_144928 | JGI IMG/M metagenome (GOLD analysis project Ga0193726, IMG submission 144928) | Soil microbial communities from a riparian zone of the East river system, Colorado, United States - H2c1 | ecosystem: Environmental > Terrestrial > Soil > Riparian zone | place: USA: East River...
GACGTCCAGAAACAATTGTTGCTGGCGACGTCGCGCAATCTTCGATCCACGGCAATCCCAGATGTTGAATTGCCGCCACATCCACTGGCGCGCCATAAGCATGCGGCGCAATCACAGCCACGCAACTTTTCGGCGCATCGTTTGCATTCAGCGTCAAAGTTTCCGGCTCGACATCCCCGAGAACCGCTCGATGACCAGTGTTTTGGACTGACGCCAGCACCGAAGCGCACGTCAGAACGGGAAGACAGATTCTGCTTCCCGGCTTCAGGTCCAGCGCAGAAACCGACAGAAGCAGCGCGTGGAATCCTGATGAAACGGCGAATGCATGCTTCCGGCCTGTTCGCTCACGAATCCGCGCTTCAAGGGCACTTGCTGCTGTCCCGTTGCCGACAAATTTCTTGTGCAGACACGCCAGCACCGCTTCTTCTTCTCGCGGCCCAATCGACGGAGCGGAGTGAGGAATTGAAATGGTTCTCGGCGCGGATTTTGTTTCGGTTTTCACAGGCGCGTTATTTCTCGTAACTCACAATCCAGTGCTTGGAATGTCTTTCCCCAAATTGAAATCCGTAATGTCCCGTGGTCAGTTTTCTATCGGGGAAACATTTTTGCAGATCTTTTTCTTCCAGGATAAGAAGCGTTGCTCCCTCTTGCCCGGGAACAGTCGACCGGTACACTCCATTCCCTAAAGAAGTGCTGTGAGAATGGGAGTAATCCCCAACCGCGCACATAGTGCCCAGAAACACTCCGCCCGGTTTGAGCACTCGATTGATTTCCTCCATCGCCTTATGGAAACAATTCCAATCGTTGTAATACAAAACAAGCCAGGCAATCACCACATCAAACTTGCCATCCTCAAAAGGAATCTTGCCGTCAGCGATGGCTCGGAGATCTGCTTCCAATCGGTGATTCTTCAACCGCGCGTCCAAATTTAACTTCGCACTGTCGCTTACTTCGACCCCGCTCAATTCGTAGCCTTTGCTGAGCAGATGGACCATGTTGGAGCCTGATCCATATCCATAATCAAGTATGGTGCGATGCTTCTTCGGGCTTAACAGACGATGAACAACTCTGACAAAGACTTCATCTGGGTAAGTGATCGAAGTGTCCGCTTGGCTGTAAATTTGTTCCCAAATTCCGATGTTTGATGTTTGCTGTTCCATAAGTGCTATGCCTGCCCTTCCGAGTAAACTTCTTCGCGAGTCACTCCCCTGGCCGAGGCAGACACTTGAGTGTGTGAAAGGCTTTCCAGCAAATCGACAACCTTCTCAGCGGCATGGCCGGGATGCGCAAAACTCTTGGCGAGGAAACCTCGTTGCTGCTCCAACTGTTTCGTCAAATAACCGCGATCCGAAACCAACTTCGTCAATTGACTCTGGAAATCTTCCGCCGAATCGCCATATGTTCCGCCACCCTTCTCTGGCCACCACGAAAATTGGCGTACGCGCGGAATCGCCGGCGCAACAATCAAAGGCCGATCCATGATCATCGCTTCCAGGCCCGCCGTTGAATAAGTGGTGGACACGACGTCCGCGTCAGTTACAGCGTCCTCCAGAGAAATATCTTTAGGATGGAAAGTTAAGCGGTCGAAAACTTCTTTCCCCAACTCCCGGTAGAACGAATCGTCCTCCATAGGATGGAGTTTGACCTTCCACTTAATCCGCGGCATCAGCTTCGTGACTTCAATAATGAATTGCCGGTATTTAGCAAAAATCTCCGGCTCATATTTCGCGCCATGTGTTTGTGACAGGAACAAGCAAACCGGCTCGCGATTGCCCATGTCCCGTGTCTGCTCCATTGTCTTGGCATGTTGAAAAATTCCGTCCGTGGACGGAAGACCAACCACCGCCAAGCGCTCCGAAGGGGCGCCGAATTGACGCATCTCGTCCGCGAAAGCCTCGCCCCACACACAACAAAGGTCTGACACAAACGGCCACCAGAAAAAATCAGAGACACCATGCTGGAGCGAGATTGAGGGAATCTTTAAGACAGAGGCCTGGTATGAAAACTGATAGTGCGGCGGCCACAAGTCGCTCGGTACCACAACGCAAGAAGGACGCCAGGTCTGGTGAAGCAATTGAAATGCTTTGGCCATTTGCAGCGAGGTAATTATGTGATCGAGTATGACGACAGAATTCTTACGAAATCGGCGGGCATAGGTCGCTTCGCTCTGAGCGAGCAAGCCGGAAACCTCCTTGAATACGCGAGAAGCGTCCGTAACAATTTTAACTTTATCCTTAAAGGTCAGATTCGACAGCAACGTTTTTGCCGTGATTATGGGGACTCGGTCTCCAAATTCCTTCATCGACGGAAGATCAACAAGTGAAACAACGCCTCGAAGGATGCCCCGGCGGTTCGCCTCGCGAGCGACAGGTAGCAGGTGCCTCAGGATCAGGGCCGAATCGTCCACAACAAAAATTACAACTCCTCCCTCTTGCAGTGCAACACGAATCTTTCGCATCGGCAAAAGAGAGCGGCAATTTTTTATTAGCCGGGCGACCAGCCGCCAACTTGGGTCGTTCGTTGGAAATGAAAGCGAGAACAAGAGCGCGATCCGAATGGAGCGAACAATTTCGCTATCGGACTGGTCCGTTAAACGGACGATGTCCTGCCAAAGCCTGTGCTCTTCTCTATCAATCATTTCAATTTTTTTCACGAATGGGTGACATTCATCAGGTCTCCGCTTACCGAAAGAACCTGACCGCTATGGCTCGATCTGGAAACTGCTCCGAGATCCTTTCGTTCAAGGAATGTCGTTCGGCTTCGGCTCGGAAGGGTCGGGCACTTTTTCGTCGAGAACGGGATCAAATGGCTTGGCAAAAAATAAATATCGGTGCGTAGCCGCCAGGGTAATTATCAGACCGAATGTCGCGCCAACCGCGTTCGCGAAAAGAACACCATATGCCACGCCCACCAGCGGAGAAGAAAATAATCGGATTCCTACGAACGGCCCAGCGATCAGCAAAATCGAGTAAACAACCTGGTAAGCGATCAGATGTTTCCACGCCTTCAGGCTCAAAAGCGCGTTCGTTCCGGTACAAGCACCGTAACCCACCGCGGCAAATAACGCAATTTGCGCCGCGTGGGTTCCAGTCACAAATTTGGGAAAAAGAAATTTCACCACTGGAGGCATTATGAATGAGCCGATTACAGCGAGCGGAAGCATCGCAGCCACCACAATCAGGTTAATCCTCCACGCCATTCCCCAAATAACTTTCGGGCTGTTCGTGCGGCCAAAATGATGGCTCATTCGTGGGTAGATGTAATGCGAAATTGATTGTGGAACGACTTGGAACGCAGAATAGGCGCTCAATGCAAGCGTGTAGTAGCCCATTTGTTCGATGCCGCCAAATTTCAGAAGTGCAACTTTGTCAAATGTGCCCGCACAGCTCGCCATGTAATCCGTGGCAAAAATTGGAATGCCTGTCTTAAAAAGAAGCACGAAGGAATCTGTTTTCCATGTCGGTGAAACTGACATGGGCCGCACGCGGTGCATCAGATACACGGCTATTCCCGCAATGACCACGAGCCGGGTAATCATCCCGTTGTAGCCAATTATTATGAGAGGCAGCGATACGAGCGTTACAACTCCCTGCCAGATCTGCACCATCGCCAGCGCGCCGAATGAGTTTTTTGATCGATATGTGGTGAACAGGTAGCTTTGATAAAACTTGAGCACCACCAGAAAAGTTACAGCAATCACCGCGTAGATGAGCCTGGGATCTGAATGCCTCAGTCCTAAAAAAATGCTGACGCCCAATCCTCCAAACAAAGCCAAAGCGCAAATTCCAAATGTGTAATACAGAGTTGTAGCGGCAAGGCTTCGCGCCATGCCTTCATTATTTGCTCCGAGGTAGTAAGGAAGTTCCCGGCTGAGTCCGTTCTGTACGCCCGCAAGAATAAACGCGGCGTAAGTTTGGACCAGCGCAACCGAAGCCCATAACCCCAGTTCCTTCGGTCCGATATAGTGGACCACAGCAACTCCGCCCAGCATTCCTACGACGGAAAGCCAGATAGACGAAGCCGTGAAGAGTACCGGAGCGCGATGCTCCGCATTGCTCCATTTCGCGCGAAGCGAGTCGAAGCCGGCGCGGACTACTCCGAAGGGCGAGGAGGAAGGCGGCGTTACTGTCTCAGGTGAGGGTGCAGTCTGATCTACTTCAATCATTTGGCGTTCTTATTTTCCGTCAGCACATCAATGACGCGCTGAAATTCTTCATCCTTAAGTCCCACTGAGCATGGAAGGCTCAGCGCCATGCGATTCAGATCGTCTGCGACGGGACAATCGAAATGGCCACAGTTGGCCAGCGAAGGGCTGCGATGAAGCGGCTGCCAGAGCGGGCGCGTTTGAATGTTGGCTCGCGACATTTTTTGCATCAAAGCGCGGCTGTCCATTCCATAAACTTTTGGATCAACAAGAATCGTGAACAACCAGAATGTGCTGTAAGCCCATTCGGCTTCAGCCATCGGCGTGATTCCCGGAATTCCCGAGAGCGCCTTCAAATAATTCGCAGCGGTCCGGCGCTTTGCAAGTATGAACTCGGGAAGTTGCTCCAACTGCGCGCAGCCAACTGCGGCAAGCAAGTTGGTCAACCTGTAATTGTATCCAGTCTCGTTATGGACATACTCAATCGGATCGTCCTTCGCTTGCGTGGTCAGATATTTTGCTTTTCGCGCCCATTCCTCATTATCGGTAACAATCATTCCGCCGCCACCGGTGGTGATGATCTTGTTTCCGTTGAAGCTGAATGATGCGATTCCTCCAAGGGTTCCCAGCAGACGACCCTTATATTTCGCGCCTAGACTTTCAGTAGCATCTTCAATGACTGCAAGATTATATTTCTTGGCGGCCGCAAGAATTGGATCCATATCAACGGGATTTCCGAGGATATGAACAGGCAGGATTGCTTTCACGCGCCGTCCCGTCGATTTATTGTAAAGCGCGTTATCTCGCCAAACGCATTTGTTCTCCAGGAAATCGATTGTCTTGTCCGCGTCCATCTGCCAGTGTTTTCGCTCAACGTCAATAAGCACAGGCCACGCGCCGATGTAACGAACTGCGTTTGCCGGAGCTATGAACGTCAACGAAGGAACAAGTACTTCGTCGTCAGCGCGAACTCCAGCAACCATCAGCGAAACATGTATCGCCGCGGTGCCATTCACGGTCGCGACAGCAAATTTCGTGCCGACAAATTTGGCAAGATCCTTCTCAAAGCGTTCCACGAATGGCCCAACGGACGATACCCATCCGGTGTCCAAACATTCCTTCACATACTTCCACTCGTTACCGTGAATTTCAGGCACATGCAACGGAGTTACAGCGTTGGAATCTATGATTCCACTTTCAGTTTTCATTTTCACGGCCATCGCTTTGGATTTTGTTAAACGTAAAGAAAGTCTGGACGATACTTCTCAATATTTGCTCGAAGCCAATCAGCAGTTTTCTGAAGGCCTTCCTGAATACTCACCTCCGGGCGCCAGCCGAGTTTTGCTGCTGCCAAAGATGGGTCGGATTCCAGGACGAGCACTTCACTCTTATCAGGCCTCATTCGTCGCGGATCGACTTCCGCTTCCGCATCAACTCCGACAATACGGCACGCCATCTCAAATAATTCGCCAACCGACACGCATTCTCCGGTACCGAGTTGAATGACTTCTCCCTCAATTCCCGGAACTGATCCTGCTTGCATGAACCCTTTGGCGACGTCCGTTACAAAAGTAAGATCGCGCTTCGTATCTAATCTTCCCAGCTTAATTTTTTTCCGCCCGGCAAGTAGCTGAGTAAGGATCGCCGCCGTCACAGCACGCGTCGATTGTCGGGGGCCGAAAGTATTGAACGGTCGCAGCACAACTACTGGAGTATCGAGACTGCGGTAGTAAGCGAGCGCCATTTGATCGGCGGCAACTTTGGATGCGGCATACGGAGACTGCGCATTCAGGGGATGAGTCTCGCGAATTGGTACTGTGTCGGGAGTTCCATAAACTTCGCTCGTCGATGTCTGGACAATTCGACTGACTCTTTCACGCCGCACACCTTCAAGAACGTTCAGCGTGCCGCGGACGTTTGTTTCATAAAACGATTCCGGCGCTTCGTAGGAATACGGTATGGCAATCAGCGCAGCAAGATGAAAGACAACTTCAATGTCTTCGCATGCCGTCTGCACGAAGCGGCTGTCGCGAATGTCACCAAGCCTGATTTCCAGCGCCTCACGAATGCTCGGCTCGGCGTGGTCGAGCCATCCGAATGAACCTTGAGAATTGTATAAACAGAACGCACGGACATTCGCGCCCTCGCGGACGAGGTGCTCCGTGAGGTGGCTTCCGATGAAGCCATCGGCGCCCGTTACAAGTACGCGTTTTCCCTTCCAGTTACTCATTTCAGGAAATCCTGCCATTGACGACGTCCTCCTGTGCCTGCGCAAAGTCCGCAGGCTGCCCAACATCCAACCAATATTCCACGATCGGGAAACTTGCTACTCGGCAGTTCTCGGCAACAAGCTTTTGAATAAGGTCCGTCATATCAAAGCGTTGATTTGACGGAATAAACTTTCGAGCTGAAGGTTCGAGCAGATAGATTCCAGCGTTCACAAGAAATTGCAGCTGGGGCTTTTCCGAAACTCCCGAAACCTTTGTTCCGTCATATTCGATCACGCCATATGGAACTTGAACGCCGTACTGTCTTACCGCCACGGTGAGACTGGCATTTTGCTTGCGGTGATAATCCAACATCGCTCTGAAATCAACGTGAGTAAGAATATCGCCGTTGATGATCAGCAATGGTTCGTCGCTTTCGGCCATCAAGCTGATGGCGCCGGCGGTACCCAGCGGCTGATCCTCGTGGACATAGTCAATTTCCACTCCAAATTCATTTCCGTCGCCGAAGTGTTCGGAAATTGCCTCCGGCTTAAAGTGAGTCGTCAAACTTATTTTGTGGATCCCGGTCTTCTTAAGTTGCTCAATCGTCCTTTGCAGAATTGGACGATCCCCGACGTGCAGCATCGGCTTTGGAACATTGTCCGTCATCGGACGCAGGCGCGTTCCAAAACCGCCGGCCATAACAACTGCCGTCATCGGTAATTCATATTCGCGAACCAAATCGTTCATGAAGACAATGTCCGAAACGCAGCCCTCGCCATCTACGATCGGGATTTGACGAATTCCGTGCAGCGTCATCAGGTGCAGCACATCGGCTTCCGTCGAACCAACGGGTGCGATGATCGCTTTCGGGCCGGTTTCTCTTTGTCCAAGCAGCGAGCTGACAGGCAAATCCAGATTCATGCCCTTCAAGATCGCCCTGCGAATATCACCGTCGCTAACCGTGCCAAGCAGAATTCTTTTGGCATCAACAACAAGGCAGATCCCTTTGCCACTTTGATCGATACAAACCATCGCACTTCGGATGCTGGCGTTCGGCTCAATAAGGTATGGCTCTATCGCACGCATGGGTTTGCACTCCATAGCGGACTTCACTTCCGCCAATTCTGTAACGCTGTTCGATTTATTCATTAGGGTTACTTCGCACCAACAATAAAATCGGCAATTCTAGTTGCAGAATAATTATTCACACTGAGAAAATCATAATTGCGGATTCATTTTCTGTTTTCTCGCCAGAAGAAATTCAGCAAACGCGAAGTCGAGCTCCGTATCAATGTCCACCGCACGTTCATCCGGCACAATCGCGGCGCTAACTTTCCCGTCGAGCAGCTTTGTTGATTCCAGCACATAACGGGCACGAGCAGCGTAGGCGACAGTGGTGATGTCGAACAGTGGAGGCGCATCTTGGCGCCGAACCATGGGGGTGTCAGGTGTCACGGCGATCTTTGCCCAGCCATCCACAAATTTAACCATGTTGAAATATGGGTTCCTGTGCGCCTCTGTGACCGTCAGACAAAAATCGGCTGCAGTTTTTCTTAGCTGCGCGAAACAATTCTCTACATCTTCAACGTCGCGCAGTGGAGAAGTTGCTGGTACGCTCACCAAAAATTCAGGTGCCTTGCCGTCTTGTTCCTCAAGAGTTCGCAAGCAATGTTGCCACGCCAAAAGTTCCGATGAGCTGTCCTGCGCCAGTTCGTCTGGCCGGAAAAAGGGGACTTCAGCTCCGAAGCTTTTCGCGACTTCTGCAATTTCTCGATCCTCTGTCGACACAACTACCCGGGTTATCGAAGGGCACTTTTTCGCCACTTCAATAGCCCATCCAATTAGTGGCTTACCGCCGAGCGTGCGCAGATTCTTTCGAGGCACGCCTTTTGAACCGCCTCGCGCGCATATCAAGCCGATTGTGTATGGACGATCCATTGAAATATTATTCCTCGATAGCTTGATTTGAATTTACTTCCAGATACTTTCGGCAAGGATCAGTCGCTTCAGCTGTTCTTTTCTGAGGTACTGAATCACTCGCTTGTCGTCGGCGTGTGGAATGCGCATCACATAACCGCCGATGAAACCAGTCATTAGTGCGACTGATGAAACGACATATGGCTTCCGGAATAATCTCTTAACGCATTTCAGCAACATGAAGAGCGGGTGATACCCGCAAACATAATTTGCGCGGCCGTTTTTCACCATGTCTTTCCACGCTCCATCGGCCTTTCCGGTGTAACGGTGCTGGTAAAGATTAATGTCCTTAAACGATCGCGTCTTCCAACCTAGAAAGTTCGCCTTCACCTCATCAAACGTGTCCCACCCGGTTTGACGAATCAATCCGCCGATACCTTCCCAACATTCCCGCCGATAAATTTTCGTCGCGCCGCGGACATGAAAGTCATGCGAGGTCTCCAATTGCATCCCGCCAACGCGTTCCGACAGAATTGTTCCGCCGGCAACTCCCAGTTTCGGATTTTCCTGAAATTGCGCGAAGCATTGCGAAAAATAATTTTCGTCGAAACTAAGATCGCCATCCAGTTTTACTAAAAAATCCGAATCGGTGCTTTGCAGAGCGGCATAGCCGTCATAAAAAGCTTCCACCACGCCACTTCCGGATTTCCGGTGGCCGCGATTCTTGCGGTGCACCGGACGAATCCACGGTTCGCGACTTGCATATTCGTCCAGAATCTGCCCCGTCCGATCAGTCGAGCCGTCATCCACAATCACCCATTCAACAGGTCGAACCGTCTGCTTAAGAACGCACTCGATCGTCCGCGCGATATTTTCCTCTTCATCTCGCACCGGCGAAATGATCACGTACTTAATCGCGTTGGTGTTGCTGGTTGTCACTTCATCTCCCAAGCTTGTTCCCGTTTGCGGCATCAAATCTTTGTGGCGACAGAAATCAGTTCGGTGGCCACAATTCCGTCCAACAATCCCAAACTCAGCCGGCTCATCTTCTTAACCTTCTCCGGCATAATATTCACTGTCTTGTCGAGTCTCAGTCCCGCGCCGCGGCACCAGTCCCGCAACTTTTTTTCCGAGGTCTCATGAACGCCGATCTCCTCGAACTTTCCTCGACGCCGGAGCGCCTTGTCGCCGCGAAGCATCCTCCAATAAATGGCCGCGGGTTTCTCATGCGCCATACCCGCAGCGCGCTTCACCACGTCATATGTAACTCGTAGCGGCCGCACATTCGGCACAACAATCAGCAGAGAAGCGCCCTTCGACAAAAATTCCGCGAACGAACCAAGGAACTCGATGGGATCTTCGACCAGATGAAGAATGTTTGATAGCAACAGGCAGTCGAATTTGCGTCCCGCTAATTTCTTCCGAACCGAATCAAGATCTCCGCCAATAATCTCGACTCCTTCCATCTCCGCGCCTGCCGCAACAACTGCATCCAGAGGTACCGCAACCACTTTCACGCCCTTCGCCGCCAGCAACTTTTCAGTCACGGCCGATCCGCATCCAACCGAAAGCACGCTTGTTGCTGTGCCTGGAATTTCTGAAATGATTTCCGTTCTCGCAGCCTCGTAAAAATCTTTTGAATAAAGTGCGCCCTTCAAATTTGTTTCCGGCCGCATCAAAACATCCGGCCGATGGCCATTCTGTCCGATGCGCAACAGCGCATCAATTTCGCTTTGAAATCCTGCTCCGTCTAAACCCAGGTGGAAGCCAACGTGTTCTGCCACACCCACGTACTTCGCGGAAAGATGGCGAATCATGAATTCGCTCATGTGACTGATGCAAAGCACCTTCGTAAAACCGCATTGCGTGTAAGGATCAGTCGCCGCGCTGCACAGCAAATCGTATTTTCCTTCGTGCGGCTCAACCACGAAACCACCCGAATCAATTGCTTTCCGAAGTTGCTCGCGAGTAATTAAGTAAGAAGCCGAATGTTCGTTGGTGAAATGCGCAAATTGATATTCACCAATCGTTAGCAGCGACGCAATGTCCCAGTGATAATGCCCGTGCACGTCCGGATAGTTGATCGCGCCGTTTGCACCGCACTCATACCGCAGAAATCCAGCAATCTTATCCGTCGGCAGAATCGCCGATACTTTCAAAAACGCATTTATGTTCGCTTCCGTAATTAAAGTATCGTCTTCGGAGTAGATAAATAGGTCGTACGAATTTACCCGCTCAGCGAAAATCTTTTTGTGAGCAAACGGCAGCGTCCACGGATTCTTCGTCGGCAAACCCACGACCACTTCAATTCCCGCGCCAACTTCTTTCTGCACATTCGAGAGAACTACGATGTCCACATCGAACGGCATCGACTGATACTCTTTCACCAGCTGCGTCAGGTATTGATCGTTGCCTCGCCCATAACTCGCGATAGCCACCAGAATTTTTAATTTAGAATCTTGATTCCCTTCCGAAGACTTCATGCTCGCTGGCGTCATCGCTTATTTCAACTCGGCTGCTGAGCGCTGCATCAGCGAAACATTGTGATGGACATACTTGTGCAGCCACTGCGGCCACTGTAGCCAGTCGTAACCACCGCCGAGCTTGGCCCGGAACAACGCGTAATCGTCCCAGGAATTCACTGGCAAACGCGGAAGAAAAAACCGCGTGTCATTTATTTCAGCGCGTCCAAGGATTGTCGAAACACCACTTTCAAAACCGTAGCTCTTCAATTGATCTTCCAAGAATCGAACGAAGCTTCGATCTTCACCGGGAAAAGCAAAAGGGTAGGCAAACGATCGCACCGGAGCGCCAAGATGGTCCTCGATCGTCTCCTTTGAAAAGCACAACTCGTAATCGATTTCGTCCGGGCCGAGCGAACGAAGATCCGGATGGCTCACAGTATGAGATCCGAATTCAATTCCTTCACGGTGAAGTTCGGCCACTTCATTCCAGGTAAGGTAATCGGCGCCGTCGATTCTGGCAGGAGTATCTTGAATCCGGCCAGTCGCTAGATAAATCGTCGCGGTATACCCATATCTGCGCATTGCAGAAAACGCGTCCGTGTAAAAATCCCGATAGCCATCGTCGAATGTAATGACAACTGTTTTCGGCGGCACAGCACCCTTATCAATTGCATCACGAAGTTGTGCGACAGTCAGCGTTTGATAATTTGCTTCGTGCAACCATTTCATTTGACGCGCAAAAATTCGCGGCGAAGTGTTGATTTGATAGTACGGATGCTTCTTGCCGAACATATTGTCCGACACACTGTGATACATCAGAATCGGAATGTGGCCGGCATCGTTCAAATTGAACAAACGCTTCATCGGATACCCGAGATAAAGCGTAGCCAGTCGGTCCATCCGAGGCATGACAAACCCGTCGCCCATCATATTTGAAAGTGATTGACGCATACGATGACCGAAAGGACTTCGCGTGCGTGAAGAAATGCTCTCCCCACGCGCGATCCTCTGTTTAATTTCTAAAGCCAAGTTTGTTTCCAGTCTAAGAGGTGAGAACGCCTGCGGACACTGGCTCCTGTCGTTTGGCGCCAGAGGATTGGTGGGCTAGGAAATTTCGTAGTTCGGCAACAATGCGAACTTGTTGCTCGTCGTGCAACGATGGATACATCGGCAAAGAAAGAATCTCCGACGCAACCTTCTCAGTGATCGGGAAATCTCCCTTTTGGTAGCCGAAGTTCTCGTATGCTTTCTGCACGTGAAGCGGCACAGGATAATGAATACCGGTATCAATCTTCGCGGTGGACAGATGCTTCTGCAGCCCCGCGCGATCTTGCACACGAATCACATACAAGTGATAAACCGGCCGCGACCATTCCGGCTGAAAAGGAACAACAACGCCTTCCGTCTTCGCTATTTTTTCGTGATATCTTTTCGCCGCTTCCTGTCGTTTGCGATTCCATTCCGCAAGATAGCGCAGCTTCACAGACAGCAAACCCGCTTGAAGCGCATCCAGCCGGCCGTTGTAACCTTCCACATCGTGATAATATTTTTTCGCCTGGCCGTGATCGCGAATCATGCGCATCTTTCGCGCCATTTCTTCATCGTTCGTCGTGACAGCTCCGGCTTCTCCGCAAGCGCCCAGATTTTTGCCGGGATAGAAACTGAATGCGCCCGCGTGGCCCATTGAGCCCGCTTTGCGCCAGCGATTTTCTTCGCGCGAGAAATATTCCGCGCCGTGCGCCTGGCAGGCATCTTCCACGACGATCAATTTATATCGCCGCGCCAGCTCCATGATCGGATCCATGTCCGCGCACTGTCCGTAAATGTGCACCGGAACTACTGCCGTCACCGGCGCTTTGAGCTTGCGATTAAACGCGCGCCCGGTTTCCTGATCCAAATAGCATTCCTTCTCGAGATATTCCTGAAGCTTGATGGGATCCATCGAATAGGTCTGTGCATCGATGTCCACAAAATCAGGACGCGCGCCCGCTTGCGAAATCGCTTCGGTGGTCGCAATGAAAGTGTGCGGCACGGTTACAACAATATCCCCGGATTGCACTCCCGCCGCCATCAGCGCAAAGCGCACCGCATCGGTGCCGCTCGCTACTCCGACGCAATGTTTCGAGTCGCAGAATTTGGCGAACTCGCGCTCAAATTCTTCCACCATCGGTCCGCCGACGAATCCCGCCGTGCGCAAAACTTTCTGAACCACTGGCATCAGTTCGGGTTCAAGTTCTTTATGGAGGTTAACCAAATCCAGAAATGGAATATTGCCTTCGTTTGTCATTATTTAGTCCTCGAATCGTTTTTAGTTATGTATCGCAAAACTTTTGCCGGATTTCCCGCCACAATCGCATTCGGCGGCACATCTTTCGTCACTACACTGCCCGCGCCAACCAGCGCGTTTTCTCCAACCGTTATATTCGCCAGAATCGTGCAGCCCGATCCCACCGACGCGCCCTTCTTGATCAATGTGCGCTCTACCTTCCAATCACTCTCGGTCTGCATTTCTCCGCCTTCTGTAACAGCGCGCGGAAAGGAATCGTTGACGAACGCTACGTTGTGCCCGATAAAAACGCCGTCCTCGATCGTCACGCCTTCGCAAACAAATGTGTGGCTGGAAATTTTGCAGTTTTTCCCTACTGTCGCGTTCTTCTGTATTTCTACAAACGCGCCAATCTTCGTTCCATCGCCAATCTCACAACCGTAAAGGTTGATGAACTGCGATAACTTCACATCCTTTCCCAGTTTCACACTGGGTGCGACGCATCGAAATTCGCTCATAGTTGGATGATTTTGCCCTTCTGTTCAAGTGAACGGTCGGCCGCTTCCAGCATTTTCACTACACTCAAACCCGCCACGCCGTCGTTGAATGGTTTCTTGTTATTCAAAATGCAATCCGCAAAATATGCGGCTTCTTCACGCAACGCTTCCAGTTGCTCAACGCGAGGAGCCCACATATCGCCAGAACGGTAGCTAACCAGCAACTGGTACACGCCTTCGCCGCTGGTCATCTCCACACCTTTGTCGTACACCTTGATCTTTTCGTCGGCTTCCAAATCGTTCCACACCACCATTTTCTTTTCGCCGCCGATGAGCGTCGTCCGCACCTTCACGGGCGAAAGCCAGTTCACGTTGATGTGGCCGATGATGTTGTTCGGATAAAAAATATTAATAAACGCGATGTCCGCTACTCCATTCAAGTGCCGTTCGCCCGTGGCCACCACCGCTTCCGGCTTTTCCTTAATCAGATAATCCATGATTGAAAGATCATGTGGCGCCAGATCCCAAATTACGTTCACGTCATGCTGGAACAATCCCAGGTTCACCCGCGTGGAATCGTAGTAGTACAAGTTTCCGAGCGTCCCATCGTCGATTAATTGCTTGATCCGCTTCACGGCGCCGGTGAACAGAAAAGTATGGTCCACCATGATTTTCAAATTCTTGCGGTCCGCCAGCTCAATCAGTTCTTCCGCTTGCGCAGTCGTGCAGGTAAACGGCTTTTCAACAAACACGTGCTTTCCGTTTTCCAGCGCGGCTTTCGCCAGCTCGAAATGTGTCCACACCGGAGTCACCACCGCGATCACATCAATGTCGGTGGCCGTCAGTAGTTCATTGGCGTTGTCCGTCACGTGCATGTCCGGATAGGTCTGCTGGACGCGCTTCAGCGATTTCGGGCTTTTATCGCAAACCGAAACCACGCGGGAGCGCTCTTGTCCGTGGAAATTCCGGACGATGTTCGGACCCCAGTATCCATATCCGATTACTCCGACGCGGAGAAAATTTTCTCCCGCGGCGTTTTTCACTTCAGTTTTTTTTGCAGATTTTACAACCAGTTCGGTGGCCATGTTATCCGCCTTCCCTTGGACTCGGCGTGCGGGGATTCACGACGGTGCACCGCAGCTCAGAAAGAGCTTGCGGAAAATTCTTGAAGAGGAACTACGAATGCCTCCTGCAACGAAAAAGCATCACGGAGATTGCTGAAGAAATCTGAAGTATGGCGTGTCTACTCTCGCTGGTTTTAATACGCGCCGTCGCCGGAGATTACCGCGCGCGGTGTGCGCAAAAGAATCTTGGCGTCGAGCAAGGGCGTCCAGGTTCTCGAATACTGAATGTCCAACCGGACCATTTCGTCGAACGTTGTTTTGCTGCGTCCGTGCACCTGCCACAAACCAGTAATGCCCGGCTTCACTTCCAGCAAACGACGGCGGTGCCACACGTCGTACGATTCAATTTCGTAAGGAATCGGCGGACGCGGGCCTACCAGTGACATCTCTCCGGACAGCACATTCCAGAATTGCGGCAATTCGTCCAGGCTGGCGCGGCGCATAATTCTGCCAAGCCAAGTCACGCGCGGGTCGTTGGTAATCTTGAATACGTTATTCGCTTCGCCGCTTCCGCTCGCCGTTGATGTTCCCGCTTTGCCGGCGATAAATTTCTTCACGTAATCTTTGTGAATCTCCGCGTTGTTTGAAACTTTCATTGAGCGGAATTTCAGGAATTTGAACCGGACGCCGTACTGCCCGACGCGTTCCTGCCGGAAAAACACCGGGCCGCGCGAGCTAAACTTAACTGCCACCGCAAGACCAAGAAACAAAGGCGAGGCCGCAACAAGCGCCATCGATCCGCCAACAATATCCATCGCGCGTTTAATGCCTAGGGAGATTTTCTTTTTCTTTTCCGTCTCGAACAAATCCGGATACAGCGCCGGATTTACGGAATGTCCTTGCCCGTTGCCATTCCCTTCCCAACCGTCGGGGAAAGCGTAGAACGAAACCAGAATCTTATTCAATTGGCTCGCTTGGAACGACCTCTGCAGGCACGCCGTTACTTTCGTTTGAATCACGTTCATCGCTAGCTTGATGTCGGTTTGTCCCAGCTCGGTGAAAATCACGCCGAACACTGAATCCGCTTCAAACCAGCCGGCTAGATCAGTCTCGCGCATACTGTCATTCAAACACGCAGCGACCTGATGCAGGAATGCGACTTCTTCCTTCAAGTTGTCCGTGGCTTTGCCGTCGATCAGCATCAGCAGAAGATGCTTCCGCGATCTCTCGGACCTTTTACGCTCTCGGCACAACATCCGGCGGAAGTTCGCCTGAGATAGAAGGCTGTTCGCGCTTTCCGTCTCAGTCGCCACGATCGCTTCTCTGTGGCCATTTCCGTCCGCATGATGCATTACCGCTTTGGTTTGGCTCTTATTGGTTCCGGTGAAGATGCTTAGTTTCGCCATTTTTTTCCTGATCCTGGCCGCTCTAGACGTTTGTCCGTCTGACTGAAATCTGAAATTTCGTTATTAAATCGCAACCGGCAACGGTTGTTGCGCGTAACTTCTTGCCTCACGCTGCTCTGCGGAGGCCGTATGCGGCGTCACTAGAGCCGCGTCAATTTCAACTGCAACCGCGCGCTGCAATAGCGAGATCGAAACGATCAGCCGGTGCTTGCCTTTGAAATTCGTAAGTATTCCTGACATGCCCTGCAGCGGCCCGGACTCAATCTGAACTCTGTCTCCAACGTGCAGGTACGGCCACGGTTGGCTGGCCATTCCCGATCCAACCAGCATCTGGATCGCGCCAATCTCGGATTCGTCGATTGCAACCGGCTGGCGGTTGTAGCCCACGATTTGAATCACACCCGGCGTCTTCAGGATGGGTAATCGGTCGTTCGGATTGAATCGGCAAAATAGGTAGCCGGGAAAAAGTGGTACTTCCACTTCCTTCACCCGATCCGACCACCGCTTGCGGCACTTGTACAACGGCAGGAACCAGTCAAATCCACCACCGCGCAGGAACTCCGCAACGCCTCTTTCGTGCTGGGTGCGTACCTGCAATGCGAACCAGGGAAATGGCTTAGCCTGGGGATCTTCGACGGCCTTCGGTAGTGTTTCCAAACCTAAATTCATCTCTGTTGGCACCTTGAATCTATAGGCTACCGCCATTACAGTCCCATCCGGTTTGCCACTTTTATCCCGGTGCGAAGCCTTGCACCCATAGAACAGCACACTAGATGCCATCGCGCAGGCACTTTCGCCCATTTGAATTCAACCTATGGTTTTTGGTATCGCATTGAAAATGATAGGCTTAACGCTATATTGGCGGGGACTAGTAAGCCTAGACGGTACTTGTTGTCCAGCAACGTATGAACATTACTAGCCCAAAGTTGAAATTGTTTTCAGGGAAATGTTTTCCCTAAGATTACATCGGCTAACCGGCGGAATCGACGGGAATCAGGCTTCCGGGACCAAACTGGGAATTTCGGGGCGGGGACGCTTCCGCTTCCACTCGTAATCGTGCCTCAAATGTTCCTGATGCTTCTTGATCTGCCCTTCCAATTCAGTGAAAGCTGTCTTCAAACTGTTCCGGATATGGGCTCCGGTGCCGGTGCAATGAAGTCTGCCGGTGGGGATCGTCAGCGTCAACGTCAGCAGGTACTCTTCTTTCTTCACAGACTTCGCCAGGACTCCGTGCAATTTCACGGCATCCTGCGAATAACTTCTCAAAAGTTTTTCCAGTTTAGCGAGGCGTGGTAGCGCGCCGGTTTCCATTGGCTCGTGCAAATCTACGTTCTTGTAGGTCATTGTGAAAAGCATAGGAGCACCTATCTTTCACCAGGGGTCGGAGAGGAAGCCCGCCGGACGCGGAAGTGGCATTCGTCGAAGTAATCATGCAGCAGTTTGAGAATAGCAACTCCACTAGTTGGATGCAAACGGCGCGAGTAGGTTTCGTCGTGAGCCGCATCACACGAACATTGACACACGTTCAACGCGCGTCATACGCTGAAACAGGACTCGCTGAATCTCTGACGATCACGCTCCAACCGCCCATGCCCAAAGCGATTCCCGAAAATCCCACGCACGAAATTCTCGTCGGCCCCGCCGGTTGGTCTTACGCAGACTGGGCAGGCATCGTTTATCCCGCAAAAAAACCTCGCGGCTTTCACGAGGCAACTTATCTCGCAGAATTTTTTGACACAATTGAAATTAACACATCGTTCTACCAACCACTCCGCCCAAATCTGGCCGAACAATGGCTCGATCGCGTCTCCGCAAATCCGCGCTTTGTTTTCACCGCGAAACTCTGGCAGAAATTCACGCACGAATTCGGCGTAACACCCGAGGACGAGCGCGCCGTCCGCGCCGGCTTCGATCCGCTCGCGCGCGCAGGAAAACTCGGCGCCGTGTTGATGCAATTCCCTTTCTCATTCCACAACACGCCGGAAAATCTTGCGCACCTGAAAAATCTTTTCGCTCGCTTCGCAGATTATCCACTCGTCATCGAAGTCCGCCACAGCACATGGAATGACAAAGATTTTTTCGCCATGCTGCACGCCCGCAAGATCGGTTTCTGCAACATCGATCAGCCCGTGATCGGCCGCTCCCTCAAACCAACCGAGCGCTCAACTTCGCAAATCGGTTACATCCGCCTTCACGGACGCCGCTATGACACTTGGTTCTCCGACGATCCACTCGTCCCGCCCTCCGAGCGCTACAACTACCTCTATAAAGAAGACGAGCTCGAGCCCTGGGCAAAGCGCATCCGCCACGTAGCAAAACATTCCGGCCAAACTTTTGTAGTTACCAACAATCACTTTCAAGGCAAAGGAATCGTCAACGCGCTCCAGCTAATCAATCTTCTCACCGGAAAAAAAGTAAAAGTCCCCGAGCCTCTCCGACATCACTATCCACAACTAGAAATCATCGCCGACGAACCGCAGCGCGAGCCAACTCTTTTCCCCGAACCAATCCCAGAATAATTAACAGCCGATCGTCGCGGGCCAGAAGATTTCAATTATCCCTGTGACGTTTCGACAATTCGCGCGTCTTAACATGTAGAAGTACGAGGCATCGAAGGTGGAGGTGTATGCCGTGACCGTTAAATCCGACTTGCCACAAGGCACGCTGGACCTTTTAATTCTGAAAATTGTTGCTCTTGGTCCGGTCCACGGCTACGCAATCGCGCAACGCCTGCAACAGGTGACGCGTGACGTCGTTCAAGTTCCGCAAGGCTCGCTTTATCCGGCGTTACACCGCTTGGAGTATCGCGGCCTGCTCGGCGCGGATTGGAAGCAGACTGACACCGGTCGCGAGGCGAAATATTATCAACTCACCAAAAAAGGCCGGGGGCAGCTCGAAGCGGAAACCGCGGACTGGCGCCGATTGGCGGAAGCTATCGGTCTAGTTCTGAAATTGTCTGAAGGTGGTGCGCGATGAGCTGGTGGCAGCGGTTGTCAGGCCGAAAACAAATGGAAGAACAGCTCGACAAGGAAATGCGCTTCCATCTTGATCAACACATAAGTGAACTAATCGCGCAGGGCCGCAATCCCCAGGAAGCGCAACGCGAGGCGAGGCTGGCAATCGGCGGCCCCGAACAGGTGAAGGAAAATTGTCGTGATGCGCGCGGCACGCGTTGGTTGGAAGATTTATTTCAAGACGTTCGCTTCGCGCTTCGCATGCTTCTCAAGAATCCCGGCTTTGCGGCGATCGCCCTGCTCACGCTCGCACTCGGCAGCGGCGCAACCACCGTCATGTTCACCGTCGTCGACGGCGTTCTGCTGAAGCCGCTCCCATATCCGGCGCCGAGCAGACTCGTTGCGATGCAGGAGAAAACCGAGCAAGCCACGCGACTCGGAAATTTATGGGCGTTCGCGTACCCAAACTATCTTGACTGCAAACGCGCGAGCCACTCGGTAGAAATGGCGGCATGGCGCGAAACCGGCGGCGCAATTCGCGAACCTGATCGCGCCGAATACGTTGATTCTCGCCAGATCTCCGCCGATCTGTTCTCCGTTCTGCAAGTTCCCGTGGAACACGGTCGCGCGTTTACCTCCGACGACGATCGTCGCGGTGCTGCACCCGTGATGATCATCAGTCACGAAATGTGGAAGCGTCGTTTCGCGGAAAGCCCGTCGGCTCTCGGCGCGCAAATCGTTTACGCACAGGAATCCTACACGGTCGTCGGAATACTTCCCGCCGCATTTCAGTTGGATGGTCACTCGGACGTCTTCACTCCACTTGGACAGGATCCTTCGCCAATTATGGAAAGGCGCGATCGCCATCCCGGACTTCAAGTAACCGGGCGTCTTCAGCCCGGTGTGACGCTAGCGCAAGCGCAGACGGAGCTCGACTTAATTGCGCGGCCTCTGGCCAAGCAATATCCGGATTCAAATGCAGGTAGAACTTTCATTGCTAATTCGATGCGTCCTGACGTTGGCGATGTCGGATCGACGCTTTGGTTGCTACTCGGCGCGGTAACTTTAGTGTTGTTGATTGCCTGCGCGAACGTCGCGAATCTGCTTCTCGCGCGCGCCGTTTCCAGAGAACGTGAATTTGCAATGCGCGCGGCACTGGGAGCCAGGCGTGGCCGATTGATTCGACAATGCCTCACAGAAAGCGCTGTACTCGGAATTTCCGGCGGCATTCTCGGCGTCTTCGTCGCAGCAGTTGGCATTCGCCCTTTTGTAACGTTCTGGCCGGGAAATTTACCGCGCGCGGAAGAAATCCAACTCGATTGGCGCGTGTTGCTCTTCACGCTCGGAATTTCCCTGCTTAGCGGCCTTTTTTTCGGACTCGCTCCGGCGCTTCGTATACCTTCGCGCAATCTAGAAGCAGTACTTCGCAGCGGCGCGCGTTCACTCACGGGACGTGCCCGCCGTTTGCTGCTCGTCTCTGCCGGAATTCTTGGGCGAACGCTTCTGCGCTTGGCATCCGCCGATCCGGGCCTAAACATTCACAACGTGCTGACCGCGCGATTGAATCTTCCGAATTCCACGCTTGATACTCCCGCGCGGATTCGCGCTACATGGCAGGACGTATTGGATCATGCGCGACGGGTTCCTGGCGTAGTCTCCGTTGCAACGGTCGATACAATACCGATGCGCGACGGCAACAACCAACTTCAATATTCCACCACTCCGCCACCTGCGGGTGCCACCCAATTGCCCATGATGCTGGCAACCAGCGTGTCGTCCGATTACCTGAAAGTCATGGACATCCCCTTGCTAAAGGGCCGCTTTTTCGACGACCACGACCGCCAAGGCAGCGAGAACGTCGCTGTGATTGATGACGTTTTGGCGAAGCTCGCGTTCGGCGCGCAAGATCCAATCGGCAAGCAAATTTGGTTTCCCAATACGGATACTCCATATTCGTCCGGTTCAGCAAACCCCGAAGCTGCTCGCGTGATTGGCGTCGTCAGACATGTCCAGCACTGGGGTCCTGCGAGTGATGACCAAGCGACTGTACGCGCGCAGTTTTATTATCCGTTTGCGCAGCTAGCCGACGCGTACGTGCGTCGTTGGTCAGACTTAATGTCTGTGGCAGTTCGGACAAGCACTGCGCCACTAGCGCTCGTCGATCCTCTGCAAAAAGAAATTCGCGGAGCGTCCGGCGATCGAGTTTTCAACCAAATCCTGACCATGGAACAAATTGCCAGCGATTCTCTCGCTCAGCAGCACATGCTAATGCTGGTGTTCGGAATATTTGCCGGGCTGGCGTTGCTCCTCGCCTGCATAGGCGTGTATGGCGTGCTCGCCTATCTAACCAGCCAGCGCGTTTCAGAAATCGGAGTGCGCATGGCGGTCGGAGCTACCGCTGGTGACGTAATCCTTCTGATTCTGCGGCAAAGTATGGGGATGATTTTCGCCGGCGTCGGCGTCGGGATTGCCGGAGCGCTCGTCGCGGGTCGTCTGTTGGAGAAATTTGTGGCCGGTGTGAAGTCACTAGAACCAGGGACGTTTGTCTTGATGATTTTCGTGCTCGTGCTGGCCGCCCTGTTCGCTAGTTACGTGCCGGCGCGCCGCGCAAGCCGCATCGATCCAATGCGCGCGCTTCGGCAGGACTAGAACAAATTTGATTGGAATATTGCGTTCAGACTTTGACACGCAGAATTTCGGCTACGATCCTACTTCTTAAACAAATCCTCAAACGCTCGACGCGCATCTCCCGGCCGCGCCGCGCTACTGGAATATTCTTTCGCAGCCCCGTTCGTTGGAGCAGGCGCAATCGGCGCCGTGTCTTTTTCAACCGTCATGCGCATCTCGAAGAATGAGCAATTATTCTTCGCGCTCTTCTTCATGATTGCTTCGGGAATAGGTTGCGTGCATTCAAACTGCGCTCCGGTATCAAAATTCACGCACTGTTTGCAGCAGTGAAGTTCGTATCCGCACTTTGCACAAACGCCCGTCGCAACAAATCCCGGAGGCAAAACGTTTCCGCATCCACCGCACCGCGCTCGCAGCACCGTGCCGACCATTCGCGGGGTGCGCGGACCTATCTGTTCAGGTCGCGGACCGCGGGGCTGCTCTGGACTTCGTTCGCGTTTTTCTGGCTTGTCGGAACTCTGATAACCGTGCTGCTTATATTTTCTATCCAACTGACCCTCGCCACACTTCTCTTCTCCGCAAAAATCGCGCGTACAAACGGACTTACCGGTCAGCGCGCTGCGATAGGGGATACTTCGAGAACTGTGAAATCACAAAACTGCACTCGACGTTGTTATCTTTCGGCAGAAATCCTTACCGGGACGACACAGCGGTGAAATCACGTACTTTATCTTTGTAGCCCTGCGGGACTTCCAAGTCAAGCCCGTACTCAAAAAATAACGTAAATTTCGCCCACTGCAATCACGGCCGATTTTTAGATTACAGCCGCTTCTACGCTCATAATTGGCGGCAAATTCCCGGCCAGCAAATGCCATTCTTTGCCTTCATCTCGCGTGTGATAAAGCT
>Ga0193726_1001136_pt1 | contig 22434 bp, 21 predicted proteins | sample H2c1metaG_FD_144928 | JGI IMG/M metagenome (GOLD analysis project Ga0193726, IMG submission 144928) | Soil microbial communities from a riparian zone of the East river system, Colorado, United States - H2c1 | ecosystem: Environmental > Terrestrial > Soil > Riparian zone | place: USA: East River...
GCCAGGTAGGCGGGAGTGCCGACCAGAACGTGGTGGCCGGTGGCTTGCGCGAAACGGTGGGCGAGTTGACGGATCGAGAGGTTCTCGGTGCGCGCCATGTCGATCAGGATTTTCTGCCGGGCCTTCGCAGCGTTGCTGGGCGGCAGCTCGGGGAGGGGCCCGTCGATTGGATATTTGCTCAGATCGAGGCCACCGGTCAGGCGGGCAATGCTGCGCAACGCCACCTCGTCGGTGATCAGGGCATCCATTTCCTCGCGACGTGCGCGGGCCTCGGACTCGGTACGGCCGACGACGATGTTGATTCCCGGCATGATGCGCATGTGTTCGGGCGCGCGCCCATACCGCCCCATGCGGCCCTTCACGTCGCGGTAGAAGTCCTGCGCATCGGAGAGCGTGCTTTGCGCGGTGAAGACGATGTCGGCGGTCTTGGCGGCGAGTTCGCGGCCCGGTTCCGACGATCCGGCTTGCGCCACGACGGGGCGTCCCTGCGGCGAGCGCGCGACGTTCAATGGTCCGCGTACGGAGAAATGCTTTCCCTTGTGGTTCAACAGGTGAACCTTGCCGGCGTCGAAGAACAGGCCGCTTGCCTTGTCGCGCAGGATCGCTCCGTCCTCCCAGCTGTCCCACAGGTCGGCGACCACGTCGTAGAATTCCGAAGCGCGATCGTAGCGCTCGGCGTGGTCGACGTGGTGGTCGCGGCCGAAGTTTGCCGCCTCGTCCTCGATTTGCGAGGTCACCAGGTTCCAGCCCGCCCGCCCGCCGCTCATGTGGTCGATCGTCAGAAACCGCCGGGCCAGATGATAGGGATCGTTGTATGTCGTGGTGCCCGTGGCGATCAGGCCGATGTTCTTGGTGACTGTCGCCAGGCCTGCCAGCAGGGTCATCGGCTCCAGCCTCACGATGCGGCTATAGGTGCCGGTGCGATCGCCGTGGCTCATGGCGTCGCTGCCGTAGGAGGCGGCGGTGTCCTGAAAAAACAACGTGTCGAACTTGCCGCGTTCCGCCGTCTTCGCGAGGTGAACGTACTCCGTGAAGGACATATCGATGTCGGCACTCGCCTGCGGCAGGCGCCAGGCGCCCGGGGGGAAACAGAAAGCCGTCAAATTCATCTGGCGCTTTTGACGACTCATGCAACGCACTCCTCTGGACGCGACCGCTCGGGATGGATTGTCGGACAAGACTACAATCCCGTATTTGGCGAGGCAACGCGCGTGCTCGTGTGTCGCACGGATTGTACGACAATCTGTCGATATGATAATCGACCGGCAGGGAGGCCCAATTCTTGCAGGTCTCTCCTCCGGGTCAAAACCACGCGACAGAAAGGGCTGTTGGTCGCAATGCTCGCGCAAGTCGGCAAGCGTGTTTACCAGGCGGCTTTGGTCATGCTCGTGGTCGCCGTGATCGCCTTCGGGTCGTTCCGGTTTCTCGGCGATCCGGTCGGCAACATGGTCGGTCCGGAGGTTACGCCCGAAGAAAAGGCGCAGATTGCAGCGGAGCTTGGTCTGGCCGATCCCCTTCCGGTCCAGTTCCTGCGCTTCCTTGGCAATGTCCTGCGCGGCGATCTGGGGCGCTCCTATCAGCTCCGGCAGCCGGTTGGCGAACTGATCGTCGAACGGGCGCCGGCGACACTCGAGCTGGCCCTGGCGGCGGCCTTTCTCTCGATGATCGTCGGCCTGCCTCTCGGCATCTACACAGCGGTACGCTCGCGCTCGGCGGTGGCGAAATTCGCGATGGCCGCCTCGCTGTTAGGCGTTTCGATCCCGAGCTTCCTGCTCGGCATTCTGCTCATCATGCTGTTCTCGGTCGATCTAGGCTGGCTGCCGTCCTTCGGGCGCGGCGACGTCGTGCAAGTCGGTTGGTGGAGCACGGGTCTGCTGACTCTCGGCGGCCTCAAGGCATTGATCCTGCCTTCCGTCACCCTGGCGGCCTTCCAGACCACCATGATGGTACGCCTGGTGAATGCCGAGATGCTGGAGGTTATGAGAACCGACTATATCCGCTTTGCCCGGGCGCGGGGCATCCGGGCCCGCACGCTCTATTTTCGCCACGCCATGCGCAACACGATGATCCCGGTTCTCACCGTGACCGGCCTGCAGGTGGGCCACCTGATCGCTTTCTCCGTGATCACCGAGACCGTTTTCCAGTGGCCTGGCCTGGGACTGCTCTTCATCCAGGCCGTGAACTTCGCCGATGTGCCCGTAATCGCTGCCTATCTGCTGTTCGTGGCGCTGGTTTTCGTATCGGTCAACCTGGCCATCGACATGCTCTATCTTCTGGTCGACCCGAGATTGAGGGTGGCGCGCCGCTAAGCCATGACCGGACGGGTTTCCACAGCGGCGTCTCCGTCGAACTCTATCTGGCGGCGAATCCATAGAAGCGATGCGTGGTACAGCTGCATCACGTCGCCCACGACTGTCGTGGCGATGATGGCAACCGTAATCATCGTGCTGGCTGCCGTTTTCGCGCCGTGGCTGGCTCCGCACACGCCGTTCGACGCCGACAGCGTCAATCTGGGAGACGCTTTCACGCCGCCGGTATGGGCGGCGGAGGGCATGCGTACCTACATTCTCGGTACCGACGGCCAGGGAAGGGACATGCTTTCGGCCCTGATGTTCGGGTCCCGCACCTCCCTGCTGGTCGGCCTGGCGGTCGTTCTCATATCGGCGACGACCGGCGTGGCCCTTGGGCTGAGCTGCGCCTATTTCGGGGGGCTGCTGGACAGCTTCATCATGCGGGCTGCGGACGTGCAGCTCACCTTTCCATCGATCCTGATTGCGCTGCTGGTCGATGGATTGACCCGCGCTGCGCTGCCGCGGGAGATGCACGATGCGATGGCGTTGTATGTCGTCATCGCGTCGCTCAGCCTGGCCAATTGGGTGCAGTACGCCCGCATCGTTCGAGGCGCCGCCATGGTCGAGCTGCGGAAGGACTATGTCGAGGCGGCGCATGTCACGGGCGCTTCGGCGCGCGCGATCATGTTCGGCCATGTGCTGCCGAACGTCGTTAGTCCGGTGCTCGTGATCGGCACCCTCGGCCTGGCGCTTGCGATGATCAACGAGGCGACGCTCTCCTATCTCGGCGTGGGCATGCCGATCACCCAGCCGTCCCTGGGAACGCTCATCCGCAACGGCAACGACTTCCTGTTCTCGGGCGAATGGTGGATCGCGATCTTCCCCGGCGCATTGCTGGTCGTGATGGTGCTGGCGATCAATCTCCTGGGAGATTGGGCGCGACGCGTCCTCAATCCACGGCTGCGATAGAGATGGCGCTGCTCGAGCTCCGCAGGGTGCGCGTCGAGTTCCCCAATCGATGGGGAACGCTGGTGGCGCTCGACGATGTTTCGCTGGAGCTCGCGCCAGGCGAGATCCTGGGCGTCGTCGGCGAAAGCGGTGCTGGCAAATCGATGACCGGTGCCGCGGTGATGCAGCTTCTGCCGCCGCCCGCCCGAATTGCCGCCGGCGAGATCCTGCTCGAAGGGCGGCGTATCGACGATCTTCCGGCGGCGGCAATGGACAAGATTCGAGGCCGCAAGATCGGCGCGATTTTCCAAGACCCGCTGACCAGTCTCAATCCGCTGTTCACGATCGGCGACCAGATCGAAGAGACGATCCGGACCCATCTGCCTGTCGGGGCGGCCGAAGCGAGGGAGCGCGCGCTGAACCTGCTGCGGGAGGTGGGCATACCGGCACCGGCCCAGCGCCTGAGCGCCTATCCGCACGAACTATCCGGCGGCATGCGTCAGCGGGTCGTGATCGCTCTGGCGCTCTGTGCCGAGCCGAGTGTCATCATCGCCGATGAACCCACGACTGCGCTCGACGTTTCCATCCAGGCGCAAGTGATTGTCTTGTTGAAACGTCTGTGCCGGCAACATGGCACGGCCGTCCTGTTGATCACTCATGACATGGGCATCATCGCCGAGACGGCTGACCGAGTGGCGGTGATGTATGCCGGGCGGGTGATCGAGATTGGCCCGGTGGACGGCGTGGTGAGACGTCCATGCCACCCCTACACAAAGGGCCTGATGGCGGCGATCCCGCGACTTCATCGGAGCGAACAGCGTCTGGAGCAGATCCCGGGCGCGATGCCGAGTCTTGCGGACATTCCGCCTGGCTGTGCATTCCATCCGCGATGTGGGATCGCGGTCGAGAATTGCAGCCGAAAAGTGCCGAGCCTGCACGGCCGGGGCTTGCATCGCCACGCCTGCGCCCTCACCGCGGAGGCGACCTGATCGATGGGCGCACCCCACCCCCTGCTGGAAGTGCGCGGCCTGGCGCGCCACTTCGACGTGTCGGAGCGGTCGCTGCGCGGCCTGTTCGGCGGCCAGCGCAAATTTCTGCGCGCCGTCGACGGCGTGGACTTCGCCATTGGTCGCGGCACGACGTTTGGTCTGGTGGGCGAGTCGGGTTGCGGCAAGTCGACGATCGCGAAATGCGTGGTCGGCTTGTACGCGCCCGCGCCACGAAGCATCCGCTTCGACGGCCTCGACGTTGCCGAGCAGGTAGGGCCCGCTGCCAAGCGCCTCAAGCGGCGCATTCAGATGGTCTATCAGGACCCTTATTCCAGCCTCAATCCCCGCTGGCGCGTTCGCGATATCATCGCCGAACCCATCCGCGTGCATCGACTGCTGCCCGAGGGGGCGCCGTTGCGGCAACGCGTCGCCGATCTTCTCCACTGTGTTGGGCTCGGCGAAGGCGACGGCGCGAAGTTTCCGCACGAATTTTCCGGTGGCCAGCGTCAGCGGATCGCGATCGCCCGCGCCTTGTCGAGCGATCCGGAGTTCATTGTCTGCGACGAGCCGACCTCGGCGCTCGATGTCTCGGTCCAGGCCCAAATCCTGAACCTGATGATCGATCTGCAGCGCCAGTTCGGCCTCACCTATCTTTTCATCTCGCACAATCTCGCTGCGGTGGCGGCGGTGTCCGATGCGGTCGGCGTCATGTATCTGGGCCGCCTTGTCGAGCGCGGGCCCGCGCGTGCCGTACTGGGCCAGCCAGGTCACCCTTACACCTCCATGCTGCTGGAGGCCGTGCCGGACGTGGACGGTGGATCGCGCGAACGCCGCGCGATCGACGGTGAGCTGCCAAATCCGATTTCGCCCCCGAGCGGCTGCGCGTTCCATCCGCGGTGTCCGCACGCCAATGAGCGGTGCCGCCGGGAGCAACCGGAATTACTGACGAGCGCCGGCGGCACAGATGTTGCGTGCCATGCGATCGCCGAAGGTCGACTAAGTGCCGATATGTTGACGGCTTCGCGATCTGCCGCAACGACCGGAACAGAGCGAGGGTGGGAGCGATCATGAAACGAGCGATGGGACTAGTTGCCGCGGCGTTGCTGTTCATGGCCGGAGTCTGCGATGCCGCCGCCAAGGACTTTCGCTGGTCCAACGATGCGGACGTCTTTTCCATGGATCCGCACGCCCGCGCGGAAGTTTTCACTTTCGGCTTCCTGAACAACATCTACGAAGGCCTTGTTCAGCGAAATCGCGAATTCAAGGTCGAGCCCGCCTTGGCGGCATCCTATTCCAACCCGGAGCCGACGCGCTGGCGCTTCGAGATCCGTCAGGGCGTGAAATTCCACGAAGGTCAGGCGCTCACGGCCGATGACGTCGTATTCAGTTTTGAGCGCGCCAAGCTCAGCCCCGACATGCGGAGCCGGGTCGGCGCCATCAAGGAAATCCGCAAAGTGGACGACTACACCGTGGACTTCATCCTGGTCCAACCCGACCTGATTTTCCCGGCCAACATCCAGGATGTGTACATACTGTCCAAAGCGTGGTGCGAAGCCCACGATACGGCCAAGCCTTACGACTACCGCACCCAGGGCGAGAGCTACGCTCATCGGCGGACCAACGGGACCGGGCCCTTCCAGCTCGTGTTGCGGGAGCCCGGAGTCAAGACGGTCACGGAGGCGTTCGCGGGCTGGTGGGGAAAGCGCGAGCACAACCTCGACAAAGTGGAGTTCAGGGTGATCGGATCCGACGCCACGCGCGTCGCCGCCTTTCTCTCGGGCGAGATCGACTGGCTGTATGCCGTGCCGCCGCAGGACCAGCAGCGGCTGTCGCAAACGCCAAAGGTGAAGATGATGCGCGGCGTCGAGACACGGGTGATGTATTTCGTCCTGAATGTCGCGCCCGCACCGTTGCCGGACAGCGACATCAAGGACAAGAATCCGATGTCCGATCTGCGGGTGCGCCAGGCGATGTATCAGGCTATCGACATCAATGCCATCGTGTCCAAGACCATGCGCGGTGCGGCGCAGGCGACCGGCCTGGTGGTTGCGCCCGCGACCAATGGCTACAACAAGGAGATCGACCACAGGCTGCCTTACGATCCGGCGCGCTCCCGGGCGCTGCTGGCCGAAGCGGGTTATCCGAACGGCTTCAGCCTGACGATGCATTGCAGCAACGATCGCTATGTCAACGATGACGAGGTGTGTGCTGCCGCCGTCGGCATGCTGGGCCGCGTCGGCATCAAGGTGAACCTGGTGGCTCAGAGCAAGACCCGCTTCGTGCCCCTGGTGGACCAGGACAAGACCGTCATGTCGATCCAGGGATATTCATCGTCGACCATCGATGCGCTCAATGTCATCTCGCGCTTGTTTGCGACGACCGACACGAAGAAGAGCTATGGCACGGTCAATGTCGGCCACTATTCAAATCCGAAGATCGATGCGCTCACGGATCAGATCTCGCTCGAACAAGACAACGACAAGCGCAACGAGTTGATCAGGCAGGCGCTCGTCATCATCCGTGACGACCTGCCGGTCTTGCCGCTTTACGATCAGATGCTGGCCTGGGCCGTGCGGCCCAACATCGACATGTTCCAGCCGCCGAACAATACGACGCCGCTCCGCTATGCCCGAATAAACTAACGTACGTTTTCCGGGTATGATGAGGCATGACTCTACCCACTATTCCCCTGATCGATGTCTCCGGCGTGCTGGCCGGAGATCACCACGCCGTCCAACGAGCGGCGGCACAGCTTCGTCACGCGTACGAAGATATCGGCTTCTGGTTCCTGACCGGTCACGACATTCCGCGGTCGCTCATCGACGACGCCTTCGAGGCGGCACGTCGATTCCACGCACAGCCTCTCGACGAGAAGTTGAAGCTCAAGGCCAATCGCCACAACGTCGGATATCTCGCCTTGGGAAGCTCCACCACCAGGGCCTCCGCGCTGCACACGACGCGCCGGCCCAACCAGCTGGAAGCGTTCCTGATGAAGCCGGACTTGCCCGCCGATCATCCGGACGTCCTGGCCGGCGTTCTGTTCAGAGGAGGCAACCAATGGCCCGGTTCCCTGCCGGGCTTTCGCCAGACGTGCCTCGCCTATAGCGCCGCGCTGCAGCGCCTGGCCCTGTCGATGCTGCCGATCTATGCCGTAGCCCTCGACCTTCCGCCGGACTGGTTTGCCCATGCTTTTCGAGAACCGTCCTTCACGCTTCGCCTCTCGCACTACCCGCCGCAGGCGCCGACTTCCAAGGAAGACGAATTCGGCCTGGCTCCGCACTGCGACAGCACGTTCATGACGTTGCTGGCGCCGAACAAGGTGCCCGGCCTCTCGCTTCGCACGCGATCCGGTCAGTGGATCGACGCGCCGGTGATCGACAATGCCTTCCTGGTGAATTCCGGCGAGCTGCTCCGGCGCTGGACGAATGGCCGTTTCATCGCGACACCGCATCGTGTGATCAACCGCTCCGGCAGCGAACGCTACGCCATCCCGTTTTTCTTCGATACGACGCACGACTATCGGATGACGTGTCTGACGACATGCACTGGCCCCGGCAATCCGCCAAAATACGAACCCATCAGCTATCGCGACTATCAGATCTGGTTCCAGCGACAGAATTACGACCATGCGCGTGAACGGGACGACGTTGCTGTTCAAGTCGACTGAGGATCGGGCGACGGTGCGCCAGTTTGTCATTTTGCCGGGCAGTTGCTCCGCTTCCGGCGCGGTTGGAGATCGTCCTGGTGCTGGTGAGGGCCTGACAGCATTCTGCTGTCATCGCGGCCGCGCGTGGCCCCATTCATGGTGTATGGCCGACGCTCCGGGCTCTCGCGCGCCCTCTATGTCGGCACGAAAGTATTATTTTGCCCGGCGATGACGTTCGGCTCTTGACAGAACTGAGCAATGTTGTGGCGTATCCCTGCCGACACTTGCACGACGAGGATCGGCATCATGCTCAGTCACTTCGACGATTCGACCGCGGCGAGGGCGCCGCTGCCTGGTGGGGGATCGATTCCCACTTTTCGGCGCCGGCGACTGGTCAAAACGGGGTGCGCTAACTGCGCTAACCCCCGATCGTGACGCCGGTCGCTCGTTCAGGCTGCCCGCCGCGCCAGTCACCGCTCCATGACGACGGCGACTCGCCCCGTCACCGAGCGTTCGAGCAGCGCGCGCATCGCCTCGGCCGCCTGGTCGAGGCGGAAGGTGCGGTCGACATGCGGCCGGCAAAGCCCCGCCTCGCACCAGCCGCGGATGCGCTCCATCAGGGCGAAGGTGCGGCCGGCCTGTTCGAAGCGGGCATCGTGCGGGCTCCAGCCGACATAGTAGCCGTAGTTGAAGCCGGTCACGGCGATGGTCTTGATCAGCAGGATGTTGGCCGGGATCTGCGGGATGGTGCCGCCGGCGAAGCCGATCGGGCAGATGCGGCCTTCGACCGCCATGCAGCGCAGCGATTGGGCGAACACCTCGCCGCCCACCGGATCGTAGACGCGGTCGACGCCGCGGCCGCCGGTCAGCTTCAGCACCTCGTCACGGAAATCGCTGGTGCTGTAGTCGATGACGTGATCGGCGCCGTGCGCCTTGGCGAACGCCGTCTTGCGCGCGCCGCCGGCGGTCGCGATCACCGTGGCGCCCAGGATCTTGCCGATCTCGACGGCCGCCATGCCGACGCCGCCCGCCGCGGCGTGGACCAGCAGCGTCTGGCCCTTCTGCACGTCGAGCGCCATCGGCCATGTGAGCGCGCCGGCCGAGGTCGGATAGGAGATAGCGAGCTGGATCGCCTCGACGAAGCCCACGTTCTTCGGCTTGGCGAAGACGTTCACTTCGTGCGCGACGACTTCCTCGGCGAGCCCGCCCCAGTCGAGCACCGCCACGACCTCATCGCCGACTTTCAGCCGCTTGCAGGCGGCATCGACCTCGGTGACCACGCCCGAAACCTCGGTGCCGGGTGCGAAGGGGAAGGGTGGGCGGCGCTGGTATTTGCCGGCGATCACCAGGGTGGTGGCGAAGCTCACGCCGGCTGCGCGGATTTCTATGCGCACCTGGCCTGCCTTGAGCGGCGCCGGCTCGACCTCTTCCAGCCGCAGATCTTCGGGACCGCCCCATTGGCGGCAGATCATTGCTTTCATGTGCTTCCCTCACGCGCCGACCACGACCACCTCACCCTGAGGAGCGGTCCGCAGGACCGCGTCTCGAAGGGTGGGAACCAGTCTTGGTGTTGCCTACCCTTCGAGACGCGCACTGCGTGCGCTCCTCAGGGTGAGGCGGGGCTATGGTTTCAGTCTTCAGGTTCTTATTCCAGAACGACGGGCAGACTCTTCACGCCGCGCAGGATCAGGGAATCGTGCCACTCCGGCTCAGCCCCGCAAAGCCTGATCTGCGGCAGGCGTTCGGCGAGGCGGGAGACGGCGATTTCGGCCTCGAGCCGGGCGAGCGGCGCGCCCAGGCAGAAATGAATGCCGTGGCCGAAGGTGACGTGCGGGTTCTGCGCGCGGCCGATATCGAAGCGCTCGGGATCGTTGAAGGCCTCGGGGTCGCGGTTGGCCGAGTTCATGAAGGCGAAGACCCGCTGGCCCCCGCGGATGGTCTTGCCGGCCATCTCGAGCTCGGCGGTGGCAACCCGCGCCAGCGCGCCCGAGGGACCGTCGTAGCGCAGATATTCCTCGACCGCCGATGCGGCCATCGTGGGATCGGCAACCAATCGTTCCCACTGGTCCCGGTGCTTCATCGAATAGAGGAAGCCGTTGCCGATAAGGTTGGCGGTGGTCTCGTGGCCGGCGAACAGCAGCAGGATGGCCGTGCCGATGATCTCGTCGGTCGAGAGCGCGTCGCGGTCGTCGCGCGCCAGCACGAGCTGGCTGATCATGTCGGCGGTGGGCGCCGCCGTGCGCGCCTCGACCAGGGTGCGGAAATAGCCCGACATCGCCTTGGCGCCGGCCTCGGCCCGCAGGTACTTGTTGCCGGCGACCTGGGCGGTGCCGATGAACAGGGCGATGTCGTCGGACCATACCTTTACGCGTTCGAGATCCGCTCGGGGCACTCCCAGGAGGTCCATGATCACCGAGGCGGGCAGGGGATAGGCGAAGTCGGTGACGTAGTCGACCGTCTCGCCGCGCCGCTCCTTCGCCAGCATTGTATCGATCAGGTGGGCGACGATGTCCTCTATGTTGGGCCGGAGATTGGCGACGGCCGTCGGTGTGAAAGCCTTGGTGAACAGGCGGCGCAGGCGGGTGTGGTCGGGCGGGTCGCGGAACACCATCCAGTGATTGAGGTAGCGCACCAGGCTTTCGATCGAACCGCGCTGGTACTCGGGGTTGGTCTTGAAGAAGGGTGTCAGCCGGTCGGCCGAGATCTGTCGATTGTTCACCGGATCCTCCGCCCGCACGCGGGCGAATTCGGGGAACGGATTGGCGTTGGTGGCCGGATTGCCGAGGTCGAAGACATAGGACATGGCGCAAAGGCTAGCGCCCGGAAGCTGACCAAACAAGTGTTTGGTGCGAGTGTTGATGATAGGATGGGGCATGTCCCGTGCAAAGCTGCTGTCTGTTTCCGCGCGCCTGTTCGCCAGGGGCGGCTTCGAGGCGACCTCGATGCGCGACATCGCCGGCAAGGCGGGCATGTTGGCGGGCTCGATGTACTACCACTTCCCGTCCAAGAACGACCTGATAGCCGCGGTCTACGCCGCGGGCGTGGCCGAGATCGGCGCGGCGGTCGATGCCGCGATCGCCCGCTCGCGCGCGCCGTGGCCGCGGCTGGAGGCGGCCTGCGTGGCCCATCTGGAATCGCTCCTGGCCGACTCCGCCCATGCCGCGGTCATGACCGCCGATTTGCACCGTCTCGACCCCCGCCTGCGCCGCCGGCTGGTGGCCATGCGCGACGGCTATGAGCAGCGCTTCGTCCAGCTCGTCGTGGCGCTGCCGCTGGCGGCCGGAACGAACCGCAGCCTGTGGCGCCTGCAGCTCCTGGGGTCGCTCAACTGGACGCCGACCTGGTATCGCCGGCGCGGCAAGTCGCCAACCGCCATCGCCCGGTCTATCGTGGCCAACCTGCGATGACCGTCGAGATCAGATACCTGGGACCGGGCGACGAGCATGTCTTCGAGCGCATCGCGCCCGACGTGTTCGACAATGCCGTCGACCGGGCGACCCTGGCGCACTATCTCGGGACGCCGGGCCACCATCTCATCGTCGCCATCGCCCAGGGCGAGATGGTGGGCCAGGTGGCGGCCGTCGTGCATCGCCATCCCGACCTCCGGCCGACCGAGCTCTACATCGACGAGGTGGCGGTGACGCCGGCGCGCCAGCGGGAGGGCATCGCCAACCGCCTGCTCGCAGCGGCCTTCGCGCTCGGCCGCGAGCTGGGCTGCGCCGAAGCCTGGGTCGGCACCGAGCCCGACAACCTCGCGGCCCAGGCGCTCTACGAGCGCCGCAGCCTGCCGGTCGAGCCCTTCGTGATGTACGTCTTCAAGCTTTAGCGCTGGGGGTGCACCACTCCAGTGGCGCGCCCCGGCAATGCTACGCCCGCAGGTCCCGCGAACAGCAGCAGGTTGCCGTGGGGATCGCGCACGATGAAGGTGCGCGCGCCCCACGGTTCCTGCTTGAGGGTCTGCTGGAAATCCACGCCCGCCGACTGGTACTGCAGAAAGAGCTGGCGGAGCTCGGCGGCGCTTCCGACGGTCATCGAGGCCGCGAGAAGCTGCTCGCGCTCGCGGATGTCGCCCACGAACACCGGCTCGCAGACCCTGCGCAGGTTGAGCCGCGCGTTGTCGCGCTTCACTTGTCCGTAGAACGGCGGCTCACCGTAGGTGAAGACCACCTCGAAGCCGAGCTTCGACATGAAGAACGCGCACGACGCCTCGATGTCGGCGACGAACAGCTGGGCTTCGACCTGGGTCAAGTCGGGTTTCGCGGCGATCGCATGAGCGGTATCGGTCATGGCTTGCACTCCTGTCTTGAGCGCCTGCCAGCTCTCGAATCCGGATTGGCGAGCGACAAGCTCCTGCGCGTCGCTGAGCTTGAAGTCGCGGTCCAGGATCTGGCGGTCCGTCAGATCCTTGAAACGCGGCAACACGGCCCTGATCTGCGCGGCGACCGGGTGATGGCCGTCGCGATGCCAGCGCACATAGAGCTTGGCTTGCTTGCGGAGATTCTCGAGATTGGGCATGGGCGCATCTACGGGTTGGTCGACGTAGGTGGGCATAGCCCCTTCGGCTTTTGGCCGATGCGCCCTACTGCAACGCGGCAAGCATGTCCTGCCGCGCCCCGCGCTGTCAACGCCCCGAGGCTAGACCAGTTCGGGAACGCCCAGCGCCTTGCCGAAACGGCGGCTGCAATCCAGGGGATCGCCGTACTTGCGGTGCCGCGCCGTGTGCTGCGCGGCGGCCAGCAGCAGGCGGCCGCGATGCGGGTTCCTGTTCTTGCCAAAATCCTCGAGCATGCAGAGCGCGATTTCCTGGTTGTGCGGATCGTTGCCGAGCCGCGAGCAAGCGTATGCCAGTGCGCGCACCACCGGCGCCATATCCTGGCCGCTGTCGAGGGCGGCCTGGACCCAGCCCACGGCCTTCGGCGCGTCGAGCGCAATGCAGGCGGCCTCGACTCGCGCCGCCATTTCGGGCGCGCTGAGGGCGCCGCTATTCGTGGGCTTCTCGATCTTGGGCGGCGTGAGATCGCCGGTCAGCTTCTGGTGCCAGGCGGCCTGGTTGAGATAGGCGGCGGCGAGGTAGAGCAGCTTCAGCCGTTGCGGATGCTCGAACTTGTCCCAGAACCAGCCCAGCGTGTTGCAGTACTCGTAGCAATGCTGCGGCAGGGAGAAGTTGAGTTCGTCGTGGGTCTCGATCACGACCTCGGCGACGCCGACCTGGATCGCATCGAGGATGGCGCGCGGGCTCTTGCCGTCCTTCAGCAGCGCCGTCAGGTGCGGCAGGTAGGCGGGCTCCGGCTCGCGCAGGATGGACTCGATCAGGGCGTGGGTCTCGGCAGCGTCGAGCGGCGCCTTGTTGTTGGCGAGGATCGCGCACTCCTGCTCCGTCGTGCCGCTATAGGGCACGGCATGCAGGGTCTGGCCTTCGAGGTAGATCAGGACGGCGTTGCTCGCCGCCTCGTAGAGCGAGTACCAGCGCGGGCCGACGGCGATGTCGAGGGCGCCGGCATAGAGCACGTCGTGCGCGCTCTCCCAGCCGATCGCCTCGCCCAGCTCGATGGTGGCGCGGGCACGGAAGGATTTGTGGCCGGTCGTGTAGGAGCGATTGTGAAAGGATCGGTCCTGCACGTCGATCAGCCCGGCGAAGGCAAGCTCGGCCAGGGCCGCGCGCCGCTCCGCCGGGTTCTGCATCAGGCCGAGGAAGACGCGGTAGGCGTCGACCACCTGGCCGCGATGCACCAGGGTCATCCACTGGCCGAGCCGGTCCTTCAACGGCCCGTCGAGCGCCTTAGGCGCCTGGTCGGGCCAGTGCACGACCGGGACCGGCGGCGGCCCGTCGGCCATCTTGAAGCCGCGCGCATAGTGGCCCGGCGCCTTGGCGATCTTCTGGTTCCAGATGTCGAGCCCGGTCGGGATGTACCAGATGGTCTGCGCCATCGGCAGGCCCGACGCGCCGCCCGGCAGCATGCGCGAGAGATGCAGGCTGGCGCGGGCGCTCAGCAGGCAGTGGTCGTTGTTGACGAAGTTCACGAAGCCGTCGTCGAGGCGCTCGTGATAGGGCACGTGGGTGTAGGGCGCGTGGATGCGCACGGCCTCGCGCAGCATCTCGGGCAGGGGCCGGCCCTCGCGCACCAGGCTGTAATAGACTTCGCTCGCGCCCTTCTGGTCGCGGGCCATGACGCGCTCTTCGAGCGCGCTGTACAGGGGGTCGGAACGCGTACTCGCAGCGACGGCAGAGTCAGGCGGCATGGCAACCTCCGGCGAGCCACCATTAGACGCCCGGACGGCCTTTCTTCCAAGCCGCTTTTCGCCCACGATCCGTATCGTGGCATCGAAAAGGCGGGGGATAGCCATGCTCACCACGCGTTCCAGCAAGCGCGACAAGACGAGCGCGTTCAACACCGACATGATGTTCGACATCCTCGACGAGAGCCGGCCGATCGGCAGCCTGGTCTTCGACAAGAAGGCGATGAAGGCGGCGATCACGGTCGTGGCGAGGGTCAGCGAGCGGCACGACGAACGGCTCTACGAGGCGCTGATCCGGGTGATGACGGCCGCCGAAAAACCGCCGCCCAATCCATGGGCGCTCAAGGACGCCGGCGGCCAGACCCTGGCGCTGGGCGAGCGCGTGAAGCAGAGCTTCGCCGTGAGCCGCGGCGAGGAGAGTTTCTCCTTCCGCAAGGTTTCGCGTCCGTTCCACCTCTATCGCCAGGGCAGCGAGCAGTCGCTCGGCTCGGTCGGGCAGGAGAAATTCTTCAGCCGGACCCTGCACATGAACCTGCCGGCCGACTTCGAGCCGGCCTTCCAGGTCTTCCTGCTGGCGCTGCTGCTGGCCCTCACGATGGAGAATCTGGAAAATCTGACCCGCTACTAGACGTCCGCGTTTCCCCGACCAAGGAGTATCGTCATGAGCCAGACCGTTGCCGAAGTCATCGTCGAGACGCTGCAGGCTGCCGGCGTAAAACATTGCTGGGGCGTGCCAGGGGATACGTTGAACTATGTCACCGACGCGATCCGGCGGAGCGGCATCAAATGGGTCCATGTGCGCCACGAGGAGGTCGGTGGCTTCGCTGCCGGTGCCGAGGCGCTGCTGACCGGCGACCTCACGGCCTGCGCCGGCTCGTGCGGGCCGGGCAGCCTGCATTTCATCAACGGCCTGTTCGAATCGCATCGCAATCGCGCGCCGGTCGTGCTGATCGCGAGCCAGATCACCAGCGAGGAGCGCGACTTCGACTTTCCGCAGGAGGTCGACTTCGAGCAGGTCTATCGCAGCTGCAGCGTCTACTGCAGCGAGATCCGCTCGCCCGCCCAGGCGCGGCGCAAGACGGCGATGGCGGCGCAGGCGGCGCTCGCCAAGCGCGGCGTCGCGGTGCTGATCGTGCCGGTCGACATCTCGGCGGCGAAGGCGCCGGCTGAGCCCGCCTTCGCCGTTCACCGCGCGGCGCCGCTGCTGCGGCCGAGCGATGGCGAGCTCGACCGCATCGCCGAGATCCTCAATGCCGGCAAGAAGGTCGCGATCTATGGCGGCTCGGGCTGCCAGGGCGCCCATGACGAGATCGTCGCGCTGGCCGAGCGGCTGAAGGCGCCGATCGCCCATACCTCGCGCGCCAAGGATTTCCTCGAATACGACAATCCCTTCAATGTCGGCCTGACCGGCATGCTGGGCAATGCCGGCGGCTACCACACGCTGAAGAGCTGCGACACGCTCCTGCTGCTGGGCTGTGACTTCGCGTGGCGCCAGTTCTATCCCGACAACGCCCATATCGTTCAGGTCGACATCGATCCGACGCATCTCGGCCGCCGTCATCCCGTGGAGCTGGGCGTCGTCGGCGACATCAAGGCGACGACGGCGGCGCTCCTGTCGCGGCTCACCGCGCGCACCGACCGTGCCTACCTCGACGATTGCCTGGCGCGGCACAGCAAGGCCTTCGAGGCGCTCGACAAGCGCGCGACGGCGACTGAAGGCAAGATCCATCCGCAGTATCTCGCCAGTCTGATCGACAAGCATGCCGCCCCGGACGCCATCTTCACCGCCGATGCCGGCTCGCCCACGGTCTGGCTGCTGCGCCATATCACGGCCAACGGCCGGCGACGCACCATGATCAGCCTGACGCACGGCACCATGGCGAATGCCATGCCGCAGGCGCTGGGCGCCAAGCGGGCGTTTCCCGACCGTCAGGTGATCTCGATGAGCGGCGACGGCGGTCTCGCCATGCTGATGGGTGACCTGCTGACCGCGATCCAGGAGAAGATCCCGATCAAGATCGCCGTCTTCAACAACGGCGCGCTGGGTTTCGTCGAACTGGAGATGAAGGTCGAGGGGTTGCTCAATGCCTATACCGATCTCCAGAATCCGGATTTCTCGCGGGTCGCCGAGGCGATCGGCTTTCATTCCCGGAGGGTCGAGCATGCCGCCGATCTCGATGCCGCGGTGCAGGCTTGGCTGGCCCAACCGGGGCCCGCGCTGCTCGACGTCGTCACCAGCCGCATGGAGCTGGTCATGCCGCCCTTTGTCGGCGCCCAGCAGGCCATGGGCACCGCGCTCTATTCCGCCAAGGCCATCCTGGGCGGCCGCGCCGGTGACGTCTGGGACCTCGTGAAGCAGAACCTCTAGGACGATTTGGCCCAGGGCCCGAAGGGCGGCATGTCCTTGCTGGGCTTCAGGGGAAAGTTGGGCGGCCGCTTTTCGAAGAACGACTTGATGCCTTCCTGCGCATCGGCGCTGGCGGCGAGGTAGCCGACGCATTGCAGGTCGAGCGTGACGGCGTCGAGCGGATCCTGGGCGCCCAACATGCTCCACATCAGCCGACGGTTGACCGCGGCGGCGACGGAAGAGGAGGAGCTGGCGGCGAATTTCTTCGCCAGCGCCAGCGCCGCCGGCAGAAGCTCGTCGGGCGCATGGACGGAGCGCACCAGGCCGCCCTTGAGCGCCTCCTCGGCGCCGAACAGCTCGGCCGTCATCACCCATTCCTGCGCCCGCTGCATGCCGACCAGCCGCGGCAGGTACCAGCACGAGCCGGCCTCCATCGCCATGCCGCGCTTGTTGAACACGAAGCCGATGCGGGCCGCGGTCGACATCATCCGGACATCCATGGGCAGGCACATGGTGATGCCGACGCCCACCGCCGCGCCGTTGATCGCCGCCACGATCGGCTTCAGGCAATTGAAGATCGCGAGCGTGATCGAATCGCGCGCCTCGCGTTTCTGCGGCTTGCTGCCGTCGTTCCACACCTGGAAGGCGCCGCTGCCGCCCGAGATGTCGGCGCCGGCGCAGAAGGCGCGGCCGGCGCCGGTGACGACGATGGCGCGCACCTCGTCCATCGCATTCACGCGGCCGAAGAAGTCGATCAATTCCCGGCTCATCACCGTGTTGAAGGCGTTGAGCTTGTCGGGCCGGTTGAGGGTGACGGTCATCACGCCGCCCGCAAGATCGATGAGCAGGGTCTCGTATTTCAGGGGCATTGTTGCTCCTCCCGGATCGTTCCGCGCAGCGAGGCGGAATGTCGTTGCGCGACTGCGCGGTTTGGGAAACATTCGCCGCAAGCCAAGCGATCCGCAATCCCGGAGGAAGTCGATGTCTCACCTGCTGAAATCCGTCGAAGACGGCGTGATGAAGATCGTGCTCAACCGTCCCGAGGCGATGAACGCGCTGTCGCGCGACATGATGCACGGCCTGACGGACGCCCTGAACGAGGCGGCGGGCTCGCGCGAGATCGGCTGCGTCGTGGTGCGCGGGGCGGGCGACAAGGCGTTCTGCGCCGGCGGCGACGTGAAGTCGATGGCGGCGGGCCGCGACCAGGACAAGACCTACGAGGACAAGGTCCACGACATCCGCATCCGCATGCAGGTCTCCGAGCTTTTGCACGAGATGGGCAAGCCCACCATCGCCATGGTGAACGGCGTGGCGGCAGGCGCGGGCCTGTCGCTCGCCCTGGCGGCCGACATGCGCTTTGCCGGCAAGAGCGCGCGCATGACGACGGCCTTCGCCAAGGTGGGTTTCTCGGGCGATTTCGGCTCGCACTATTTCCTGCACAAGCTGGTGGGCACCGCCAAGGCGCGCGAGCTCTACTTCACCGCCGAGATCCTGAACGCCGACCAGATCGAGAAGCTCGGCCTGGCCAACCGCGTGGTCGACGACGCCAATCTCGAGAACGAGACCATGAGCTTCGCCAAGAAGCTCGCCGCCGGCCCGCGCGTGGCGTGGTGGCACGTCAAGAAGAACATGAAGGTGGCGGAGGAGGGCTCGCTCTCCGAGGCGCTCGATTCGGAGGCCGCGCGCATGATCCGCACCGGCGAGACCGAGGACCACAAGGAAGCCGCCCGCGCCTTCGTCGAAAAGCGCCCGCCCGTGTTCAAGGGCTACTGAGCCTCATTGCTGGGAGCGCGCCACTCCAGTGGCGCTCATGGCGTGTCGAGACGCGAAGAAGATGCGCCACTGGAGTGGCGCGCTCCCAGCAAAGACTTGAGTCGCTTGAACATGCCCGCAATGCCCTCCGGCATCGCCACGATCGCGGCGATCAGCAGCACGGCGTAGAGCAGCGCTGACAGGCCCTTGCCGAGGCCGGCCGTGACGTCGGGAAAGAACTGCAGGAACAGGCCGCCCAGGATGGCGCCGCCCGGCGAATGCATGCCGCCGATCACCAGGCCGAACAGCATCTGCACCGAGAGCGCGAAGTTGTAGGCGGTCGGGCCGACGAAGCCGTACTGATAGGCCGACAGGCAACCCGCCAGCGCCAGATAGGCGCCGGCGATGCCCGACGCCGTCGCCCGCACCTGCACGACGCGAATGCCCTGCGCCGCCGCCGCGAGCTCGTCGTCGCGCGCCGCCAGAAGCGCGCGGCCGGACCGGCTGGCGATCAGATTGTGCGCCAGCCAGAGGCCGATCCCCAGCAGGGTGAGCGCCATCAGGAAGGCCCAGCGGTCGTTGCTCAGGAAGTCCGCGGGCGGCGCGGGAAAGTCGAGATAGAGGCCCTGCACGCCGCCGGTCCAGCGCTCGATCAGCCGGTAGCGCAGCAGCTGCGGAAAGGCGATGGCAAAGGCGTAGGTCACCAGCGCCTGGGTCCACAGGCTGTAGCCGGCCGCGACGCGGCCCAGCCCGTAGCCCGCGGCGAAGCCCAGCAGCAGCGCCAGCGGCAGCCCCCAATAGACCGAGAGCGCCGTGTGGCTGCCCAGGATGGCGGCGGCGTAGCCGCCGATGCCGAACAAGCCGGCCTGGGCGAAGGAGAACTGGCCGCTCACGCCGCACAGCATCACCAGCCCGACCAGCGCGATCGCCCAGATCGCGGCCTGGGTGAAGCGGAAAACGATGAAATCCGGGAAGCAGAACGAAAGCGCGGCCGCCGCCACGAAGCCCATGGTCCACACGGTCCGCATGGCGTTACGATAGACCGTACAACCAAGGAATGGGAGGGACCCGATGACGATGAAGCTCCGGCAGTGCGTCTTCGTTGCCAAGGACCTCGAAAGCTCGCGCGAGGAACTTTGCGACATCCTCGGCATCGAGGTCGCCTTTCGCGATCCCGGCGTCGCCAAGTGGGGACTGGTCAATGTCGTCTGTCCGACCGGCCACGACTTCCTCGAGATCGTCACGCCCTTCCAGGAGGGCACCTCGGCCGGCCGCTACATCGAGCGGCGCCATGGCGACGGCGGCTACATGGTGATCATCCAGGTCGACGACGCCAAGGCCGAGCGCAAGCGGGTCACCGATCTCGGCATCCGTGCGGTGGCCCAGAAGGACCTGCCCGAATACAACTACACGCACTTCCATCCGGCCGACACGTCGGGCGTGCTGCTGTCGCTCGACACGACCTTCGCGCCGCCGGGAATCGATCCCGCCTTGTGGTGGCCGCCGGCCGAGAAGGGCTGGCTGAAGCACGCCCGCTCGGACGTCACCAATGGCCTGGCTGGTGTCGAGATCCAGCATGACGATCCCGACAAGGCGGCCGCGACCTGGTCGAAGATCCTCGATCGCCCGGCCGTGGACAACATCATCCGGCTCGACGACGATCCCGACGGTTCGCAGGTTCGTTTCGTGCCGATCGTCGATACGCGCGGCCCCGGCGTGTCGGCCTACGACGTCCGGGCCGTCGATCGCGAGCGTATCCTGGAGGCCGCCCACAAGCGCGGCCGCAAGCTCGGGCCGGCGCAGGTCGAGGTCTGCGGCTGCCGCATCAACCTGGTATGAAGCCGCTGCTGATCGTCGGCAGCTACCTGTCGCCCTATGTGCGCAAGGTCCTGGTGTGCCTCGAGGTCAAGGGCATCGTCTACGAGGTCGATCACATCGTGCCGTTCTTCGGCGACGACCGGTTCTCCAGGCTGAGCCCGCTCCGGCGTATTCCGGTGCTGGTCGACGGCGACCTGGTGCTGAGCGACTCCTCGGTGATCTGCCAGTACATCGAGGACAAGCAGCCCGTGCCGGCGCTGCTGCCGGCCGACATTCGCGACCGCGCGCGGGCACGCTGGCTGGAAGAGTTCGCCGACACGCGCATGGGTGACGTCTTCATCTGGCGGCTGTTCAACCAGATCGCCATCCGCCCCTCGGTGTGGGGCGAGAAGGGCGACCGCGAGCTGGTCGATCGAAACTTGAAGGAAGACGTGCCGGCGGTGCTCGACTATCTCGAAGCCGAGGCGCCGGTGGAGGGTTTCCGCTTCGGCGCCCTGTCGCTGGCCGACATCGCCATCGCCGCCTTCTTCCGCAATGCCGGCTGGGTGCGCTTCCAGATCGATGCCACGCGCTGGCCCCGCGCCGCCGCCTGGATGGCGCGTACGCTGGCCGAGCCCGCGTTCGCGAAGCTGGCCAGGATCGAGGACGCCGTGCTGCGCACGCCGATCGCCGAGCAGCGCGCCGCGCTGAAGGCGTTGGGCGCACCGGTCAGCGCCGAAACCTACGCCGGTCCGGCGCCGCGCCGCGGCGTCATGCCGACTTAGACCGTGCGGCGCATCCATCCCTTCGTCTACGGCCATGTGATCGGAGCCTTCCTGGTCGGCGCGGTCGCCGGCGCCTTCCTCGATCTGAAGGCGGTTCTGGTCTTCAGCAGCCTGCTGGCGGCGAACGCCGCCATCGGCTCGTTGGTCTGCTGGTGGCGGCCCGGCTTCGAGGCGGCCTGGTGGAAGCTATGGCCGGTGGCCACCTTCGCCAACCCGATGATGCTGTCGGCGATCGCTTTTTCAATCAATCAATACGATTGCCTGACCGGTCAGCAAAGCGGCTGGAACTGCATGTTGAGCGATGTCGGGCCGCTCACGGTGGCGGCCTGCCTGCCGTCGCCGATCATCGGCCTTGCCGCGCGCTGGTTGAAGCGGCGCACCACCGCACGCTAGGCCGCGATCGCCTTGGAAAGCCGGCCGCGGATCATCTCCTCGGCCTCGCGCACGATGCGCTCGACCAGCTCCTTGCAGGTCGGGATGTCCTGGATCAGGCCCATCACCGTGCCGGCCGACCAGACGCCGTGCTCCATGTCGCCGGTCTCGTAGACGACACGCCCCTTTGCTCCCGCGACAATGGGGCCGATCTCCTGGATGGTCTTGCCCTCGTGCTCCATCTCGATCGCCTTCTTGGCGACCGAGTTGCCGTAGACCCGGCTGGTGTTGCGCAGGGTCCGGAAGATCAGCGAGGTCGCGCGCTCGTCGCTCGACACCAGCGCCTGCTTCACGTTGTCGTGGATCGGCGCTTCCCTGGTCGCCATGAAGCGCGTGCCCATGTTGATGCCCTCGCAGCCCAGCGCCAGCGCCGCCACCAGGCCGCGCGCATCGCCGAAGCCGCCCGAGGCGACCATCGGGATTTTTATGACGTTGGCCGCGGCCGGCAGCAGCACGAGATTGGGGATGTCGTCCTCGCCGGGGTGGCCCGCGCATTCGAAGCCGTCCATCGAGATCGCATCGACGCCGACCTTCTCGGCCGAGATGCCGTGGCGCACCGAGGTGCATTTGTGGATCACCTTGATGCCGGCTTCCTTGAACTTGGGCAGGAACGGCTTGGGGTTGTTGCCTGCCGTCTCGACGATCTTGACGCCCGACTCGATGATGGCGTCGATGTATTCGCCGTAGGGCCGCGGCACCAGGGTCGGCAGGATGGTGAGGTTGACGCCGAACGGCTGGTCGGTCATCTCGCGGCAGCGCTTGACCTCCTTGCGCAGGTCCTCGGGAGTGGGCTGCGTCAGCGCCGTCAGGAAGCCCAGCGCGCCCGCATTCGCCACCGCCGACGTGAGCTCGGCGCGGCCGACCCATTGCATGCCGCCCTGCACGATCGGGTGCTTTATGCCGAACATCTCGGTGAAGCGCGTCTTGATCATCTGCTGGTTTCCCCGCCGGTCTCTGTTGCGGCCAGCATTAGCGAACCTCGCCCGTGCGCACTAGCCCCGGAACAGCCTTCCGCAGCGCGGATTGACGAGCGCAGCTCGTCATCCCGAGCGGAGGGAGCGAAGCGACCGTAGCCGAGGGACCTTTCATGCGCAGACAAAAGATGAGGTCCCTTGTGTACGGCGGCTTTGGCAGAATGTGCGAACGGGCGACTGCTTCCAACAGCCGCCCGTCGCCAGATCTGAGCCCGTAGGTCCCCAAGGCGTGAAGC
>Ga0193726_1001137_pt1 | contig 22413 bp, 19 predicted proteins | sample H2c1metaG_FD_144928 | JGI IMG/M metagenome (GOLD analysis project Ga0193726, IMG submission 144928) | Soil microbial communities from a riparian zone of the East river system, Colorado, United States - H2c1 | ecosystem: Environmental > Terrestrial > Soil > Riparian zone | place: USA: East River...
CGACCATGAGTGCCGAGGAAAAGAAGGTGCTCGGCTTTACCGACGAATTCGCCAACAAGATCATGCAGAACTACCGCGCGATGTCGTCGCTGCAGAACAGCGTCGGCTCCGGCGCCGGGTTGACGGCATATTTTTAGCCGTTCAGACCTTGTTTCGGCGATATTGACCGCCCCGGCCGTATCCCTGATTGTCCTGGGCCATGAAGTACGCGCATCTTGCATGGCCGTTTTTCGGGCCCAGCCACCGCGAATTTGCGTCGGAGCTGGATCGGTGGGTATCGGTTCATCTTGGAGAATTCGAACAGGACGAGGGCAATGACGGTCGTGCCGCGCGGAAGATTTTCGAACTTCTGGCGCGATCCGGCTGGCTGAAGCAGACGCTTCCGGCGCCAGCGGCACCGCACGAACGTGCGAAGATCGATCTGCGAAGCGTCTGTCTGTTGCGGGAGATTTCCGCATATTCGTCCGCCATCGCCGATGTTGCCCTGTCGGAGCCGTGGCTTGGCATCCTGCCCATCGCGCTGTACGGCTCGCCGGCGTTGCGGGAATTCTACCTTTCGAAATACCTGTCCGGCGATCTGTTGCCGGCTTTTGCGCTTTCCGAGCCGGACGCAGGATCCGATGCAGGCGCCATCACGACATCAGCGCATCTGGATGGCGATCATTACGTCATCAACGGCCGCAAGACCTGGACCTCCAATTCCGGATTGGCCGACCTCTATGTGGTTTTCGCGCGGATGGTGGGGCAAGGCGATGACGGCGGAATTTCGGCGTTCGCCATCGACGGCAACGCCGAAGGGCTGGTGCTCGAACAAAGGGTCGAGGTGTCATCACCGCACACCGTGGGAACCTGGACCTTGAACAATTGCCGGATCACGCCGGATCGGCTGATCGGAGAACCCGGGCAGGGCCTCAGGATCGCAATGAACGTTCTTGAGCTCTTCCGTCCGACGGTGGGTGCCGCCACGCTCGGCCTCGCGCGCCGTGCCATGGCAGAGGCCATCAGCCGAAGCACCCGCCGTACGGCGTTCGGTAAGCCAATCTCGGAACACCAGCTTGTTCAGGCCAAACTTGCCGACATGGCGGTCCGGGTCGACGCCGCTGCACTGCTGGTCTACCGCGCGGCGTGGCAACACGACACCAGCGACGTTTCAATCGCGCGGGAGGCGGCAATCGCGAAACTGTATTCGACCGAGGCTGCCTTCGAGGTGATCGATCAGGCGGTGCAGATTTTTGGGGGGCTTGGGGTGGTCAAGGGAACGACAGTGGAACGCCTGTTCAGGCATTCGCGCGCGTTCCGGATATTCGATGGCACCAGCGAGATCCAGCAATTGATCATTGCAAGGAATCTGCTCACCGCACGATGAGCATCGCTGCAGCCCGCTATTCCTCCGGCTCGGTGGTGAACAGCAGCGGATAACCCTTGGCGCGCCCGGCGTCGGTGGCGCGGGTCGCCTTGGTCTCGGCGACGTCCTTGGTGAAGACAGCGACCACGCAGACGCCGCGGCGGTGCGCGGTGATCATGACCTTGTGGGCCTGGTCCTCGGTCATGCGGAATTCCGCTTTCAGGACGGTGACGACAAATTCGCGGGGCGTGAAGTCGTCGTTGACGAGGATGACCTTGTGCAGGCGCGGCCGCTCGGTCTTGGTTTTAACCTTGGTTTGCGGCTTGGTGACGGTATCGATCATTCCGGCGGCGCCTCCTGACGTTACGGGCCGTTCGGAAAAGATTACAACTTCTCGATCTGTCGCGAAACCGGCAGTTCCGGGATGGCTTCATTGCAGCGGCGGCACATGCGCGTGTCGTTGGTCCGGCTGTTGGTTCGTTCGGGGAAAGGGATCGGCGAAGCGGAAGGCTGGGTGAAATTAAGGCAATCGGGCTAACTTGAATGTGAAGAACAATCCATGTTCCTGCTTTTCGAAGTCTTGTTTGCGTGTCACCATCGCGTCTCAAGACGGGAGGGCCGCTATGCGCTGGTGTGTCTCGATCGGGGCGGTGCTTGTCGCGGGGGCGATGGCAGGAGGTGACATCGCGGGTATCGCCGCGCCGAACCCCGGGAATCAGGCGGGCCCTCAACTGTCCGAGAATCTTCCGTCGGTCGATGTCGAACTGGTCCTCGCCGTCGATGTCTCCTATTCGATGGATATGGATGAACTGGCGATCCAGCGCGAGGGGTACGCCCAGGCCATTGTCTCGAAGGAATTCCTGCAGGCGCTGAAGACCGGTCCGAACGGCAAGATTTCGGTGACCTATTTCGAATGGGCGGCGTCGAGCGACCAGAAGATCATCATCCCGTGGCGGGTGATCGACGGTCCGGAAACCGCGGACGCCGTCGCCAACGAGATCATGAAGACGCCGATCCGCCGGGCGTCGCGCACCTCGATCTCCGGCGCGATCAATTTCGCGATGCCTCTGTTCGACGAGAACCCGTATCGGGGCTTGCGACGCGTCATCGATATTTCCGGTGACGGTCCCAACAACAACGGTTCGCCGGTCACCGTCGCCCGCGACGCGGCGCTGGAGAAGGGCATCACCATCAACGGCCTGCCGATCATGGTGAAGGAACCATCCTACTCGACGATGGATATCGACAATCTCGACTTCTATTACGAGGACTGCGTCATCGGAGGCCCGGGCTCGTTCGTGGTGACGATCAAGGATCGCGACAAGTTCAAGGAAGCGATCCGGACCAAGCTGCTGCTCGAGGTCGCAGGCCGGACGCCCGAGCGCCGGATCGTCCCGGTGACCGAGAAGGAGCCGCGCGTGCCCTGCATGATCGGCGAGAAAATCTGGCAGGACAGGTGGGGCAGGTGAACTGGGCCTGGATCATGATCCGATTAAATTGAACCGGATCATGATCTCATTTTTTCTTCGAGCATGACCTCTGGGCAAACGCTTCGCGTTTGTCCCGAGGGAAAACCGGTACCCACCCTCGGATCAAGTCCGAGGGCATGCATTTTCCGGATCATGCTTTAGACCCGCGCCTCCAGGATCAGATTGAACGCGGTTTCGGTGGCGCGGCGGAATCGCGTCAGGCCGCCCTTGTTGGCCACGTCGCGTAGCCGCGCTTCGCCGGCCTGCGCGCCAAGTGCCATGCCGACTTCCTGATCGAGCGAGGCGGGCGTGCAGACCACGGTCGAAGCCGCATAGTAGATCCGCCCGATTGGATTGAGGTTGTCCTCCAGGCGGTCGTTGGCAAATGGCTCGACCAGCATGCAGGTGCCGTCATTAGCCATGGTTTCGCGCACGTGTTTCATCGCACCGACCGGATCGCCCATGTCGTGCAGGCAGTCGAAAAAGCAAACGAGGTCATAGCCCTCCGCCGGATAGGTCTTGGCAGACTGGACGTCGAAGCGCACGCGCTCGCCGAGCCCCGCATCCTTTGCTGTCTGGCGTGCGGCCTCGATCGAGGCCGGGTGATAGTCGAATCCGAAGAAACGCGAGTTCGGAAACGCCTCCGCCATCAGCCGCGTCGATATGCCATGGCCGCAGCCGACATCGGCGACCTTGGCGCCGCGCTTTAGTTTTTCGACGACGCCATCAAGCGCCGGCAGCCACTCCTGCACCAGATGGTGCTTGTAACCGGTGCGAAAGAACCGCGCGGTTCCGCAGAACAGGCATTCGCTGCGCCGGTTCCAGCCGACGCCATTGCCGGTTTTGAACGCCTCGGAAATCTTCGATTCGTCGAGGAACGTCGCTGAAACCAGACTGCCGACGGCTCCCATGAACACCGGGCTGTCCTCGTCGCCGAAAACCATATTCTGCTCCGGCGTCATCGAGAATTTGCCCGAAGCCGCATCGTATTCGACATAGCCGGACGCAGCCTGCGCCGCGAGCCATTCGCGGACATAGCGCTCGCTGGTACCGGTGGCCTTCGCAAGTTCCGAAGAATTCATGGGTCCTTTTGCGGCAAGTGTCTTGTAGAGACCGAGCTTGTCGCCGATCAACATCAGCGAGGCGTTCATCGCCGCACCGACGTCGCCCAGCATCTTTCCGATGAATGAATTTAGCTTGTCACGATTGACGTCCATGATGGCCTCCCTTGAATGTCAGACATTTTCAATGAGGTGGCTTGTCCGCGTCGTGCGGAGGACCGGCAGGGCGGTCGCTCGAATAGAGACAGATCGCCTCTGTCAGTCCTTCACTCCGGTAGGTCATCCGGCGACAAGGGAGGTTCAACGCGTCAGCACAAATCGCGCCACCAGTTCCACATGCGGGGTGTGGCGGAACTGGTCGACCGGCGTCACGCCCTCGAGCTTGTAGCCACCATCGATCAGAATCCGTGCGTCGCGTGCAAAGGTCGCGACATTGCATGACACCGCAACCACCACAGGGACTTTGCTGGCTGCGAGTTGGAGGACTTGCGCCTGCGCGCCCTGCCGCGGCGGATCGAACACGATCGCTTCGTAGTCGCGCAGTTCCTGCGGCATCAGCGGACGCCGGAACAGATCGCGGGTCTGAGCCTTGATCGGCTTCAGTCCGGACGTCGATGTCGCCGCCTTCTGCAGCGCCGTTACCGCGCCCTCATCGTTGTCGAAGGCCGCAATTCGCGCCTTCGCCGCCAGACGCAGCGCGAACGGTCCGACCCCGCAAAACAGATCCGCGATATGCTTGGCGCGCTGGCAATGTCCAGCCACCAGCGCCGCCAGCGTTTCCTCCCCTGCAACCGTGGCCTGCAGGAACGAACCCGGCGGCAGTGTTACCTGTGCCGTGCCCATCGTAATCGTCGGCGGCGTCCGCATCAGCACCAGTTCGCCATGGCGTGTCAGTCGCGCCAGGCGATGCTGTTCCGCAACGCGCGACAGCGTTGCGATCATCGGTGCCGGCAGGGGCCCCGAGCCGCGCACATCGATATCGAGGCCGCTGTCCGTTGCGGTGATCTGGATATCGAGCGGCTTTCCGAATGATATCAGCGGCTCGGCCACGGCCCACCCCGCATCGAGCGCGCCGCTCAGGCCCGGATCGAGAATGGGACAACGATCCACGGGAATGATGTCGTGCGAATTTGCCGCGGCAAAGCCCACCTTGAGGACATCGTGGGTGCCCATCCGGGCGTGGAGGGTAATCCGCCGGCGGCCCAGGCCATGGGCATCGATCAGCGGATACACGTCGCAGGCGAGCTTTGCCTGCGCCAGCGTCTCGATGACGATATCGCGTTTCCAGGCGCGATAGCGTTCGGTTTCCCAATGCTGGATCGCGCATCCCCCGCAAGTTCCAAAATGCGGACAAAATGGCGTGACCCGCTCCGGGCTGGCACGCTCGACCTGCAGCAGGTGCCGCCGGTCGGGATGATGACCCGGTACCGGTGCGACCTCGACGGTCTCGCCGCCCAGCGTATACGGCACGTACACGCTCTGCCCGTCGGCAAAGGCGACGCCGTCGCCGCGATGACCGACGTGATCGATAACGAGGCGTTCAACCACGGCGCGCGCCGATGAAGAATTCGATGTTGCCGTCGCCGCCTGCAATCGACGACGGAAACATCTGGATGTCGGTGCATCCGAGCGACGCCACGAACGCCGCGATGTCGTCGCAGACTTGCTGGTGCACCATGGCGTTGCGAATGATGCCGCGCTTGGAATGCTTTCGCGCCGCCTCGAATTGCGGTTTTATCAATGCCAGCAGATGCATCGGCGCCGCCGCCAGCGACAGCGCAACCGGCAGCACGGCTTTCAAGGAAATGAAACTGACGTCGACGACGACGACATCGGGCCGCATCGGCAGGCGCTTGTCTTCAAATCCGCGGATGTCGGTCTCCTCCATCGAAACGATCTTGGGATGGCCGCGCAGCGATGGATGCAGCTGGTCACGCCCGACGTCGATTGAAAACACCAGACTGGCGCCGTTGGCGAGCAATACCTCGGTGAAGCCGCCGGTCGACGCGCCGACGTCGAGACAGACGTGATTCTCGATTTCGATCGGATATTGGTCCAGCGCGCCCGAAAGCTTGACGCCGCCCCGCGAGACAAAGGGGTGGGCGGGTTGCGCAGACAACACGGCGTCCGCAGGAACGCCTTCGGATGGCTTCAACACCGGTTTGTCATTGGCAATGACCAGGCCCGCTTCGATCGCCGCCTGCGCCCGAGCCCGGCTTTCGAACAGACCGCGCTCGACCAGCAACAGGTCCGCGCGCTTGCGGGGAGGGGGTATGTTGCGGTCGCGGCTGGCCAAGTTCAATTCGATGCGCGCGCAGAGGCCTGCCGCCCGGCGGCCATGCGCACGCAAGTCTCGAACGCGGTCAGATCGTGCCAGATGTCCGCGGGTACTTGCCGTGGCGTCACCAGCGCGCAGCCATGCAGATCGAGCGCGTGAATCATCATCAGGTTATCGGTCAACCCGAAATCCTCCACGGTTAATCCCTGCGCGTCGATCAAGTGTCCATCGCGCGAATTCACATCGGTGAATTCGCGCACACGATCGGCATACGACGAGGGATCGTTGGAGTAGCCGAGGCAGAGCTTGCAGCGTCCAGCCATATAGCCGAGTTCGTAGACGGTGCCGGCATCCGCGCCCGGACCGCGAAACGGAGTGAGGTTTGCGATAATGGCATCGGCCTCGATCATCATGGTTTCGTTGCCGCGGAATATCCGCAAAGAGGCATCCTCGGCTGCGGGATCGATGGCATTGTCCAGCGGATACAGCCCGATCAGTCCATGACGCTTGCACATTTCGACCTTACGCCGTCCGATCTCGACGGCGTCGTGCAGGAAAACGTCGGGGCCGGCCAGGTAAATCTTCATTTCCAATTGCGCGGATTGTGCGCACGATTGAAGGTCTTGCGACGGCAATATCTGAGCAAGGTGGCAAAACGGGGTTGGCAAAGCGCCAATCCGCAAAGCCGCAAAGCCAACCGCAGGTTCAGACAAATGTCACCTGCGGTGGCCGAGTTGTCAGGCCAGCTTTACCGTTTCGGTCTTGAAATCCTTGCCCAACACTTCGAACACCTTGGCGACGATGCCCTTGGCGTCGAGGCCGGCGCGGGCATACATCGCGTTCGGCGAGTCGTGGTCGAGGAATTCGTCGGGCAGCACCATCGACCGCATCCGCAGGCCGCCGTCGAGCATGCCGTGCTCTGCCAGCGTCTGCATGACATGGGAGCCGAAACCGCCGATTGCGCCTTCCTCGATGGTGAGCAGGATTTCGTGCTCGCGCGCAAGCTTCAGCACCAGGTCGACGTCGAGCGGCTTCATGAAGCGTGCGTCGGCAATGGTGGTGGACAGTCCGTGCGCCGCCAGCTCGTCGGCGGCCTTTTCGCATTCGGCCAGACGGGTGCCGAACGACAGCAAGGCGATCTTGCTGCCCTCGCGAACGATGCGCCCTTTTCCGATCTCGAGGGGAACGCCGAATTCGGGCATCTCGATGCCGCGGCCTTCGCCGCGCGGATAGCGAACCGCGCTGGGACGATCGTTGATCGCGACCTGGGTCGCAACCATGTGCACCAGTTCGGACTCATCCGATGCCGCCATGATGACGAAATTGGGCAGGCAGCCGAGATAGGCGTTGTCGAACGAGCCGGCATGAGTAGCACCATCGGCGCCGACAAGCCCGGCGCGATCGATCGCGAAGCGTACCGGCAGGCTCTGGATCGCCACGTCATGGACGATCTGGTCATAACCACGCTGCAGGAAGGTCGAATAGATCGCGCAGAACGGCTTGTAGCCCTCGGTCGCGAGGCCGGCGGCAAACGTCACCGCATGCTGCTCGGCGATGCCGACGTCGAAGGTGCGGTCGGGGAAGGCCTTGTTGAAAATGTCGATCCCGGTTCCCGACGGCATCGCCGCGGTGATGCCGACGATCTTTTCGTCCTTCTCCGCTTCCTTGACGAGGCTCTGGCCGAACACGTTCTGATAGGCGGGCGCGTTCGGCTTGGCCTTGGCCTGCGCGCCGGTGGCGATGTCGAACTTGACCACCGCGTGATATTTGTCGGCGGAGGCTTCCGCGGGGCCGTAACCCTTGCCCTTTTGCGTGACGACGTGGACCAGGATCGGGCCTTCCTGCATGTCGCGGACGTTCTTCAAGACCGGCAGCAAATGGTCGAGGTTGTGGCCGTCGATCGGACCGACATAATAGAAGCCGAGCTCCTCGAACAGCGTGCCGCCGTCCATCATAAAGCCGCGGGAGTATTCTTCGACACGGTTGGCGCGGTTGGCGATGATTTTCGGCAGACGCTTGTTGATCTGCTTTGCCGCCTCGCGCAGCGTGCGGTAGGTCTTGCCGGAGTAAAGCCGCGACAGGTAAGCCGACATCGCGCCGACCGGAGGCGCGATCGACATGTCGTTGTCGTTGAGAATGACGATCAGGCGGGAGCTCATCGCGCCGGCATTGTTCATGGCTTCATACGCCATGCCCGCCGACATCGCGCCGTCGCCGATCACGGCGATGACGTTGTTGGTGCCGCCGGAGAGATCGCGCGCCACGGCCATGCCGAGCGCCGCGGAGATCGAGGTCGAAGAGTGGGCCGCACCGAACGGATCGTAGTCGCTTTCGGTGCGCTTGGTGAAGCCACTCAATCCGCCGCCGGTGCGGAGCGTGCGGATGCGGTCGCGGCGGCCGGTCAGGATCTTGTGCGGGTAGGCCTGGTGGCCGACGTCCCAGATCAGCCGGTCGCGCGGCGTATCGAAGATATAATGGATCGCGGTGGTCAATTCGACGACGCCGAGGCCGGCGCCGAAATGGCCGCCGGTGACCGAAACCGCGTCGATGGTTTCCTGGCGAAGCTCGTCGGCCACTTGCCGGATTTGTTCCACCTTGAGCCGGCGCAAATCGTCGGGGGTGCGGATCGTGTCGAGAAGCGGCGTTTTACTGAATACGGTCACGGCGATGTTCCAATTTTGCAAGTCGGAACGAACGGTCCGACGTGAGATGGGGCGCGCAATGTCAGCGCAGCGAATACCTAGACGCCGGATGCCACTTGGGCAGCCGAAGCCTGAGTTGAAAGCCTAGATGCGCGTCGGATTGTTCACTGTGATATGTATCACCCTTGGCGGCTCAGCCCTTCTCAAGTAGTTTATTCAGCTATTTGAAGCACTTACCACCAATAGAAATTGGCGGCACGCCGCTTTCAACAGCCCACAGCCCCAAACCCTTTACACCAAAGCTGCCGTCAAAGCCAACCCACCGGGACTTCGGCGCGTGACGGATAAAGGCGGCGGAAAGCCGAATTTCAACCCCTGCGCCGCGCTGTTGGTTCCATCTCGGGCTCCATTTCGCCTAAATCGGCGGCATCGACCTGATCGACGGTCGCCGTTTCGAGCCTTTTCCAGGCCCATTCACGGGCGGCGGCGTCGCCAGCTGCAACCGCCAGCGCCGCCTCGGGACAGGCCATGCGTTCGATCAGTGGTATCGGCCCGCAGACGATCATGAAAAAGTCGTAGGCGTGAGGCCGTTCGTTGGCCATGACGAACTGGAAATGGACCCGAAAGAACTTCCAGCGAAACACGTTGTAGTGCTCGGGCTTGATGATTTCCCGGAACCGGACCGGCACGATGGTGGGGTTGCGTCTTGCGGCGCCAACGTCGATGCCGTGGCCGGCGATCGGATCGAACGGAAAGAAATTCATCACATCCTTGCGCGACTGGCAGTCGATCCAGTCGATCGAAGGCTCGATCGCCAGCAGGCGGAGGTGATCGCGGAAATCCTGTGAGGCGGCATGGAAACCGACGATCGGGAAATTGCCGCCGATCGTGAGCAGGACAATGCGCGGACCGTGCCGTCCGAGATCGGGATCAAGCTTGAGCGCGCGCGCCAGAATCTCGGCCCCCAGGAACGATCCCGAACTGTGGCCGACGACAACGATTTCCTCGGCGTCGCTGCTGCGCGCGACGTTGGCGAGGTGCTGCGCAAATCGGTCGATGCGCTGGTCCCATTCCGGGCGGCGACGGTGAGAGAATTCCCAGGTCCAGATCGTGTCGGACAGCAGGTAGAGCAAATAGGTCTGGTTTTCCGTGTATTTCAGCATGGTGCCGAGTGCGGCGACGAACATGGCCGTGGCCGCGGCGATACTGAACGGACCGGGAATGCCGAGCGCTTCCAAACCTGCCGCGAAGCCGAACGCAATGCCCAGCGACAACAGGGCTTCATTGAACAGCAGGTAGTGCGGGTAACTGATGAAGGTCGCAAACCGCCAATGCGCTCTCCAGAATCGCGCGATGGTGCCGCCGAAGACCAGACGCCAATAGATCCACATCGCGTGGAAAACCGTGCGCCAGATCGGCGAGGCGAGATCGCGCTTGATCAGGTCTTCCCATCGCAGGAAATCGTATCGGGTGTGGGTCTGCCAGTCGCCGGCCTTGGTCTCGATGGTCCAGGATGCGGTCTCACCGTCGGGGGCTGCTTGCGGACGGCTGATGGTGGCACTGAGCTGATACAGCCGGCCGAACTTCCGCAGTTCGGTTCGAAACATGCGGTAATACTGCGCGAGGCCGCGCGGATCGTATCCCTGCACATAGATGATATGGCGGTGCTGAACGCGCACTTACTGGTGATCCCCGGACTAGTGCCGCTGATTCGAAGTTCCTGCACTGGTTGCCGCAAGATCGTAGCAGGAACTTCAAATTGAAGTGCGGAACTAGAGAAATGTAGAGTTACCAGCGCCCCTTGGTTTCCGAAGCTCGTGGCAGAGAATTGCCGTAAGGTATCACAAACTTCGAAAAAACGGGGCACTAGCGGCGGGGACTATAACAGGCCGCGTAACGCGCCAAGAGCTAATTCAGCCCTCGTCCGGCGCGCTTGGTGTCGAATTCGCCTAATTATACCTAATGTTGCTGTCTGTTGCCTGGGAGCGACGAGCGGCCGCACCCCGGGGTAATGGTCTCATTGGACGTCGAGCGGCACCGTACCGCTGACCTCGCCGTTGGCGTCGATGGTGATCTTCTCGACCCGCACCTCCGCCTGCCGCAGCAGTTCCTCGCACCGCCGTTTCAAGGACTCGCCCCGCTCGTAGATCGCGACGGATTCCTCCAGCGGCACCTTGCCGCCCTCAAGCCGCGTTACGATCGACTCAAGCTCCTCCATCGCGCGTTCGAAGCTCAGCTTCTTGACGTCCGTTTGGGTGTTTTCAGCCATGTCGCTTTCCCAGGATTCGCCCTCGCCGGAGCCGATTCAGAGATATTTTTGCGGACGTATTGTGGCGGGAATTCACCCGCCCATTAATGCCGTGACGTGTGCCGCCACCGATTCCTTCAGGCCTTGCAAGTCATAGCCGCCCTCGAGCACCGACACAATTCGCCCCCCCGCGCTCGAATCGGCGACATCCATCAGTTTGCGCGTGACCCAGCCGAAATCTTCCGCTTTGAGATTGAGCGACGCCAGCGGGTCCCGGTAATGCGCGTCGAAGCCGGCGGAGACGATGATCAGCTCGGGGCTGAATTTCTGCAATTGCGGCAGGATTACGTTTTCGAAGGCGGCGCGGAATTTGGCGCCGCCGTCCTCCGAGGCCAGCGGCGCATTGACGATGGTGTCGTGCTCGCCGCGCTCGCCGCTGGCGCCGGTGCCGGGAAACAGCGGCATCTGGTGCGTCGAGCAATACATCACCGTCGGATCGGCCCAGAAAATATCCTGAGTGCCGTTGCCGTGATGCACGTCGAAATCGACCACGGCTGCGCGGGCTATGCCGTATTTGCGCTGGGCGTGACGCGCGGCGATGGCTGCGTTGTCGAAGAAGCAAAAGCCCATCGGCTTGTTGATCTCGGCGTGATGGCCGGGAGGGCGCGTCGCGACGAACGCATTCTGGTGGGTGCCCGACATCACCTGGTCGGTGGCGGCGACCGCGCCGCCGACACCGCGCATCACCGCCTCCCATGTGCCGGGAGACATCGAGGTATCGCCGTCGAGATAGATCAGGCCGCTCGATGGCGCGATGTGCCGGAGTTCCTCGACGTAATGCTCGTTGTGACAGAGCGTGACCGTGTCCAGGCTGCCTTCCGGCGCTTCGCCGCGCACCAGACTGCTGAAGCGGTCCTCCGCGAGCACCTCGCCGACCGCGCGCAGCCGGTCGGCGCGCTCCGGATGCCCCGGCGGCGTGGCGTGCCCGAGACACGCCGAATGGGTGAGAAGAAGCGTCGTCATGCAATACCCTGGCGCCAGAGGCGCTTGTGAGGACAGGCTAATCTAAGGGGTGATCGCGGACTGGGAAAGAGCCGTGCCGCCGATATGGCTTTGTAATTCAGTTCATGCGCTCGATGCGATCGGCTGGAGCCGGCCCAATCGGGCTGTTGGCCTGGAAATAGGCGTACAAGGCATCGACGTCGTAGACGCCGAATTGTTGTGCTGAGCCTTCCTTCAATACCGTGAAACCGTCGCCGCCAACCGCGAGATAATTGTTCACGGTCACGCGATAGCGCGCCGCGGGATCGATGCTTTGCCCGTTCAGTGACATGCGATCGGCGATGATGCGGTCGCCATAGGGCTTCGCGTTGTCCCATGCATAGTTGAAGCCCTTCGAAACCTGCAGAACCCGCGGCCGTTTCGGATCGAGCCATTGCTGCTCGAGCATGTTCTTGATCTGCATTCCCGTCAGCGTCAGCGTCACCAGCTGATTGCGGAACGGCTGGCTGGCGAATACATCGGCGTAGGTCACGCCGCCTTGCTCTTTCTTCGGAATATCGGTGCGGACGCCGCCCGGATTGGTGAATGCGATCACGGCTCCGCCGTTGTTGTCGGCGCTGGTCGCGGCCAACTGGGCATCGGCGACGATATCGCCGAGCGGGCTCTCGCCTGCATCGTTTGGCGTGCGCGACAGCGTTTGGGTGATCGACCCCGCCAGGCGGTTGGCGATCGGGGCTGCGAATTTATCGTAGGAGGCAAGCAGCGCGGTCTGTTCCGGATCCTTGGCATAGGCGCCGGTGCGGACAATGACGTTGTCGGCCTTGGCGCTGACGACGTCACGGGTCGCGGGATCGAGCTTCAGATCGATCGTGGTGACGATGGTGCCGTACTTGTCGCCACTGGTGACAAGTCGTCCATCGATCGCGCAGACATAGGCCTGATGGGTGTGACCGCTGATCACCACGTCGACCGCGCGATCGAATTTCCTGACGATGTCGACAACGGGTCCGGAAATGCCCGGGCATTCATTATAGTCGCCGGCCGGGAAGCCACCTTCGTGGATCAGAACCACGATGGCCTCGATGCCCTGCGCCTTCAGCTCCGGCACGAGCGCATTCACCGTGTCGGCCTCGTCCCTGAATTCGAGACCCGCGACGCCCACCGGGGAGACGAGGTTGGGCGTTCCCTTCAATGTCAGGCCGATGAAGGCGACGCGAATTCCATCGAACTCCCTGACTTCGTAGGGAGGAAATATCGTCTTCCCGGAAGCGGTCTCGATCGTGCTTGCGGCAAGGTAGTGGAATCTTGCGCCGAGGAACGGGTGCGGCCCCTGGCAATTGTCGGTGGGATGACAGCCGCCATTCTGCATCCGAAGCAATTCAACCTTGCCCTCGTCGAATTCGTGATTGCCGACCGAGGCCACCTCCAGCCCCATCATCGACAGCGATTCGATGGTGGGCTCATCGTGAAACATTGCCGACAGAAACGGGCTGGCGCCGATCAAATCTCCGGCCGCGACAAAGATCGTGTTCCTGGTGCCTTGGCGCAGTTGCTTGACCAGCGTCGCCATATGTTCGGCGCCGCCCGCCGGCACATTGATCTTCCTGGTGTTGTCGTCGGGATCGGCGATCCTGATCCCGCCCGGCGGCGGCAGAAGATTGCCGTGGAAATCGTTAATCGCGAGAATTCGCAGATCGATCGGCGGTGCAGCCTGCGCGGCCGCGCGCGGGGGCAGAGCGAGCATCAGAAGCAGCGCACCCGCGAGGGATGGCAGAAGCGATGTTCTCATGACTTTATGATAGAGCGTCCGGCATAACGATTTCACGAAGCTTCGACCTCAGGCCTTCTTGCGCGAAAAGAATGCCTTGAACGCGGCCACCGCTTCCTTGGAGCGCATCCGCTCGCCAAACAGGTGGCCTTCCTGGTCGATCCTGCGGGTCAGATCTTCCGGCGGCAGTTTCAGAAGCTTGCGCGAAATCGCCACCGCTTCGGCCGGCAACGCGCAGATCTCGCGCGCAACCTTGCGCGCCTCGGCCTCGGTGTGGCCGGGCGCCACCACCACATTGACGAAGCCCGCGACGCGCGCATCGTCGGCGCTGACCGTGCGTCCCATCACCAAGGTGGCGAACGCACGCTGGTAACCCATGGTGCGCGGCATCAGCAGGCTGGAGGCGCCTTCGGGGACCAGCCCAAGATGAATGAACGGCGTCGAGAATGTCGCGGTCTTGCTGGCGAGAACGTAATCGCAGTGGAACAGCATGGTGGTGCCGATGCCAATGGCTACGCCGTCGACCGCGGCGATGATCGGCTTGACGTTGTGCGCCAGCGAATAGAGAAACTTCGTCGCATTGGACGCGCGCGGCAGGTCGGTAGTGGAGGTGCCGTCTTTCAGAAAATCTTCCAGATCGTTGCCAGCGGTGAATACGCCTGACCCGCCGGTGATGATCATGCAGCGGATCGCCGGATTGTTCTGCGCGGTGTCGATCGCATCGCTCATGGCGCGATACATGTCCTGCGTGATCGCGTTCTTCTTTTCGGGCCGCCGCAGCGTGATCACCCGCGTCGCGTCTTCGTCGGTGACTATCAGGTGTCCGGCCATGAAGCTGTCCTTGAAACCCAGGCGGCAAAGGGGCCGCTGGCGAGTCTCCCGACGGTATCCTACATGATCCGCGATGGGGCCCCAATGCCTCCGCCGATTTTCCCCGGGAAGGGGTCCGAAGAATTAAAGGATAATTCGATGCAGTTGACCGGGATTCACCATCTGACCGCGATTTCCGCGAAGCCGCGGGAGAACCTGGCGTTCTATACCGGCCTGCTCGGCATGCGGCTGGTGAAGAAGACGGTCAATCAGGACGACGTCAGCGCCTATCATCTGTTCTACGCCGACGGAAACGCAAATCCCGGCACCGACCTTACGTTCTTCGATTTCCCGGCAGCACCGGAGCGGCGCGGCACCAACAGCATTTCCCGCACCGGGCTGCGCGTCGCCGGCGAAAAAAGCCTTGGCTACTGGAGGGACCGCCTCAAGAAAGCGGGCGGCCATATCGGTGAGGTCATCGAGGTCGACGGCCGGCTGACGCTGCCGTTTGAAGACGGCGAAGGCCAGCGGCTGGTGCTGGTCGATGACGGCGGCGCGGGGCCAGCCTCGCCGTGGGAGAAGAGCCCGGTGCCGGCGGAGCACCAGATCAGGGGTCTTGGTCCGATCGTGCTCACCGTGCACGATCTCGCCCGCACCGCGCAGGTCCTGACCGGCGTGATGAACATGCGCCGCGTGCGCGACTATGCCGCGCACGGGGCGCGGATCCATGTGTTTGCGATGGGCGAGGGCGGTCCGGCCGCGGAGCTGCACGTCATCGAGAGTATGGATTTGCAGGAAGCGCGGCAGGGCGCCGGCGGCGTGCACCACGTCGCGTTCCGCACCCCGGACGAAGCGCAATATCATGCGTGGACGCAGCGGCTCAACGAGCTTGGCATCCGCAACAGCGGCGAGATCGACCGGTTCTATTTCCGAAGCCTGTATTTCCGCGAACCGAACGGCATCCTGTTCGAGATCGCCACCGACGGACCCGGCTTCGCCACCGACGAGCCCCTGGAAACGCTCGGCGAGAAACTGGCGCTGCCGCCGTTTCTCGAACTGCGCCGCGCGCAAATCGAAGCCGGGCTGAAGCCGATCGGGTAGAGCAATCAGCGCGTAGCGCCTTTGGCCAGCGACAACAATTGCATCTCAACCCTCATCCCCGCGTAACGGCTTCGCCGTTATCGCTGGAGGAGCGCGCCGTGCGCGCGTCTCGAAGGATGGCCGCGAGTCCTCTGCGTTGTGTCCATCCTTCGAGACGCTTGCTTCGCAAGCTCCTCAGGATGAGGTCGGTATCCTTCACAGCGAGCTAGTCCGAGGTGAGGATTAGCATCCCCTGCAGATACTTGGAATCTTGCCGTTGAGCAGCTTGTCGTGCTCCCTGACGGCCGCTCGGGTCGCCGAGGGACGGGCTCTCGCCGCAAGTCGCGTTCGTCTCATCTTGACGGCTCGTTGCGCCGGCAACGTTCGGTAACCAGCCGTCGGAGGGGATAAGGTGGGTATGGGAACCGGGCTTATGGCCGGCGGCGGTATCGCCGGCACTTTGGCCGCATTGCCGATGCCGCTGGGATCGCTGATCGAGCCGTTGAGTCCGCGCGCATTCCCAGGTCCCGGCGGAATGCCGCTGACGCCGGCATCCTGGGCCGGCGATCTCGAAGGCGCTACCAGAAGGCCCAGGATCGCAACCGTAAGCAATGCCGCTCTGCCGGTCATCCATCCGCGAGAGAAGATCGAAACAAGGCGCACGTGGCTCATGTCGGTGATCCTGTCTCGGCTTGTCATTATACACGGGGAAGAACTCGGAAAGCGGCGCCGAAGTTCCCATGCTGCGTCATGTTGAACCAACGCGCACGTCGTTTGCAATAAAGGCTTAACGGGTAAAGCAGTACTGTCGCCAATCACTTCTGTCACGGAATGGACTCATCATGCGGCATCTTACTGTCTACAATCGCTTTGCGATGATCATCGCGGTTTTGACCGTCGTCTTCGTCGCCGCGCTGACCGCTCAAGTGATGGTCCTTCGCAATACCGTCATCGAGGAACGTCGGACCAAGGTGTTCGATCTGGTCGATGCCGCGAAGAAGATCCTGTCGAATTACGAGGAAAAAGCCAAGGCCGGCAAGATCCCGGCGGAGGAAGCACGGCAGCTTGCTTTCGATGCGATCGGCGCCATGCGCTGGGGCAAATCCGCTGACTATCTGGGAATCTACGGCGCCGGCAGCAGCAATGCCGGCGTGACCTATGTGCACGCCAACCCGAAATACATCAATGTCAATCGCTGGGATTACAAAGACAATCAGGGCCAGCTGCTGATTCAGAATATCGTTGGCAAAGCCCGCGGCGGCGGCGGTTATCTCGAATACCAGGTGCCGAAAGCGGCGGGTGGCCCCGAACTGCCGAAGCTCACCTATGCCGGCGGGTATGGTGAGGGCGACAAGCTGCTCGCCATCCAGGCAGGCGTCTATACCGACGATATCGACGCGGTGGTGTTCGAGCGCGCCTTCTGGATCGCCGCGGGTGGTCTCGTGGGGTTGCTGATCGCGGGATTGGCCGCGTTCGCTCTCGGTCGCGGCCTGGTTCGTCCACTCGGGGCGATATGCGGCGTCATGGAAGGTCTGGCGAAGGGTGACTTGAGCGTTGAGGTCCCGTTCGTCGAGCGTCGTAACGAGATCGGCCACATCTCACGCAGCCTGGCCGTTTTCAAGGATCGGTTGACGGACGCCGAACGTCTCCGCGCAGAGCGGGAGGAGGCGACGGCGCGCGCCGTGGCGGAACGGAAATCGGCCATGAACCGGATCGCGGGCGAGTTCGAGAAAAGTGTCGGCGGAATTGTCGCCGGGGCCGCTTCGGCCGCCGCCGAAATGCAGCGCTCGGCGCAATCGCTGTCCGCCATCGCGAAGGAGACGACGCGGCAGAGCACCACCGTCGCCGCGGCCGCGCAACAGACCACCGCGAATGTGCAGACCGTGGCCGCGTCGGCGGAGGAACTCTCGACATCGGGGCAGGAAATTTCCCGTCAGATTGCTCACTCGGCATCGATCGCGCAAAGTGCGGTTGCTCAGGCCGACCGCACCAATGCCATGGTGGAAGGCTTGCTGGAGGCGACACAGAAGATCGGCGAAGTGATGGGGCTTATTCAAAACATCGCCGCGCAGACCAACCTCCTAGCTTTGAACGCGACCATCGAAGCCGCGCGCGCCGGCGAGGCCGGCAAGGGCTTTGCCGTGGTGGCAAGCGAAGTGAAGGCGCTGTCGACCCAGACCGCGAAGGCGACGGAGGAGATCGCCGATCAGATCCAGGCGATCCGCGACGCCACCGGGTCAACGGCTGGCGCCATTCGCGAGATCGGCGCCACCATCGCCCAGATCGACGAGATCGCCACCACGATCGCCGCCGCGGTGGAAGAGCAGGGCGGATCGACCAAGGAAATTGCCCGCAGCGTGCAGCAGGCCGCGCAGGGCACGCAGGGGGTCATGCAAAACATTGCCGGCGTGACGCAGGCATCGGGCCAGGTGGGAACTGCCGCCGAACTGGTTCTCGGTTCGGCCGGCGAACTCGCAAAGCAGTCCGAGCGCCTGAAGCAGGAGGTCGAGAGTTTTCTCGCGACAGTCCGGGCGGCGTAGCTCCGCTACGCCTGCACAGATCGAAGCCGGACTGAAGCGCTTGGGTGAACGATCCGTCCAGTCGGAAGCGCTCAGAGCACCCTTGGTGCGCACCTTGGTCTCTCACGTTCAAGTGCGAACCATTGAATGCGTAAGATTTAACCTTCCAAAGCGGCGACCTTTGGCGGATGTTCTGAAGACTTATTGCTTGAAATCCCGTTCTTCGCTGATCGCAACAGACGACGGGAATATGCTCTCGTATATGGCGCGGGCTTCTCGAACCAAACGGGCCCGCTCGAGCTCAGACTTTGGAATAAATCGAATAACTTCGCCCATTTTCGCACCAAACCTAAATCGCGGGACGCGTTGGCTATGAGATGTCGAACATCATGCTAAGCCGCCGCTCTACTCAGAGATTGGGACCCCGAGCCGATTTGCACCCCCGCCGGCAGTAACAAAAGAACAAAAGCTTGTGACTGCGCCGTGAACGGCGCGGGACCAAAGCGCCCGCGTTTGCCATGATTCGGAGGGGCGGACGTTCGATTCGTTTCGGACGCGCCATTTTCGTTTGGTTTTTTCGTTCCTTGCCCGCGCTATTACCGAGCGCTACCGAAGTGCAGCCCGGAAGCTGGCTTAAGGTCCTCCGAGCGCTGCCGTAACGACCGCTGTTGGCGCAAAGCGGACGTCTACCGATCAGAGTTATATAGGTCCGCCTGTGCTTTTTGCGCCCAGCGCTCGTCAACGTAGCGGGATTTGAAAATTCGTCTCCGAGAGGCTTGGAGTCAGTCAAGAGACCGTCTTTGCGGATCGCTTCGGCACACCGGTGCTCAAGCCGTGCGATCCACTTTTCCATTATCTCGCACTTGCGGTTGATGGCGGGATCAGCCGAATAGAAGCGTCCCGTGACGTCGTCCGGCTCAATTCCTTCGAAAATGACCCAGAATGATTTTCGCCTCACTGCGCGCGAATCCATGCCGCGCGGGCCGTAGGTAGGGAATGCATAAGTCGAAATGACACGCGATAGGAGACGATTGTCGCCGCGTGAGCACACTCGTGCGAGCGGTCTGGCAGCTTCCATCGTACTGAAGAAGAGCGGAACATAAGGTACTCATGGCGGCTTATCTTGGACAGAAACCAAGGAAACGAGCATGAAAATCAGAACAATCGCATTGGCCACGGCGTTCGCGCTTTCAGGCACTTTCGCACTTGCGCAAGCCGGCGGCGCTACGGCAGGCGGAAGTCCCGCGGCAGGGGGCTCCGCAGCCACCGGCAACGCGACTGGCTCGTCTATGAACGGCACCACGACGGGAAGCGCGGGCACCACAGTCACCTCACCGAACAACACCCAGAGTCCGTCAGGGAATACCCTCGGCCCCAAAGCTTCGCCGAGCGGCTCAACACTGACGCCTACAGGCTCAGGCTCCGGCCTCAGTAAGTAAAAGAGAAAGCCCCGCATTTGCGCGGGGCTTTTTCACGGACGCTTCTTGGGAAATGTGACCACGTTGGAAAGGCGAATAGCGCCGGTTGGGAGCCCTGATCGGAATGGAGATTCTAAAGCGCGCTAACGCGCTGCGTTATCAGATCAGTAGGGCCGGGATCTTTGTACCTCAGCCTCAGATATTCGCCTCCAGCCATGTGCGGCCAGACTCGTTGACCCCGACCCATCCCGCGGCGTCGCCGGATATATCAATGATCAGCAACTGGTCCTCATTTCCGATGCGCGATTTCAGTCGATCGCGTATCTCGCCCGGAGTATGAGCGCATTGCACGATCCAAATTGTTTCAAGGTGATGCCACCAAGGGCCAAGAAATTGTATGGCGTTGACGAGGTCGTCATATGCTCCACCTCTTGGAGGGTGAATATCATAGGCGATAAGTATGGTGGCCATACGGGGGCTTTTTTCCATCAAACGCCTCAGCGCTTGATGTTCAGCTCCGTTCGCGCCTTCTGAAAGGAACTTTTCGATCTCGATATACGATACTTGGCCGCCCGATTGAGGGTTTGGACGGTGCATCACGGCTTGCGCGCCCGTTGCAGGATCCCGAGTTAGACACCACGAATCGCCGTTGCTGCTTTCGTAAATGAACTCGGCGTCGTCCGCAGCCAAATTTTCCTCGATTTGCCTGCCAAGCACATATTTGAATGCGCTGTGGATTGGATGTTTACGCATTAAGCGGAACTGAGCGTCCGGATTCTTTTTCCAAATCGCTACCTCAGCAAATGTAACGCTGATCGTACCATCCCGAAACGGATAGTCGCCGGCGTCCTGCACGTTGTTGAGATCGCTCCAAGATATGTTCATGGGAGATAAAATGGGGCGGGCTCCATTCCGTTCCATATGCCTTAAATGTATTGGCCAAACTAAAAGAAACTGGACCAAATTCTCAGATTCCGAAGGGCTCAGACCGTCGCCTCACTTGGCGACAAGCCCGTCAACGTCTGGCTGGTTCTGGCGCGAAGCGGACCCACACCTCCGCTGCCAAAGGCCGTTGTCGGTTCTTGCACTGGCTCTCATGCAAGGAGCGCAGCTATGCCTCGTTCAAAGCCTGCGCGATATCAGCGATCAGATCGGACGGGTGTTCGATGCCGATCGACAGCCGGATCGTGGAGTCGAGAATGCCTATTTTTTGGCGGATGTCGGCTGGAACGCCGGAGTGGGTCATGCTTGCGGGCAGGCTGGCAAGCGACTCGGTGCCGCCCAGGCTCACCGCCAGCTTGAAGATTTGCAGCGCGTTCAGGAATTTGAAGGCGGCGGCCTGGCCGCCGACGATGTCGAACGAGAACGTGGAGCCCGCGCCGGTGCATTGCCGCGCGAACAGACGGCCGGCGGGGGAGGCGGCTTCGTGGTAAGCAAGGTAATGGATATCAGCCACTTTGGCGTGGTCGCGCAGATAATCCGCTACGAGAAGCGCGTTGCTGTCGGCTTTTTCCATGCGGATGCTCAGTGTTTCGAGCGACCGGCTGATCATCCAGCAGGAATGGGGGTCCAGTTGGGTGCCGATGGCGCCTCGCAACGCTTTGATGTCTTTCATGATGGCTTTTGAGCCGAGTGCTGCGCCCGCGATCAGGTCGGAATGACCGCCGATATATTTGGTCAGCGAGTACAACGAAAGATCCGCGCCGTGTTCGATCGGCCGCTGAAACACCGGCCCGAGCAACGTATTGTCGCACGCGACGATCGGCGTGTGCCCCTGGGCCTGGCCGATCATCTCGGCGACGCGGCGGACCATCGCGATATCGACCAGGCCGTTGGTGGGATTTGCCGGGGTTTCGATGAAGATCATCGCAACCCGGCCTTGGCGCATCGCGTCCTCCGCCGCCAGTCTGACTGCGGGCTCGTCGAGGCCGTCGGCAAAGCCCACGGCGCCGATGGAGAGGCCCGCAAGCGTTTTCGAAAACAGAGTTTCCGTCCCGCCATAGAGCGGTTGAGAGTGCAGAATGACGTCGCCAGGGCGGACGTATGCGAGGATCGTGGTCGCGATCGCCGCCATGCCGGAGGAGAACAGCGCGCATTTCTCGGTGCGCTCGTAGACAGCGAGCCTGTCCTCGACGATCTCGCTGTTGGGATGATTGAATCGCGAATAAACCAGGCCCGCGCCCATCCCCTCGGGAGGCTCGCGCCGACCCGAGACGAAATCGAAGAAGTCCTGGCCGTCTTCGGCGGTCCGAAAGACAAAGGTCGAGGTCAGGAAGATCGGTGGCTTGACGGCTCCTTCCGACAGTTGCGGATCGTAGCCGTAGTTCAGCATCAGCGTTTCGGGATGCAGCATGTGGTTGCCGATGTGGGTCTTGGACGGAAACGGTTTCACCATGGCCTGTCTCGCTGTCTGGATTCGGAACGTCGCCCTGCGTTTGCGGGTCTTCCGCATGGGCGAGGCGGTCAGGAGCGGTGGATGCGACGCCATCCAATGGCTCCAGTCGACGTTGTCAGGATCAGCGTAGCAACATCCGGGACTGATTTCATCGCGCATGAGGCGGATATCGCAGCGCTGATCCGGGCTACAGCTTATCTACGCGCACAAGAAGCGGCTCAAGTGATTTGCCCGTCGGGCCGTTTGGTGTCGAGTCTTTTATTTCGGATTTTCAGAAAAATATTTGTTCCCTCTGACCCAAATCAAATCTAGTGTCCTGAACCAGAAGTTCGTTGCCTCTGATCATGCGTTTACCGGGGCATTGCGGAGGCAGAAACG
>Ga0193726_1001138_pt1 | contig 22411 bp, 18 predicted proteins | sample H2c1metaG_FD_144928 | JGI IMG/M metagenome (GOLD analysis project Ga0193726, IMG submission 144928) | Soil microbial communities from a riparian zone of the East river system, Colorado, United States - H2c1 | ecosystem: Environmental > Terrestrial > Soil > Riparian zone | place: USA: East River...
AAATGTCGTACAAGTTCCCGTCGTCGTCCGCGACGCGCACGGCAAAGCCGTAGCCGGCCTAAAGAAATCCGATTTCCAACTTTTCGATGACGGGCATCAAGTCGAACTCGCATCCTTTTCCGTTGAAAATTCCGCCGCTGCGCCAGTACTCGGACCACAAGCACCTCAAGTTATCGACGCAAGACTGCCGACGGCTCCTGCGATAAGTCCAATGAATCCGCTGCCACCGCCTGCGAGATACATTGCATTGTTCTTTGACGATTTAACTATGCGCACCCCTGAGCTGGTAATGGCTCGAAAAGCAGCCGAAAGTTTCGTGGGCACAAGCCTAAAACCGGGCGACAAGATTGGGATTTTTACGACCAGCACGCAGGACACGTTGAATTTTACGGAGAACGTTCCGGAACTTCTCAAAACACTTGGACAACTTGTGTCGCACCGAAGAAAAGCCGGCGACGGTACTTGCCCTATGACGCCGTATCAAGCATCTCTCGTCACAAAAAACTTCGATACCCATTCAGACGCATTAGATCTTGGGCTGCGTTTGACTGGATGCGGCAAGGATCCACAAGCCCTAACGAACACCGCGAGGGAAATGGTCGGCCAAGCCGAACAACTCGCACAGGAAACCATGGGAATTCTTACCGACGTGATTCACTACCTCGGCAGAATGCCCGGGCACCACATGCTTGTGCTGGCTTCTTCCGGGTTTCTCACCGAGACGCTGCAGGCAAAACAGGACGCGCTGATTAACGAAGCGCTGAGTGCCAACGTAATCATAAACTCGATCGATGCGAAGGGGCTAGTCGCTGAGATTCCGGGTTATGACGAGGACAACCAGCCCATCAAATTGCCGCCGGGCAAATGGCTTGCCTTATTCGACGAATTCAAAACCGCGAACCGTGAAGTTCAAAATGATCCCCTTGCCATTCTCGCGGAAGGTACAGGCGGACACTTCTATCACAACAGCAACGACCTGGGCGCAGGACTAAAAGACATGGCCACCGCGCCGGACGTTTCCTACGTGCTCACATTTTCTCCCGGAGATCTGAAGCGAAATAGCGCAGCGCATTCCTTGAAAGTGAAACTGGCCGATTCGCACGGCCTGACGATTTCCGCGCGCCGCGGATATCTGGCGCCAAACCCTACGCTCACGGATTCCGAAAAGAAAAAACGCAATCTGGATAACGCCGTCACGACTTCTGAAATCCAAACCACAATTCCCGCCGAACTCACGACCGACATCGGAAAAACCGGAGCTGGCGACTCAGTTCTAAAGGTTGCAATTCACGTGGACTCCAGCAGGCTTCCCTACCAAACGCAGGGCGATAGAAAAGTCGAGCGCCTGATTTTCATCACCGCGCTATTCGATGAGCACGATAAATTCCTAACCGGCGTTCAAGGCGTAATGGATCTCAGACTAAAACCCGAAACGCTGGAATCGATTTCCGATCAAGGACTGAACGCAAAACTCTCCGTGCAAGCCGCGCCAGGAAATTACAGACTCCGTCAGGTTGTCCAGGAAGTCGGCGACGGACGCATCACCACGATCAATCGCAACGTCACGATTCAATAACGAACCTAATCGTTCGCAGGTATGGCATGTGTAACTCGGGTTCTCTGAACCCGAGGCCTTCTCTGCGGCCATCTATATCATCACGCGATATAGTTCGTACGAGTTTCGTCGCTCCCTTCCCCCTCGCTCCCGCTAATCCCTGCAAACAAACGACTTACGAGATCGTGATGACTCCGACATACAAAACCGAAATGCCCCCACCCACCCTATTTTGCTATGTATTGCAAATACAGGACTTACAGCGATCTGGATGCAAGTGTTGCTAATAAAGGACTTACGGGAATTTCGGGGATCAAACTCGCGCGGAATGTGCAGCTTCAATGCCGACCGCGCGCAGAACTAAATCTGCGAGTGCACCAATAAATCGCGGAGAATCTCCAACAGCAGGCATCATTTCAAATTGTTCCACGCCAAGTTTCGTTGCGAACTCGCGAGCCTCGATATTTATTTCGTGCAGAGTTTCAATATGTTCGGTGACGAACGAAACTGGAACGATCAGCAGATTTTTTTCGCCGCGTTTCGCGAGGGCCTCGATTGTCGGATCAAGCGCAGGCTGAAGCCATTTTTGCCGGCCAACTTTACTTTGATAACAGAGCGTATGGCCGTTGCGCCAACGACCATCTTCCATTACGAGACGAACAGTTTCCTCAATTTGTTTTTGGTACGGGTCACCCTTCTCAATCAAACTCACGGGCAATCCGTGCGCGCTGAAAACAATGTGGGCTTTACGCGGATCGGGAAAATGCGAAAGCGCCAGCTCGATTCGATCCACAACCGCTTCAATATAAAGCGGATGATCGTAAAACCGCTCGATCAAATGAATTTCCGGCACGGGATTTTGAGGATGATATAAACGTTCCCATTCTTTCAAACTGCTGCGTGTGGTGGCGAAAGAATATTGCGGATAAAGCGGCAGCAAAACCAGTGAGTCAAATTCTTCCGCAAGCACGCCGTTCACAGCTTCCTGCGTCAGCGGATTCCAATAACGCATGGCCACAAAAACTCTCGCGTCCATCGCAGGTGCAAGAGTTTGCTCCAACTTTCGCGCTTGTCGCTCCGTCAGCAGACGAATCGGAGATTGTCCGCCAATTGCATCGTAGTGTTCGCGAACATGTTGCGCGCGAGTGCGGGAAATATATCGAGCAATTGGTTTACGAAGCAGGCCGCCCAATGGGCCAAGCGGAATAATGTCAGGATCGCAAAACAAATTAAATAGGAACGGCTCTACTGCGCCGGGCGAATCCGGTCCGCCGAGTTGAAAACAAACGATTGCGACGCGTTTTGACATTAGGGCTTCAATTTAATTCGATGCTGAGGAAACAAAAATGGTGCGCGATTCCCTTTAGCGCTAATTCCGTTTGCCGCGATCCAGAGTTTCCTTCAGCCGTTCAACTTCCTGACGCAAATTGGAAACGCGCCTTGAAACTGTAAATTGATACACCATTAAAATTCCCCAAATAAACATATACGCCGCAACAACGCTGCCAAAGTGATTCAGATTCATTTCGCGCCTCCGTCATTCTGATATTCCGTTTCGATCTTTAATTCTTCCACTGCATGCCGCAGCCCTTCCAATTCATATCTCCGCCAAATCATCATCACCATCATCGCCGCAAGCGCTATAAATGACATGAGAAGCGCTTTGTACATTTCTCCATCCAGTTTGCCGGTTTTGAAAACGATTGGCGGTGGGTGTTGCGTGCGCCACCACCAAATTGAAAAATACACCAACGGAACGTCCAGGAAAGCAAACGCGCCAAACACCGCGGAAATTACGGCGCGGCGTTCAGGGTTATCCACGAGGCCCCGCAAAAGCGGATACACGATGTATAGAAGCCACAACGCCAGCGTGGAAGTTGTCCTCGCATCCCAAACCCACCAGACCCCCCAGGCGGGCTTTGCCCAGATCGATCCCGTCACAAGCGCGATCGTCGTAAAAATCAATCCAACTTCAACACCTGCCGTTGCCAGCCAATCCCATTCGGGTTTTCGGCGCAGGAGATATCCCATATTCCCGACGAAAACAATGCAGTACGCGAAGAGAGCCGCGTTCGCACAAGCGACGTGGAAATAAAATATTCGCTGCAGAAATCCCATGGTTCTTTCTAAAGGAGCCCAAATCAGCGCGCCGTAAATCGCTGCGCCGATGAGCAGCGAAACTACGATCGATGAGATCGCTTGCGCCGCGATGCTGGCTTTTCTTTCGCCTGCCAAATTATTCCTCCAAAAGATAGCCGCCGAAAAGCCAAGCGGCGGTAAAGAACATCAGATCGAAACATGCCATCACAGCGACCCATGACAAAGGCAGTTCAGGCGTATCCGCAAGAAGCGCCATCGTCGCGCCACTGCAGGCAATCAGCAGCGGCACGACTACCGGAACCAGCAGCAACGGCAGAAGCAATTCACGCATGCGCGCTTGCGATGCGATGGCCGCGAAAACTGTGCCGACGGTTGCGATGCCGAATGTGCCGAGCAACATCACTCCGGCGAGCTGTCCGATTACTCCGAGTAAGGGGACATTGTACAGCACGGAAAAGGCCGGCAGTAGGATGAGTTCGACGAGAACGAGAAAGAAGAAGTTTGCGAAAAGTTTCCCGGCGATGATGGCGAACGGATCGATTGGCGCGAGAACGAGAGCGGCGAGAGTGTCGTTGGTGCGCTCGCGAGTGAAAGATGGTTGCAGCATGAGCGAACTTGCGAACAACAACGCGATCCACAAGAACCCTGCGCCGAAACGCCGAGAATCTGCGGCGGAGGGATTGAACGCGAAACTGAAAACGAAAACTACGACCAGCGCAAAAACGATTGTCGAAGTCAGCAGCTCGAACGAACGGAATTCTACGCGGAGTTCTTTTGAGAAGACGGCGAACGTTGCGCGAGTGAGGCTGACGGATTTTGCGCCTTGATTCATTGCGCGCTATCCCAAATTCCGGTGATCGGGGCGGCTTCGCGCTCGATAATCGCGCGCGCATTTCCGTTCGGACCGCTGTCTTCGATTAGCGTTCCATTTCGCATGGCGATTGCGCGTGTGGCTAGAGTTAGCGCTTCGCTTTGTCCGTGCGAACTCATGATTACGGTCGCGCCGGTTTTGCGTAACGAGCTGAGGGTTTGCGCGAGCCATGCCGCACCTTCGCGATCAAGACCGGCGGCGGGCTCGTCGAGCAAAAGTATGGATGGGTCGGCGAGAAGCGCGCGCGCGATGGCGAGACGTTGACGCATGCCACGAGAAAATGTGCGGACTAGATCTTTTGCGCGCGGCGACAGTCCTGCGGGAATGAGTGCTTCAGCGGCGATACGATCTGGATTGTCCAGCCCGGAAAGTTTTGCGAAGAAGCGGAGATTTTCTTCGGCGGATAGCTCGTCGTACAGCATTGTGAAATGACCGACCATGCCGATGTGAAGTTTTATGTCGGCGGGAGCAAGCGCTTCGGAATTCGGTATCGCATTTTGAAATTGGATTTTGCCGGACGTAGGACGCGAAAGAAGTGCGGCCATTCGCAGAAGAGTTGTTTTGCCTGAGCCATTTGCGCCAACTAGAGCAACGAATTCTCCAGGCGCAATTTTCAGCGAGAGACGGCGGAGCGCTACGTGAGAGCCGTAGCGCTTTTCTACATCAGTGAATGAAATTGACAACCCTGTATCGGCGGTAGTGGTTGCGGAGGCGGACACGCTGGCGCGTCAGCCTTTTACCAGATCGCGGATGGTTTTTTCCGCGCGTGCGCGTTGCTCGGCGTATTCCGTTTCAGAAATTGTTCCGGCTTGATGTCGAAGTTCCAGGCGGAACAGCGTGTCCTTCAATTGATCGAGGCTCGCGCCAACTTCGCGATCAACTGCACCGAGTGATGGCGACGCTGCTGCGCCGGAAAAAGTTTGCGTCGAAGAAACTGCCGCGCCTTGAAATGCGGCGGTGTGTGATGGCGCTGATTGCGGAACAGGCGCAACTGCTGGAGCAGGCTTGCGAAATAAAAATGCGGCTCCAAGTAAAAAGATTGAGCCGAATCCGGCGATTAGAATCCATTGATACGGCGCCGAACGCGGAGCAACTGCGGCGACGGGAGGACCTGAGTCGCGGCCTTGCGCGCTTGGATCACTCTGACCTTGTTGATCGGCAGTTTGCGGAGGCGGCGCCGTTCCAGAGACAGTGACATCAAAAGTGTTGCCGGCTGGAATTGCGTCGCGCGTGTAGACGGACATTCCCTGCTCCGTACCGGCCGGGCTAAAACCGACGGAAGAAATTGAAACCGTCGGCGCCGCGAGGATAAGAACTTTGTCCGCTGCGTAGATTGTTCCGAAATGAATTGTGGCCTTGTTTCCGGCATACGGAAGCTGATACGTAAGATTTACGGCGCTGTCGCCGGGGCGGAACGCGTAGGCGATTGCGTAGCGATTTTTCCCGCGGTCGATTACTCCCTGCGCGGTCGACATTCGCTCAGGCCCTTGCGCGCCAACTGCCATTTTGTCGGCGCCGTCGGGAGTCTGGAACTCGAAATCGCCATCAACTTTGAAATATGTGAGCGGCGGCGTTGTGGAATTCTGGACGCTATAAATTTCATCGACAGCGAGAGCGATTCCGTTGGGTTGGAACACCAGCACTCGCGTCGGCGTCTGAACTGAGCTTGCATTTGGCGTCGGTTCGTAAATTTGTAAGTCAACGGTTGTGCTTCCCGGCGGAAGCATGGCGTGGAAAAACACGCCTTTGTAAATCGCGCGGATTAGCATCGGCATTTGTCCGCTCGCCGTGTATGTAAGTTGAAATTTTCCTTGCGCGTCGGTTTTTGTGTTGGCGACGGATTGCATGTCGTTTTGCAGACTGAGGAGAACAACGTCAACGCCCGCGCCGAGTTTTCCAGTGGTTCCGTTGTGAACGGTTCCGGTGAATGTGGTGGCCGATGCGGCACCTGCCAGGAATGTTACGGCGCAGAGCGCGACAAAGAATATCGCCAAATTTCGCGCAATATTTCGTGACGTACGAATCATCTTGCCGCCTTTTCAGTGGATGCAGGGGCGCGCCGCGCGATTAGCGACGGGCTTAGCGTGGCCTGCTCAATTTGTGCGATCACCATTGCCGCTTCGGTTTCGAGCGATTGGCGAGTTTCGTCATAATCTTTTTGCGCGAATTTTCCGGCGCGGAATTCAAATTTCAGATCGCGCAAATTTTCGTAGATGGCGTCGCGTCGTTCCAAGAGTTGGTCGAGATGCGAGCGGTGCGGCGCGGAATCGTTTGGATCGGCGTTGATGGCGAAAACAAAAACCATCACGGTCGCGGCCAGCGCGGCGCAGGCGAACGCGACGGGAATATTATTTTCGCCGATGGTGCTTTGAAGCAGGAGGATTGCTGCGCTTGGAATTAATGTTGGGAGGCTTGCGATCATTCTTCCGTCTCCCGATCAACTTTTTCCCGCGCACGGGCTAACGCGTCCGCTGAAATGTTTACCTGTGAGGAGTGCGTAGCGGTCGCTGCGAGTATTGGACGTTTGCGCCAGTGATTGATAACCAGAGCGATGAGTCCGAGTCCCATCGCGAATACCACGGTTGGAAGAAGCCACGCTACGCGATTGAATCCTGTGTTTGGAGGAGATGACAAAACTGCTACGCCATACCCTTTGATGAAATCCTGAATGACGGCTTCGTCGGATTCGCCGGTGGCGATGCGTTCATCTAAATCTTTCAGCATAGGCGCGGAGCTTGGGCAATTCAGGTGGTTGCATTGCACGAGGACCTGCGCGCAGCCGCACATGCACATTAAATTCAGGCCGAGTTTTTTCGCGTGATCGGTTTGTTGCGCGTTCGCGATAGGAGCATACAGAGATGCGCACGCGAGTAACAAGATCGCGGCGTAAATTAGCGCGGCGCGAACATTGAGTGCCGCAGGGGTTAAAACCCCTGCTCTTTGCGCTCGGTACGGCACGACTGAAGTCGTGCCCTGATACAAACCGTCGGAGTGAATCGGACCGTCCGTGCGGGAGCGAACTTTGATCGAATTGGTCTGGGATCGCGGCGTCATGTTAGTGAGTCGCTCCCGAAATTGAGGCTGGCGCGGCGCGCTGACCTTCTGCGGTGATTGGAGACGGCTGCTCTATCGCTTGTAACACGATGGTCGGCGGGCGGCTGGGAATCAGCGCGAGAATTGTACCGAGGACTACTACTACTCCACCGAGCCAAATCCATTTCACTAGAGGATTCAGATATGCGTGAATTACCGGCTCGCCGGTTTCGGGATTGCGTCCGGCATAGACGACGTACAAATCTTCACGCAGCGTGGAATAAATCGCGACCATGGTCCCGGTTTCCTGGCTGGTTTCGTAGGCGCGTTTTTCCGGATACAGCATCATCACTTGGCGATTATTCTTGTCGGCTTCGATGGTTACGCGTTCGGCGGTGTAATCGCCTTTCGGAATTGAATCGAACGCCTGGCAGACCAAAGTGTATGCGCCAATTTTCATCGAGGAACCGGCTGGCATATCCATTTGCTTATCACGGTTAAATGCTTGACCGGCGATTCCTACGAACACCAAAACGATACCGAGATGGACGACGTATCCACCGTAGCGGCGGGTGTTGCGCATGGTTAATTGAATTGCGCTGGCGAAAATATTTCCCCCGCTGCGTGCGCGGACTACTTTGGCGCCTCGGTAAAATTCCGCAAAGATTGTTAGGACTACGAACGCGGAGAGGATCACGCACGTGAGTGAAAACATATCCGTGCAGCCGAGCGGGTAGGCGATTGCTCCGGCGATTAATCCACCGAGCATGGGCCAGCCGAAGTTGCGGCGCAGGCTTTCACCGGATGTGCGCCGCCATGCGAGAAGAGGGCCGACTCCGGTGAGAAATAGGAGCATGAGTCCGATGGGAATATTGATGTGGTTAAAAAATGGCGCGCCGACGCTGATTTTCTGTCCGGTGATCCATTCGGAAAGAACCGGAAACATCGTGCCGCTCAGAACGGCCACGCAAGCGACCAGCAAAATTAAATTGTTAAACAGAAAACTGGATTCGCGGGAAATGAGCGAGTCGAGATGATTGTCGCTCTTGAGGTAATCGCGATTCTTCAGGAAAGCGGCCATGCAGACGATGAAAATCAACGCGAGAAATCCATAAAACCATGGGCCGATTTCGGATTGCGCGAAGGCGTGGACGGAGCTGATCAGGCCAGTGCGGGTGATCATCGTTCCGAAAATACAAAGCATGAAGGTGATGAAGACTAGCCAGACGTTCCACACTTTCATCATGCCGCGCTTTTCCTGCATCATCACGGAATGAAGAAACGCGGTGCCGATGAGCCACGGCATCAGCGACGCGTTTTCGACAGGATCCCAAGACCAGTAGCCGCCCCAGCCAAGAACCGCGTAGGCCCAATGCGCGCCGAGTAAAACTCCGATGCTTTGGAAGCACCAGGCAATCATCGTCCAACGGCGCGTGAGGTGAATCCATTTTTCGCCGGGATAACGGCCGATGAGCGCGGCGAGACCGAAAGCGAAAGGAATTGTGAATCCGGTGTAGCCGGAATAAAGCATCGGCGGGTGGATGATCATTTCCGGATACTGCAATAACGGGGTCATGCCGTGGCCATCCGGTTGGGTGATCCAGTGGAGCACGCCGCCTGGGCCCACTTCGCCAATCATCTTGAAAGGGCTGGCGATGAAATTATTCAGTATGAGCCAAAACATTTGGACGGCGGCCAGAATTACGCCGACGTATGGCATCAATTCGGGATGCTTGCCGCGGTACGTCCAAAGGACGGAGAAAACGTAGAAGGAAAGAATCAGGCTCCAGAAAAGTAGCGAGCCTTCTTGTCCGCTCCACAGCGCGGAAAATTTAAAGAAATTGGATTGCAGACGATTGCTGTGCTGGACGACGTACGCGACGGAAAAATTATCGGTAAAGAAAAGATATTCGAGGCTGGCTACGGCGATGACGATGAGTCCGCAAACGGCCATTCCAGCGTTGCGTACGCTTTTGGTGAGCAGCGCGTTGCGCGTGCGAATTGCGAAGATGCCGCCCACCACTGCATACGCCGCGCAGACGAATGCGAGAAGGAGGGCGAATGATCCGAAAAAATCCACTAAGTGATCCTCGCGGGAATTATTGCCATCGGTGCTGGGCGAAACTCAATTCTTAATCGGCGTCGGAGCAACTTCATATTTGGACGCACACTTGGCTTGAATTTGTTCGGCTGTAAATTTTCCGTCGGCGCCAAGTTTGCCTTCGACGAGTGCTTGCGCGTCATCTTTAAATGTGTCGGGCAGCGGATCCTGGCCCGTGTATGCCACGTTCAGAGTTTTTTCTTGTTCGACCAGAGTGAATTCGACGCGGCCGGGAAGATATTTAATTGTGCCGGGAGCTACGTTGCCGGAAACGCGCATGCGTTGATGCAGATCGCTTTGCTTCAGAGTGGGAAGCTCAGAAATCAGATGGTAGTAGGTTTTGCTTTCACGAGCGCCAACCCAGCCCAGGGTGACGAGCGTGATTATGATAATTCCAGAGCCGACGGCGAATTTTGTTTTGGTGTTCAAAGGGAAACCTAGATGCGTGTACGGGAGAATTCTATCATATTGATCGATTGGGGCGAGTGTGATGTGGGTCACAGAGGGGGGCAGGGTTAAACCCCTTTCGTTTGGAATGTTTACGGCACGAGTGAACTCGTGCCCTGCTACAAAGCGTTTTCGGTGAGCGATATGGGGCGACTGCGTCAGCCGATGCGCGGCGACAATGTTCGGAGAATATCTCGGTTGCTCGATTGGAGGCGGGCGGGTCGCAGACCCGCCCCTACGTTTTGACGCGCGATTTCTTATTGAGCTTCAGAGGCGGCGATGGCTTTGGTTAGGGTGGCGCGAATTTTTGCGATCGCGGGCGCGTCATTCGGGGCGGGGATATCGATTCCCTTTCCGTTGAAGACTAGCTTATCGGAGAAACCTGCTTTGATTAGGAGATCGGCTAAGCCATCTGCGACTGGAGATAGGAGGGCGATTTGTCTTGGCTTGTAGGAAAAGTTGATGCGCTTGACTAGGGTTGGGCCGTATTTTTCGGCGAGATTATTTTTCGGCGCGTTTTCGGCGAGCGGGCATTCGATTAGGCGCGCGATGTAGACGCCGTGGCGTTGGAGGTCGGCCAATTGTTGGGTGGGATTTTTTTCTGGGGCGATGCCGACGCAGGCGAATAATGACTGAATGTAGGCATGAGCTTCTGCGGAAGCGCCTTGTAACTCCCACGCGTAAATGTCGTCAGCGGAATTTGCCGGCGGCGCGGTGGCAATTAGCAGCAGGCCGATGTGAAATGGACGGTGACGCGTGGCTTCTTCGAGTCGGGCCATACGGGCGCGGATGTGTTCTGCGCTGGCGGGGAGTCCGCAGGAATCGCAGAGGATTGGCGCGGCGGTTGGAGTGTTGGGCATGGGTTGTATCGTAGAACAGGGAGACATGCGGGGGCAAATTGCGGATTTAATTGCGGGTTGTGCTATCTGGCTGCAGGGGCTGGAGCCCCCGCTTGTAAGGCGGTAACGTCGCGGTTGAAACCGCGACCCACAAAGCAGGCTGCTACTTTTTCAGGGCGGCGCGGAGGCAGCCTTTTAGTTCGGGGCTGACTTTGGTGATTTCCATGCCGGGCATGACCATGAATTTGCAGGAAATCATTTCGCGAGTTTCGTCGTCGTCGGGTAATTTGCATTCGACGCGGCAATACTGGCAGTCCTGATTCCAGCAGAAGCGGCCGTAGGGGATGGTCTCCGGGCTGATGAACTGGAAGCAACGGAGAAGAGAATTTTTCTCGGGAACGTCAAAAGTCTTGCCCAAGATTTTGATGGAGACGAGACGCTCATATGGGCGAAATGGCCCGTACGTTTCGGCTTCCTTTTCGTCGGCTGGAATCTCGCTCATTTTTTCTATCTCTCGAAATTCGATGACCTTTGCTAACAATGGCCGCTCCCCGGTTCCCTATGAGATGAATCGAGCGTAAAGCACGGCGGCGAGTTGCTCAAGGATTGTGTGGCGGAGGCATGACTTATCTGCTACGTCCCTGATTGGCCGCGCGGAGGTGGGCAGGGGCTAAAGCCCAACACGCTGGCTACGGTTACGGCACGAGTGAACTCGTGCCCTGTTACGAATCGTTTTCTGAAATGGTGTTCGGTTTTGGCGGAGGGGAAAGCCCCCACACGAGAGTACGTCGTGCGGGGCACCCCGGCTACGCGGGCGCAGAATTATTTTTAGGCGGCTTTCGCTAGTTGATCGTATTCGACTGAGGCTTCGCCTGGGAGCAGGACTACTAGCGTGTAAATTCCCAGCGCGGTGCCGAATGGAATGTGGAGAAGCTCGAAGAATGACATGACAATTGCCAGCGGACGCGCCCAGGATTCGCGTTGAAGGAGACCGAGTCCGGTGGCGATGGCGAGCAAGGCTTTTAGAATTACGAAGCCGCCGACGAAGGACATGATGCTGCGGACGAATGGCGCGAAGTTGGGGACGCCGTCAAAGTGAAGGCCCAGGTTCCCGAACATATGGCCGAACGTGAACATGCCAAAGCCGAGGAATAGGTTTAGCGCGCCGGCGACGAGCCAGAGGATCGCCAGAACCTGAATGTTGCGCTGGACTTTGCCTTGACGCTCGAGAGGCACGAGCGAAATTCCTACCGGTTTGCCGCAGGACGAACAGAATCGTTGACCTTCCGCCAGTTTGTTACCGCAGCGCTCGCAAAACATACGTCGCCTCCTGTCTGATTGCTTCTAATCATTAATACGGATGAGGTTGACGAAAAGTTCCAGGCGGAATACGGATTGGCTAACCGGCGTTCGGAGTGAAGAACTGGCCCATGCGGCGGAAGCGTTGGTAGCGCCGCTCGAGAAGTTCGGGCAGCGGGATGGCGGAAAGCTCGGTGAGCGATTGGAAGAGCACGGCGTCGAGAAGCTGAGCGGCTTGTTCATGATCGGTGTGCGCGCCGCCTTCGGGTTCGGGAACGACGGCGTCGACGAGATCCATATCGACCAATTCTTTTGCGGTGATTTTTAGCGCTTCGGCGGCGAGTTCGGCTTTGGTTGAGTCACGCCAGACGATTGAAGCGCAACCTTCTGGAGAAATCACGGAGTACACGGAATTTTCCATCAGGAGCACGCGATCGCCGACGGCGATTCCGAGCGCGCCGCCGGAATTTCCTTCTCCGGTGATGGTGACGATGATTGGAACGGGAAGGCGCGACATTTCGCGAAGATTGTGGGCGATGGCTTCGGCCTGGCCGCGTTCCTCGGCGTCCATGCCAGGATATGCGCCGGGCGTATCGATAAAAGCAAAAACGGGACGATTAAATTTGGCGGCGAGTCGCATCACGCGCAATGCTTTGCGATAGCCTTCGGGATTTGCCGAGCCGAAATTGCGGGCCATGCGCTCTTTGGTGTCGCGGCCTTTTTGCAGGCCGATGACCATCACCGGGCGGCCGTGAAATTTGGCCGTGCCGGTGACGAGCGCCTGATCATCTCCGAAGGCGCGATCGCCGTGGAGTTCGGAGAAGTCCGAAAAAAGGAGACGCACATAGTCGAGCATATATGGCCGCTGAGCGTGCCGCGCGAGTTGCGTGCGTTGCCAGGCGCCGAGATTCGAGAAAAATTCGCGCTTCAGTTCGTTAACTTCAACGCGAAGGCGCTCGATATCGGGATCGGGCGAAGCCGCCGAAGAAATGCGGCGAAGATCGTCGAGGTCTTTTTCGAGGCGGTCAATTTCGTCGCGGTGATTCTTCATGCGCATCGAGAGTGTAACTCCAATTCCCTTTTAGTTGAACAAAGTTAGCTAATTATACGAGCTGCCCGCGGCGGCGCGCGTCGATTCGCGAATGACTTCAACGGCTTCGATGCCGCAGAGATCCTGCAATTCTTCGATGAGGTTGCGGTCGGCGCGGACGTGCTGCGTTACGCCGAGGCGAAGTTCTTTGCCATCAGAGTAGACGAGGCCGAGTTCGACGGAGCAGATGCCCGGCTTCGAGAGCAGCAGCGTTTTCAGAGAATCGAGCATAACGTCACTGACAGATTCGCGTGCCATGCGCACGCGGACTAACGAGATGGGCGCTTCGACGGCGTCTTCAATTGCTTTAGCGTCGCTGACTACGAGGCGAGTTCCGGCGTCTTCGATTTGGACGCGACCGCGGAGTAGAAGCATTGCTCCGGCTTTCAGGACGGGTTCGAGTTTTGCGAATGATTCTGGGAACGCAAGGACTTCTAACATGCCAGTTGGATCTTGGACAGAAAGAATCGCCCAGCGTGCGCCTTTGCGGGAACGCATGGAGCGGATGGTTACAACAATTCCGGCGACGGCAACTTCTTCATTGTTGCGTCGAGACTCAAAGCTGCCGAGTTCAACGGCTTTCAGATCGCGGAGACGGTCCGCATATTTCGCTAGCGGATGGCCGCTGACGTAAAAACCCATAGTGGCGTATTCACCGGCTAGACGATCATGTTCAGCCCACGGCTCGGCTTCGCGAAGTTCGCGCTCGTACATTTCAGATGGAAGCGCGCCGCCGAAGAGTCCGGATTGTCCCACGGCTTTGTGATGGCCGAGTTTTTGCGCAGAGGTGATGGCGTCGTCCATGGATGTGAAGAGGCGTTCGCGTTGGCCGAGAGTGTCCATCGCGCCGGACTTGATGAGACTTTCGAGAGCGCGCTTATTGAGCACGCGCGGATCGACGTCGTCGCAAAAATCATACATGGTTTTGAATTGGCCGATACGCGTGCGCGATTCGATGATGGCGCGGGCGGTACCTTCGCCAACGTTCTTGATGGCAGCTAGACCGAAACGGATTGCTTCGCCGACGGGCGTGAAATTTAGGTCGCTGGAATTTACGTCGGGCGGAAGAACGGTGATGCCCATGCCACGCGATTCGTTGATGTACTTCACTACTTTTTCTGTGTTGCCAGTTTCTGAGGTTAGAAGCGCGGCCATGAACTCAACTGGGAAATGAGTCTTCAGATACGCGGTTTGATAAGCGAGCAATGCGTAAGCGCAGGAATGGGATTTGTTAAATCCGTAGCCGGCGAATTCGGCCATGAGGTCGAAAATCTTTTCGGCCTTTTTCGCGTTTACATTATTCGTAGCGCATCCGGCTAGAAACTTTTCGCGTTGCGCGGCCATTTCTTCGGGCTTCTTTTTGCCCATGGCTTTGCGCAGCAGGTCTGCCTGGCCGAGAGAAAAACCTGCCAGGCGATTCGCGATTTGCATTACCTGTTCTTGGTACACGATTACGCCGAAAGTTTCTTCAAGAATCGTTTTCAGTTCGGGCAAATCGTAGGTGACTTTCTTCTTGCCTTGCTTGCGCGAAATGAAATCGTCAATCATGCCGCCTTGAATTGGGCCGGGGCGGTAGAGCGCGTTGAGCGCGGTTAAATCCTCAATGCGTGTGGGATCGTAGCGGCGAAGAATGTCGCGCATGCCGTGCGATTCAAATTGGAAAATTGCGGTGGTGTCTCCGCGCGCGAAAAGTTTGTAAGTGGGCGCGTCGTCTAATGCGAGCGCAGACAGGTCAACTGTTTGGCCGCGATTTTGCGCGATTAATTTCACGGCGTCGTCGATGACCGTGAGCGTCGTGAGACCGAGAAAATCCATCTTCAGAAGGCCGAGGCGGTCTAAGGCCTTCATGTCGTACTGAGTGATTATTTCATCGCGATTTGTTTTGTAGAGCGGGACGATGTCTGTGAGCGGCCGCGGAGAAATTACAACGCCTGCGGCATGCGTGGAGGCGTGACGCGAAAGACCTTCGAGTCGCTGCGCGATCATGAACAAATCTTTTACGCGAGCGTCGGATTCGATTGCCTGACGTAATTGCGGCGCTTGCTCAAGAGCGTCCTTCAATTTGATGTTGAGCGTAGCGGGAATCATTTTTGCGAGGCGATCCACCTCGCCGTAGGGCATGTCCATCGCGCGGCCAACATCTTTCACGGCGGCTTTGGCGGCCATAGTTCCGAAGGTGATAATCTGCGCGACATTTTCGCGGCCGTATTTTCCGGTCACATATTCGATTACTTCGCCGCGGCGGCGCATGCAGAAGTCGATATCGATATCAGGAAGAGAGACGCGTTCGGGATTTAAGAATCGCTCGAAGAGCAGATCGTACTGCATGGGATCGACGTCTGTGATTTGCAGAGCGTAGCTGACGAGACTGCCAGCGGCGGAACCTCGGCCGGGGCCTACAGGAATTCCTTGCGCGCGAGCGTAACGAATAAAATCCCAGACAACGAGAAAATATCCCGGAAACTTCATGCGCTGGATCATGCGAATTTCGTCGGAGAGACGCGTTTCGTAGTCGGCTAGAGAGCGGCGAAGACGTCCGGCCTTTGAGAGATCTTCGAGATGCTGAATGCGGTCAGCGAAGCCTTCGCGGACGACTTTTTCAAAATGCGTGTCTGCCGTGTGACCTTCGGGAACCTGAAATTCCGGGAACGGATTTTTGACCTGCTCGATTTTTACGTTGCAGCGCTCGGCGATTTTCCAAGTACGCTCGAGAGCCTCCGGAATTTCCGCGAAAATCTTGCCCATTTCCTCGGCAGTCTTGAAATAAAACTGGTCGGTGGGAAATTTCATGCGATTGGTGTCGCTCATGGTTTTGCCGGTCTGAATGCAGAGCAAAACTTCCTGAGCGCGGGCATCGGCTTGGGTTAGATAGTGACAATCATTTGTAGCCACTAGAGGAATTCCGGTTTCTTTGGAGAGGCGAACAATATCCTGATTCAATTTCTTTTCAAGTTCGAGGCCCTGATCCTGAACTTCGAGAAAGAAATTATTCTTGCCGAAAATTTCCTGCAGACGATAGGCGGACTTGCGTGCTTTTTCGTAGCCGGTGTCGTCGAGCAGCGATTCATTTACTTCGCCACTGAGGCACGCGGAAAGCGCGATGAGTCCCTTGCTATGCTTGGCGAGGAGATCGTGATCGATGCGCGGCTTGTAATAAAAGCCTTCGAGAAATCCGGCGGAGACCAGCTTCACTAAATTTTGGTAGCCTTCGGCGGTTTCACACAGCAGTACAAGATGATTTGTGCCGCGATAGCCGGGCTCTCCGGCGCCGTCACGCGGACCGCCTTTGCTGGGGCCGGAGCCGGCTGTTTTCGACGCGTTCAATTTGGTGAGCGCGTTCGGTTTCAGTGAGCCGCTTGCGCGGGCGGCGTCGCGTTGAGAGGCGAGTTCGTTGCCCCGGTCGTGACGGCTTCCCTTGGCTACATACACTTCGCAGCCGATGATGGGCTTTACGCCGCGGGTGTTGGCTTCGTAATAAAAATTCTGAGCGGCAAAAAGATTGCCGTGATCGGTGACGGCGACGGCCGGCATACCGCGCCGCGCGGCTTCTTCGGCAAGCTGTTTGATTTCACAAGCGCCGTCGAGAAGGCTGTAGTCAGTGTGGAGATGCAGGTGTACAAATCGAGGGGCATCTGGCATGGACAAAACTATTCTAGTCTGGAAGAACGGGTTTGGCTACTGGCGCGGATGAGGAAAAATCTGGCGCATGGCAATGTACGAGCCGATCTCCCGGCGCGGGAATTAAACAATTGCATTTCCGCAACGTACTGAGCTAATAGGAACCAATCGCGAGGCAGCGGCGTCTGATTCAGGAGGCACGGGCATGCAAAAAATTGAAGAACGACGCGAGACATTTCCTAAGCTATTTTTCAGCGGGATTGGGGTAGCTGCGTTTGTCGTACTCGCTATGATGGGCGCGGCACGTGCAGCGTCATTTCGCACTTATGTGCAAAGCACAAGCAGCGCTGCTGCTCAGTTCAAATACGAAATTGTTTCCGTAAAACCGAGCAATCCTGAGAATAGTGGCAAGCCGGGAACCGGCACACTGAACGCACCCGACGGGTATGTGGCGAAGAACACTCCGCTGTTCATACTTATTGATTACGCGTTCGGAATTTTGAATGACGAACAACTCGTTGGGGTGACGGACAAGATTTTCAGGGAGGAATTTGATGTTGACGCAAAGATGGATTCATCGGTGGCGGACGCGTTCCAGAAATTGACGCAGGATGAACGCAAGGCCGCTCGTCAGCAGATGTTGCAGTCGCTACTTGCCGACCGTTTTAGGTTGGTGTACCACCGTGAAACCAGGGAGTTGTCCGTCTATAACCTAGTTATTGCGAAGGGCGGTTTGAAAATGAAAGAAGCAAAGCCGGGAGACACTTATCCCGACGGATTGAAGCGAGCAGACGGAAGTCCGGCGACGGGAGTGACGAACTTAACGGCCAATGCGAGCGGAATTTCGATGACTGCTCAGGCAGTCCCAATGCTCTCGATCGTGCAGTATATTTCGCGGGAGGTCAGGCGAATTGTTGTCGATAAGACGGGGCTCACTGCCACTTTCGATTTCAAAATGCAATACATGCCAGATGCATATCACGCGCCTTCGGGCGGCGATGCGTCCAGCTCGGCGTCTCCGATGATGGCGTCGGATCCCGCAGGGACTTCGATATTCACTACGGTGCAAGAACAGCTTGGGCTGAAGTTGGAAGCGGTGAAGGCGCCGATTGAAGTTGTGGTGATTGATCATTTGGAGAGGCCTTCGGGGAATTAGAACCGCGCGGCAAAACTAAAACCCCTGAATTGCGGCGGGAATACGCCACGAGTGAACTCGTGCCCTGTTACAAATCGTTGCGAGCGCGAAGAAGAGAGTGCGGTTACACAGTTGGAGGCGGGCGGGTCACAGACCCGCCCCTACGTCAGACCTACTTTCGCTTCTTGGCCTTCTTTGCGGAAGACTTTGCTTTTTTAGCTGGCGCGGATTTCTTTTCCGCTGGCTTCACTGGTTTACCGCCCGGAACGGCATTCGCCGCGGCGGCGCGAACTTTCGCGGCTTGCATTGCTTCTATTTTTGTTGCGCCCTTTGATGGAACTGTCTTTACCGGTTTTTTCTTTTCTTCCTTCTTCGGAACTTCCTTAATGCCGGAAAGTTTACGTAGAAGTTTCACGCGCTCTTCGGGCAGTTTCGCTTTACCTCTCAGTTGCGCGTTGAAGAAATCTTCCACGACCTTATCGAACTTGGGGCCGTGTTCCATTCCAAGAGCTTCCAGTTCGGTGACGACCGACGGTAGGCTCATGCGCAGTGGGCGCCACTTCGAGATGTAATTGCGAATTTGCGCTTTGGCTTTGGTGTTCTTTGATTCCGCGAGAACGTAGCCGACAATATCCATCGGAGTTGCTTCCAAAAGCGCGTAGGCATCGCGAGGTATGGCGGCTTTGCGGCTGATGAGAAGTTTTACGAGCTTCTTCCCTTCTGCTTCCAATTTCAAAATCGCGGAAATGTCAGTCGCGCGGAATCTTGCGCGATGAAGCACGCCGCTGAGGTCACGCGATTTTAATTTTCCGAGAATTGCCGCGGCGGTTGGAATGGTCAGCCGTGGACGAAGTCCTGCGGAAAGCAATTCATCGCGGGAACGCACCAGGCGCGCGAGCGCATCGTAGTGCGGATGTTTTTTCGCGAGTTGCGGAGCGACGGAATTGAGAAGTCCAGCGGTTTCCCACGCTTTCAACGCTGCGCCGGGCTTATCTTCGCGGGCTAGTTGCTGAAGTTCTTCGCCTGCTTCTTCGGGCGTGATTTGTTTATACAGTTCGCGATCCATGGCGAGATCGAACCATTCCTTGGTGCGCGTTTCAAATTTCAAACTCAAACGCGCCGCGAAACGGAGCGAACGCAACAAGCGCACGGGCTGATTGGTGAAACTGTGAATCGAGAGGCCGCGCAATTCGTGCTTGTCGAGATCGGAAAGGCCGTTGGTTGGATCGAGCAGGAGTCCGCGTGACGCCGGATTCAAAGAAATGGCGATGGCGTTGACGGAGAAATCGCGGCGGCGCAGATCTTCCATGATTGTGGACCAGCGAATTTCGGGAACGGTGCCGGGACGGACGTAGACTTCGTCGCGCGCGGCGGAAACGCTGCCGTCGACGTCGCCTGCGAAAAGAAATTCGGCGCGACGCAGCTTCTCATCTTCATCGAGGATTTGCGCGCCCTCTTTTTCCAGCTCGCGAATGATGCGCGTGGGATTTCCTTCCACCGTGAAATCCAAATCGCGAATGGGCATGCCGGAAATGATGTCGCGCACGGCTCCGCCACTGAGATAAATATTCGAGCTGGTGGACGCGCCAAGTTCCTGCATGCGCGCCAATACTGTGCGTTGCTCGGCGGAAAGCCGGCTTTCCAGCAAATACATGTAATCAGGCATTCGTTTTACCGTCCCTCAAGCAGAAAGTTTCGCGCTGCATTTTTCTGCAAAATTACGCGCAACTTATCTGAGAAATGTGCAACTTTCCTTCGTGCCCTGCCCCTGGTCACTGCTTGTTGCAAAACTTTTCACACGCGCTTCATGCGCGAGGATGATGCGCCTTGTAGACGGACTTCAGGCGATCTTCCATCACGTGCGTATAAATCTGCGTTGTTGCAATATCGGCGTGGCCCAGCATCATTTGCACGGAACGCAAATCCGCGCCGCGGTCCAGCAGATGTGTTGCGAAACTATGGCGCAGCTTATGCGGAGTAAGTTTTTTCCGCAGACCAAGCGCGCGTCCGTAGGCCGCCAAAATTTTCCAAATTCCCACCCGCCCCAATTGACCGCCCTGCCGGTTCAGGAAAATCGCGTTGGTGAGTTTCGCGCGACGGCGGCTTCGTAACAGCGCCGGACGCGCTTCCTTCATGTACGTCACCACGGATTCAAGCGCCTTGCGACCGATGGGAACGAGACGCTCTTTGTCACCCTTACCTATACAGCGAACACAGCCAAGTTCAAAATCGACATTGTCGGAACGCAAGCTGACCAGCTCGGTGACGCGCAGGCCGCAAGAATAAAGCACGTCGAGAAGGGCGCGATCGCGAAGACCGAGCGGCGTGTTTAAATCCGGCAGCGCGAGAAGCTTTTCGATTTCCTTCACGGAAAGAAATGACGGCAGTGTCTGGCGAATCTTCGGCGATTCCAAGTTTGTGGTGGGGTCGTTGCGAACGATGCCGTCAACCACCAGAAACTTGAAGAAACTTCGCACGGTGACGAGATGACGCGCGACGGAGCGGCTATCCAATCCGCGCCGGTAAAGGCTGGAGAGAAAATCCACTACGTCATCGCGTTGAACTTTTGCGAGCGCCAACTTGCGCTCGATAAGAAAAGTCGTGAACTTGAACATGTCGCCGCCATAGGCATCGAGCGTGTTCGCGGAGAGTCCGCGCTCGACGCGAATGTAATTTAGGAATGCTGCGCTTGCTGCGTCGACTTCCACTAGACTGCTCCCCCGGAAACATCCGCCGCTGCTACCTGGCGATGAAAAATAATTTCGTACACTTCTTTAAGTTCGACCGAACGAAAGATCCACGTTAGCGCCAGATAAAGCGCCGCCGCGCCGCCGATCGTGGCCGCTAGCAAAGCTGCATCCACGGACAAGTGATCGTGCTCGCCAACATGCGCATATTGCACGACCGCCCAGCAGGCAGCGCCCATCACCGCTGATGCTGCGAGCGCTTTGCCGCTGGAAACTACAATCTCTTTGCCGCCGATGCGGCCGTAACGCTGACGAAAAATGATGAAGAGGATCGCGCAATTCGCGTAGGCCGCGATCACTGTTGCGAGTGCCGGGCCACCGTTCCGTAATTGCGAAAAGAAAAGCATTACGAACGCGATGTTCAGCGCGACGTTCAACGCCAGAACTCCTGCGGCGGCCCAAACCGGCGTTTTCGTATCCCGTGTGGAATAAAATGCCTGGACGATTAATTTCACCGCCGAAATCGCGGGCAGCCCCATCGCGTAAAAACCCAGCACCCATGCGGTTAGTTGCGTGGATTCTGCCACGAAACGGCCGTGCTGGAAAAGCACTCGAACGATTGGCTGGCGCAGCAGCACGATTCCGATGGCCGCTGGAATTGTGATGAACGAAACGATGCGCACGGAAAATCCCAGCGTGCGTTTCACGGCGTCGAAGTCCAGCATTTTGGCTTGCCGAGACATCATTGGAAGAATTGCCGTGGCTACTGCTACGGCGAAACTGCCCAGCACCAATTGCATGATGCGGTCCGCGAAGTAGAGCGACGTGACGCTGCCATTCGGCATGCGGCTGGAGGTGAGGAAAATTGTGTCGACGTAAACGTTGAGCTGCGCCACGCCCAGTCCGAAAACGCCGGGAAGCATTAGTCGACCAATTTTCCGAATGCCTGGGTGACTGAACGAGACGCCGAATTTGAAGGTCATTCCGCGGCGCACAAGTTGCGGCAACTGGACGAGAAATTGCAGCATGCCGCCGAACACTACTCCGACTGCCAAGGCGACGGCGGGTGACTCGAAATGTTTCCAGACCAGCGCCGTGGAAAAAATAATCACGCCGAAGTTCGAGACTGCTGGAGTTGCCGCGGGCAGCGCGAACACGTGATAGCAATTCAAGATGGCCATGCACAGGGCTGAAAGTCCGATGAAGAATATGAATGGAAAAATAATTCGATTCAGGTGAACTGCTTCGCTCCATGCGGCCGGGTTGCTGCTCATCATTGTGAACAGATGAATGACCTGTGGTGCAAAGATCATTCCCAGCACGGTTACGACTGAGAGAATTACGGCGAGCGTCCAGAACAAGCGATTGGCGAAGTCCCAAATTTCTTCGTTGGTCTGCTCCACTTGATAGGAACTGAACACGGGCACGAAGGACGCGGACATGGAGCCTTCGGCGACGAGTCTGCGAAGCAAGTTGGGAATGCGAAACGCCAGGAAGAAGGAGTCGGAGAGAATGCTGGTGCCGAGCAGCAAAGCGATGCGCTGGTCCCTGATATAGCCCAAGAGACGGCTTACCAGAGTCGCCAGTGTGATGACCGACGTGGACTTGAGAATTTGTTTTTTTTCGGTCAATCGTG
>Ga0193726_1001139_pt1 | contig 22392 bp, 21 predicted proteins | sample H2c1metaG_FD_144928 | JGI IMG/M metagenome (GOLD analysis project Ga0193726, IMG submission 144928) | Soil microbial communities from a riparian zone of the East river system, Colorado, United States - H2c1 | ecosystem: Environmental > Terrestrial > Soil > Riparian zone | place: USA: East River...
ACCGGCAATCAAAATATAGTTGAAATTGTTTTTTTGATTCAGTCGCAGCTGCTGCAATTCTTTTTCCTGTTCCAATTCAGTAATCTTTTTCTCTTGATTCTCCGACTCGAATACTGCATCCATAATGATGCGGCGGTTATTGTTTTGTACCACTGCAAGGCTATCCGAAATAATAAACAATTCGTTGGCGGATACCAGGGCTTTCTGTGGTTGGCCATAATCCTGGTATAATCGGAACAACTGTTTTAGCGTTGCCTTCCGTTGCGGCATGTAGTTGTACTTAACCGCTATATCATAACTCAGCACGAGATAGGCGAGCGCCTCCTTATATTTTCCAAGCGCCTCATAGGTCCTGGCTATACCCTCCATCGTTTTGGCGACAAATGCAGAATCACCCCATTCACGGGCATAGTTTAACGAACTGTGCATAGCCGTAAGAGCTTCGGGATAATTTTTTGCACTCAGTGCATTTTCTCCTTTCGCTATAAAATAAAATGTTTTGCCGCCGGGATCGGGGAATAGCCGGATAAGTGAATCACTTTTATTCAAATAAATTTTTGCATCAGTTACCCTGTTGAGCCTGCTATAGGCTTCTGCCAGGCTGGAGTAAATGGTTATCTCGTATGACTTATCGGTACTTGCGTTCAGATAATTTGTACTCCTTTTAAGGTTTATACTTGCATTGATCCAATCATTTACATCGGAAAAAATGTAAGCCATGTCCAGGTAGGCCAACGCCGTACCCGATGAATCTTTCGCTTTTTCATTCTGCCTGATCGCCTTCTGGTAATTTACCTGGGCGTTTTCCCAGTCATTGATCATCGAATAACTTAAGCCTAGCGAAATGTAGACATTCCCAAGGGTAAAGCGGTCATTATATTTTTCGGCGATTACCGGGAAGGTCTTTACAGTGTTCTCATAAGAAATAATGCTTTGCAAATAATTCGCTTCGTCATATTTGAGCCCGCCCTCTACGTAAAACAAGGCGGGTATAAATGATGCGACAGGAAATTTTTCCAATTCTTTCCTGGCAGACGCTATTTCCGTTTCTGCTTCTTTTTGGCGACCATTGTTGACCAGCAAGGAAATATATTGGATATGATACCTTATCCTTACTGAATCATTTTTCTCGGCAACATATTTATCATGAATGCTGCCCATAACGGAATCCTGGGCCACCGAAAATAGAGAGTTCAAAAGAAGTAAAATGAAAATATAAGGCCTGGAACTGAACATAGTTTACATTGTGTGCTACCGCTATAAAGGTTCACTTTCTCCCCCACAAAATCAAACAATAGATTCAAAATACCAGTTTCGGGTGATTGTACCTTTAATCAATTCGAATCACTGTTTCGGGGGGTTCTCTATGTTTATGGGAAAACTACTTTTGAAATTTTTAAAGATGCATTTATCAGTTTATTCAATTGGTAATGCCTCCGCCATTTGATGGCAGCACAAATGATCGCTCTCTATTGGCGAATAAAAGGACAAAGCACCTGGCCTAAGTTTTTAAAAAGAGTTCGAAAGAAATTTGTCCCAAGAAAAATTAATCAATGCTGAGTAAATAAATCCCGGGTATGAAAAAAATAACTGTTTTTACCTTTTTGTTTGCTTCATTAACGGTATCAGCACAGAATAATATCGCTGAAGATACTACAGCTAAACCTGCGATTACAGCCTTCGGAAAATCCGATGGAGAAAAAATTGAAATGAAAATAGGAAAAGATGGTGGTAGTATTATTTCACCAGATGGAAAAATAAAATTAATAGTTCCGGAAGGCGCGGTATCAAAAAAAACAATATTCAGTATTCAGCCAACTAAAAACCTTATGCCTAATGGCATTGGAAAATCATATCAAATGGAACCGGCTGGCATTAATTTTCAGCAGCCCTTACAAATTATTTTTTATTATACCGATCCTGAAACAAAAGGCAATTCACCTGAACTGTTGGCAATTGCCATGCAGGACGATAAAGGGCAATGGTTATCACCAACTAAAGTAACAACTGATACGGTTGCAAAAACACTTACAGCAGAGATACTGCACTTTAGTTCTTATGTATTATATGAATGCGCCACCATATATCCCGAATCTGCGAGGGTAAAGGTAAACGGCAGCATCCGATTAAAAATACTCGGCATAGTCAATTATACGGGGGGAGAAGTCTATGATGAAAATCATAAGGAAATACCTCTTAAAGTAAGGACTGAGTCTGCTGAAATATGGAGTGTAAACGGAATTCCAAAAGGTAACAGCACTACCGGACTTATTTCTGCATCGCAAGATTACACTGCTATTTTCCAGGCTCCCGCAAAGGTGCCATCACAAAACCCCGCAGCTGTTAGTGTTCAGGAAAGGTTTTTTGAAAATAATGCCTATGCAGGAAGGTGGCATGTAATTAAATTAGTAAGCAACATCACTATTTATGACGGCGATGCCTACGAAGTAAAAATGGAGTCTGTCATAAAATCAGGAGACAAATATGCCTGGGGAGGTATCAGAACTGCTACAGATAAAGGCAGTTTTATTGTATCACTGGAAGATAATAAACCCACTCTAATAAACATTGTAAACAATCTTGAAGTCATGACGAATGACTGCAAAAACAAAATTTTAAACCCAACCACGTGCACCGGGCTATTGCATGTAGCGGGTATAAAGGACTTTAAGATAACGCCAGCCAATCCACCCGGCCAACCCTACCCCACTGTGGAGATTTCGTTTGTACCATTCCCAATAGAATTTTCAAAAGCTCAGTTTCTTTGTCCCCCACCTCCAGGCAGTGGCGATCCTGGCGGGTCTTCAGGGAACGATCTTGCAGGATTATCGAAAAATTTTGGTAGAGCTCTTCCGTGGGATATTAAATTTCTCGCCAAAGATGGAGAACAAATTATTATAAATAGCAGTGGCGAAGAAGGCTCTTTAAGAATCTGGGTGCAAAAAATAAAAGATGATTAATTACAGTAAAGCCTGCCATCTCACCCTTTCCGGTGATTTCTTGAAATACAGATTGAATCACCATTTCGGGTGAGTCACAGGGACAGTCAATCCTTTACTTTTAATTTTCAAATCCCGGGAAAACTAACTTTTGTTCTATTGAAATCCCAGACTGATTCAGGTAGCTTTATTCTTATTAAAATTATGCCTACAAAAATTGCTATCCACTTTGTGGCCGTTGTGTCCCTCGTCCTTTTCTCCAATACATTAATTGGACAGCCAGCTTCAAATGTTGTCAAAAAGGGCCCAAAATATGATACCATAATCCGTAAGCATATAGACAAGCCCGTTATAAAAGCCGCGCCAAAACAGGCCCCGGCAGAGGTTGTTCTGCCAGTACCCGAATATGTAAATCAGCCCTACTATTTTGATAAAGATGGTAATAAGCTGATAAAACTTGAAACGACAACGGCGCAACTGGTTTCAAAAAAGAAGACGCTTGGCCTGAAGGGAGCAAAGCAATTTTTTTCCCTGGATGACGAGTCATCCAAAGTAAGATTTATCTCCAGGTCAAATATTGTCTTTTTTATAAAGACCAGCGGAGATGTCATCGACCTGACCTCCTACATTAAGCTTTATAAATTTATTCCTGGTGATCAGAAAAGGGTGGTTACCATTACTTCCAAAGAGGGCTTGCTGAATAACAATGAAGAAGAAAAGGGCAAACAAATCAGCTTCACGCTGAAGCTGATCTCAAATGACAATTATATGATCCAGTTCACAGACCCCCTGGAAGCGGGGGAATATGGCTTCGTGTGGGTTAAAAATATGGAGCTGAAAGAGTTTACCGTTTTTGCTTTTGCCATTGACTGGAAAAGCAGTAATTAAAAGGCATCTAACTTTTGTTCTATTGTTCAATATTCAAAAACGTTTTAAGTTTTCAAAAATTAATTTATGAGAAAAATAATCTTGATCATTGTGATCATCTCTCCCCTGTTTTCAATCGCACAGGTAGGTATAAGAGCGGGTCTCAACTTTGCCAACATAAGCAAGGTATCATCGATTGACAACAGCAGCAGAACTGGATTTAATGCCGCTATATTCCTGGCACCAAAATCTAAAGGTATCATTAGCTCACGTACGGAGTTTATCTTTTCAAGACAGGGCTACAATTATAAGTCCGGCACTAATACCGGCAATGTTAACCTTGACTATATTATGCTGCCGCAGTATATGTGCATAAACATCACGAAATATTTTACGATTCTGGTTGGAGCCCAGGCGGCTTTCCTTGTCAATGCCAAAGCGGACAGCAGCAACAACACAGGAAGCAGTTCCTCGATGCCCGGGGGAGGAATCATGAGTTTCTATAACAAGTTTGATTATGGTTACGGTGGGGGTGTTGAAGTGCATCCGGTTATGGGGTTATTGATCGGTGCAAGAGTGAATATAAGCCTTGGAGATTTGTATAAACAACCGGAACCTGGTGAGCAACCCTCTTTCGTACCTAAAGTAGATGTAAAAAATAATTTGTTCCAGATATATGCCGGTTGGAAATTTGGCGGAAACAAGAAAAAGGATAAGGAAAAAGAAAAGAAAGATAACTAATATATACTAAGTCGCCCGGTAACAAAATGCTCTTAAAAATATACTAATGAAAAAGTGTTTTCTTATTGTGCTCATCATTCTGGCATTGAGCCCGTTTTTATCCTCGCAAACCCAAAACCTAACCTATCCCGAACCTGAATTCAGTAATGAAGTATATAATTTTAATAAGAATGATGGTTCTAAGTTAGTTCGCCTGGAAAAGAGCTCTTCTAAAATGGATACAAAAACTAAAATGGGTGGCTTTGGAGGATCAGAAAGCGGGTACTCCATAGATGGTAGTAAATCACCCGTAAGGTTGAATAGTGGGAGTAATCTTTCATTTGTCATTTCTTCAGGTTCTTCCGGCGGCTCCTCCGGTAGCTCTTCATCAAGATCAGATTCTGTAATGAAGGCCAATGGCATAGACCCCGCGACAATAAAAGAAATGAACAGTATGATGGACCCGATCAAAACCATCACATTATACAAATTAGATACCGAAAAAGGGGAACGAAAAGTATTGATACAAAAGTCGGGAGGCGCTTTACCCTTTAGTAGTCACAAATCGCAATCAAGTGATAAATATACTTTCAGTTCAAAAAAAATCAGGGATGGGTATTGGGAGCTGGTGATCGATAAAACGCTTCCAAGAGGGGAATATGCCTTTACGATGATGGAAACAGGCATGGCTTCCGCCAGTGGAGGCACTCTACTCTTTGCCTTCGGGATCGATTAAATTATTTTGCTTCAGAATCTTGAGTCCCTGTGCCACGGTTTTCCCGTGGCACACTTTTTAAAGTATGTCTCTATGCATGAACTGGCTGCACAAGCGTTGCCTCCATGGTGATCTTTGTATTCAGCAACTTGCTTACGGGACAATTTGCTTTTGCATCTGCGGCACACTCACTGAATTTTGCGTCATCTATATTTGGTACCGTAGCCTTTACCACCAGGTGGCTTTCGGTAATAGCGCCGTTATCAAGGGTAATCGTGCACTGGGTATCGATACTTTCAGGGGTAAATCCTGCTGCTCCAAGAACAAAGCTGAGTTTCATTGAAAAACAACCTGCATGTGCCGCAGCTATCAATTCCTCAGGATTGGTACCAATACCGTTTTCAAAACGGCTATTGTAAGAATATTGATTATTATTTAAAACTCCGGATTGAGAAGAAACAATTCCTTTACCTTCCTTGCCGGAACCTTTCCAGTTTGCTGTTGATGTACGATTCATGATTAAGGTTTTATAATTTATAATTGAATGCCCTGTTCTAATTCTGCAAGTCGATTTTCCGGTTCATTATATTCAATGATGAAGTTATTTCTTCCTTCCCCTGTAATTATTTTTAAGAATTTCTGCTGTACTAATTCAAGTAAAGAAAGAAAAAGAAAAATGGCGTGCACCCGGTTTTCACAATCTTCAAAAATTTTTTCAAAAGAAAGAATTCTTTCCCTTTGCGCAAGTCCGAGCATCGCATCGCGGCTGGTCTCCATCGTATAATCATACTGAACAACGGTGTGGATTGGCTTATTGACCCTGTCATGAAGCTTTTCCATTACTTTTTCAAAAGCCTTCATCAATTTAAAAAGGGTAATAGCCTGTATCTCGGTACCTTCTCCACCTTCTTCCCCGATCTGCGATAATTCTTTTTGAATATTGCCACGTTTTACCTGGAGCATTCTTACGGTTTCCATTTCTGCCAACTGGACTGAAGCTTCTTTGAATTTCTTATACTCCAGGATCTTATTAACCAATTCCTGCCTGGGATCGATCTCATTTCCCTCCTCATCCATTTCTTTCCGTGGCAGCAACATCTTTGCTTTGATCCGCATCAGGGTAGAAATGAAAAGGATAAATTCACTTGAAAGTTCAATATTATGGGACCCTACTTTGTGTATATACTCAAGAAAATCGGTGATGATCTTCGTGATAGGAATATTATAAATGTCCAACTCGTCCCTTTCAATAAAAAAAAGCAAGAGATCAAAAGGACCTTCAAATTGGGGGAGCTTTATCTGGTATGATGAATTGTTCAATCGGGATCTTTTAATGGAAAAATAAATCCCGCTATAGAATGATGTATAACGGGATTCAAAATTAGGGAAATATTTGCAGTGAAAATTATTGCCTTTTCTTTTATTAAGTTATTACCTTTTTAAGGCATCTCTTATTTCCATTAATAATTTTTCTGTTGTAGTAGGTCCAGCAGGAGGGGCTGGCGCTTCTTTTCTTTTCATACTATTCATGGCTTTGATGATCATGAACAAAACAAAAGCGATCACAATAAATTTGATAACTGCAGATATAAATCTGCCATATTTTACCGAGCCCCAGACCAATTTATCAATATCCTGGGCGTCAATGGCCTTTAGCGCAGGGGTCAGCAACAGCGGCGTAATGACATCATCCACCAGTGACGATATTATAGCTCCAAATGCGGCTCCTATAACAACAGCCACAGCAAGATCAACAACGTTGCCTTTTGTGGCAAATTCTTTAAATTCTTTAAGCATTCCCATAAAAAAGTTTTGATTGGTTAAATAAAAACATTCAAAGGGTTATTTTTTTATCCCAGGGTACTTCATATCGAAGCTATTTAAAGTTTCCAATACTTTTGAAGCAATAACAAATTCTTTATACCAGTTCTGGTCAGCCGGGACAATGGTCCAGGGTATATGATCACAATGCCTGAAACAATCTTCATACATCTCCATGTAAATATCCCAGAGCTTTGTTTCAGCAAAATCATTTTCATTATACTTCCACTGTTTTTCCGGGTTCCTGATCCGTTCATTCAATCGTTCCAATTGTTCTTCCTGGGAAACATGAAGGTAAAATTTCAGTATCGATGTATCATTATGTTCTTTCAACAACTTTTCAAAATCATTGATCGCGTCCATTCTTTTTTTGGCTATGTCGTCATCGATCCATTTATGAACCCGTGTTACCAGGATATCTTCGTATTGAGACCGGTTAAAAATTTGTATGATTCCTTTGGATGGGGCATGCTGGTGTATTCTCCATAAAAAATCGTGAGCCGCCTCCTCTGCTGTAGGAATCTTAAATGATTTCACTTCTACCCCTTGCGGGTTCAATTTTCCAAAAACATTTCGAATGACACCATCCTTACCACTGGCATCCATTCCCTGTACGATTACCAATAATGAATGTTTGGATTCTGCAAATAAAAGGTTTTGCAACCCATCCAGTTTTTCCAGGATGCCCGCTAATTCTTTCCTGGTTTTTTCTTTCTCCAGGTGCTTCGGCGCCCTGGTGTCAATATCCTTTAGTTTGATCGCTGCCATAAATAATAATATTAAAAATACAACTTAATAAATTTGGTCACGGTCTGAGTTTGATTTATGACATTTGCGTTGATTTTAGAATGGGAATAAACAAACTGATTAATTGGCTTCTTTTTGTATTGCTCTGTATCATCTGGGGCAGTTCATTTATTCTGATGAAGCACAGCAAAGAGCAACTTTCTGCTTCTCAAATTGCCGCGCTTAGAATTTTTTCCGCCGGAATCGTGCTCCTCCCCTTTGCCATTTTCCATGTAAGAAAAATTCCAGGGAAGAAGATCCTTTTCGTACTCCTTACGGGGATCACTGGCAATCTTATACCTGCTTTCTTATTCGCTTCTGCCATTGCTAAAAACATCGATAGCTCCCTGGCCAGCATCCTCAATTCTCTTACACCTCTTTTTGTAGTCATTATTGCAATTACTATTTTCAAGGATAAGATCAAAACACAAAAGATCATTGGGGTACTAATTGGTTTTGCGGGTTTAACATTACTATTTTTTTCATGGAAAGGGATCGGTCTTGAAAACCTTAAATACGCCTTTTACATATTAATCGCAACCATTCTTTATGGAGTTACGGTAAATTTAGTAAGTCATTTCCTGAAGGAATTAAATCCTGTCCATATTACCACTGTTTCCCTTGCGTGCATGATCATACCAACAGCCTATGTTTTGTGGAAGCAGGATTTTCTCCAACTAAACTTTCATGAAAATTCAATCCAATGGGCGCTGGCAGAGGCAGCAACCCTGGGCATCATGGGTAGCGCTATCGCAACTGGTATTTTTTATACTCTTATCAAGCGGGCGGGAGCCATATTCGCTTCGCTGGTAACGTATGGAATTCCTGTTATCGGTATTTTTTGGGGAATACTTGATGGGGAAAAGATCACCATGATACAGGTGGGCTGCCTCGGAATTATTCTTTTTGGTGTTTATTTGGTAAACAAGGGGGATAAAAAAAACCAAAAATCACTGGATGGGCCGGGCCCTCCGGAAAAAGTCATCTCATCAAACTGACATGATCTCCTTTTCCTTCGATGCGAGATGTTTGTCTACCGCCTCAATGAACTTGTTGGTCAAATTTTGAATATTCGATTCGGCATCCTTAGCAATGTCTTCACTCAAACCATTTTTCTGAAACTTTTTTATATGTTCAATGGCATCCCTCCTGATATTTCGGATGGCTATTCTTGACTGTTCACCTTCCGCCTGGCTTTTCTTTACAAATTCCTTTCGACGTTCTTCGGTAAGTGGAGGAAGAAAAAGGCGTATCTGGCTACCATCATTCTGGGGGTTGATTCCAATATTTGCCGCTGTAATAGCTCTTTCAATGGGCTGCAGCATATTTTTTTCCCAGGGTTGAATAGTTAATGTGCGAGCATCAAGAACGTTTATGTTGCCAACCTGGCCAATGGGTGTTGGGGTTCCATAATAATCTACTACAATGCCGTCCAGGATCTGGGGGTTAGCCTTTCCTGCCCTTATTTTTATCAATTCCGTCTCAAGATGGTTGATCGCTTTTTTCATGTGATCTTCAGTAGTACTAACTATATTGGAAATATCTTCTGCCATATTGTTACGAATTTTTAGGGAAGCAAATCTAATAAAAACGCGGGACAAGGAACAAGTAAGTAAGGAAAGGTACCTGGTACCAGGAATATCTTCATTTGAGTAAAAGCAGATGGAAATTATTGCTGCTCTACAATAGCAGATTCTTTTGTAAGGGCTACTACTTTAGAGGTAGCGGTAGTGGAGAATTCTTCCTCTTCATCAAGATGCTTGGCGACAAACATATGTGGTTTCGGCCTCTTATAATAAAACAATACGCCAAGACCTGAGAAAGCCATCGTAAGAATAATCAATAACAAATACGTAGGACCCAAAGATTTTGCAAAAAAGGCAACACCGATAAATAAAATATTGAGGCAAACACAGAAAAAGGTTATTCCCGGATGCCTGAATCCGCGTTCTAGCAATAAATGATGGACATGGTTCCGGTCGGGGGTAAAAGGAGAATTCCCCTTAAAAATCCTGATGCTGAAAACCCTCAGTGTATCAACCAATGGAATAATCAGGATAGCCATACCCACAACTACTGAAGATTCAATAGGAATAGTTATTACAGGAGAATCCGCGACCGTAATAAATTTAATGACCAGGATAGAATTCACCAGGCCAATCATCAGTGACCCGGAGTCCCCCATGAATATTTTAGCCGGGTGATGATTAAAGATCAGGAACGCCAAAAGACTGCCAGTCATGGCAAAAGCCAGTAGAGAATAGGCAGGCATTTGTATAGCAAAGAAATAAATACCAAAGATGAGCGTCGAGAGTAACCCCAACGTTCCCGCCAGGCCGTCCACCCCATCTATGAGGTTAAAAGAATTGATGACCACAATAATAGTGAGGTATGATATGGCGATGCTGAATCCTTCCGACACTTCTGTGAATCCAAACAAGCCGTGCATGCTGGTAATCCGAATGCCACCAAGATGAATAAGAATTGAGGCAGCGACCACCTGGCCTACAAATTTTTTCAAGGCAGACAGAACAACAAGGTCATCCTTTAAACCTAAAAAGAAAATGATTACCGCAGCTGCAAAAAAGTATTGAAATTCAGAATTTTGTTTGGAAGAAATGGACAAAAGAGAGGCCAATAAGAACCCTCCAAAAATTCCTACGCCTCCAAGGGATGGAACAGGGAACTTGTGAATTTTTCTTTCATCCGGAAGATCAAACAACTTTTTTTCCTCTGCGATTTGCAAAACAATCGGAATGGCTAAAAAGGTGATGATGAAGGAAACGGAGCCTGTCAGTAATACATCCAGCATTCAGGTGATTTTGGCGTACAAAAATAATCGTAATATCTTAAGTTTATCAAATTTTTATTCCATGATAATCTTAAATGAACTACACAGGATAATCTAAAATTGAAATATTGACGCTCTCTTAGATGGACTTAATAAAAAAGTTTGCACTTTTGCAGCGTTAAACAGGATTTGGAATTACTAAAAGATAAAAGGTTTAAACAATTAATTAAAATTTATGCCGGAACTAAAAGAAATCGCATCTCAAATACGACGTGATATCGTGCGAATGGTCCACGGTGCTAATAGCGGACATCCGGGTGGTTCATTAGGCTGTACAGAGTTTTTAACCGCGCTGTACTTTAAAATAATGAATCACGATCCTCATTTCAACATGGATGCGCATGGTGAAGATATTTTTATTTTGTCAAATGGGCATATTTCGCCTGTGTTTTATTCTGTACTAGCCAGATCTGGTTACTTCGATATAAAAGAATTGGCCACCTTCAGAAAGATCAATTCCCGGTTGCAGGGGCATCCGGCAACGGCTGAACATTTGCCAGGCGTAAGGATAGCAACCGGGTCGCTTGGGCAGGGGATGAGCGTAGCTATAGGGGCCGCTCTTTCGAAAAAACTTAATAAGGATGACTCGGTGGTATATTCACTTCACGGGGATGGCGAATTGGATGAAGGGCAGCCCTGGGAAGCCATTATGTTTGCTGCCCATCATAAGATAGACAGATTGATCTCCACGGTAGACTGGAATCATCAGCAGATCGATGGAACAATTGAAAAAGTGATGGATCATGGAGACCTTCGAAGGAAATTTGAAGCATTCGGCTGGATAACCCTTGAAATGAATGGGAATGACATGGAAGAAGTTATTGCTACCATCCAAAGCGGAAAGTCGCTATTGGGACAGGGCAAACCCGTTGCAATAATGATGCATACGATAATGGGAAAAGGGGTCGATTTTATGGAAAATGACCATAACTGGCATGGAGTAGCTCCCAACGATGAGCAGCTTGCAAAAGCGCTGGCGCAATTACCAGAAACTTTGGGAGACTATTAAGCTTAAAATTCATGCTTACCTTTTTTCGAAAAAGAACCCCTAAATTTTATTTTCTTCAAAAATCATTCGGGGACAAAAGTTTCTCCCTCCTGGACGTTGGAGCAGGAAATCATTCTGCTTCCAAGACAAAAAAATTATTCCCAAATTGTTCTTATTTCGGCATCGATTTGAACCGCAATTTTAATAATGATGAAGAAGATTTTGCGGTCATGGAAACCTTTTATGAAATGGATCTGACACATTTACAATTCAGCGATATTCCCGACGATCACTTTGACTTTATGAGGATGACCCACATTATTGAGCACCTGCATAATGGAGACAAGGTCATTGAAAATCTTCTTCCCAAATTAAAAAAAGGCGCTTTTATCTACATCGAATACCCGGGCCAAAAAAGCACAAAGCTTCCTTCCATGAATGGAACCCTGAATTTTTATGATGATCGTACGCACGTCCGGATCTATTCAGTGGAAGAATTAAAAACCTTATTAAAAAAAAACGGTTGGGAAATTGTATCCTCCGGTACGCGGCGAAATTGGGTCTTTTTACTTGCCATGCCTTTCAGGATCACTGCCAATTTATTAAGAGGGAAAAAACCCCAGGCAAATATGTTCTGGGACCTGCTTGGGTTTGCTGAATTTGTTTATGCAAAAAGAAAATAGTTCAGAGCTATTCACTTCTTAAAGAGAATTCGTTTCGTGCCGCCTTGCGTGATGGGACCCACGAAGCTAATAGAGCGATTACCAACACTGTGACCCCGACCAAAAGAAAGTCTCCTATCTTTAATTTTACAGGGAAATAATCAATCAGGAAAGATCCGCCCTGTAGTGGAATTAATTTAAAGTTTACCTGCAGCCAGGCAAGCAATAGTGCCAGCAACATTCCCAGCACGCCACCAATAACGCCGAGTAGCAAACCCTCATTTAAAAATATTTTCTGAATAAAATTGCGGTCCCCTCCCAATGCGTGAAGCACGCTGATATCCTTTTCTTTCTCTATGACGAGCATAGTGAGTGAACTGACTATCGTAAAAGAAAAAACGATCATCAGAAGGACGAGGATTGCATAAATAACCCATTTTTCCGCCCGCATGATGGAATACAAGGACTGGTTCTGTTCATATCGTGTTTGTATTTTATATACGCTACCGAAGATGTTTTGAAGTTCGGGTTTTATGTCATCTGCAGACCCAGGATCTTTTAAAGAAACTTCAATGCCTCCATACTGATCTTTCCCAAGCCCAAGCATTCTTTTTACGAACCCCAGGTTGGTGATCGCATATTTGTTATCAAAATCCTGCTGGATCACGAAGGTGCCTGCAGTATTAATGGAATCTTCACTAATGTTCTGTAAAGGATCGAATGTTTCCGAGTAGGATCTTTTTGGCAGGTAAACATTCAGGGAAAGCAGGTTTCTGTCTGTTTGCACTCCCACGGCATTTTCAACTCCCGCACCCAATATTACAAGAGGATCATCCGGGGTTCCGATTTTGTAGCTTCCTTTTACAATATGATCTTCTACCCCACTTGTGTACCTGTAATTCTCATCTACTCCTTTTAAGGTCACCATAGAAAGATTCTCCCCATTTTGTAACAATGCTTTTTCCTCTGCAACAAGGGAAAAATTCTTTACCCCGGTAATGCCTCTCAATTGTTGTAATTGTTTTTCAGAAACGGTGATGACCTTACCTGCCAAAGGCGAGATACTGATATCAGGATAAAATGAAGAGTATAATGACCTGACCAAGCCTTCAAAACCATTAAAAACACTCAATACGAGTATCAGGGCGGCTGTTCCCATTACAATGGCAACGATGCTGATCCAGGCAATGATATTAATAGCATTGGTGGATTTTTTCGCCTTAAAATAACGCCATGCAAAAAGAAAGTGTAATAATCTCAAAATGGAAGTTTATCGTTTATTTAAACCCGGTATCCTTTCCAGCGCTTAACCCTCTGAATCTTTATCCTCTTTTTTTTCCGTATTGATCTGCCTTAACAACTCTTCCATCTTAAACACCTGGTCCAGGGTTTCATCTTTAAAATATTTTATATCAGGGATACGACGCAATTGTTGCCGTACACTATTACCTAATTCTCTCTTTATCTCACCCGCCCTTTCCTGGATTTTTTTCACCGCGGTGTTTCCATCGGGAACCTTGAAGAAACTCAGGTAGACCCTTGCTTCCAGCAGGTCTGGAGTAATTTTTACTGATGAAATCGAAACCATGCCCCCTTCCATCATATTCAAATTAAAACGCTGGAATATTTTATTGAGCTCCTCCTGGATAAGGCCCGCTACCTGCTTTTGTCTTTTACCTTCCTGCATACATTACAATTAAATAACAAGAATTAATACAATTTAATACGTAGCCAAACGTCTTTTCTACAGCAATGATTTTGAGTTGTTTCATCAATGCGGCATTCTGCTACAATGCTGTAAAATTAGTTACTTTGCGCCTTTATGAGAAGTTTAGCTACTATCTTCCAATACATTAAACGTTATCCTGCTTTAGTTAGTTTATATTTTCTCTTCAATATTCTATCTGCAGTCTTTTCCATTGTGTCACTGGTTATGCTGGCGCCATTCCTCCAGGTGATTTTTAATGTAACCAGTACTGTCAATAACCGAATTACAAGCCGCTTTGCATTTGGACCAATTGGAAACTTCTATAGCTGGTTAACCCAGTTAGTGAATACCGATGATGGAAAAGTAAAAGCCCTTGCTGCAATATGCATTGTTGTCATCATTGCCATCACTTTAAAAAATGTTTTTGCTTACCTGGCTTTATATGTATTGAACCCTATAAGGAATTATATCATAAACGATATGCGTTCGGATATGTTCCAGAAGATTCTTCATTTGCCAATCGGTTATTTTAACGAACAACGCAAAGGGGATCTTATGAGTCGCCTGACAAATGATCTTAGTGCGATCGAATATTCGACGATCAGTTTCCTGGAAGTTATTTTCAGGGAACCAATTACCGTTATCATCCTTATTGCGGCAATGATCACGCTAAGCCCCGAGTTATCGCTTTTTCTTCTTTTCTTTTTGCCCATTATCGGTTTCGTGATCGGGCGTGTGGGAAGATCACTAAAAAAAATATCGGGGCGCGTCCAGGAGAAATTGGGATCCATTCTTTCGATCATTGAAGAAACGATTGGTGGCATCCGTGTGTTAAAAGCATTTAATGCCGAGACCCACCAGTCTCAAAAATTTTTTGACGAGAACCAGAAACTCTTCCATGTAAAAAATAAAGCGAACAGGAGAAGGGACCTCGCTTCCCCTGTTTCAGAAACGATGGCTATTGCAGCTGTATGTTTTGTGCTCTGGTACGGTGGCAGGATGGTACTGCGACCAAATAATAGCTTTCATCTGAATGGTGGGGATTTTCTAACCTTCATTGCTATTTTTACACAGATCATTCCTTCTCTCAAAATGTTCTCACAGGCCTTTTATAATATCCGTAATGGAGCCGCCAGCATCGACAGGGTAAAATTTCTGCTTCATGAGCAGGAAACCATCAGGGAACCGGCTGAACCAAAGATCCTGTCTTCATTTAATGATTCCATTGAATTTGATCATGTAGGTTTTTCATATACCGATACTTCAATCCTTTGTGATATAAATCTAAAAATTGAAAAAGGTAAAACAATCGCATTTGTAGGTTCTTCAGGCGCGGGAAAATCGACACTGGCTGATCTCGTGCCCCGCTTTCATGATGTTACAAATGGTAACCTTCTGATTGACGGGATAAACATTAAGGAATACTCTTTGAAATCTTTACGAAGTCAAATGAGCATTGTAACGCAGGAACCGATATTATTTAATGACACGATATCAAACAATATAAAACTCGGCAATCCTGCCGCCACAGATGAAGAAGTAATACAGGCGGCCAAAGTGGCCAATGCGCATAATTTCATTACGCAAAAAGAAAAAGGTTATGAAACCAATATTGGCGACCGTGGCAGTAAATTAAGCGGCGGGGAAAAACAACGGCTGACCATTGCAAGAGCGGTGTTAAAAAATCCACCCATATTAATCCTTGATGAGGCTACTTCTTCTCTTGACACAGAAAGCGAAAGACTGGTGCAGGATGCTATCAACAACATGATGCAAAACAGAACCAGTATTGTTATCGCGCACCGTCTTTCAACCATCCGCCATGCAAATGAGATCATTGTTTTACAAAAAGGAAAAATCGTAGAAAGGGGAACCCATGATTCCCTGATGCGCCAAAATGGATTTTATAGAAGGCTGGTGGAATTGCAGGAAGTAAAGTAGCTCCCTCCAACTTTGAATACCCAACAAATTCTTTTTTATTTCAGATAAGAATTAACCTCTCAATACTTCCCTTGAAATAACAATCTTCTGTATTTCGCTTGTGCCTTCACCAATCGTGCAAAGCTTTGCATCACGATAAAATTTTTCAACGGGAAAATCTTTAGTATAACCGTAACCACCAAATATTTGTACGGCATCATTTGCAACTTTTACGGCTACCTCTGCAGCATAGTATTTTGCCATGGCCGCTTCTTTTGTTACGTTCTCATGTCGATTTTTCAGATCGCAGGCCTGCGATATCAACAGGTCGGACGCTTGTATTTCAGTTGCCATATCGGCAAGTTTAAACGAAACTCCCTGGAAGCTTGAAATAGGTTTGTCAAACTGGTACCTTTCCTTTGAGTATTGCAAAGAAGCTTCATAGGCTCCCCTGGCTATACCGAGTGCAAGGCAGGCAATTGAAATCCTTCCACCATCAAGTACTTTTAAAGCCTGGCGAAATCCATCTCCCGGTTCACCCATCCGGTTTGCATCAGGAACATGGCAATTGTCGAAGATCATTTCCGCGGTTTCACTGGCACGCATACCTAATTTATTTTCTTTTTTGCCGCCGCTAAAACCAGGAGTTCCTTTTTCTACAATAAAGGCGGTCGCGTTGCTGCTGGTTCTTGGCTCACCGGTTCGGCAAATTACTACAGCTACATCCCCGCTTTTCCCATGCGTGATCCAGTTTTTTGTTCCATTGATCACCCAATCATTTCCCTTTTTTATTGCCGTACATTTCATGTTCCCTGCATCGCTACCTGTGTTGGGTTCCGTTAAACCCCAGGCGCCGATCCACTCGCCTGAAGCAAGTTTTGGTAAATATTTTTTCTTTTGCGCTTCATTGGCAAATGTCATGATGTGACCTGTGCAAAGTGAATTGTGCGCAGCCACACTCAGTCCAATTGAGCCACAAACTTTGGAGATCTCCTCAATGACTGCTTTATATTCAAAATAACCCATTCCTGAACCTCCATATTCTTCGGGCACCAGTATTCCCATCATTCCCAGTTTTCCGAGCTCTTTAAATATATGAACAGGAAATTCCTGGGTCTCGTCCCACTCCATGACGTGTGGTTTTATATTTTGCAGGGCAAAATCTCTTGCAGCTTGTGCAATCTGTTGTGTTAATTCAGATGATTGAAAATTCATAAAATAAACAAGATAAAATTATGATGCCATCTCGTCCAATATTGGCAGAGATGGCATCATCTTTATAATCATATTAGCAAGCAACCGTAGTCCAACTATATTCAGCAATATGGCAATCGTTAAAGGCTATGCAAGGTAAAGGAATTTTTTTCAAGGGAACAAGTGTTGGAACGAATATTTTTTTCACCCATCAAATGTGTAAAACCAGGCCATCATATGCAAGGTGAATATTTTCCGGTAATTCGGCTTCAATGGTTTGATGTAATCCTAATTGATGCGAAATATGAGTAAAATAAACTGTAGGTATTTCTAATTCCCTCACGAGATGTATCGCCTCACCCAGGCTGAAATGAGATACATGAGTTTGTTTCCTTAAGACATTTACCACAAAGACTTCGCTTCCTCTTATCTTTTCTTTCTCTTCCGCTTCAATGCGATTGGCATCAGTGACATAAGTGAATTTCCCAAAGCGAAATCCAAGTACCGGCATGCTTAAATGCCATACCTGGACGGGTATGATATCAATGTCACCAATGGAAAAAGGTTCCAGTGTGATCCTATTCAGATTTATTTCTGGCACACCCGGGTATCTTTGTTCGGTGAATGCATATCCAAATTCTCTTTTCAATGCTTCTTCAGTGAGTTCGTTGGCATAGACCTCCATTTTTTTCTTATTAAAAAAATTAAAAGCCCGTACGTCATCAAGCCCGGCAATATGGTCCTTATGAGGGTGCGTGAACAGGATGGCATCTACATTTTTTACTTTTTCCCTTAGCATCTGGCAGCGGAAATCAGGCGTGGTATCCACTACAATAGTGGTGGCAGCAGATTTAACCATGATACTAGGCCGGAATCGTTTATCTTTTTTATCCGTGGACCTGCACACTTCACAGTCACAGGCAATCATAGGAACCCCACTGCTTGTACCAGTACCCAAAAAAGTAATTGTAAGCGAAGGATAAATCACACTTAAAAGTACGAAATACAGAATTAGAGAAATGACAGTTTAGCCAGTATGTACTTGCGCTATTTTCCTTTTTCAACGGTCTGCAACCTGGAAGAAATTTCAAGGAAAAGCTTTTTTGAATCTTCAGAGAGATTTTCAGGCTTGATATCAAGCTGGGGGATGAGGTCAATCAGCGTATTGATGCGACCCTCAGTCATCAGAAATTTATTTAATACTACTACTTTCTTTTGTTCCAGTATGCAATAGCCGCTTTGAAAGGTTCCCCGCTCGTAGCGAATGACATAACCCACTTCGCCAACAATTTTTTCTAACCTGTCAAGAGAGGATTGTGTGTACTTCATAATATTAATAGGAAATTGTCAATGGTGATTTAGTCCCGGGCAAAAATAAGACTAAGTCACCAGGAGAATTTTTCATTTGCCGGGTACTTTTCCACATAGATCCTGCGGATCATTCATTGTTCACTCATTTGCTCTGCATTTTTATTACTGGCACAATCATTTCTTCGAGGCTTACACCGCCATGCTGAAAGGTATTCCGGTAATAATTTGCATAATGATTATAATTGTTGGGGTAACAGAGATACCCATCTTCTCTCGCAAAAATAAATGAAGAATTCACAGTTGGTGTAGGCAATCCTGCCTCTCTCGGATCACGGAATGCAAGCACTTCCTTGGGTTCATATGCCAGGTTGCGCCCATGTTTGTACCGCAGATTGGTCGTGGTTTGTTTATCCCCCACTACTTTATAGGGAGTTTTTACTCTTATACTTCCATGATCTGTCGCCAGTACTATTTTAATATTCTTATCGGCAATTTTTTTCAATGCCTGGTGAAGCGGGGAATGCTCAAACCAGGAAGTAGTAATGCTGCGATAACTCATTTCATCACCTGCCAGTTCTTTTAATACTTCCATTTCAGTCCGGGCATGACTCAGCATGTCAACAAAATTATACACGATTACGTTGATGTCATTTGTAAGCAGGTTGTGAATATTGTTGAGCAGGTCCAGGCCAGCCTGGTTGTTTACCACCTTCGTATAGGAATAACGAAGATTTTCCCCTCCTAATCTTTTCAATTGTGCCCTGAAAAATAATTCTTCATTCAGGTTCTTTCCACCCTGCTCATCATCATTTTTCCACTCGGCAGGAAACTTTTTTTCAATATCGATCGGAAGCAATCCGGAAAAAATAGCATTTCTCGCATATTGTGTAGCAGTGGGCAGTATGCTGTAAAAAGTATCTTCTTCCATGATCCTGAAACTCTCAGAAAAAATAGGTTGGATCGCTTTCCATTGGTCAAAACGAAGGTTGTCTATCAACACAAAGAAAAGAGGTGTTCCTTTTTCAACATGTGGAAGCACTTTGAATTGGAACAATGAATGGCTCATTACAGGACTCGTGCTGCTTTTTGGGTTAACCCAGGATGCATAGTTCCTTGAAATAAATTTGAAGAATTCCGTATTGGCCTCACTTTTTTGTTGCTGCAATATTTCCTGCATTTCGGGGCTATCGCTTTTTTCCATTTCCAGCTCCCAGTACACAAGTTTCTTATAGATATCCATCCATTCGTTATAGTCGGGGTTGCTGTTGAGTGCCATGAATAAATTGCGAAACTGTTGCTGATAGGCTGTCGTGGTTCTTTCGGCAACCAGCCTCCGGTTGTCAATGATCTTTTTCAAACTCAGCCAAACCTGGTTAGGGTTTACCGGTTTGATAAGGTAATCGCTGATCTGGCTGCCGATCGCCTCATTCATCAGGTTTTCCGTTTCGTTTTTTGTGATCAGCACCACGGGGAGCGAACCATTTACTTCTTTTATCTTAGCGAGGGTCTCCAGGCCGGTAATTCCGGGCATAGACTCATCGATCAATACAACGTCAACGACATTCTCTTTCACATAATCAATTGCATCAAAACCATTGGTAAGCGTTTGAACTTCGTAACCTTTACCTTCTAAAAATAATTTCTGTGATTGCAAACTTTCAATCTCATCATCTACCCAAAGTATTTTAGGAACTGCCATTCGATTTTAAATTTTACTAGGTTACTTATGGAAATTTGTACCCGCGGGTTTGTAATCAGAAAAATTATTTACCCGGATAACGAACCTTCAAATTTAGTTTATTAAACCCAGCTATTGTAGTTTTGCCCACCCCGGTGACAAGGGCTTTAACAAAAACACAACAGCATGCCGTTTGTTCGAAAAATAATTAATGATCCTGTATATGGATTTATTACCATCGACCACCCGCTATTGCTAAGTATTATTTCGCATCCTTATTACCAGCGTCTTCGCCGCATTCATCAAATGGCATTTGCACATCTTGTTTATCCGGGCGCCGTTCACTCAAGATTACACCATTCACTGGGGGCCTATCATTTAATGAGCTGTGCGATCAACGAACTAAAAAATAAGGGCACCTCCATTACCCCGGAAGAAGAGCTGGGAGCTAAGGTGGCTATACTACTTCATGATATTGGTCATGGCCCCTATTCCCATGCTTTGGAAAATGAGCTGATACAGGATATTCATCATGAAACTATTTCGTTGCTCATCATGCAAACCATGAATGAAGAATATGGCGGACAACTACAAACTGCCATTGAAATTTTCAAGGATGATTATCCAAAACATTTCCTTCACCAGTTGGTTTCGGGGCAACTTGATGTAGATCGAATGGATTATTTATCGAGGGATAGTTTTTTTACCGGGGTTACGGAAGGTGTTATAAGTTATGATCGCATTTTAAAAATGCTGGTTATAAACGATGATGAATTGATGATCGAAGAAAAAGGGATCTATTCAATCGAAAAATTCTTAGTGGCAAGAAGATTAATGTACTGGCAGGTATATCTTCATAAAGCAGTGATGAGCGCGGAAATGCTCCTGGTCAGAATTATAAAAAGGGCAAAAGATCTTTTAAAGAAAGGAATCCCGGCTGTAGCCGCTACCGATGCTTTGAATTTCTTTTTAAGTAACCCGGGTCATCAGTCCATTGAAAAACATCTTGATATTTTTTGCAATCTTGACGACTATGATGTAATGTGTACCATCAAGAACTGGAGCAATCATCCCGATAAGATACTCGCCACGCTTAGCCGTTCCCTGGTTGACAGAAAGTTGTTTAAGATAAAATTGCAGACAGCGCCATTTGACCAAAAATTAATTAAAGAAAAAAAATCCGAAATCAGCGTGCGTTTACAAATCAGCGAAGAGGAGGCAGGTTATTTTGTCTTTACGGGCGAGGCAAGTAATACAACATATGATCCGGGTGATGAGAGAATTAATATTTTATTCAAAGATGGAAGCATAAAAGATATTTCGCAGATTGATAATGCCCTTATTCACCAGCAGCTGTCCGGCCCTGTTAAAAAATATTACTTTTGTTATTTAAGATAGCTGTGAGTCCTGAGCTATGATCTGCGAGCATAAGCAAGCAGTAAACAGCCCGCAGCTAAACGCTCATAGCTCGAAAATTTATTATGATTTTTTCCGCTTCTCAAATAGCCCTGCTCATTAATGGTAAAATAGAAGGTGATGCCAATGCATCGGTAACGTCATTTGGCAAAATTGAAGAAGCAGCACCTGGCCAGCTTGCATTCCTTGCCAATCCAAAGTATGAGGAACATTTGTACACAACACAGGCGTCTCTTATCATTATCAATGAATCCTTATTATTAAAGCATCCTGTCACTGCAACCCTTATCCGGGTGCAGGATGCATACACTGCATTTGCCACATTGCTTTCCAGGTACCAGGAAATCATGACACAGCAAATGAATGGCATACAACAGCCTTGCTACATTTCGCCGACGGCCTCTTATGGAGAAAATATTTTTATTGGCGCATTTTCTTACCTCGGTGAAAATGTAAAACTGGGAAATAATACAAAAATTTTTCCTAACGTATACCTGGGTGATAACGTTCGGGTGGGCAATAATACCATCATCCACCCTGGTGTGAAGATTTACAGGGAATGCGTAGCAGGAAACAACATCATTATACATGCAGGCGCCGTTATTGGCAGTGATGGATTTGGATTTGCACCCCAGGCCGATGGAAGTTTTAAGAAAGTACCACAGATCGGAAATGTAGTGATCGAAGACGATGTAGAAATCGGAGCCAACACAACCATCGACAGGGCCACGATTGGTTCCACCATTATTAAAGCTGGCGCCAAACTGGATAATTTAATTCAGATCGCACATAATGTTGAAATAGGAAATAATACAG
>Ga0193726_1001141_pt1 | contig 22315 bp, 19 predicted proteins | sample H2c1metaG_FD_144928 | JGI IMG/M metagenome (GOLD analysis project Ga0193726, IMG submission 144928) | Soil microbial communities from a riparian zone of the East river system, Colorado, United States - H2c1 | ecosystem: Environmental > Terrestrial > Soil > Riparian zone | place: USA: East River...
CGGAACGAGCGGGACTGGCATTGCCGTTCTCGTGCCGTTCGGGTATCTGCGCGACCTGTCGCGCGCGCATCACCGAGGGCGCCGCTGTGATGACGCATAATATCGCGCTGGAGCGATGGGAAACCGATCTGGGTTTCGTGCTGTGCTGCCAAGCCCGGCCCACCACGCCCACGCTCGAAATCAGCTACGACCACAAATAGTTCGACTTACACTGCGGGGAAAGGCATGGCATACGAGACCATTTTATTCGAGGTGGACAGCGACATCGCCCGGCTGACGTTGAATCGGCCCGACAAGCTCAATAGTTTCAACACGCAAATGCACCGCGAGGTTCGCCAGGCTCTGTCGGGCCTGTCCACAAGCCGCGCCCGGGTCTTGGTGCTGTCGGGCGCCGGACGCGGATTTTGCGCCGGTCAGGACCTGGGCGATCGGGCGGTCGCCCCCGGCACGGAAGGCGTCGACCTCGGCGAGTCACTGGAGAATCGCTACAATCCATTGGTGCTGACCCTGCACAATCTGCCGATGCCCGTCATAGCCGCGGTCAACGGCGTGGCCGCCGGCGCCGGCGCGAACATCGCACTGGCCTGCGACATCGTGGTCGCGGCACGCTCCGCGAGTTTCGTGCAAGCGTTCTCCAAGCTTGGATTGATTCCGGATTCCGGCGGAACGTGGATTCTGCCGCGGCTGGTCGGCAGCGCACGCGCCATGGGACTTGCGCTGCTGGGCAATAAGCTGCCGGCAGAGCAAGCCGCCGCCTGGGGGATGATATGGCAATGCGTCGACGACGCGGAACTGGCAGGCACAGTCGATGCGCTGGCGCGGCAATTCGCCGCGGCACCGACGCGGGGCCTCGCGGCAACCAAGGCCGCACTGCGGCGCAGCTGGCGGCACTCATTCGCCGAGCAACTCGATATCGAACGCGATACGCAGCGCGATCTTGGGCATTCGAGCGATTACGCCGAAGGCGTGGCGGCGTTCACCGAGAAGCGTGCGCCACGCTTTACCGGCGGCTGACATGACGCAAGAACGAGGCAGTCCGATGAATTTGCAGAGTTATGTCTGTGGACGCTGGCAAGGCGGCTTAGGGCTTGGCGCCGCGATGCGTGATGCCACCACCGGGGAACTGATTGCGACCGCCTCGTCGGCCGGGATCGATTTCGCTGCTGCCCTCGCTCACGCTCGCGAGGTGGGCGGCCCCGCGCTTCGCGAATTGACGTTTCACCAGCGCGCCGTACTCTTACGAGCACTCGCCAAAAAGCTTTCGGAAGTCAAAGAAGAGTTCTACACGCTGTCCTTTTGCACCGGCGCGACACAAAACGACAATCTGATCGATATCGACGGCGGCATCGGCACGGTATTCGCCTTCGCCGGCAAGGGCTCGCGCGAATTGCCGAACGCGCATGTCTACATCGACGGCGACGTCGAAGGATTATCCAAGGGCGGAACCTTTGTCGGCCAGCATCTGTACGTGTCGCGCGAAGGCGCGGCGGTCCATATCAATGCTTTTAACTTTCCGGTGTGGGGAATGCTGGAGAAGCTTGCGCCGACGATACTCGCGGGCATGCCGGCCATCGTCAAACCCGCAACGGCCACGGCCTATCTCACCGAGCTCGTCGTGCGGCGCATTATTGAATCGAGGATTTTGCCGGAAGGCGCCCTGCAACTGGTGTGCGGCAGCTTGGGAGATCTGTTCGATCATTTGAACTGCCAGGACACGGTTTCTTTTACCGGCTCCGCGCACACCGCGGCGCGGTTGCGCGTTCATCCCACTGTCATTCGACACGCGGTGCCCTTCATCGCGGAAACCGATTCGCTGAATTCCAGCATCTTAGGGTCGGATGCAACGCCCGGCACGCCGGAGTTCGATCTGTTCATCAAAGAGGTCGTGCGCGAAATGATCGTGAAGGCGGGACAGAAGTGCACGGCTATCCGCAAAGCGCTCGTGCCGCAGGACGTCGCCGGCGATGTTGTTGCCGCCCTGCAAGCGGCGTTGTCCAAGATTGTGGTCGGCGACCCACGGGTTCACGGCGTGCGGATGGGACCGCTGGTCAGCCTGGAGCAGCGCGCCGACGTCTTGGCGCGCGTCGCCGAGCTGCGCCGCGAGGCCGACCTGGTCGTGGGAGATCCCGCGCCGCCGCTCGACCCGGATACAACGCTTGCGCGTGGCGCCTTTGTGACGCCGCTACTTCTCCTCTGCAACGACTCCAAAGGTGCGCGTGCGATTCACGAGGTGGAAGCCTTTGGGCCCGTCGCCACCGTGCTGCCTTATGAGGACACCGCGGATGCAATCACGCTGGCGCGGCGCAGCGGCGGTAGCCTGGCCGCCTCCGTCTTCACCGCCGATGACGCGCTCGCTCGACGCATCGTCCTCGGGTTGGCGCCGTATCACGGCCGTATCCTGGTGGTGAACCGCACCTGCGCGAAGGAATCCACCGGCCATGGATCGCCGCTCGCACCCCTGATTCACGGCGGGCCGGGCCGCGCCGGAGGCGGAGAAGAGATGGGCGGCATTCGCGGCGTCCTGCACTACATGCAACGCACCGCGGTACAGGGCGCGCCCGACACCATCACGGCGATCAGCGGCCGGTGGGTACGCGGCAGCCGGCTGCTCGATCCGGGCCGTCATCCCTTCCGCATTCCCTTCAACGATCTGAAGTTGGGGGACACGCTGAAGTCGGCCGATCGCGAGGTCACCGTTGCCGACATCGAGCAATTCGCCGCTTTAAGCGGCGATAATTTTTACGCGCATATGAACGAGACCGAAGCTAAGCGTAATCCCTTGTTTGGCGGCCGCGTCGCACATGGATATTTTCTGATCTCGGCGGCGGCGGGATTGTTCGTTGATCCGGATTATGGGCCGGTGCTGGGCAACTACGGCCTCGACAATCTGCGCTTCGTGAAGCCGGTAAAGCCCGGCGATAGGATCAAGGTTCGGCTCACCTGCGCGGCCAAGAGTCTGCGTGCCGACAAGGGCTGGGGCGAAGTGGCCTGGGACACGGAAATCACCAACCAGAATGAGGAGACCGTGGCCTCGTATAACGTGCTTACCATGGTCAGCGTCCATGCGGTTCCCGATTCGATAGGAAAAAACTGATGCCGATCGACGCCGCACTCTACGCGAAAGATTTTCCCAGCCTGCAGTTTCTCGTTCCCGAGGCCGGGATACTCGAACTCATCATCTCCAACAAGGGCCGCTTGAATTCGGCCACGGAGGCCATGCATCGCGATCTCGCACAAGTTTGGCGCAGCGTCGACATCGATGAAGCGGTGCGCGTAGTGGTGGTACGGGGCGAGGGTGCGAATTTTTCCTCCGGCGGCGATTTCGACATGATCGATCGCATGATCGACGATGAAGCGACGCTGATCCGCGTCTGGAAGGAAGCCAGCGACCTGGTTTACAACCTCATCAATTGTTCAAAACCCGTGGTATCGGCCATCCGCGGCAGCGCGGTGGGCGCCGGGCTCGCCATCGCCTTGCTCGCCGACGTGTCGGTGGCCGCCGAGAACGCCAAGATCCTCGACGGGCATACAAAGCTCGGCGTCGCCGCCGGCGATCATGCCGTCATCATCTGGCCGCTTTTGTGCGGACTTGCGAAGGCGCGATACCATCTGCTGACCAACAAACCTTTGTCGGGCGCCGAGGCGGAGCGCATCGGACTGGTTGCGGTCGCGGTCCCGGATGCTCAAGTTCTCGATACCGCGTTCGAGATCGCACGCACGCTGTCTGCGGGCAGCGCCACCGCCATGCGCTTCACCAAGCATGCGCTGAATAACTGGCTGCGTCTGGCCGGCCCGAGCTTTGATACCTCGCTCGCCCTGGAATTCCTAGGTTTTAGGTTGGCGGATGTTCGCGAAGGGCTGGCCGCCGCCCGAGAGAAGCGCCGGGCGGTGTTCAAGCCGACCACCCAAGAGTGAACCTAAAGCGGCGCGCGCATCGATGACGCATATTCAAGAATTGGTGGCGACCGATCCGATCTTAAGTGCGACACGCGCGCAGCTCGAGTCCTTGCAGCTGGAGCGCCTGCGCGCGACGCTGCGTCACGCTTACGCGAACAATGCGAGTTATCGGCGCAAATTCGATGACGTCGGCGTGCACCCTGATGATCTGCACTCCTTAGGCGATCTGGCGCAATTTCCTTTCACGACCAAGGCGGATCTGCGAGAGGCCTACCCATTTGGCTTTTTCTCCGTGCCCATGGATCAAGTGGCGCGTATTCATGCCTCGTCCGGCACGACCGGCAAGCCGACCGTGGTGGGATACACCAAGAATGACCTCGCCGCCTGGAGCGGCCTGGTCGCGCGATCGATCAGGGCGGCGGGCGGCCGCGCCGGAATGAAAGTGCACATCGCCTACGGCTATGGTCTCTTCACCGGCGGCTTGGGAGCGCACTACGGCGCGGAAGCGGCCGGTTGCACGGTCATACCGATGTCAGGCGGACAGACCGAAAGGCAGGTTCAATTGATCTGCGATTTCGCGCCCCAGATCATCATGGTGACGCCCAGCTACATGCTTGCCATTCTCGATGAATTCAGGCGCCAGAAGCTGGATCCTCGCTCCACGTCGTTACGTGTCGGTATTTTCGGCGCCGAACCGTGGGGCGAAGGAATGCGCACTGAAATCGAAAACGCCTTCCGTATCGACGCCTGCGACATCTACGGATTGTCGGAAGTCATGGGCCCCGGGGTCGCGCAGGAATTTGCGCACACCAAGGATGGACCGACCATTTGGGAAGATCATTTCATTCCCGAAATTGTGGACCCGCACAGCGGCCGCCCGGTGGCCGACGGGGAGGAAGGCGAATTGGTGTTCACGTCGCTGACCAAGGAAGCCATGCCCGTGGTTCGCTATCGAACGCGCGATTTGACGCGGCTGATGCCGGGCAGCGTCACCGCCATGCGGCGGATGGCCAAGATCAGCGGCCGCTGCGACGACATGCTCATCGTGCGCGGCGTCAATGTCTTCCCCTCGCAAGTCGAAGAGATGATTCTTCGCTGCGCAGGCCTGGCGCCGCACTACGAGATCGAGTTGACCCGGCCAAATCGCCTGGACGAAATTCGTATTGTGGTCGAAGCTCGCGCAGAGTTGGCGCACGAGTCGCAACCCGCCGAGGCGCTGCTTCTCGCCGCGAAACTGAAGGACCATATCGGAATATCGGCGGACATTCGCGTCGTGCCCTGCGGCTCGCTGGCGCGCTCGGCCGGCAAAGCACAACACGTCCGCGACCTGCGCTAAGCGCCCAGAAATCGAATGGTCAGTGCCAAGTTCATTGCCCTGCGCGATTTGGCGGTATCGAATAGGTGCCCACCGCGTGCGCCACCATGTCTTCTTTCCGATCTGAGTAAAGCGCCACTTCGCCGACGACCAGAATTCGGCCCACCTTCATCAACCGGCATATGCCGACGATGGGATTGCGCGCCGAGGGCTTGCGGAGAAAATTAATGGTCAAGCTGGTGGTCACAGCCAGGGGCACGAGGCCGATGGTGCCCAGAATGGCGACGTAAAGCGCCACATCCGCGACGGCCATGAGCAAGGGCCCGGACACGGTGTCTCCGGGGCGCAGCTGCGCCGGCCCGATGGGATGCGATACGGTTGCCGAGCGGTCGCCCACTTCCTCCACGATGCATTTGCTTTGGGGAAATTCGCGAACCAGAAAATCAACAATTTCCGCCTTGGTCGGCATAGGTGTCCTAGTCAGTAGTCAAATGGCCTTGCTACAAACTAACTTATCTAGGCAGCGCCGTGTAGCCGCGCGGCTTTTTCGGGGGAAACGCCCGCAAGGTACAACGCTTCTTGCCGCACTTGGAGCAGCGCATGCGCCTGGCGACATCCTCGAGCCTCGCATCCCAACCGCACAGGCGCCCTAGCGTGAGCGGCTCTGCCTTGCGCTCATGTCCACACTCCGAACACTTCAGCACCAAGGTGTACTGGCCAAACTCATCGCTCAACTTGTCGATTTGAAACTCGGCAGGCATGGCGCGGATTGTTACGTTCCAATGCGTACACGTCCATCCAGTTCCGAAGTGCCGACAACACTGTATAGAGCACTGACTTCAGGCCACCGCGCCTCGGTACGTGATCCAGACACGCGGTGCGTCGGCGGTGTGGATCTACCGCCTCGTAGAGGTTACATTGAGTCGTAATTGTATTGCGAAGTCCAGCGGGGAGACGCCATGTATATTGTTAAACGTCACAACATACTGACGCATCCGGCTGTCCGGCTCGGCGCCGTTCTCGCGACGCTGCTGATCGCCGGTTGCGATAAAGGCCATGGCTGCACCATATGCGGTGGCTTCGGCACCGGCGCCGCGAATCTCGAAGGCAGCGTCAAGGGCCTGGTTGGCTCCCGGCTGGTGCTGCAAAACAATTCGACCCGCCTCAACCAGCTCAACGGCCAGGAGTCGAACGGCAGCAATGTTCTGCTCGGTACGGCGAAATTCAATTCGAGCTATGACATTACGGTGCTGACACAGCCGACCACCCCGTCGCAAACCTGCGTGGTGACCAACGGTACCGGGAGCATCGGCAATTCGGATGTCACCAGCATCGTCGTGACGTGCGTGACAAATCCGCCGCGCTTCCTGTATGTCGCCAATCGCGGCTCGGGAAATGTATCCGCATATACGATCGATGCCGCGAGCGGTGCCTTGGCGCCGATCTCTGCATCGCCGTTCGCCGCGGGAAGTACGCCGGTGGCCATCGCAGTCGATCCCACCGGCGCCTACGTCTATGTCGTGAATCAATCGGGCGCGAACATCTTCGCCTTCATGATCGATCGCACCAGCGGCGCGCTATCCGCGGTTGCCGGATCACCGTTTGCAACCGGACCCCTTCCCACTTCCGTGGCCGTGGATCCTTCGAGCTCTTTTGTATACGTGACGAGCCGCAGCGCTGGCACGGTATCGGGCTATGCGATCACGGCGGCTAGCGGCGCCCTCACGGCGTTGTCGGGAGGTGTCATCGCGACCGGGCGATCGCCGTCTGCAGTCACTGTGGACCCACTGGGAGAGTTTGTTTACGTCGCGAATCAGGCGGAAGGAACATTCTCAGCGTTTTCGATCAACACAGGCATATTGACCGCCGACGTCGGCTCGCCATTTCCCGCCGGAAGCAGTCCGTCGGCCCTGGCTCTTGACCCAACGGGCCAACTTATTTATATCGCGAATTCCGCCGCGAACACGCTAACCGGCATCAGTGGCCTGCCCGTGAGTGCCACTGTGACACAGAGCCCGATCAGCGGTTCACCCTACCCCACCGGGCTGACGCCCACGTCGATTGCCTTCAGCGCAGCGAATAATTTTGTCTATGTCGCCAACCAAGGCTCGAACAATATTTCGGGTTACCAGAGCGGCGCGGCAGGCGTCTTGACAGCCTTGGCCGGATCGCCGTTCGCATCATCTGCACAGCCCTCATCGGTGGCCGTCGATCCCACCGGCAAGTTTGCCTTCGTCGCGAATTCAGGTTCGAACACCGTGTCGTCCTATACAATCGCGCCGACCAGCGGCGCGCTCGTACCGATAGGCGGCTCGCCGTTGGCGACGGCGCTGCTTCCATCGGCGATTGCCATCAGCGATTAGCGAATGCAAGCCTCGCTCAAAAAACTTGCGGAACGACCCTCAAAGCGCGTACTTTGTACCGCAAAGTCACGTGAGTCATTCCTCTATTGTCTTATAAGATACCGCTGCTTGCTTTTCTGCTGACCGCATCGCTTGGCGCGCGCGCGTCTGATGGCTTTCTTGGGATAGATCACGAGTGGCGGCTCGATCAGCGCGGGATTTGGGCCCGAAAGTATCAAACCGCACTGGAGTATGGCGTGATCGCCACGGAAATCGGCGGCAGTCTGTGGTTGGGAAACGACGATGAACTGGGCCACACCCTGTGGCAAACGTTGGATTCCACGGCGATTTCGTCGATAGCGGCGGAGATTCTCAAATTGAGCTTCAGCCGCGCCCGGCCGGATCAGGGCAATGATCCCAACAAGTGGTTCAAGGGACGGTGTTGCGACAGTTTTCCAAGCGGTGAAGTGACCCTGCAGGCCAGCTTCGTCACACCCTTCATCGCAAACTATGCGCGCGACTATCCCTGGGTGTGGTCGCTCGAGCTACTGCCCGCCTACGACGCGATTGCGAGACTGAAAAGCCAGGAACATTGGCAAACAGACGTCATTGCCGGGTGGCTGCTTGGTTCGGCGGTGGGTTATTGGGCGACGACGCGCAGCACGCCGCTCACCGTGCAGTTTCTGCCGGGCGGGCTGTCCGTGGGTTACTACAAGCGCTTCTGACGCGAGGTGCGGGCGTCGGTCGTCACGATTGCTGCCTAAACTGCGGATGCTTGAGCACCGCCTCCTGCGACGATACATTGTCTGCGGGGCTGCCGAACGGAGCCTGGGCGTCGCTGCGCCGCCATTTCGTCAACCACTCCTGCCCCAACAATTCGTGATCGTGCGCAGCGGCCGCAGCTTGCGGCGATAGCGCTATGGTCGTCTCCGCTTTGGGACCGGTGCCGCGGCCCTTGGCGACGTAAAAGCCGGCGGCCAGCATGGCGGCTCGGACACTGGTGGAGTACGTATAAGTAAAGAGCTCCGCGGGCTTTTGCAAACAGGCTTGGGCAAGCTCGCGAAACGCCGGCAGTGTCCAGAGTGCGCTGTCGGTCTTAAACGAGAATGGGTCGAAGAAGATGATATCGGGCGATGGTGCATCGAATTTTCGAGCGGCGAAGTCGCCGCGCAACAGCAGCCATTCGATCGCGGCCGCAGCGTTGACCCAGCGATTCTCCGCCAACAGCGCACGCGGCGCGGCGTGCCGCAGGTGCTTGAACCAGCGGGGATGCCGCAGCGCCAGCTTGAGCGAATCAAGGTCGCTCTCGAAGCTCACGAGCACGAGCCGCCGTGCTGCGGATGCGGAACTCAAAGATTCGGCCGCCTGGATGGCCGCCATGGCATTGGCCGCTGCGCCCAATCCCACATCCCACACCACCAGCGGCTCATCCGACGGATCTTGCAAGCGCTCGATGAGCCGCGACTGCTCCACGTAGAGCGAGCGCGCTTCTTGCGCCGGATCGGCGCCTGGGTGCATGACCTCGCCCGAGGTCATATCGCGAATGTACCCCACCTCGTCCCTGACGATGACTTCGTATCGACCCCGCTTGCGCTTGGCCTCTCGCATGGCGGCTTTCGTCACATGAGTCGCCGCTTTGCCGTAGCTGTCGCGCGCGTCGAGCAAGCCGCGCTGCGCATGATAAAACGGCAGCCAGGTGCCCGAGAGAATGTGCTCGCGCATGGTGCGCATCAATCGCATGTAGAAATGAACATTGTGAAGGCCGAGGAGCTGCCATCCTGTGGTCTCATGCACGCGCTGCAGATGAAACAGATACGCAATTGAGTAGGTTTTGCAGGTATAGCATTCGCAGGCCGGGTCGATCGGTCCCTCCATGCCGCGATAGGCAGCGCGCCGCAGATCGCGCCTTCCCAAACTGGTGAATGCCACGCCCTGCTTGGCGAGGGAGGTCGGCAGAATGCAGTCGAACATGTCGACACCGCGGTGTACGGCTTCGAGTAAATCGCGGGTCGTCCCCACGCCCATCAGATATCGCGGGCTGTCCCGCGGCAGCAGCTCGGTCACGGTCGCGGTGCAATCTTCGCGCTGCGCACTGCTCTCGCCCACCGCGAGCCCGCCGATGGCGTAGCCGTCGAAGGGCATCTGTGCGATGGTTTGAGCGCTCTCGATGCGAAGATCGGGGTAGCTGGCTCCTTGCACAATCCCGAACAACGCCTGCGGCGAGTCGCCGCGAGCCGCCAGGCTGCGCTGCGCCCAGCGGTGCGTGACTTCCATCGCGCTGCGGGCGACACTGTGCTCGACCGTCGCGGGCACGCATTGATCGAGCACCATCATGATGTCGGCGCCGATTGCCTTCTGAGCCTCGATGCTGCGCTCCGGACTCAAACGAACCAGGGTGTTGTCCACATAGCTGGTAAATTCGGCGTGATCCTCGTGCAGCGTGCGGCTCCCCGGCAGCGAGAATATTTGATAGCCGCCGGAATCCGTCAATACCGATCGCGGCCAATTCATGAAAGCGTGAATGCCGCCGAATTTCTCGAAGATCTCGACGCCCGGCCGCAACAAAAGGTGATAGGTATTGGCCAGCAGCACCTGCGCGCCGCTTTCCAGCAGATCTTCGCGACGCTGCGATCGAACGGCCGCGTGCGTTCCTACGGGCATGAAAGTGGGCGTCAGCACTTCGTTGTGCCGCGTCGTGAAGCGCGCCGCACGGGCACCCGAGCCTGAGGCCGTAGCTTCGAGCGTGAAGTGCAGCCGCCGGCCGGCGGCATTCGTCACTGTACGGCAAGCCTCGCGGAAGAAACGATGGTTTTGACGTGATCGAATTCGGACCGCGTGGATTGCGCGCCGTTTTCGGTCAACTTCAGCAAGGTCGCGTAGTACGCTTGCGCTTGCACCTTGTCTCCCGCCGCTTCCGCGGCCATGCCTGCATTGAACAATCCGTTGAACCGATTGGGGCTCAAGATGAGAGCCTTCTTATATTCGACCAATGCTTCTTGCGGCCGCTTCAGTTCGAGCAATATATCGGCCAGCATTTCGCGCGAGGGAATATCAACCTCGCCTTGGCCAACCTTGTCCTGCAGATCCGCACTTTCCTGCATCTGCTTCACCGCATCGGCCGGGTTGCCCTCCGCGAAGGCGATCCACGCGAGCATTTCGCCGCGCGTGATGCGCGCGCCGGTCGAGTCGGCAAAGTAGGCATGCCGTCCCTGCTTGATCTTTTCGATCAGAGCATCGTAGGCAACCAGGTTGTCGCGAGCCTGCCGCGGCTGGTGCAAATGCCCCGTCGCCACGGTGCGCGCCCAAAATGTCAGGGTTTGAGTCTCCGGCGGCGCGCCTGCAATGGTTTCGATTGCAGCGGCGGCTTTCCAGTCGCGCATCTCCAAGTCGAAGAAAATCGGCAGCTTGGTGCGGTAGTAGGGAAACATTCCCACCATGTAGTTCTCGCCCATGTCCGACATCGACTCGAAGTGGGCAATCGCGGCATCTGAATCATGGAGGACGGCTTTGGCTTTGGCGTCCTGGCCGCTTTGCAGGTAGGCGTAGAGAAGAAAATCATCCGAGTGAAGCTGATCCATGGCGCCGCTCTGCTTTCGCGCCTCGGCCGCATGCGAAGCAGCCACCGAACCGACATTGGAATCAATGTCCTCCTGCCACATTCCCAGCCGAGCAAAGATATGGCCGGGCATGTGGACGGCATGGGGCGCCGATGCTGCAATTTCCCCATAGTGTTTGGCAGCGGCGAGCCCATCCGGCGCGAGCGACGGCGTATCGCAGGCATGAATGATGTAATGCACCACTCCCGGATGATCGGGATATTTCACGAACAAGGGACTGAGCACCGCCATGGCCTTTTGATTCAAGGTCACGCTGGCTTCATTGGGCCGCTGCGCCGCCAGCAATGACAACGCATAGAAGGCGCCCGCATCGGTATCGCCGGGATAGTTTTGGTACAGTTTGGCCATCGCGGCGGCATAGCCTTCAATGCGGGACTGATAGTTGCGCTGATCGGGCTGGTAGAAGCCGCTCAAGGCGGCGACGTATTCGCGCTCACGGGCCGTCTTGGCCGGGTGCGCCTGAGCGGCTTGCATCTCCCGCCAGCCGTGCGCCACGGTCGCATCATCGGGCCGATCCCATATTTGGTGGAACAGGCTCATCGCGACACCCCAGTGCGCCATGGCGCAGTTCGGGTCAGCCTTCGCGATTTCCTCAAACTGCTGCCGCGCTTCCTGGTACCAAAAATCGTGCAGCAACGCGATGCCGCGGGTGAACCGCGTCCCGGCGGACGATGATGCACAGGAGACCGAGAACGACACGGTGCCCAAGCGCTCGGCAGAGGAAGTGGTGGTCTGGCTGGTTGCGGCATTTTCGGCGGCAAAGCCGGTGGCCCCGAGCAGGGAAATCAACAGCAATGGGTAGATTTTCATACGTCCGATTGTAAGACATGAATTGGTGCTGCATTGAAATATGTGCGACCGCCGGTAACCCAAGGTCCTACCCCGCGCGGCGGAGCGACGGTTTAGAATCACGGCCCATGGGTTTTAGGGGTCGCATAATGATTTCAAAGTGTTTCTTCCCGGCCGGGATGCTGGCCATCTGCGCGACATTCGCATCGACGTCAGGCGCGGACACAACGTCAGGCGCCGACACGGCGTCTTATGGCGCCGAGCTCCAGGGGTTCCCTTATCCCTATCCGGTGGCACAGTTCGACTTCCCCTCGCAGCGCCAAACATTGCACATGGCCTACATGGACGTGCGCCCAAAAATTGCGAACGGTCGAACCGTAGCGCTGCTGCATGGAAAGAATTTCTGCGCCGCCACATGGCAAGGAACGATCGACGTGCTCGCCGCAGCCGGCTACCGCGTCATCGCACCCGATCAGATCGGCTTTTGCAAATCGAGCAAGCCGGAGCGCTATCAATACACCTTTCAGCAGCTCGCGCGAAACACTCACGCGCTGCTGGCCTCGCTTGGCATCAAAACCGCGACGCTGATTGCCCACTCAACGGGAGGGATGATTGCGGTTCGCTATGCATTGATGTATCCCGCCGAGACCGGACAGCTGGTGCTGGTGGACCCGTTGGGCCTGGAGGACTGGAAAGCCAAGGGCGTTCCCGCCATTTCGGTCGACGATTGGTACGCCCGCGAGCTAAAGACGAACGCCGATGGCATTCGTCGCTATGAACAGGGTACGTACTACGCAGGCCATTGGAGCGCGGACTACGAGCCTTGGGTACAGATGCTCGCGGGCCTAAACCACGGGCCGGGCAAGGAACTGGTTGCGTGGAATTCAGCGCTGATCTACGACATGATCTACACTCAGCCGGTGTTCTACGAATTCGCAAAAATAACCGTACCCACACTTCTCATGGTCGGCGATAAGGACAACACGGCAATCGGCAAGGATTTCGCGCCGCCGGAAATTCGCGCGACCTTGGGAATTTATCCTGAACTTGCCAAGCGTGCGGCAGAACTCATCCCGGGAGCAAAATTAGTCGAATTCCCGGAACTGGGGCACGCGCCGCAGATTCAAGATCCGCCCGCGTTTCATAAGGCGCTCATCGAGGGACTTCTAAAATGATCGATCTGGCTCAAGCGACAACCATCGTTGATCACGCTCTGGAACACGGACGAAGCCTCGGGCTGCCGCCGCTCACGGTTGCCGTCCTCGATGCCGCGGGCTGCCTGGTTTCCTTCAAGCGTGAGGATGGATCGAGTCTGCTGCGTCCTGATATTGCGCAGGCCAAAGCCTTTGGTGCCTTGGCCTTGGGAATAGGCAGCCGCGCGATTGCGGCGCGAGCAGCGGTAGCGCCCGCCTTTGTCTCCGCGGTGAACGCGCTGGCCGGCGGGCGGCTCATTCCGGTTCCTGGCGGAGTGCTGATTCGATCGAGCAGCAAGGCTGTCATTGGGGCCGTGGGAATCACCGGCGCAAATTCGGACCAAGACGAGGCCTGCGCGGTGGCCGGCATCGCGGCAGCGGGCTTCATTGCCGACACGGGCGCGGAGCCCGCCTCAAAATGACCCTTCCGGTACGCAGCTTACTGTTCGCACTGACACTCGCAACGCCATTCGTATCGAACGCACAACAGCACCCGCGCGACGGCGAGATTCACGACGTCGACACGCGCGCGTGGTGGCATACGACGGAGGCTCTCTCCAACGACAGTATGGAGGGCCGCGACACCGGATCCGCCGCCTACCAGCGCGCAGCCCAGTACGTTGCCAACCGCTTCAAGGCGGCGGGCCTCGAGCCCGCCGGCGAGAATGGCAGCTACTTCCAGTCTGTCCCCATGCACGAGAGCTCGGTGACGCCTGAGGGGACGAGCTTCGCGCTCATTGGCCGCGACGGCTCGGAGACGGCGCTGACCTTTCTGCAGCAAATCAGCATCGCGCCCGCTGAGGACCTGGCACCTAAGTTCGAAGCGCCTCTGACGTTTCGCGGTTACTGCGGCAAGGACGCGATGGCGGATGTCGCAGGCAAGGTTGTCGTCTGCTTCGGCACTCAGCGCGAGGGCCTGCCGAGCGGAGCGGCGCGTGCGGCCAATGCACGCGACGGCAGCGCGCTCGGCCTCATCAATGTCGATGACCCCTATTTCACCATTGAGCCTCCGCGCTGGCCCTATGCGTATGCGCGCACGGTCACGCTTCGCTCACCGGCCGCTGTGGCTCGACCGGGGCCGCTCGCCGTCATGCGCCTCAGCGCTCAAGCGTTCGCCGCCCTTCTCGCCGGCACCGGCCAAGATGCCGACGCTATTCTCAAACTGGGGGGCGCCAAGCAGCCGCTCCCCAACTTCGAGATCGCGCGCAACATCCGCGTCCATCTGCACCTTGCACAACGCGACATCGCATCGCCCAACGTTCTCGCGAAACTCCGCGGCACCGATTCGAAACTGAGGGAAGAGTACGTCGTCATTGCGGCGCACCTCGACGGTTACGGTTTCGGGACGCCGGTCAATGGCGACAATCTCTATAACGGCACGCTGGATGATGCAGCTTATGTTGCGCTCTTGATCCAGATGGGCGACGACATCATGGCGCACAGGCTGCGCCGTTCCAAGCGCAGCATTCTCTTTGCCGCTTTTACGGGTGAAGAGAAGGGCCTGCTCGGCTCGCATTGGTTTGCCGATCACCCCACGGTGCCCGCCCAACAGCTTGCCGCCGATGTCAACCTCGATCAGCTGCGGCCGCTGTTCCCGCTGAACATTCTTACCGCGGAAGCGCTCTCCGACACCACGCTCGGGGAAACGGCGCGCATCGTTGCCAGGCCCATGCACATCGAGATTCGCGCTGACGCTGAACCTGAGCGCAACCTGCTCCGCCGCGCCGATCAATATCCCTTTCTCGCGATCCACGTTCCGGCAATCAGCTTCATCTTCGGCTACGACCCAGACACCGATGCCGAGAGGCGCTACCGTGAGTGGTATCAGATCCGCTATCACCGTCCGCAGGACGACATCACTCAGCCCATGGACTTCGCGGCCGCGGCGAAATTCAACACCTTTTTTTATCGTCTCGTCGAAACGATTGCCGACGCTCCTCAGCGTCCGGCAATCTATCCCACGAGTTCATTCGCAGCGAGCAAACACTAGATCCTCCAGCACGCGATATCGAGCGCCATGCCTCTTCTGCCACGCATCGATTCTCGAGCCGTTACATTTGTTGGCGCTTACCTTGCCATCTGGGCCGCTGCAACGGCGTACCTCGGCGTCAAGGGCGCTGACTGGACGCTGCCGGCCATCTCGCTCGCGGTGTTCGGCGCTATTCTGCCGGCCTTGAGCATGGCTCTGACACGCAAGGCCGCAGCGGCGTCCATTGTCGTGCGGCGCCCTGCGTTGGAGCTGACCGTGCTGCTTGGTTTTCTGGTGGTCTACGCGGTGGCTTTTCTAGGCTGGGGAATGAGCGCGACGCGCGCCGTCGTGTCAGCCGGCCGTGAGCAGGAATCGCTGGTGCTGATCGTCAAGCTCATCGTGCATGTGGGCATGCCGGCCATACTGTTGGCAGCGCTTGGGGCAAGGCTCGCTCCTCTATTCAACAGCGGTATCGGGCGCCCGGGCTTTTGGCCGCCCCTGCTCGTATTGGGAGCGATTATTCTGGCGTTGATGTGCGTGATCTCACCTGCGCTCAGCGAGATCGCAGCGCTGCACGCCTCTGCCGCTACTTTGGCATGGGCTGCGCCGGCAGCTTTTGTCTGGCTCGCGCTCGAAGCAGGCCTGTGCGAAGAGTTCCTGTTTCGCGCGGTATTGCAGACCCGGCTCGCCGCGGTCCTCAAATCCGAAGCCGGCGCCGTCGTGACCGGCGCGCTGCTGTTCGCGCTGGCTCATGTGCCCGGGCTCTATCTGCGCGGACATCCGGGTGTCGATGGGTATTCTACGGATCCCGTCCAAGTGATTGCCTTCACCGTTGCCGTCCTATCACCGGTTGCGCTTCTTTTCGGAACCTTATGGGCGCGCACACGCAGCTTGCTGCTGATCGTTCTGCTGCACGCTGCCGTCGACGTACTGCCAAATCTGACCGAGTTCATCCGCACCTGGACCGATTGATCTTGCGCTCGAGATTGTTCAAATGCTTCAGACCCATCGATTGATCCTGCGGGACTTGGTCTTGTCGGATTTCGAAGCCGTTCAAGACTATGCGTCCGACCCCGTGGTCACGCGGTTCACTTCATTCGGGCCCAACACGGTTGAGGAAACCCGGGAATTCCTGAATCGCAGTATCCACGCCGGCTCGGTGAGCCCGCGGCAAATCTATACCTTTGCGGTCATCGAGCGGGACTCCGGCCATCTCATCGGCAGTTGCGGCTTGGAGCAGAGTGACGGCACGGGCCGGCACTATGCGTTTGGATATTGCTTTCACCGTCACTGGTGGGGCCGGGGATTTGGCAAGGAAACTGCCGCCGCGCTGGTTCAATTCGGATTTGATCGCTTGCAAGCGCACCGGCTCTGGGCTCACGTGTTTCTCGGCAATAGGGCTTCCGAGCGGATTCTCGAAGGATTGGGGTTTCGCCGGGAAGGGCTGGCGCTTCAAAGTCTGTACTTGCGAAACGCTTGGCACGATATTTTGACCTTTGGTCTGTTGCGCAGTGAATGGCTTGCCGCAAGTCCACCTGCGGTCAGGCAAAGTATTGGGTTGACGGCACTGCTGGTGCGCGACTACGACGAAGCCCTGGAATTCTTTGTCGGGAAATTGGGCTTTCGCTTGATCGAAGATACGCATATCGCCGAGCAAGACAAGCGATGGATTGTTGTCGCGCCTCCCGGATCTCAGGAATCGGCCTTGCTGTTGGCCCGAGCCGGCAACCCAGAGCAGGCATCGAGAATAGGCAATCAAACCGGCGGTCGAGTTTTTCTATTCTTGCACACCGACGATTTTTGGCGTGACTACCATGCCTATCAGGCGAAGGGCATTTTGTTCGTTCGCAATCCGAAGGTGGAGCGCTACGGTACGGTAGCCGTGTTCCAGGATGTCTGCGGAAATCAGTGGGATCTATTGCAGCCCACGCCGCCCGAAAAGACCCGGCCATGATCAGCCCGTTGGCCAAGGATGGCATGCGCGTACAGTCCTAAGGATTGCTCAAACTCGCTGTTCGTGATCACCCTTGCGAGCGAATGCGAGACAGACAGTCCTCGAGCGAACTGTGCCTCGGGCTGCGCTGCCGCGCAGGTGAGGCACACGCCAGAAAACCCGATGCTCGCGGCGAACCAAGTGGCCCCGCACATGATGCAATCGCGGTGATTGGCGCCCGTTGAGATCGCCGCTCGATTCGGCGCTCGATACGGCATCCAGAGAGGCGTTTACCTCGATATGGTCGAGTAGAGGCGCGCGCCCATTTGCCAGGCGTTTGCGATTGATGGCGGCGCGCGACACGGGAATCAAGCGCGTGGCGTCCTTTGCGCTCAGCAGCAGCAGGAAAGCGATGAGAAACGGCGCGTCCCAGGCGATGGAATCGATGGAATCGTTGATCAAGCGGCGCCTGAAATCCGCGTCGCGCGCCGCCTCGCGATAGTAACTGGCCCACGATTCATCGAATCGAAACTTCACTTGGTCCAGCAACGACGCCGTTGCCGAATTGCCTCCGTGCGTGACATGAACGTAACCGCCTGACAGGACATCGCGCGAGTGCGCGACATCCGCGAACTCACCCCGCAGATCGATGTGCGTTTCCAGCGGCGACAGCGTCACATTGGCGCATTCATCGTCTGCCGCATCAGACCAGAAGGTTCGCCCAACGGCGGTGAGGCCGTTGGCCGACGCCTGCAGCAAAATACCGACCCTTCGCCCAATCGCCGCAGCGTCGAATTCGGCGGTTGATTGCGTCTCATGAATGACGCGCTTGTGGGCTTCGTCATTCCACTCGATCCACATGTGAGACGCAGGCATGCGCAATAGATCCAAGCACCCGACCAGGCGGGCGCCGTCCGCAAAGGCCAGCTCGGCGCTGGCACGCGTCAGGTCATCGCCGAGCACGAATCGCAGAGGGCAAACCGCCACTTGCTCCGCGAACCGGCTGGGCCCGGCGACCTCGACTGACGTCGCCCCATGGCAAGCGGGCAAGCTCAAGGGGACGCGGCATCGAGCAACACGGTCAAGTAAACGCATCGGCGCAGCATCCCCGTAGCAGCCACCATGGGCTCCTTATGAGATACGCCGGACGGCGCGTACGTTTTACGGGGTATCGTCGAACTCGTCCCGCCGCTCGACGAGTTCGTCCCGCGATATGGGTGTTACTCAGGGCTTGCGCCTCGATCGATCCCAGACCACACCGGGAAAGCCCTTAAGGGGTGGTAACGGCTCTCCCAGGTAAGGCCATTCCGGCGTCTCCTCGATCGCGAGGTGATATCGAGCTTGCCCGACTCTCCTTGTGTGATGCGAAAGCGGCGTCGCCAGCTGCCGACATAAGTCGCGTAGGCAGCGCCATGAGTACTGCCCCACTCAGGTCTTTCCGGATCTTCCCGGATGCTGTTTTCTTCACACTCGCCCCCGAATCTTCACTTAACTTAGCGCTCGGCGCGCAATACGGCGGTATATTCGCAGCAGCGTACTATTGAATCCTGTCATGACGTGGGATGATTTCGGCTGCGCCCCAAATATCCACCGACTAGTGCTACATTCAATGACATTGGTGGCCAAGCCCACCAGGCCCGTGCTAAGCAGAAGGGAAACTCGATTGCACCAGCCTTCCTCCCCCAATCCGCCAGGTGACCTCGATACCCTCGAGGAGATCGCTCGCGACGTTTCCGCCGTCAACAAGATTGAGGCGGTCCCGACCCTGTTGGAAGTCTTGTGCGACACCACGGGAATGAGATTCGCGGCGGTCGCCCGGGTCACGGAAAGCACGTGGACGGCGTGCGTCGTGAAGGATGACATTGATTTTGGCCTCAAGCCCGGCGATCAGCTGGACCTGGAATCGACGCTTTGCATTGAGTCGAAGCGATCCAACGAAGCCGTCGTCATCGAACATGCGAGCGTCGACCCTCGCTACTGCAGCCATCACACGCCGAGGATCTACAAGATAGAAAGCTATGTGTCCGTACCCATAGTGTTGGCGAACGGCCGATATTTCGGCAATCTTTGCGCGATCGATCCGGCACCCGCCAAGGTGGCGGACCCGAAAATCATCAATATGTTCACACGTTTTGCGGCCCTCATCGCAATGCAACTCGAGGGCGAAATGACGCGGCAGCAAGATCAGACCGCGCTGCGCAATGCGCGGGCGGCCAATGAGCTGCGCGAGCAATTCATTGCCATTCTGGGGCATGACCTGCGCAATCCTCTGCAAGCCGTCTATGCCGCCGGCGTTTTGCTGGAAAAGAGGCTCACTGACCCCGCGCTACAAGGCGTTGCGGGGCGGATTAGAGTCAATGTGAAACGAATGTCCTCCTTGATCAGTGACATCTTGGATTTTGCCCGGGGAAGACTCGGCGAAGGAATGGGGGTTCAAATCAGGGAGGTCGACGATATGGACGCCGGCTTAATTGCCGTGGTCCGAGAGTTTCAAGACGGTCAGCCTGAGCGTCAAATAGTTGCCAACATCAGCGTGACCCGCAAGGTGCGCTGCGATCTGGGGCGAGTCCAGCAAGTCGCTTCGAACCTGATCGGCAATGCGCTGAAGCACGGCACGCCGCAAGGACCGGTGAAAGTATCTGCCCGTGCCGAGAACTCTGAATTCGTCCTCGACGTTTGGAATGCCGGTGAGCCCATCGCGCCTGAAAGTATCGACAAAATTTGCGAGCCTTTTTGGCGCCAGTCCACCACCGGCAATCGAGAGGGGCTCGGACTGGGCCTCTATATTTGTTCTCAAATCGTGCGCGCCCACGGCGGCACCCTGTCCGTGACATCCAACGAAGAAAGCGGCACTCATTTCATCGCACGATTACCGCTAGATTCCAATCATCTTGACCAAAACACCGGCAATGGTCGCGCCCAGTAAGGGACCGATGATGGGCACGAAGGCATAAGCGAAATCCGAGGCACCTTTGCCCGGGATGGGGAGGAGCGCGTGCATGACGCGGGGACCTAAGTCGCGCGCCGGATTGATGGCGTAGCCTGTGGGGCCGCCGAGCGACAGGCCGATTCCCCACACCAGAAAGCCGACCAAGAATGGGCCCAAGCCGGGGCTTAAGCCTACTCCGGTGCCATACTTTGAGGAAATGGCAGCGGCAACCAGCACCAGCACAAAGGTGCCAATCACCTCGGTAACGATGTTTGCCAGCGGCGCTCGGATGGCGGGAATCGTTGAAAAACAACCCAGCTTATCGAGAGGGTCGGGTGTCTTTTCCCAATGCGACAGGTAGCTGAGCCAGACCAACGTGGCGCCCACCATGGCGCCGAGGAATTGTGCCGGCACATAGACGGAGAGTCGGCTCCAATCTCCGGTCGAGACGGCGACGCCGACCGTAACGGCGGGGTTCAAATGGCCGTCGCTGCCGATTGCAAGTGCCGTAAATACGCCCGCCATGACCGCAAAACACCAGCCGGTGGTGATGACGATCCAACCGGATTTTTCGCCCTTTGTTTGCCGCAACACCACATTCGCAACGACGCCGTTGCCCAGCAAAATCATAACCATCGTGCCAAGAAACTCGCCGAGAAATGCGGAATGCATACTGTCCCCTTTGTCATCGTCGCGTCGTTATTTTTAGAGACGAATCCTGAGTTCGTTTTGGTTGCTCAGTCAATCCAATCCAGAGAGCGTCCGACTGCTTTCTGCCAGGACCCATATAGAGTGCTGCGGCGAGTTTCCGACATCTGTGGCTTCCAACGTTTGTCGACCGCCCAGTTGCTGACAAGATCCTCGCGGTTGCGCCAATATCCGACCGCAAGACCTGCAGCGTATGCGGCGCCCAGTGCCGTGGTCTCGGTGATTTTTGGCCGCACGACAGGAACATCGAGAATATCCGCCTGAAACTGCATGAGCAGTTCGTTGCCGACCATTCCGCCGTCGACGCGCAATTCCGGAATGCGGATCGCTGAATCCCGCTCCATCGCGCCCAGCACCTCGCGCGTCTGGTAAGCGGTGGCCTCCAGCGCAGCGCGCCCGATGTGAGAGCGCGTCACATAACGCGTCAGCCCGATGATGGTGCCTCGCGCCCTCTCGTTCCAATGCGGCGCATACAATCCGGAAAATGCGGGCACAAAATAAACTCCGCCATTGTCCTCCACCTCGCCTGCCAGCCTTTCCACCTCGTCGCTGCTGCCAATCAACCTTAAGTTGTCGCGCAGCCATTGCACCAACGCACCGGTAACCGCAATCGACCCCTCCAAGGCATAGCAGGCCTTTTCCTTCGCCATTTTGTAGGCGACGGTCGTGATCAATCCGGCCGTTGAGGCAACAGGCTTCTCGCCCGTGTTCATGAGAAGAAAACACCCTGTTCCGTAGGTGTTCTTCGCCTCACCGGGGCGAAAACAGGCTTGGCCCACCAAAGCGGCCTGCTGATCCCCGAGAATGCCGGCGATGGAGGCGCCCGAGAGCGCCGGCGTCTTAGCCTCGCCATAGACTTCACTGGAGGCAACGATACGCGGTAGTACCCCCTGCGGAATCAGAAATTCTTCCAGCAAATCCGCATCCCAATCCAAAGTGGCAAGATTCATCAGTTGCGTGCGGCTGGCATTCGTGACATCCGTCAGGTGCAGCCCGCCGTCGCTGCCGCCGGTCAGATTCCACACCAGCCAGGCGTCGATATTGCCGAACAGTATGTCGCCGGATTGGGCTTTGGCGCGCGCTCCCGGCACGCTGTCCAGGAGCCACTGCAACTTCAAGCCGCTGAAGTAGCTGGCCAGCGGCAATCCGGTTTTGGCGCGAAAGCGATCGGGTCCACCGTCTCGAGCATATTGAGCCACCAGTTGATCGACGCGCGTGTCTTGCCATACCAGCGCATTGTGCATCGGCTTGCCGCTGTGCCGGTCCCAAAGAATCGTGGTCTCACGCTGATTTGTGATACCGACAGCGGCGAGGTCGCCCGGCCCCAATCCAGCGCGGGCCAGGGCAGCGCCTGCGACCTCTTGCGTGTTCTGCCAAATTTCCAGGGGATCGTGTTCAACCCAACCCGGCTTGGGGAATATTTGCTTATGTTCCTTTTGCGCCGACGTGATGATGTTACCGCCACGGTCGAACACAATGAAACGCGTACTCGTCGTTCCTTGATCGATCGCCCCCACGTATCGCGTCATAGCTTCTTAAGTCTCGATGCCCGCAATTTTTGCGGACTCCACCCACAGACGTTGAGCCGTCGCGTCGTCGAGCGCGGCCGCGGTCGGCGTTACG
>Ga0193726_1001142_pt1 | contig 22310 bp, 21 predicted proteins | sample H2c1metaG_FD_144928 | JGI IMG/M metagenome (GOLD analysis project Ga0193726, IMG submission 144928) | Soil microbial communities from a riparian zone of the East river system, Colorado, United States - H2c1 | ecosystem: Environmental > Terrestrial > Soil > Riparian zone | place: USA: East River...
GAATCCTGAGCTGATCAGGCCCATCACACCGAGCACGCGGCTGGAAAAACTCAACGGCAGCGCGCGGCTGAAGGCCGCCACGGCGACGCTCCAGATCGACAGAATCAAGATCCACAGCAGCAGCGAGCCCTCGTGCGCGCCCCACAGCGCGGCAACCTTGTAGAACAGCGGCAATTGCGAGTTCGAATTGCGTGCCACATACAGCACCGAGAAATCATTGTTCACGAAGCAATAGACGAGGCAGGAAAATGCCATGACGACGAAGACGAACTGCCCGGTCACTGCCGGCCGCGCCACCCCCATCCAAATCGGCTTGCCGCGCCACGCACCCATCAGCCCAAAGAACGCCTGGGACACGCTCAGCACGAACGCCAGAATGAGCGCGAATATTCCTAGTTCAGCTGCCATGGCAATTTTTCTCGTGTTCTACGTGGTCGGCCCACGGGGTGCAGTACCTGCCGCCTGCTTGTTTTTCAGCGAGGCGGCGACTTCCGGGGGCATGTATTTCTCATCGTGCTTGGCCAGCACCTCGTCAGCGACGAAGGCGCCGCTGGCATTCATCGTGCCGTGCGCGATGATGCCCTGGCCCTCGCGAAACAAGTCGGGCAGCACGCCGGTGTATTCCACCGGCACTTGATGCGCGAAATCGGTCAGCACGAAGCGCACCTGAAGATCGCCGGGAGTGCGCTCCACGCTGCCTTTCACCACCATGCCGCCGATGCGAAAGCGCTTGGCGAGCGGCGCCTTGCCCTCGACAACCTGGCTGGGATCGAAATAGAACATGATGTTTTCGCGTGACGCCATGACGGCAAGGGACACCGATGCGGCAACGCCGCCCAGGATGCCGAGCACGACAAACAAGCGTTTACGCCGCGGCGTCATCGCGCTTCACTCGAGGCCATCGCCAGCGCCCGGGCCGCTCGAACCTTCGCCGCGCCGAGATAGCGGCCTGCGGCCCAGAGGTTCCAGGCCAGCACCGCGCCTGCAATTCCATAACACGGCCATACATAGCGCGCGTAGCCGCCCATGGACCAAAAATCGCTCGTCATTTGATTGCCTCCCGCACCCAGCTCGCTTGTCGCTCCCGATTGAGCACTTCAGCTTGCAGGCGCATACACAGCACTGCGCCGAAAAACAGCATGAATCCAAGCCACATCGACAACAGTGGCCAGAGCATGCTGCCCGGCATCGAGGGTGCGCCTAGTTTAACAATCGTTGCGCCCTGATGCAGCGAGTTCCACCAAACGACGGAGAAATGCACGATGGGCACGTTCACCACGCCGACCACGGCCAGCAACGCCGCGGCGCGATCGCCGCGCAGCGGGTCCTCGAATGCCGAGCGCAGCGACATCACGCCCACATACAGAAACAACAGGATGAGTTCCGAGGTGAGGCGTGGGTCCCAGGCCCAGTAGGTGCCCCACATGGGCTTGCCCCACAGCGATCCGGTAATGAGCGCCAAAATGGCGAATGAGGCGCCGATGGGCGCGGAGGCTGCGGCGACGGCATGACCCACTTTGATGCGCCAAATGAGTGCGATGCCGCTGGCCACCGCCATGACGGTGTACACGGTCAAGGACAGCAATGCGCTCGGCACATGCACATAAATCATGCGAAACGCTTCTCCCTGCTGATAGTCGGCAGGCGCAATACCCAAACCGGCAACCAGCCCGTAACCGATGGCCAGCGCGGCAAAACCGAAGAGCCACGGCGCGAAGGCAGCCGCTACCCCATAGACATAGGGCGGAGAGGCAAGTTTATAGAACCAAGTCCACATGAGTGCTCAACCGTTATTCCAGCGTGATGCGCAATGCCGCCGTTGCGGCCCAAGGCGCCAAGGTGCAAGTGAACACGCACAAAGCCGCTAAAAAATACACGGCTCCCGCCGTGCTCGTTTCCGAAATCGCACGATCTGTCGCTGCGGCGCCAAAAATCAATAGCGGCGTCGCCAGCGGCAGAACGATCAATGAAAGCAGCACATTGCCGCGGCGCAGACCGATTGTCAGGCCCGCGCCAATGGCCCCGAGCCAACTCAAGGTAAGCGTGCCCAAGGCCAAACTCAGCATCATTGTCGCAAATGCGTGCGTGGGAATGCTCAGCGCAGTGCCCACAATGGGCGATACGATGACCAGGGCCAGCCCGGTGACCAGCCAATGCGCACAGGTTTTTGCCACCACGATGAGGGTCAGACCCTGCCCGCTCAAGGCAAGTTGCTCCAACGTGCCGTCATCGGCGTCGCTCTTGAATAAGGAATCCAACGACAGCAGCGACGATAGCAGCGCCGCCACCCAGAGCACGCCGGGCGCGATGTCTCGCAGGGCCGACAATTGCAGGCTCAATCCGAGCGGGAACAGTGTGGTGACGATGAGGAAGAACACCAGCGGCTGGAATAGTTGCTCGGGCCGCCGGAAACTGAGACACAATTCACGGTGCACGACCAGGAAAAACGCCTCCCAGGCGCCCACCGTCACGAATTGAGCTCCAAGCGCCGCACCTCGCAGCGCAGCGCCAGATCGCGATGTGCGACCACGAGAGCCAAGCCGCCCTGCTCCACATGCGCCTGCAGCAGTTCCGAGACCAATTCCGATCCCCTAGCGTCCAAATTGGCATAGGGCTCATCGAGCAGCCACACGGAAGCTTGCATGGCCAGTACCCGCGCCAAGCTGACCCGGCGGCGCTGACCGGCGGACAACACGCGGGCCGGCAATTCGGCGCAGGCGGCGACACCCGCGCGATCGAGGGCGGCGCGCAGCTCCGTGGCCGTGGCACGGCGCTTCAACCCCACGGAAAAATGCAGATTTTCCAGCGCCGTCAGATCGCCCTTGAGTGCAGGCTCATGGGCGGCGTAGGCTAGCACCGCTTGGTATTCGGTACGCTGTTGCACGATGGATTGCCCGCGCCAGGTGACTGAGCCCTGTTCTGGCCGCAGCAAGCCGCTCATGACCCGCAGCAGCGTGGTCTTTCCCGTGCCGTTGGGGCCGGAAACGTGCAGCAGCTCGCGGGGGTGCACTTCGATGCTGACGCCTTGCAGCACATGGCGATCGCCTCGCCACACGTGGACCTTGTCGACTCTAAGACTGTCTGTGGTGCTGGTCATACTGCGCGGAGCTTAGCGAAATCAAAGGGTTGAAACCACCTATTCATTGGTTTTTTATGATTAGAACGCCTTACGGGCATGGGATGATCCGTGAATTATCGCAGTGCATCCCAACCAAACGTCCGCGCAGCGGTACTTACGAAGGTACTTTTGGCTGCGCGAATCGAACTGGAGGGTAGATTGTCCGCACAAGCCTTCATCGATCCGCGCGGAGACTCGCGCCTGCGTCGCTTGCCGTTGGTGACGCTTTATTTGACCGAGCGCTGCAACTCGCGCTGCGTCACATGCGATTACTGGCGCCACGGCCGCGCCGACATGAGCCTGAACGCCGTCAGGCGGCTCGCGCCAAGCCTTAAGCGTCTGGGGACCGAAGTTGCGCTGCTCTCGGGCGGCGAACCCCTGCTCAATCCGGAGTGGGTACCCATCGCAGAACTGCTGCGTGAGAGTGGGCTGAAACTGTGGCTGCTGACATCCGGCTTATCCCTGGCGAAACACGCCCGGCGCGCCGGCGCCCTATTCCAAGCCATCACCGTGTCATTGGATGGCACCGATCGGGAAACCTATCAGGCAATTCGCGGTCTCGATGCGCTGGACAATGTCTGCGAAGGCATCCGCGCGGCCGCGGCTCATGGCGTCGCCCCGAGCCTCCGGGTCACGGTGCAACGCGCCAACTTCCGGCAACTGCCGAGATTTGTCGCCATGGCCAAGGAACTTGGCGCCCGCCAGGTTTCGTTTCTGGCGGTGGACGTCGCGAATCCTCACGCCTTCGGGCGCACGGACGACTTCAAGAGCGATCTTGCGCTGCTGCCCGAGGACTTGCCGGTGTTTGACCAGGTGCTGCACACCATGGAACTCGAACACGCGCAGGAATTTCAATCCGGTTTCATTGCGGAGAGTCCTAAAAAGCTGCGCCGGATCTGGGAGTACTTCGCTGCCCTCCACGGACAGGGCGCCTATCCACCGGTGCGGTGCAATGCACCGGAGTTTTCCGCCGTCGTTGGCGCCACCGGTCGCGTGCAACCGTGCTTTTTTATATCGGGACCCGCGGATGTCGCGGCCGGGAGCAGCGGAATCGAAGACTTATCCATGGCATTGAACAGCCGTCCTATGGCGGCACTGCGGTCCGCCATCCGCGCCGGCGCGCGCGCTGAATGCAAGACCTGTGTGTGCTCTATGTGGCGGGATCCGAATCACTTCGAGAGCGCGGTACTCGGATGACCGTCGCCGCTGAAACGCTTGCGGCCTATGAACGCTGGGCGCCGCTCTATCCACCCGTGCCGCACAACCCCTTGATGCGCGCGGAACAACAAGCCATGCGGGAGTTCTGGCCCAACGTCGCCGGTTTGCGCGCTCTCGATCTTGCCTGCGGTAGCGGACGATATTCGCGACTGCTGGCCGATGCGAACGCCGCTGAAGTCGTAGCCTTGGATTTCTGCGTGCCGATGCTGATGCAGGTACCGATCGGCAACAGGGTCTGCGCAAGCATGATGCACCTGCCCTTTGCGGCCGGCACTTTTGATGTCGTCATATCCGGCCTTGCGCTGGGTCATGCCGCCGACGTATATCCGTGGATGGCTGAGATCGCCAGAGTGCTGCGCACGGGCGGCACCTTGTTATATTCGGATTTCCACCCGGAGGCCGCGCGTGCGGGGCTGACGCGCTCATTCAAGGATCAAGATGAGCAGACCTGTTCGGTGCCGCACCGCGACTTCCCGGTAGCGGTCCAGCTCGACGCGGCAAGCGCCGCGGGTTTGCGCGTGCAGGCCGTGCACGAAGTGCGCGTGGGCATGGAATTGCGCGAAGCGTTTGCGGGATCAGAGGATTTCTACCAACGATGGAACGGGCTGCCGATCGTCTTGGTGGTGCGGGCGAACAAGTGAATATCACCTTCATCAATGCTGTGTTGAGCCGCGGCAACATCGGTAGTCTGCGCGTTGCAGGATCGCGGATTGCCGCAGTGGGTATGCCGCCTGAACCTGGAGATTTGGTGCTCGATCTGCGCGGCGATCGGCTGCTGCCGGGGCTCATCAACGCGCACGATCACTTGCAGCTCAACCACCTGCCCGCCCATGAATCACCGCAGTTCTACCGGCATGCGCGCGATTGGATCTCGGAGATCGATCTGCGGCGCCGGTCCGATCCGCAATTCGCGGCGGGCGTCTCGGTGGCGCGCGACGAACGGCTGCTGCTCGGCGGCATCAAGAATCTGCTGAGCGGCGTCACCACTGTCGCGCATCATGATCCGCTGTACCCGTTCCTGGCTCACGGCGACTATCCGATATCTGTGGTGCGCCATTATGGATGGTCTCACTCGCTCTACATCGACGGCGAGGAGAAGGTAGCTGCCTCGTGCCGCTCGACACCTTCGAAGTGGCCTTGGGTCGTGCACGCCGCCGAGGGTTTGAACGACGAAGCCGCCCATGAGTTCGAGCGGCTCGACGCGCTCGGCTGCCTCAAGCCGAACACCCTGCTGGTGCACGGCATCGCGCTGGATCAATCGCAGCGCACGCGGCTGCAGGACGCGGGAGCGGCATTGATATGGTGTCCTTCCTCGAACCTGCGCCTGTTCGGCAAAACGGCCGAAGTCGGCGAGCTCATCGCACACCATCGGGTGGCATTGGGAACCGACTCGCGCTTGAGCGGCGCGCGCGACATGCTCGCAGAGCTGCGGCTTGCCGGCGAACTCTCCGGCTCGAGCGAGGAATCCTTGGAAGGCCTGGTGACCCACGTCAGCGCCGATCTGCTGCGTCTCCCCGACCGCGGCTCGCTGCGCCCCGGCCTGCGCGCTGACCTGCTGGTGCTGCCTGCCGGTACTGCGCTTGCGGGCGCGACACGGGCCGACGTCAGAATGGTCATGATCGATGGAATCGCCCGCTACGGCGATGCCGATTGCGCGCCGCGCGCGGCACCACAGGCTGAGTGGGCGCAGGTTCTGGTGGACGGCACGCCTAAAGTGCTCGGCTTGCGCATCGCCAAATGCCTGGCGCTTGCGCGGGCAACCGAAGCGGGCCTGGAGATTGCACAGGCGGCCGGGAGGGCGGCATGAGTCTCAAGCGACGCAAAGTCGTGCTCTACAATCCGCAGGCGGTATTTTTCACCATGCCGCTGGCGCTGCTCGCAATCGGCTCTGAGCTCGATCCTGAGATCTATGAGGTCGTGACCATCGATGCGAGGCTCGACCCTGATGCGGAAAATACGGTGCTGTCACACCTGCCGGACGCGGTTTGCTTAGGCATTACCGTGCTCACCGGCGCGCCCATTTCTGATGCCCTGAAGATCTCCCGCGCGGCGAAGGCTGCTGATCCGGGCATTCCCGTGGTCTGGGGAGGCTGGCATCCTTCCATGTTCGCCAAGGAATGCTTGATCGAGCCGTCCGTCGACGTGACCGTGCGCGGACAGGGTGAAGAGACCTTTGCAGAGATCGTGCAGCGGCTGGCGGAAGGAAAATCACTGGTGGGATGCGCGGGCTGCACGATCAGGCTGCCGGACGGCACCATCCACGAGAATCCGGCCCGAGATCTGGCGCAGGTGGACAAATTCCGCGCGCATGACTATGGACTGATTCCAGTCGAGCGCTATTTCGAGCTCAAAGGCAAACGCCAGCTCGATTTCATTTCATCGCAAGGCTGCAATTTTCGCTGCGCTTTCTGTTCCGATCCCTTCGTCTACGGGCGCAAGTGGGTCGGGCTCGAGCCGGTGCGCATGGCGATGCGCCTGAAGGAGTTGTGGGATCGTTATCACTTCGACGACGTCAATTTTCAAGATGAAACCTTCTTCACCAAGGCCGGTCGCGTCGAGGCCATGGCGGATCGCATTGTCGAGTCCGGCATGAAGATCACCTGGGCCGCGACGATGCGCGCGGACCAGGGAATCAGGCTCCCGGACCACGTCTGGGTGCGATGCAAGCAGTCGGGGCTTCGCAGGCTGCTGGTCGGCGTCGAATCCGGCTCCAACGAGGTCTTAAAGCGTATCCGCAAGGACATCAAGATCGAGCAGGTGTATGAGGTCGCGGAGAAAATGTTGAAGTTCGGCATCGCAGGCCACTTCCCCTTCATTGTAGGATTCCCGGACGAGACCGACGCGCACATTCAGGCCACCTTGGATTGCGCCAAGCGGCTGCGATCGATGAGCCCGGATTTTCTGACGCCGATTTATTATTTCAAACCCTATCCCGGCAGCGCGCTGGTGATCGAGGCGGTCGCCCGAGGCTTTCGTTTACCGGAAACACTCGAGGCGTGGGCGCAGTTCGACTACGTGGCCGGCGAACCGGGTCCCTGGGTATCGCCCGAAAAGTTCGAACTCATCGAGCGCTTCAAATTCTTTCACGAGCTTGCCTGGAAACGGGTATCTCGAGGCAAGCGCTTCCTGCAGCAGCTTGCGCGCTACCGCTGCGGCAGGGATAACTACCGCTGGCCGGTAGAAATGCTGTTTACGCGCTGGCTGGTACCCGAGCAGAAATTGTCATGACGGCGCTCAAGCACGTTTTGCTGATCAATCCGACGATTACCTCGAGGCGCAGCGCGCGTTTTCCGCTGGCGGTCTTGAACCTATCGGCCTCGCTCGACGGAAGCTACCGCTCCAGCATCATTGACGGAAACATCGACCGCGATTTCGTGGCCACCACGTTGCGGACGGTGGCTGGGGGCGGTGTTGATGCCGTCGGCATCAGCGTCATGGGCGGACCACAACTGCGCACCGCCATTCTCGTATCGCGTGCCATCCGTGCGAAGCATCCGGGGATACCCATTATTTGGGGCGGTCATTTTCCGAGCATTTGCGCCGAGCCCGCGCTCAATACGCCCTACCTGGACTATGCCATCCGCGGCCAGGGAGAGGAGACCTTGCGCGAAGTGCTCGATGCCGTTTTCAACGGCGGCGAGTTAGCTTCAATCGCCGGTCTCTCGTGGCGTTCGGGCAATCAGGTCGTTCACAACAAGAGTCGCGCGTTTTCCGCGGCCAGCCTCACGCGAACGCTACCCTATGAGCGCGCCGGAGACCCGCGAAACTATTTGGCCAGAACCTTCCTTGGCCGCCGCACGACCGGCTATCAAGCCGCCCTAGGTTGCCGATTCCGCTGCACCTTTTGTGGTGTGGCCTCGATGTTTCGCGGCAAGACCGCCCTGCCCGCCGCTGCACGGCTCGACCAGGACCTGCATTATTTGACCACGCATCTGGGTGTCGATGCCGTGCAATTCTTCGATCACAACTTCTTTGACCGCGAGCAGGACACGGCGCCGCTGCTCGAAGTCTTGGCGAAGCATCAACTGCCGTGGTGGTGCTTTGCCCGGTCGGACGCGCTGCTGAATCTATCGGAACAGTCTTGGGCGCTGGTGCGCAAGAGCCGGCTGCGCATGGCGTACATCGGTGCGGAGTCGCCCAGCGACTGGCTGCTGCATGATGTGCGCAAGGGCACCCGAACCGATCAAACCTTGGAAGCGGTGGAGAAATGCCGCAGCAATGGCGTGATACCGGAATTGTCGTTCATGTTGGCGCCGCCGCATGATCCGGAGGGAGAGACCGAGAAAACCTTCGACTTCATCCGCCACATCAAGCGCATTCATCCGAAAACCGAGATCATGCTGTACGTCTACGCGCCGCTGCCGCCGGCGCCGGGCGCAAAGAACCCGCAGGTCGAACGCGCCGTCAGCAACCTGCGCGACAGCGACGGCGCACCATTGATATTTCCCGCCACAGCGGACGGCTGGGCCGAGCCGCAGTGGCTGTCCTACTGGTGCCATACCGACGTACCCTGGCTCACGCCGCGGATGCGCGCCCGCATCCGCGATTTCACCACTGTCCTGGGCTGCCGGTTCCCGACCATCACCGACGTCCGCTCGCCGTATTGGGGCAAATCCGCGTTGCGCGCGCTTGCGTCATGGCGGTATCGGTTTCAGCGCTATGAAAGTCCGTGGGAACTGGATTTCTCCAAGCGGTTCATCAAACTGTGGGATCCGCGGGTATCGGGCTTGTGAGGAAGTGCATGAGCGCATGGCCACGGGATGTTCGAGGCAGAGCGTGACCCGCCCGACCGTTTCAGTTGTCTTGCCGACCTTCAACCGGTTGGAGTACCTGCCGGCTGCGGTCGATTCGGTTTTCGCCCAGACTTTCAGGGACTGGGAGCTTATTGTCGCCGATGACGGCTCAGGAGAGGGGACGCGAGCCTATTTGCGTGCGCTCTCCGAACGGCACCCGGGGGCGCAGTCACAAATCCACGTGATTTGGCTGAGCCACACCGGGAACCCAGGTATCGCGCGCAACGCTGCTCTGCGGAAGGCTCGGGGCGAGTACGTTGCGTTTCTGGACTCGGACGATCTTTGGATGCCGACTAAGCTTGACGTGCAAGTGGCCGCGCTCCGCAGCGCCGCCGACTGTGGTTGGAGCTACACGGACCACATCCGTATCGACCCTGCCGGCAAGTCGATCAATTGGCAGCGAGACCCTCGCCGCAAGTTATACGAAGGCAACATTGTCGAGCCGCTCATACGCCTACAAGCAGGAATTCCAACACCGAGCGTTCTGGCCGAGCGCGCTTTGATAGATCGAGCCGGCGGGTTCGACGAGCAACAGGGATTACATGAGGACTACGATCTATGGCTGCGACTAGCCTTGTTGTCCAAGGTGCGCACGCTGCCGGAGCCGCTCACCTGCGTTCGCCGCCACGGCGCGCATTTCAGCAACTCCGGCGTCAGGAACTTTGAGGCTCGGCTGCGGGTGCTCGACAAGGCGCGCGGCCGCATGACCGGATCACGGCAGCTTTCGACTCTGCGATCGGAGCGTGCGCGCAACGCCGGAGGTCTGGCGATTGCACACGCGGCTGCGGGAGACACCAGGAAGGTCTGGGTTACGATCGCGCACAGCTGGCGCTTCGCATGGCGCAGTCCGCCATGGTATTGGGCTATGTGCAGTGCTATGGCGCGCGCTCACGCACCCCGGTGGCTGGTGATGCTCATTCGGAGTCATCGAGCGGCTGCACGCCAAGCGACACTGCCATCGTGAACATTCTTAAGCGCATTTGGGCGTTGCTGGATCGTCCGCAGCGCAGGCGCCTGATCGGTCTGCAGCTGATCTCGATCGTCATGGCATTGTCGACTGTGGGCGGAATCGCAGCAGTATTGCCCTTCTTTGCGGCGCTTGCCGACCCGATGGCCATCCGGCGCACCCCCTTGTTGCTCCTGGGGTATCAACGATTGCACTTTCACAGCGAGACGGCGTACATCATCGCGCTGGGCCTTTCCTTCGCCATCCTGGTGCTGTTTGCGAACACCGTCAATCTGCTGGGGACACTTGCGATCAATCGCTTTGCCTTGCAGGTTGGCGACACGTTGCACGTCCGTTTGTTTGACGAATATCTGCGTCGCGACTACGGCTTCCATTCGCAGACCAACAGTTCGGCGCTGGCGAGCAAGGTGCTGAATGAAACCGGTAGGGTGACCACGGGCATCCTGCGGGAGGGCCTCATTTTCATATCGAGTATGGTGACGGTCATCTTTGTCGTTATCTCGATGCTGCTCCTGAATCCGTTCTTGGCCGCGAGCGCGACGCTGGGGTTGGGAGCCAGCTACGCGGTGATCTACACGGTTGCGCGCCGTCGACTGCTGCGTAATGGACAGAATGAGAGCCGGCACTTCGCGGCTCGGATGCAGTTGCTCAACGAGACTTTCGGGGCGATAAAGGAAATGACGATCCTCGATGCGCGAGATCTGTTCATCCAACGGTTCGCCGGGCAGTGCCGATCCATAGCGCGAACCGAGTTGAGCACTCTCGCGATCTCGCTCAGTCCGCGAAACGTTCTTGAATGCCTGACCGCATTTTTCCTCGTAGCCGGGGCCCTCCATTTACGCAGTCGCAGCAATGGGGTGGGTCCCTGGCTGACCCAGCTGAGCTTTATCGGGCTTGCCGCGTATCGAATGTTGCCGGCACTGCAGCAGGCGTTTGTCGCTGTGGTGAGAGTCCGAGCGAACCTTCCGGCTCTTGATCAGATAGCCGGTGATTTGGACGGCGCGCGACGCGATGGGAGCGCCATAGCGTCACCCGCCGTCGGGTTCCCAGGGCGCGGCTGGCCGCATCAGCAGATACGACTGCATGAGGTGTCTTTCTCATACGCACCCGGGCGTCCTGCCGCGATTTCGAACCTGTCCCTCGAGATCCGGGCCGGGACCTCGGTGGGATTCGTCGGCAGCAATGGCTCGGGCAAGACTACCCTGGTAGACCTGCTGGCCGGTCTGTTGGTGCCGCAGTCGGGCCATATCGAGGCGGATGGGATCAGGCTGGACCAGCTGACCCTGCGCGCGTGGCAGGCGAACATTGCCTACGTCCCCCAAAACGTATGTCTGCTCGATGCCACGCTTGCAGAGAACATCGCGTTCGGCATCCCTCCGCCGCGAATCGATCGCAACCGGCTTGACCTGGCCGTGCAACTAGCCCGGCTGACCGAATGCGTGAGCTCCCTGCCACAGGGTTACGACGAGAAGTTAGGAGAGCACGGCAGTCGGCTGAGCGGCGGCCAGCGGCAGCGCGTGGGAATCGCCCGCGCACTCTACCGCGACGCCTCGCTATTGATCTTGGATGAAGCGACCAGTGCATTGGATCCTGATGCGGAGCAAGAGATCATTGACATGTTGGAGACGTTGATTCCGGGGCGCACTCTGATATTGATCACGCATCGACTCGCGGCGTTGCGCCACTGCAAGCGCATTCACGAGCTCAACGACGGACGGATCGTGCGCAGCGGGTCTTACCACGACCTGCAGTTGCAACCGCGTGCCCGGTTGTTGAGAGCGCAATGAGAACCCCGCCGGATTTCGTGATCGCCAGCGCCCCGAAGTGCGGCACGACCGCGTTGTTTGAGTATCTCTCTCAGCATCCTCAGATATTCATGCCGCGTAAGGAGCTGAAGTTCTTCTGCTCCGACCTGAAGACGAGCGGCGCGGTCGGTACTCTGGACGAATACCGGCGGCTATTCGCGGCCGCACCGGCGAATTGCCTGATGGGCGACATATCAACACTCTATCTGTACTCCAAGGTCGCGATACGGCGGATCATGGAGCAAAACCCGCGCACCAAGGTCATTTTGGTGTTGCGTTACCCGGCGGACGCGGCTCATTCGCTGTACGCAGCCAGATGGAGCCATAGGATAGAGAACATCGCGAGCTTCGAGGATGCCTGGCATGCGCAGCCGGCCCGTTTCGCCGGAGAGAGGCTGCCGCCACATTGGCCGGATCCGGCGACGTTGCAGTATGGCCCTATGTACCGCTACGCCGAACAAGTGCGCAGGGTGTTTGAGTGGGTTCCGGCAGATCAGCGGCATATTGTCGAGTTCGAGGAGTTTTTCTCCGCGCCCCACCGGCACTATCGCAGTCTTCTGGAATTCCTGGAGGTGGCGTCCGACGTGCAGGCCGAGTTCCCGGTGGTCAATCCCGCAGTGAGAGCTCGATCGGCGCTCATCGAGCGGTTCCTTCGTCACTCTCCGGCATGGTTTCAAGCAGTCTACCGGCCACTGCGCCCCTTGTTTCGCGCAGCTCACATCCGCCCGGCGCACATTCTCTGGAGTTGGAACTCAGTTGCGCGGCAAAAGCCGGCGCTGACTGCCAGCTTTCGCGCCGAAGTGGAGCGCTACTTCGCTGCCGACATAGCGGAACTCGAGGCAATGCTCGGTAGGCCACTCTGGCGGCAACCGGAATTAGTGCAATGAGGCTCGCATGGCATCGCCCGCGACTGCCAGAGGATAGAAGGGTGCTCGAGGAGGTCATCTTTGTCCATTACCGTCGCGACCCACGCATCCGTACCGTGCTGTTCGTCGGGTGCGCTTCCTACACCGCGCACTATCAGGATCGGCACTTCGCCTGCCACGACTATTGGACGCTGGATGCGGAGCTGGCGCAGCGGCGATTCGGAGCCCGACAACATGTGACTGCACGGCTGGAGACGCTTACTACACATTTTCCGCTCCGGTATTTTGATCTGATCATCTGCAACGGCGTTTATGGCTGGGGACTGAATCGCCGCGAGGACTGCGAAACCGCGTTCACGCAATGTGCTGCATGCCTGGCGGTCGGAGGGCAGCTTGTCTTGGGATGGAATGATCTGCCTAAGTGGGATCCCGCACCACTTGCGGAAGTTCGCAGTCTTGCTGAGTTTGCCGAGGAAATGTTCCCGCCTCTGGGCACATGCCGGTACGTTACCGGCACTCCCTACCGCCATACCTACAATTTTTATCGCAATAAGGCGCTATGAAGTCGGCGGTAATCGGCCAACTCGAGAGCATGAAACGCCTCGGCAAACCGCCCGGAATGGCTCGGCAAGGACATCGCGCGGTAGGCATTCAGGCCCGCACCGCAGTGAACATAGTCGTGGATTGCGAGCTGGCTGGTGTAGCAGCGCAGCGCACGCTGCTTGACGTCCATGGTCTCGTCGATTCTCACTAGGCAATTTGGGAACAGTGGCGTCCATACCTCATAACCGCGGCACTCGAATCGCAATCTGGTGTTCCGAGTCGCGGCAAACAACACATCGTTCGCGGCACGGTGGTCCGGATGATGTTCGAGGAAAAATGGCAGGTACACAATCTCGGGTTGCTCGCTGAGCAGAACTTCGCGCAACCGGTTCGCGACACCCGTGTCATAGCGCAGTCGCGAGTCCTCCGCGTCGAGGAATTTCAAGCTGCGTACTCCCATGATGTGGGCGGCACGCTGCGCCTCCAGCTTGCGTATCCTCACGATATCATACGGGTCTGCAGAGTGCTCCCGCTTGGCGGCATCTCCCGCGCCGCGCCGGCCATCGGTCAGAAACACAACAGTAACGTCCGCTTGGGCCAGCACGTGCCGCACGATCGTGCCCCCACATCCCAGGACCTCGTCATCCATATGAGGCGCGAGCACGACAATCTTGGACCTACCCGGTTCGCACAACGCAATGGGGAGGTCGTAGAGCGATGAGCTGCGCACGAAAGCCTGCAGGCTACGGCTCAGCCGGCGGCCAGCAATCTTCCGCGCCCATATCCGCAGCCATTCCCTGCTCATCGCTTCTGGAACCCGACGGGGAGGTAACGCTCACCAGTCAATAGCCTGCTGTGGCGATCGAATACAACATCTGGTGCCATCGCGGCCGGATCGGCGTTCAGCACTTTTACGAACTGTTGCGCCGCCTGTGCAATCGTCAGCAACTTCATTATTGACCCGGTGACGGATTCAGTCATTTTTTTACGCTTTGGCATAACTGCGCATAGTCGACTGCTGATGCCTGCAATTCTAGCAGCGTGGTGTTGAGATCCGGGAACCTCAACGCCGTTGGCCTCGCGGGTACGGCAGGCATGCCGGCAATCGTTTCAATGAGTCGCGCTATTTGTACGATGCTAGCGAGCCCACGATCGATCAGATCGGAGAATCGCCCGCGAGCCTCCTCACTCAGAAATATAGCCGGCACGCCGAGAAATGCTCCCTCCACCGATGCGCCGGAGAATAGTGACACGACGACGCTCATGTGCCGGAGCAGAACTGGAAGCGGCAGAGTCGCTGACTCTGCCACCATCACATTGGCGCCACGCAGTGCGACCAAACTCCTATATTCCGAATCTTGATAGGCGGCAGACGCGGGATGGCGACGAATCCACCAGCGCCATGAGGGTGGAGAGGCCTGGATCTGCGCGGCCAATGCATCCCAGCCTGCGCGAAATCCGCCCACCGGTTGCAAAGCGACTAAAATCTCGCGTTCAAAGGTGCGGCCCTTCGCCACTGCTTCAAATCTCGAGTTCCACGCCTGGCTGGCCGGTCCAGCGTCGAGAAAGGACGAAAACTGTGTATGCCCGCCACACAGACTGCGATGCCAGGGCCGCAAGAGCCTACTGGTCCAGCGTCGGATGTCGGCTGCGTCGCGCATTGTCCAGTTCCAAAAGACCGCGGGTAGCGTCGCGTAGCCATTTTCCGGCAGTGCCGCCCACCCATACGCCATATGGGCCCCGTCCTGTGGACAATGCTGTAAGTCAATGGACAAGATGCCTCGGCGACGACAGGCCAACAGGAACGCCGGACCGAGCCCGGCGTAGTAAGTAACCACGAATGCCAGCGTCGGGTTTACCGCACGCAGCACCCGCTCGAATGATGAGGCAGTCGCGGCCACCACGCTCGCACGGCGCTCAAGTGCTTTCTTGCTCAGCGACCAAGCCCGCACGCCGTTGCGCGCAAGAATTTGGAGCACCTCTTGATGACCCGGCAATTCGGCTGGTCGCGCGCGGGCCAAGTGCGCAAGGGAGCCGCGCATGGCGACGAGATTGGCCGAAAATGTGCCGCGATGCCAAGGCAGGCGCGCAAGCACCCCGCTTTGCATCACAAATGTGGACAGTCCTCGCCTCTCCAACGCGGCGATTATCGGCTCACCGTATCGGTCCTGCCATGCACCATCTATCAGATCCAGCGACACGCCATCGCCCAGAAAAATGGCATCTGCGGACTTCGGACGCACGACCCAGTGCCGTAGATCTCGTCTGCTCTTCCAAATATTCGTAACGGGTGTCGCAGCCGCGCCAAGTATGCGCAACGGCAACGGACGGCTCTTTGGCTGCTCACCTCCCACATTTGCCCAGTACATGTCGAGGTACAAATCCATCCGGGCCAGCGGCCAAATTTCCACATCCCCGCTTTTCCACAGAGCGACTGGCAGGCTGCGCTCGATCTCTGCAACGAGCGTCAAAAAGCGCTGATGGAAGGGCGTCGCTGGCAACTCAGGTCGCAATGCTACGGGAGTTCATTGTCGCATTGCCGAATATCCACTGCGAAACTTCATGGCCCGCCTGATGGATTGCCCATTGATTCGTATGGCAGCTAATCTCACACGTCATCATAATCGATCATGCGTACGGCGTCTGTCCCTGATCACCGCTGCACGGTTCCATATTGCTCCGTCGACCGACTCTTTCATTCGGCAGATCGGCAGCGTCCATGCGCTAAACTCTACGAATGCTCGATATTGAGACTTTTGACAATTTGCGGGGGGGCAATGTCGTTTACAAGGCGCTGGCACACCCCGTAGCCGCGGATCGCCTCGCGGATCTAGCCGCAATGCTGAATCAGAGAGGACAGGTCGCCATCTACGATCCTGACGGCATGGCGCCAACGCTGCTGGCGCTGAGCCCACAATTTAACGTGGAAGGCGTCTACGTTCACGATTCCAGAGTCGCAGGTCACGTTCGCGGCACGAAAGCCATTCAAATTGCGTGTTCTGGATCAGTGTCGTTTTATATCTCGCAACATTTTGAGCGAGACACATTGCGTAGCGCCGGCGAAGGAGGATATGTGCTCATCAAAGATACGACGTGCCGCTTGTTCGGGTTCCATGGCCTGGATGATCGCGCAGGTAAATTCTCGTTTGACCAGATGTTCGGGTTTTAGCACACCTCATGCAGTCCAAACTTTCCGCTCTCCGGCCTATACGAGTGCTCGTGATCGGTGCCGGCCCGATGGCCGACATCGCCCATCTTCCGGCATTGGCGCATCTGCGCGACAGGGGTGAAATCATACTGGTCGTTGTTTGCGATATCGATCCAAAACGCGCACTCGCGGCCCGGCATAAGTTTGGATTTCTTGAGAACAGCGGCGACGGTCTTGCGGCCCTGCACCGCACGGACATCGATGCCGTCTATATTTTTGGAAGTGCACAACTTCATTACGAATACGGGATGATCGCACTTCAGTGCGGCAAGCATGTGTTCGTCGAAAAGCCAATTGCGCCATCGCACTCCGACGCCGCCAGGTTGGCTCTGGCGGCAAGCAGCCGCGGTCTAATTGCCGCGGGCGGACTCAACCGCAGATTTTTCAAGTCCATGGAAACGGTGCGTGAGCGCGCCGGCAGCGTCGGCTGGCGCTACGCAGAGGCGGTATTTCACAAGGCGGAATTTCGCAACCCACCGGCTTTCGGCGCGAGAACTTTTCTGAGCGCGAACGGCATTCACGCGCTCGACGCGCTCCTGTTCATGATGCGGGGGCTCCCTCAAGAATTGACCGCGATCGCCGGAGAAGCAGGCGCGGAAACCAAGAGCGCCTTCACCGCCATCATGCGATGGCAGGATGGCGCCCAGGCCGTATTCCTCTGCAATAACAACGCCGGTTCCAGACGCGAGGAATACGCTTTCCATGGATTCGGAGAGACATACCGGATCAACGACGTGGGCGTTAACGTCGAGAAAAACAATACGATAACCACGACCTCATTTCCGGCGATCGGCGATGGCATCGTGGCCGAACACGAAGCGTTTCTGCGGTCCATCCGTTCCGGCATTGAACCCCTGCATAGCATCGCAGCGATTGCCCCATCGATGTTCCTGGCCGAACTGATCGAATCTGGCTTCAGCGGCCGTGTGGAACTTCCGCCATTGGCCGCCATTGAGGTTGCCGCGCGGGAATTGTCGTCAAAAACGATTCTGGTAGTACCGTCTGCGGAATTACAATCCGGGTTGACGCGCATACTTCCGCAATACCGGCTTGCTTCGATTGAGGATGTACGCGGATCGTCCGGCGAGCGCGCTGACATCGTGGCGGCGATCTTGGGCCGCGGTTCGTTGCCCTTGCCGCACGATGTATTGGACAAACTTCCACGGCTCGGCGTGGTGGGCATCATGGCGCTGTCGCTCGCACGGCATGACCCTCAATCGCTGTTGGAACGGGGTATCACAGTCGTTAATTCCAGCGCCGCCTATGCCGACAGTGTGGCCGAATTTGCCCTGGGGCTGGCAATTCTGGGCAGACGCCGGGCTTTTGCCTCTGATTCGGTGATGCGCGCCGGCGGCTGGGGCACCGATCGGGGGATGCCCGGATTCAAAGGATGGCTGCGACGGACGGCTCAGCGCGTGCGCCCGGCCGTCAAAATCGTTGGTCTTGAGCCGCTCATGCTACGCGTGTGGAGAAAAGCACAGGCTCGCGGTGATGGCATTTCTCGGGCCATTGTGACCGCCCCACGTGACCTGCAAGGGGCTGTTGTCGGCCTGCTTGGATGGGGCGAGAACGCGCTCGTGTTTTCAACCCATCTGCGTCAAGTTGGCGCACATGTCGTGGTTTATTCCGAGCATGCTCGAGGCGAGGACATTCGCCTCGCGGGAGCCACGCCGGTCTCTCTGGGCGAAGCGCTCGCTGCCGATATCGTTTCGCTGCACCGCGGACTGACAAAACGTACAATGCATTTCTTGGGCGAGGCAGAACTCGCGAGATTGCGTCCCGGCACGGTGCTCATCAATACGGCGCGCGGCGCGCTGATTGAACCTGGCGCCCTGCTTGCGCGTTTAAGACGAGGCGACATCTTCGCGTGTCTGGACACCTATGAAGACGAACCACCTTCTCCTTCCGATCCTCTGCGCACGCTTCCCAATGTATTTCTGACCTCGCATATCGCCGGCGGCTCAAAAGACATGCACAGCGCTGCTGCGGACGAAGTGATTCGCAAGGTTGCTGCCGTTTTGGCGGGCGACTCGATCACATCCATTTCGGCGGAGCGATTAAAGACCATGAGCTAGGGTTCGGATCTCGTATCCCATATTGCTTCCAGTGCCGGCTCGGAAATCATTGCGCCACGTTCAGAGAGATGTTCCTCATCGGTATACAGGGGAGCGTCATTGCGAGCTATGGAGCACATACCGCCGGCGCACAGCAAATCCTGCGGTTTGAGGATTCGAATGCCGTATCGCTTTTGCAGGCGCGCAAAGATCGCCGTTGCGCTATGTTGCTGCGCCTCGTAGGCAACACGGCTGATCCGAAATTCTCTGTCTAGGCGCAGCCGCTGCGCGGAGGCGAGCGCATAGGGAACATCGACAATGCTTTGTGGCGCATCATCCAGAAGAAAGACCCGCACGTGCGCGCGTTCCAGCGCTGCAAGAAGGCTGTCCAACCCGCGCGAGAATACAGCGGCGTTGTCGAGCATGGAATAATTCTCAGGGCTTTGGGAATCCGTGAGCCGACGCGAATTGTTACCTTCGGTATAGGCGATCCAGTGAGCAGCCAGTATCACAGTACCGATGTGATTGCCGGCTATCCAGTTCAACACCGCTTCGGAATGCCGTTTGCAGCGCTCACTGCGACCCAAACCCTGTGCATCAATCCAGGAGCGAAAGAGGTTCGACTCGGCGGGAGAGAAATCGCGGACATGTACCCCCAGAAGCGGCGGACATCCACCTGTTTGCGCAAATATCGCCGCCTCATGATGTCGCGCATAAGCCGCATCGACCGCCGGCAAGATGGCCAGCGCGTGCGAATCGCCCCAGAGGATCGCTTCAACAGGTGCACTCTTGTCACCGATCTTGCAAGACGGCCTATGCGTATCCTCAGGGGAGGTGTTTCTGCATCGAGCTTGGTCTGCGGTATCGCTGGGAAACAGCGCGTGCTCGCGGGCACTGTAGCGCCGAGGGTCCGTCGCACGATGCAATACGAAGGTAGCCAGGATCAGTGCAACACCCGACGCGGCCGCGATTCCAAAGAGAGCCGGCCGACGCAGAAGCGCACTCGGCCCTCGGAAAGGTTGTTCCACGTAGCGCCATGACAACGCGCCGAGCAGAAAGGTCGATGCCAGCAAGACGCAACGCAGCGGAACGGAAAGCGGATCGAATGCGTAGTACTGCGCAAGCACCAACATCGGCCAATGAAATAGATACAGCGAATAGGACCACAACCCGATGCGCCGCATGATCGGGTTATCGAGCAGCTTGCCAACCCGCATGGACCGATCGCAGGAAGCGTAGAGGATTGCCACCGCACCAGCGCACGGAACCAGTGCCCATTCACCGGGATAAGGCGTGTTGTCGCTCAGAAGCAGGTCAGAACCGGCTATGAGCAGCAATCCCAACAACGCAACGCCCGCTCGCACACGATCGTCGCGTGGCGGCGAGAACCTCCCTACCGCCAACAATGCGCCGGCAAGCAGTTCCCAGGCTCGGTACGGCGTCAGATAAAAGGCGGCCGACGGGTAAATATATGTGGCGACGACGCACGACACCAATGACGCCACGGCCACGGGCCAAAGAACAACTGGGTAGCCCCTACGCACGAAGCGCGAGATCGCTATCATGAGAAGTGGAAAAAACAGGTAGAACTGCTCTTCGACTGCCAGCGACCAGGTGTGCAGCAGCACGATGTGCCCGGCGAATTCACCGCTGTAGTTGCCCGCGTTTTGGTAGAACGCGTAGTTGGCGAGAAACGGGATTACGTAGGCCGCCAATCGGGATTGTAAATGAAAGTCGCGCGGAAAATGGACCTGGGAGGCCAGCACTAGAAACAGCGCATACATCAGGAAAAGAGCAGGCAGGATGCGCCGAATGCGGCGCTCATAAAAAGCCAGCAGTGAAAAACGCCCCGCTGCGATTTCGCTTTCGATGTGGGCCGCAATCAGAAAGCCGGAAATAACGAAGAAAACATCAACGCCGACGAAGCCACCGCGAAATCCCGGCACGAGGTAGTGGTGGAAGATGACCGAAAGCACGGCAAGCGCGCGCAAGCCATCGATATCGGCGCGGTATACCGGATTGCGACTCTGTTCGCGTCCGGGAGAGGCCGTCATTCGTCAGATCGCGGGCCACATTTCATCTTTTTCTCATCACGATCAGAAAATGATCGCCCATCGCACGAATCAGAGGCCATCCCGAAACCTTTCTGTCGAGACTCCATAGCCACGCGTGAAGCCGCGGGTGTTTCTCGCGCACCCATGTAAGATAGGGCGGTGGTGCAAACACACACAGGCCACGATGGTGCTCCAAGGTAAAATGCTCTTTGAAGGCCGAATAGAACTCCCGCGGCGTGTAGTAGCGAGTCCAGATGGTGTGGTTGTTCATGCCGACAGGCACGACGTTGCGCGCAAACCGGACTTTCGCCCTCGCCCACCGGGCGCGTCGCACGTAATGCGCAATTTCCCAGGGGCAAAATCGGCCAATCACGGTAAACACCAGCGCCCCTCCGGGCTTCAGCAGACGTGCGCATTCGCGCGCGACATCGGCCAGATCCGGCACGCAATTCAGGGGGCCTAAGTTTGAATAAGCACCATCGAAGGCGCCCGCATCATCCAAGAGTTGCAGCTCATGCGCGCCCACATTCATCGGGCGCACACGATCGGTGACTTGCCGGGCGGCTGCGCGGTCGGCGGTTCTTTGCACCATCAGCGGCGACCAGTCAGTGGCTGTCACTCGATATTCTAGTTCAGCCAAATGCACGGCATCCAAACCCGTGCCGCAGCCCAAATCAAGCAACTGATCGCCGGGTGAAAATGCGGTCTCCAGCCAGCGCCACATCTCGCTGCGCATGTCTTGAATCAAGTCGTTGTTGCCGCGGGGCCCATCATAATCCGCGGCAACACTGTCAAACGCGTCCCGGGTATCGAGGAGCTGTGGCTGCGTCTGGGGGTGTGACGCGGCGTTCGAATCCAATGATTTATTCATGCAGCATGGGGGTAAAACACATTGGCGCTACCTTATCATTGGCGATGGGGTACCAACACATATGACTACCAAGAACAGCCGGGCGGAGCCCGACATTGAATCCGATCCATTTGCCGAGCGCACCCCGTTGCGGCTTCGCAGGGGGTTCAACCTCATGGGGGCGCGCTTCCATTTTGAGAGCGATAGTGAGGAACTCCTGGTACTGGTCGATGCGGCCTTTGCGGGTTTGCCGGACCATCTGTTCTCGCCGCCTTCGAATGCTTTTCGAATCAGGCTCATGCTGACGCCCGAATCATCCTCGGCAAGCTCAGTCCGGCGCACTATCCGAAGAACGCAGCCGCCGCCCATACTGATGCTGCAAGGTGCCGATTTTCTCGGCAGCGCGACTCCGTCCTCGACGTTTGTCGTCCTGTGTCCCGAAAATCGTACCGGCCTCGTGTCCGTATCCCGAGAGATGCTGCGTTTCCCTTATCACGTGCGCTACGAATTGATCGAATTTGCGGTATTTACCCTGGCCTCTCGCGCGCAGCGCTTGGTGCCTTTGCATGCGGCATGCGTGGGCCTCGAAGGCCGCGGGATCCTGCTGATGGGTCCAAGCGGATCCGGCAAGTCAACTGTCGCTTTGCAATGCTTGTTGGAAGACTTCGAATTTCTCTCCGAGGACAGCGTGTTCGTCGCGCCGAATTCGATGCGGGCCACCGGTACGGCCAATTTCCTGCACGTTCGTGCGGACTCTCTCCGCTGGCTGGGCCGATCCCCCATGCGATCGATGATTCGCCAGTCGCCGGTCATCCAGCGGAGAGAGTCCGCACG
>Ga0193726_1001143_pt1 | contig 22303 bp, 22 predicted proteins | sample H2c1metaG_FD_144928 | JGI IMG/M metagenome (GOLD analysis project Ga0193726, IMG submission 144928) | Soil microbial communities from a riparian zone of the East river system, Colorado, United States - H2c1 | ecosystem: Environmental > Terrestrial > Soil > Riparian zone | place: USA: East River...
TCGGTGGTCAGGGCCGTCAGCTCGGCCGCCAGCTTCGATCCGTCCATCAGCTCTGCGGGCATGTTCCCTCTTGTTCGTCTCGTCCGCTTTGTACGTCTCGTCCGCTCGGGTCCAGCGGCCTGGCCGCGATCCTGGGTCGTTGCCTGGCCCGGGCCGCTCCGGGCCCCTGGCGCGCTGGCCCGGGCGCGCCGCGCCGCCCTGGCCCTGGCGCGGCGGCCGCACTGGATTTGCCGTCTCCTTTCTACTGCCTGTGGCACTGCCCGCGCTCAGGCGCCCCGCCGCCTGGCGACGGCGCAAGGTCGGTTGGCCCGGATTGTCGCTGACTGATGATAGAATCGAACGTATAGTCGAAGATGATAGTAAGCCTAGAAAAGGACTCGGCAGCATGTACGCACCCGGTCGGCCTGCGGAACCCGTCAGCGGGGAATTCGCGCAGGCCTCTGCGCCAGGCGCCGGCTCCGGTGCCGGCTCCGACCGGGCGGGTCCGGCCGGGGCGATCTCGGCCGTCTTAGGCGGCCTCGGCTCGCTGGCCCGGCTGAGCGCGGCAGACCTGCCCGTGGCCGGGCAGGCCGACTGCCTGCGGGCACTGGAGCGCGCCGAGTCCATGCTGGTCGCGGCGCGATCGGCAGTCCTGGGGGCCTTCACGGCCAGCGCCGCGTACACCGATGACGGGCAGTACTCCCCGAAGACCTGGCTGGCCGCGCAGACCCGGGTGACCCGCGGCGCGGCCGCCGGATCGGTCATGTGGATGCGGCGGCTCGCCGACCATCCCGCCGTGGCCGCGGAGCTCGCCGCCGGGGACATCTCCGGGTCGTGGGCACGGCAGGTCTGCGAGTGGACGGACCGGCTCCCGGCCGCCAGCCGCGACGCCGCCGACGGCATCCTGCTGGCCGCCCAGTCCGGCGGCGCCACCCTGGAGGACCTGGCCGCGCTGGCCGAGGAGATGTTCCGGCGCTGCGCGCCGCCCGACGATGACGGCCGGGGTGACCCGGCCAGCCGCGGCGTGATCCTCGACACTCACTTCCGCGGCGCCGGGAAGCTGGACGGCGACCTGACCCCGCGGTGCGCCGCCGCCCTGTCCGCCATCCTCGATGCGCTGGGCAAGAAGCAGGGCGCCGAGGACCACCGGACCCTTCCGCAGCGTTATCACGACGCCCTAGAAGAGGCCTGCAGGCGCCTCATCGCGGCCGGCGGCCTGCCGGACCGGGCCGGCCAGCCGACGCAGATCCAGCTCCATATGACGCTGGACCAGCTGATGCGCCTGAACGGCGGCGCCGGCCTCGATGGCTCCGCCTCCGGCGGCGTCTCTGATGGCAGCGTCTCTGATGGCAGCGTCTCTGATGGCAGCGGCCCGGATGGCAACTTCCCGGGTGGCGGTAGCCGGAACGGCAGCGGCCCCGATGGCAGCGGCCCGGACCCTGTCCCTGGCTGGCTGCCTGGTCCGGCCGCCGGGCCGGGCGCGGCATGCGATGCCACGATCGTCCCGGTCGTGAGCGGCCGGGTCGATCCCGTCCTTCTCGACCAGCTCGCGGCCCAGCTGCTGAGCCGCGGCGCGGCCCGCATCCAGCGCCATGCCAGCACTACCGGCTACGAGCCCGGCGCAGAGATCATCGACCCGGCGGGCCGGCTGGGTCGGCCGGTACCCGTGGCACCCGATGCTCGGCAGGCAGCGCGTGACCTGGTCCTGGCCGATGCGGTACGGCTGCTATCGGGTCCCGGCGGCCTCGCGGCGGCGCTGCGCGCCGGGGTTCTCAGCCCGCCAGCGGCCGCCGCCAGCCTCCCCCTCGACGTCGGCAAGGCCACCGACACCATCCCGCCGCACCTGCGCCGGGCCGTGATCGTCAGGGACCAAACCTGCCGGTTCCCGGGCTGTCAGCAGCCCGCGGCCGCCTGCGACATCCACCACGTCATCTGGCGTACCAGGGGCGGCCGCACGCAGCTGATCAACTTGATCTTGCTCTGCCGGTTCCACCACCTGATCGTGATTCACCAGTGGGGCTGGACCATCACGCTCCACCCCGACGCCACCGTTACCGCTGTCAGCCCCGATGGCCGCCGCACCCTGCACAGCCACAGCCCGCCGGGCAGCCTCGCCGCCTGAGCGGCCGCGCCTCAGTTCAGGAACTGCCGTCCCAGGTCAGCCCCATGACGGTGCCGCCTAGCCGGTCCATCCTGCAGCCGGGAAACAGGGTCGCGCAGCATTGCTCGAGCTCCTCTGGGCTGAAGAACCGGTCGCTCACGCGGTGATCGAGCCATTCCTTGCGGGTGGACAGACGGTAGATCTCCCAGGCCGTGGCCCTGCCGCGGGCAAGGTTCGTCGCGAGCCGCATTACTGCACCCGCGTGCAGCCGCGGCCGGAGCGGGACCAGGCGTTGCAGGGCGGACTGCGCCGGATACGGGTCCACCAGCACGATCCGCCCGCCCGGTGCCAGCAATTCCTTGATATGCGCCAGCGCTGCCTGCAGGTCAGGCACATGATGCAGCGTCATCACGCTGAGCACTACGCCGTACTCGCCGAAACCCGTTGTCTCCAGCAAGTCCGCCTGCTGATAGGTGATATTCGGCCGGGGGCGCTTCGCCCTGGCGATCTCGATCATCGGCAGCGACAGGTCAATCGCATCGACGTGCGTGAAGTGCCCGGCCAGCAGGACGGCATGGCGCCCGGTACCGCAGCCTAGGTCCAGCGCCCGCCCGCCAGCGGATGGGAGCACGCTCACGATCCAGCTCCTGATGCTGTCGTTCTCGCTGAGGTCGCCCAGGCGGTCGTAGTCGGCAGCGGTGCGATCGAACAATTGAGCAGCGGACCTGGCGGCTGCGCTGAGTCCCATGACCGTCACTCTAACCTCGGCTTTCAGTGGAAAATGGCCGAGCCCGTCGCTAGCGTTAAGAGTCTTTGAGCGCGCCGCCGGGCAGTCGGCTGGCAAAAGTCCTGAAGCAGGCGGGCCCTTGATGATCGAGGCGATGGCGGGGCACATCACCTTGCTCCGGCAGGACGGGCTGCCCGTGCCCGAGCCGCGGTAGGGAGCTATCCCACGGTGCGGCCAAGCTGTCCGATCTCGCTGACCTGGTCCCCCGTGGCAGGGCAGGTCCACCTGGCCCGGCCATCTCGCACGACGGCGGACAGCGGATGAGAACTCGGGTGCTGCGGGCACTGCGGCCAGTTCGTCGGCCGCCCTACGGCGCACAACTCCTCGACCGCCCATTCCTGCACCTGATCGGTGACCGACGCGATCCGCTGCGCCAGCGAATCCCCGGTCATCACCGAAACGCCCTGCCGGGAGCCGTCCGGGCTGTGCAGCATTGCAGTCGCCTGTCCCTCGACGTCTGACCATTGATGGTCCCGGACCTCCGGGATCACCGATCCCGAGTTCTCCAGGTCCCGGAGGACCGGCGTGAGGGCCTCGGCCAGCGCGATGTCCACGAACCCGGGTTCAGCTTGCGCCCGCGGGCTGGGCGCCGCCGGCGGGCTGGGCGGGCATGCCAGCCAGGTTGCGGGCCTGCGCCTCGGTGAGGACCCGGGCGATGCCGACCGCCGTCCAGTCCGAGCCCTCCTCGATCTGGTCGCGCAGCATCGCGGCCTGGTACTCGATGGAGACGGGGCCGATGGCCACCAGATCAGCCTGCGCGTTTTTCATGACCAGCACGTAGTTCACGTCGGATCCTTCCCGGTCGGCTCCGCGCTGCTGCGCTTCGCGACTGCATCGTTCCACAGCACCCGGCAACCAGCCGACGCAGTTACCAGCGTCTGCCGGGGACCGGGCATGAACCGGCGGAACACCGCGGCGCTGGGAGAAGCCGTGTTTATAGTTCGCCGCTTTTCGGGCGGGTTGCCCGCCTGGCGGGGGCGGGACGCATAGCCTCTGGGGATGTCGACGACACAAGAGCACGGTGACCAGGCAGCTGAGCCCGCGGGCATGACGCTGCAGACGGACGAGGCGAAGGCGACGGTCGCGGAGATCGAAGCCGACAACGAAGCCCTGGAGGAGGCCTACCAGGAGGCGGAGGCCGATGCCGAGGCCACCGCCGAGCAGGCCCACCAGCTCGCGCAGGCGACCGAGGACGTGCTCGAGGAACTGCAGGACGGCCAGGCCACGCACTCAGGGTGACCGTCCCGGACTGACGAGGGAGGATGTCGTGCCTGACGGCAATGCGCCGATCATCGCGGAATTCCGCGCCCACGCCGGGCGCGTCGGCGGCTACTTCGCCGGCATCGACCTGCTGCTGCTGACCACCACCGGCGCCCGGTCAGGGCGGTCCTACACGCATCCGCTGTCGTACGCCACCGACGGCGGGCGGTACGTGGTGATCGCCGCCGACGGCGGGGCGCCCGCCCATCCGGGCTGGTACTACAACCTGATCGCGCACCCGGACGTCACCGTCGAGGTCGGCACGGAGAAGTTCCCGGCCTGGGCCGACCTGGCCATCGGCGCCGAGCGCGAGCGGCTGTTCCGCGAGCGCGCGCAGGCCTTGCCGGCGCTGAACGACTACCAGGCCCGGACCTCCCGCGAGATCCCGGTCTTCACCATCGAGCGCACCTAGGGCCTGCCCCGAGCTAAGACCCCGCCGCGCCGCCGAGGTAGCGGGCCAGGAAGCGGTCCGCCTCGGCGTAGAAGCGGAGCCGGTTCTCCGGCTTGGCGAAGCCGTGGCCCTCGTCGGGGAACAGCAGGTACTCGTGCTCGATGCCGGCCTTGCTCAGGGCGGCGACGATCTGCTCCGACTCGGCCTGCTTGACCCGCGGGTCATTGGCGCCCTGGGCGATCAGCAGCGGGATGCGGATGGCGTCGGCCCGCGACAGCGGCGAGCGGGACCACAGGAAGTCGGCGTCCTTCGCGGGGTCGCCGACCCGCTGGTGGAACATGGCGATCATGGGTGCCCAGTACGGCGGGACGGACTCGATCAGCGTGATTAGGTTGGACGGCCCGACGATGTCGACCGCGCAGCGGTACAGGTCGGGCGTGAACGCGGCGCCGGCCAGGGCCGCGTAGCCGCCGTAGCTGCCGCCGTAGATGGCGACCCGGGCCGGGTCGGCCCAGCCCTGGCTGATCACGTGGGCCACCGCGTCGCCGATGTCGTCCTGCATCTCGGCGCCCCACGCGCGGTCGCCGGCGTTGACGAAGTCCTTGCCGTAACCGGTCGAGCCGCGGAAGTTGACCTGGACGCACAGGTAGCCCCGGTTGGCCAGCCACTGGGCCTCGGGATTGAAGCCCCAGGTGTCGCGCGCCCACGGGCCGCCGTGCACGTTCAGCACGGTCGGCAGGCTCTCCCGCGGGCCGGCCGGGAACGTGAGGTAGCCGTGCACGGTCAGGCCGTCGCGGGACTGGAACGAGAACGGCTCCATCCGGGCCAGCTCGTACCGGGACAGCTCGGGCTGGTGCTCGAACAGGAACCGGGCGGTCTTGGTGGCCCGGTCGTAGGCGTAGTAGGGGACCGGTCCGGCGTCGTTGGTGAAGCCCACGAGCCAGATGGCGTCGGCGTCGTCGGCGCCCGCCAGGCTCACGTCACCGGGGTGGATGGCCCGGATGGCCGCGAGGTCATCGGCCACCGACGGGTCCAGGACGACGTACTCGGAGCGGGCCTTGAGCACGGTGACGATCTGCGGCTCGCGGGTGTCGGGGTGAATTCGGACGTCGCTGACGTCCGCCTCCGGGTCCTCGGTGAGGACCTCGGCGGCGCCGGTCGCGACGTCGAGGCGCACCAGCCGGGCGGTCTGCGCGCCGGCCGAGCTGGTGATGAGCAGGGAGCTCCCGTCGGCGCTGAAGGCGACCACGTCGGTGGTGATGGCGTCGTCCACCGGGACGCTCAGCAGCTCCCGCCAGTCGCTGCCGGGCCCGTCGCGGACCAGGAGGTCGAACCCGCCGTCGGGCGCGGGCCGGATGGCGCCCCGGACCACCAGGTGCGCGTCGGCGATCCAGCCCATGAAGCCGGGGTTCTCTTCTTCCTTGGTCAGCTCGCCGGTCTTCAGGCTGACCCGGTAGACGTCATGCAGCTGCGGGTTGTCGCGGTTAAGCCCGATCAGGACCTCGTCCGGGAGCTCGCGCTCCAGCCCGATGAGCTGGGTCTGCACGCCATCGAACGGGGTCAGGTCACGGCGGGCCATGGTCTGGATGTCGACGTCGTACAGCCGCCAGTTCTCGTCGCCCCCGGTGTCGCGCACGTACAGCAGGTGGCGGCCGTCGTGCGCCCACAGGAACTGGCGGATGCCCCGGTCGGTGTCGTCGGTGATGACGCGCGCGGCCGCCAGGTCGATGCCGTCGGCGATGCTGACGGGGGCCAGCCACACGTTCAGGACGCCCTCATGGGGGGCGATCCAGGCTAGCTGGGTGCCGTCGGGGGAGATCGTCGGCCTGACCCGCTCCGGGTTGCCGAACAGGACAGAAAGCGGAATGAGGTCAGCCATCCGCCGATCGTACCGGGGCCGGCAAGCGCCGGCTGGCTGGCAGACTGAGGCTATGCCTGACGCATCGAGCCAGCCGGGGACCGAGGGGCGTCCCGAGGTTGTCGTCGATTTGGACGCCATCACGGCCAACGCCGCCGCCCTCCTGGCGCACGTGCGCGGGGCGCAGCTGATGGCCGTGGTCAAGTCCGACGGCTACGGCCACGGCCTGGTGCCCACGGCCACGGCCGCGGTGGCGGGCGGGGCGAGCTGGCTCGGGGTGGTGCAGATCGCCGACGCGCTCGCGCTGCGGGCGGCGGGCTTCACCGTGCCGGTGGTCTGCCTGCTGGCCGCGCCGGACGCCCGGCATGAGGAAGCGGTCGCCGCGGGCATCGACCTGACGGTCGGCACGGCCGCCGTCGCGGCGCAGGTCGCCGCGGCGGCCCGGCGCGCGGGGCGGACCGCCCGGCTGCACCTGGAGGCGGACACCGGGATGAGCCGCTGCGGCGCGACCGTGGCCGACTGGCCGGGACTGGTCGCGGCCGCGCTCGACGCGGAGGCGGCGGGCGACGCGGTCGTGACCGGCATCTGGTCGCACTTCGCGTGCGCCGACATGCCCGGCCACCCGTCGATCGCCGCGCAGCTGGGCGCCTTTGACGCGGCCGTCGCCCTGGCCGAGCGGGCCGGCGCCCGGCCGGAGGTGCGGCACCTGGCCAATACCCCGGCCACCTTGACGCTGCCGGACTCCTGGCATGACCTGGTCCGGCCGGGCGGGGCGATCGTGGGCCTGTCGACGCTGCCCGGCGGGGCGCCGGACTGGCTCACCCCGGCCATGACGGTGCGCGCCCGGCTGGTGCAGACCAAGCGGGTCGCGGCCGGCACCCCGGTGTCCTACGGGCACCGCTACGCCACCACGGGGCCGGCCACGCTCGGGGTGGTTCCGCTCGGCTACAACGAGGGCATCCCGCGGCTCGCGACGAACACGGCGCAGATGTCCGTCCGCGGCCGGCGGTTCACCGTGGCCGGGACGGTCAACATGAACCAGACCATCCTGGACCTGGGTGACCTGCCCGCCGAGGCCGGGGACGAGGTCATCTTGTTCGGGCCGGGCACCGACGGCGAGCCGACCGCCCAGGAGTGGGCCGACGCCCTGGGCACGCTGTCGTACGAGATCGTGACCAGGTTCACCGGCAAGGTCCCGCGAAGCTACCGAGGGGTAACATCAGCCCAGGACCAGGCGGGCGGGAGGTCACATGGCGAGGTGGCGGCAGCTCACTAAGGCGGGCGGGCTGGCCGTGGGCGCCCTCGCGGCGGGCGCGGGCGTGGTCATCGCGGCCGAGAAGATCGCCGTCGGCCGGCTCCGGCTGCGCCCCGACCCGGCCGCGGGCGAGCTGCTGGGCCAGCTGCGCGACCAGTCCCTGGCTGTGCTCGCCGACGACGGCGTGCCGCTGCACGTCGAGATCAGCGGGCCCGACGAGGCGCCGGTGACCATTGTCTTCAGCCACGGCTACACGCTGAGCCAGGACGTCTGGCACTTCCAGCGCCAGGCGCTGGCCGGCGCCCGGATGGTGTTCTGGGACCAGCGCGGCCACGGCCGCTCCGGTCGCGGTGACCCGGAGCGCTCGACCATCAGCCAGCTCGGCGCGGACCTCGGGGCCGTGCTGGCCGCGACCATGCCGGCCGGCGGCCGGGTGGTGCTGGTCGGCCACTCGATGGGCGGCATGACGATCATGGCCCTCGCGGCCCGGCGGCCGGAGCTGTTCACCGGCCTGGGGGCCGGCCTGAAGGTCGCCGGCACCGTGCTCATCGCCACCGCCGCCTCCGGGCTGGACCCGGCGCGCTGGCTGCCGGCCCCGCTGCGCCTGGTCGCCCGGCAGGCCGCGCCCGCGGTCGTGCGCAATGTGCTGCGCGGCTGGCCGGCGGCGGTGATCGAGCGGAGCCGCCAGGCGGCCGGGGACGTCGCGTTCCTGTCGACCCGGTACATGGCGTTCGGCGACCCCGGCGTGAGCCCGGCCATGGTCGACTTCGCCGAGCGCATCATCCGGGCCACGCCCGTCGAGGTGGTGGCCGAGTTCTACCTGGCCCTGGCCGACCATGACCAGGAGGCGGCGCTGGCCACGCTGGGCGCGGTGCCCTGCACCGTGGTCGCGGGGGATCGCGACCGGCTCATCTCCGCGCGGCGGTCGGGCGAGCTGGCCGCGCACATCCCCGGCGCCGAGCTGGTCCTGGTGCCGGGCGCCGGGCACCTGATCATCCTGGAGGTGCCCGGGACCGTCAACGAGGCGATAACGGCGCTGCTCGACCGGATCTGAGTGGGAGCATGGACGGATGCAGGATGGAGCGGGGCCGGCCCTCGACGAGTCAGTGACGGTGCCGAGCGCGGCCCGGATGCGCGAGCTGGGGGAGCGCCTGGCCGGGCTGCTGCGCCCCGGCGACCTCATCGTCTTGTCCGGCCGGCTCGGGGCGGGCAAGACGACGCTGACCCAGGGGATCGGCGCCGGGCTCGGCGTGCGCGGGCCGGTGACGTCGCCGACCTTCGTCATCGCCCGGGTGCATCCGTCGCTGCGCGGCGGGCCCGACCTGGTGCATGCTGATGCCTACCGGCTGGGCAGCCGGGCCGAGGTGGACGACCTCGACCTGGACACGGACGTGGACAGCTCGGTCACCGTCGTGGAGTGGGGCGAGAACCTGGCCGAGGGCCTGGCCCCGAGCTTCCTGGAAATCGCGATCGCGCCCGCGGAGCAGGCCGTGGGGCAGGCCAGCCCGGAAGAGGACGCCGACGAGCCGCGGACGGTCCGGGTGACCGGCTGGGGCGACCGGTGGGCGCGCGCCGCGCAGGCGGCCCGGGGTGCGCTGTCCGGGACGCCATAGTTCCGCCATGTAGCACCCGGCGTGTCCATGACGCCACTAAACTGCGGGAATTCGCAGCAGGCCTGATGTCGCCCGGAGGATCGCCTTGGCTCAGCAGGGCCCGCCACCCCGTCGTCCCGGGCGCCACAGCGCCCCCGACCCCGGGGCCGGCCAGCAGAGCGCCGACCCGTACGCCCCCGACCCGTACGCCGCTGACCCCTACGCCGCTGACCCGCGCGGGGAAGACCCGTACGCGCCGCGGGAGCGGGAGCCGTACCCGCCGCGCGAGCCGCAGCCGCCGCGCGACGACCCGTATGCGCCCAGGGGCGACTCGTACGACCCGCGCGACGATCCCTACGGGCCGCGGGATCCGTATCCCGCGGATCCGCGCGGTGCCGACCCCTACGGCGCCGACCCCTACGGTGCCCGGCAGGCGGCGGCCGCCCCGCCGCAGGCTCCCCCCCGGCAGGCCCGCCCGGCTCCGGCCCGGCAGGCCGCCCAGGCTCCGGCGGCCCCGGCGGGCCCGGCCCCGGCTCCGGCTCCGGCCCGGCGGGGGGCGGCTCCCTGGCAGCAGGGCGACCCGTTCACGGACGGCGATGACGAGGCCGACCTGCCGCCGTGGGCTGGCCTGACCATCCGGCCTGCGCGGGCGGTCGGCACCAGGACCCGGGCGCCGAAGGCGGAGCCCGAGGTCGCCGAGCCGGATGCGGCGCAGGCCGAGGCTGAGGCCGGGGGCCCGCCGCCCCGGCGGCGCGGGCTGGGCCGGGGCCGGGCCGCGGCCGCCCGGCTGCGGAAGTCCCGCCGCCGCGTCTACGTCTACTGCGGCACGGCGGTCGTGCTGGCCATCGCCGTGGCCGCCTTCCTCGCCGTCCGCGCGCTGCCCAAGCACCACCCGGCGCCCACGTTCATCACCACCCTGCAGCCGGGCGAGTTCGCCAAGGTGCCCGGTGCTTGCGACTCGGTGAGCCCGGCCCTGCTGGCCAGCTACCTGCCGGGCCACGTGACCAAGGTCAACCCGGCCGGGACGAGCGCCAGCTACGGCCAGTGCACCCTGACCGTGGACCGCAGGCCGGTGTTCCGGGTGCTGGACGTCACCGCGCAGGCTTACCAGCCCAGTGCCGTCGCCGCGGGCAACGGCAGCGCCACGGCCAACGCGGTGGACAACTTCGTCATCGCCGAGCAGGCGCTCCGTGCGCCCGGCAAGAAGTCCGCCCTGCCGCCCGCGCAGATCACCCCGATCACCGGGCTGGGCACGGAGGCTTTCCGGGGCGTCCAGGTCGTCCACACCAAGACGGCCGTGAACGACCTGGTCACGGTCATGGCGCGGCAGCGCAACCTGGTCGTCACCGTGACCCTGCAGGCCCAGGCGGGCGGGAGCGGCTACGGGCCGGTCGATATGGGCACCATCGAGGCGGGCGCCCTGGCCGTCGCGCGCGCGGTCCTCACCCACGACACCGCGCCCGGCGCGACGGGCTGACCTGGTCGGCGCGGGCCTTAGGCTGGTCAACCGTGCTGCTGCTCGCTTTCGACACCGCGACCCCGGCCGTGACCGTGGCCCTCCATGACGGGGACCGGATCGTCGCCGCCGAGTCGGCCGTCGACGCCCGCCGCCAGGGCGAACTGCTGGCCCCGTTCATCGACCGGGCGCTGGCCAGCGCCGGCGCCGGCCGCGGCGACCTCACCGCCATCGCCGTCGGGACCGGCCCGGGTCCCTACACCGGCCTGCGGGCCGGTCTGGTCACCGCCCGGGTCCTCGGCAGCGCCCTGCGGCTCCCGGTCGACGGCTGGTGCACGCTGGACATCATCGCCGCGGCCGTCTCGCCGCCCGGCGGGGAGTTCCTCGTCGCCACCGACGCCCGCCGCAAGGAGCTCTACTGGGCCCGCTACAGCGCGGCGGGCGAGCGGACCGGCGGCCCGGCGGTGTGCCCCGCGACCGACCTGGAGGCGGGCCTGCCCGTCGCGGGCGAGGGCGCCCTGCTGTATCCCGAGCTGGGCGCGGAGCCGATCGGTCCCCGGTACCCGGACGCCGCCTGCCTGGCCGCCCTTTCCGCGAAACGGATTGCTTCCGGCGCCCCCCCGGCCCCGGCGGAGCCGTTGTACCTGCGACGGCCCGACGCCCGCGAGCCCGGCCAGCGCAAGCGGGTGACCCCGTGACGATCGCAGGAGCCGTGCTGCGCCCGATGACGACCGCTGACCTCGACGTCATCCTGGCCCTGGAGCTGGAGGCGTTCGGCGAGGAAGCCTGGTCCCGCCCGATGCTGGAGGGCGAGCTCGCCCAGCAGCCGGCCAGCCGGCACTACCTGGTCGCGCAGGACGGCGGCGGCACGGTGATCGGCTACGCGGGGCTGCTCGCGGCCGGCACCCAGGCCGACGTGGTCACCATCGCGGTCAGCCGCGACCGGCAGCGGCGCGGCACCGGATCGGCGCTGCTGGAGGCCCTGCTGGCCGAGGCAGGCCGGCGCCGCTGCACCGAGGTCTTCCTGGAGGTCCGGGTGGATAATCTCAACGCCCAGCGGCTGTACACCGCGCGCGGGTTCGAGCAGGTCGGGGTCCGGCACGGCTACTACCAGCCGTCCGGTGCCGACGCGCTGGTCATGCGGCTGGACCTGGCCGGGGCCGGTCAGGCGGGGCGGGCCTGATGGCCGGGCCGCTGATCCTGGGGATCGAGACCTCCTGCGACGAGACCGGCGCCGGCCTGGTCCGCGGGCACGAGCTGCTGGCCGACGCGATCGCCTCCAGCGTGGAGCAGCACGCCCGGTTCGGCGGCGTGGTGCCCGAGGTCGCCAGCCGGGCGCACCTGGAGGCCATGGTCCCGGCCGTCGACCGCGCGCTGGCCACCGCCGGGGTCACCCTGGCCCAGGTCGACGCCCTGGCCGTGACGGCCGGGCCGGGCCTGGCCGGCGCCCTGCTGGTCGGCGTCTGCGCGGCCAAGGCCTACGCCCTCGCGCTGGGCAAGCCCCTCTACGGCGTCAACCACCTCGCCGCGCACGTCGCGGTGGACCAGCTCGAGCACGGGCCGCTGCCGGTCCCGGTCATCGCGCTGCTGGTCTCCGGCGGGCACTCGTCGCTGCTGCTGGTGCGGGACCTGGTCGGCGACGTGGTGCCGCTGGGCGCGACCATCGATGATGCCGCGGGCGAGGCCTTCGACAAGGTGGCCCGGGTGCTCGGGCTAGGGTTCCCCGGCGGGCCGCACATTGACCGGGCGGCGGTGGCGGGCGATCCGCGATCCGTTTCGTTCCCCAGGGGTAAATATCGCGACGGGACCGCTGATTTCTCGTTCTCCGGGCTGAAGACGGCCGTGGCCCGCTGGGTCGAGGCCCGCGAGGCGGCGGGCGAGCCGGTGCCGGTGTCCGACGCCTCGCGGGCCTCGAAGGAGGCCGTGGCCGACGTCCTGACTCGCAAGGCGATCGACGCGTGCCGCGCGCATGACGTCGATCACCTCGTCATCGGCGGCGGCGTGGCGGCGAACTCGCGGCTGCGCGCGCTGGCCGCGCAGCGGTGCGAGGCGGCCGGGATCACGCTGCGGGTCCCGCGGCCGGGCCTGTGCACCGACAACGGGGCCATGGTCGCGGCGCTCGGCGCGCAGCTGCACGAGCGGGGCGCGGCGCCCTCGGCGCTGGACTTCGCGGCCGACTCGAGCCTGCCGGTGACCAGCGTCCTGGCCTAGGGGCGGGCGGGGCGGGGCTCGGTATGGACCACGGCCAGCAGCGCGGCGTAGCTGCGGACCAGGGTGGCCCGAACGGCCGGGATCAGCGGGCTGTCCGGCGCGCCGCCCTCGTCCATCCAGCGGTCGGACAGGTCCATGGCCTCGGCGCGCAGCCGGGCGGCCGGGCGGACGGCGGGCTCGTCGGTCCGGTACAGGTAGGCATACAGCCGGGTCAGCGCGGTGACCAGCGGATCGGTGTCGTCCGGGCCGGTGACCGCGTGCTGGCGGGCGCGGTGCGCGGCCCACCAGTCGACCTCCAGGGCGGCGGCCCGGGCCGGGTCCTCCGGGGCGCCGTGGACCAGCCGCAGCAGGGCGTAGAACCGGCGTATGCAGCGCCGGGCGCCGGCCGGGTCGTTGCCGGGGTAGGGCGCCCACAGCTGGTTGGCCCGGCCCACCAGCCACGCGCCGTGCAGGGTCCGCGGCCAGTCCAGCCCGAAGCCGCGGTGCACCAGCAGCACCGAGACCAGCAGCAGCCGCGGCCACTGGCGGCGGTAGTAGGCGACCCACGCGTCGCACTCCAGGCGGCCGATCTGGACCGGGTTGAAGGACCGCAGCAGGCCCGGGTCGCGGGCGGGCGGGGGGCTCATGGGCCGAGCATTTCAGACTGGCCCGGCGGGGCCGGGAAGTTTGACGGGCCGACGGCGCGGGGTTACTGTTCGGAACTGGCACTCACTGAGGTAGAGTGCTAACGCGACCGAGGTTGGCCTGACACCCGCGACGGCAGGCTGCGCCGGGGTCGCCTCTCTCTCCAATATTTCAGCTAACCCTTTCCGAAGGGGGAGGTCAGATCGTGACGACCGCCACCAAGACTGTCATCAAGCCACTCGAGGACCGGATCGTGGTGCGCCCGCTCGAGGCTGAGCAGACCACCGCATCCGGCCTGGTCATCCCGGACACCGCCAAGGAGAAGCCCCAGGAGGGCGAGGTCCTGGCTGTGGGCGCGGGCCGTTTCGACGACAGCGGCAAGCGCGTCCCCGTGGACGTCAGCGTCGGCGACCGCGTCCTGTACAGCAAGTACGGCGGCACCGAGGTCAAGTACAACAACGAGGAGTACCTGGTGCTCTCCGCCCGGGACGTCCTCGCTGTCATCGAGAAGTAGAAGTACCAGTAATTAAGCGAAACGCGCGCGTGCCCGGCCGGGGGAACACCCGGGCCGGGCACACGCGCGCCGGGATAGCCGGGATAAGCGGAAAAGGCTGAGGTGCCCGATGGCCAAGAGCTTGGAATACAACGAGGACGCGCGTCGCGCGCTGGAGCGCGGCGTCAACCGCCTCGCCGACGCCGTCAAGGTGACATTGGGCCCGAAGGGCCGCAATGTCGTTATCGATAAGAAGTGGGGCGCTCCCACCATCACCAACGACGGCGTGACCGTCGCCCGTGAGGTGGAGCTCGAGGACCCGCTGGAGAACCTGGGCGCGCAGCTGGCCCGGGAGGTCGCCACCAAGACCAACGACGTGGCCGGTGACGGCACGACGACGGCCACGGTGCTGGCCCAGGCCATGGTGCACGAGGGCCTGCGCAGCGTCACGGCCGGCGCCAACCCGATGGCGCTCAAGCGCGGCATCGACACCGCCGCCGCCGCGGTAGCCGAGATCCTGCTCAAGTCGGCCCGCGAGGTCGAGGAGCAGAGCGAGATCGCGAACGTGGCGACCGTCTCGGCGCAGGACCCCAAGATCGGCGCGCTGATCGCGGAGGCGTTCGACAAGGTCGGCAAGGACGGTGTCATCACCGTCGAGGAGTCGCCGACCATGGGCCTGGAGCTCGAGTTCACCGAGGGCATGCAGTTCGACAAGGGCTACATCTCGGCGTACTTCGTGACCGACCAGGAGCGGATGGAGGCCGTCTTCGACGACACCTACATCCTGCTGACCTCCGGCAAGATCTCGTCCATGGCGGAGTTCCTGCCGCTGCTGGAGAAGATCGCGCAGACCAAGAAGCCGCTGGTGGTCGTGGCCGAGGACGTCGACGGCGAGGCGCTTTCCACGCTCGTCGTCAACAAGATCCGCGGCCTGCTGAACGTCGTCGCCGTCAAGGCGCCCGGCTTCGGTGACCGCCGCAAGTCCATGCTGGAGGACATGGCCGTCCTGACCGGCGGCCAGGTCGTCAGCGAGGAGGTCGGCCTCAAGCTGGACTCCGTGGGCCTGGAGGTCCTCGGACAGTCCCGGCGCGTGGTGGTCACCAAGGACACCACGACCATCGTCGACGGCTCGGGCGAGGCGGAGCAGGTCAGCGACCGGATCCGCCAGCTGCGGGCCGAGATCGAGGCCACGGACTCGGACTGGGACCGCGAGAAGCTCCAGGAGCGGGTGGCCAAGCTGGCCGGCGGCGTGGCGGTACTGCGCGCCGGCGCGGCCACCGAGGTCGAGCTCAAGGAGAAGAAGCACCGCCTGGAGGACGCCATCTCGGCGACCCGGGCGGCGATCGAGGAGGGCATCGTCGCCGGCGGCGGCAGCGCGCTCGTGCAGGCCGCGGCCGCGCTGGATGACCTCGGGCTCACCGGCGAGGAGGCGGTCGGCGTCAGCGTCGTCCGCAAGTCCCTGTCAGCGCCGGCCCGGTGGATCGCGGAGAACGCGGGCGCCGAGGGCGGCGTCGTCGTGGCCACGATCGCCGGCCTGCCCGTCGGGCACGGCTACAACGCCGCGACCGGCGAGTACGGCGACCTGGTCGCCCAGGGCGTCATCGACCCGGTCAAGGTGACCCGGTCGGCCGTCCAGAACGCGGCCTCGATCGCGGGCATGCTGATCACGACCGAGGTGCTCGTCACCGAGAAGCCCGAGGAGCCGGCGCCTGACGCGAACGGCCACGGGCACGGTCACGCCCACTAAGTTCGGCGCGGCGGCTATTGCACCGTAATTTGCACAACGGTTTGCCCGAAAAGGCCCGGCACTATGCCGGGCCTTTTCGCATTCCTGGCGCGCGCACCGGACCGTGACCATTCCGTTGCCCATTCCAGGTTGGCCGGTGCCCTGGGGCGGGCATGACGCATACGGGATCTTTACCGAGGCGATACTGCTGGAGGGGGAGCTCGTGATTTCGCAGGTAGATGGGGGCAAGAGAGTCAGCCTCAGGGACCTGAGCGCGCAGGCGGCCGGCGGCCAGCCGGCTGCAATTGAGTTGCTGCTGGGGCATATCCGGCCAATGGTGCTGCGTTACTGCCGGGCCCGGCTCGGGCGCATTTCCGGCCAGTACCAGGCCGCCGATGACGTGGCTCAGGAGGTATGCATAGCGCTCGTCACGGCGCTGCCCCGGTACCGGGACATCGGCCGGCCGTTCGCCTCCTTCGTGTTCGGCATCGCGTCGCACAAGGTGGCTGACGCCATGCGCACCGCGTCCACGCTGGCCATCCCGACGCAGGACCTGCCGGACGGCCCCGATGACCGGCCCGGCCCGGAGGAGACCGCGGTGGCCTGCCTGGAGGCCGAGCGCGTCCGCGCGCTGCTGCGCCGGCTTCCCGACCAGCAGCGCGAGCTGCTGGTGCTGCGGGTCCTGGCCGGGCTCACGGCGCAGGAGACGGGCGACGAGCTCGGGATGTCGGCCGGCGCGGTGCGGGTCGCGCAGCACCGGGCGCTGGCCCGGCTGCGGATCCTGGCCCGGGAGGAGTCCTTCGCGTCCTGACACCGGGGTGACGGCGCACCTGTGCGGGGCGGGGCGGCCCGGTTACTAGGATGAACGCATCCCTGAACTCGGCCTACGGAATGTGATCATGAGCGACGACCTGAAGTTCAGCCCGCCCGGCCTGACCTACGACGACGTGCTGCTGCTCCCGGCCCTTTCCGCCATCCTGCCCGCCGAGGCGGACACGACGGCCCGGCTGAGCCGGCGGATCTCGCTGCGCATCCCGCTCGTCTCGTCGGCCATGGACACCGTGACCGAGTCGCGGATGGCCATCGCCATGGCCCGGCAGGGCGGCGTCGGCGTCCTGCACCGGAACATGTCGGTGGAGGAACAGGCCCAGCAGGTGGACATGGTCAAGCGGTCCGAGGCCGGGATGATCACCAACCCGGTGACCTGCGGGCCGGAGGCGACCGTCGCCGACGTCGAGGAGCTGTGCGGCCGCTACCGGATCTCCGGCGTGCCGGTGACGGCCGCGGACGGCACGCTCCTGGGAATCGTGACGAACCGGGACATCCGCTTCGAGACCGACCACCGGCGCCAGGTCACCGAGGTGATGACGGCCATGCCGCTGGTGACCGCGCCGGTCGGGGTGGGCCGGGCCGAGGCGCTGGCCCTGCTGGGCAGCCACAAGGTCGAGAAGCTGCCGCTGGTCGACGCGGCCGGGCGGCTGCGCGGGCTGATCACCGTCAAGGACTTCGCCAAGAGCGAGAAGTTCCCGAGCGCGACCAAGGACGCCGAGGGCCGCCTGGTCGTCGGCGCGGCCGTGGGGGTCGGCGAGGACGCCAAGGGCCGCGCCCAGGCGCTCGCCGACGCGGGCGTCGACTTCCTGGTGGTCGACACGGCGCACGGCCACTCCCAGGCCGTGCTGGACATGGTGGCCCAGCTCAAGGCCAACGCGAAGCTGGACGTGATCGGCGGGAACGTGGCCACCCGGGCCGGCGCCCAGGCCCTGATCGACGCCGGGGCCGACGCGGTCAAGGTCGGGGTCGGGCCGGGCACGATCTGCACCACCCGGGTGGTGGCCGGAGTGGGCGTGCCGCAGGTCACCGCGATCTACGAGGCGTCGCTCGCGGCCCGCCCGGCGGGCATCCCGGTCATCGGCGACGGCGGCGTGCAGTACTCCGGCGACATCGCCAAGGCGATCGCGGCCGGGGCCGACACGGTGATGCTCGGCGGCCTGCTGGCCGGCTGCGAGGAGGGGCCGGGCGACATGGTCTTCATCAACGGCAAGCAGTTCAAGCTGTTCCGGGGCATGGGCTCGCTGGCGGCGATGCGCAACGCCGAGCGCGGCGGCCGGTCCTACTCCAAGGACCGCTACTTCCAGGACGACGTGCTGCGTGAGGAGAAGCTGGTGCCCGAGGGCGTCGAGGCCCAGGTCCCGTTCCGCGGGCCGCTCGCCGCCGTCGCCTACCAGCTCATCGGCGGCCTGCGGGCGGCCATGGGCTACTGCGGCGCGGCCACCATCGCCGACCTGAAGGAAGCACGGTTCACCCAGATCACCGGGGCCGGGCTGGCCGAGAGCCACCCGCACGACATCCAGATGATCGGCGAGGCGCCGAACTACATGGGACGGCGGGCCTGACATGACGCAGGTGGAGATCGGCCGCGGCAAGACCGGCCGGCGGGCCTACGCGCTCGACGAGATCGGCATCGTCCCGTCCCGGCGGACCCGGCACCCGGAGGAAGTCTCGATCGCCTGGCAGATCGATGCCTACCGGTTCGACCTGCCGCTGGTGGTGGCGCCGATGGACAGCGTGGTCTCGCCGGCCACCGCGATCGGCGTCGGCGCCCTGGGCGGGCTGGCCGTGCTGGACCTGGAGGGCCTGTGGACCCGGTACGACGACCCGGAGCCGCTGCTGGCCGAGGTCGCCGGACTGGAGTCCGAGGCCGCGACCCGGCGGCTGCAGGAGATCTACGCCGCCCCCATCAAGGAAGACCTGATCGGAACGCGGATCGAGCAGATCAAGGCGTCCGGGATCACCACCGCGGCGCGGCTGTCGCCGCAGCGCACGGTCCGCTTCTACAAGGCGGTGCTGGACGCCGGGGCCGACATCTTCGTGATCCGCGGCACCACCGTCTCGGCCGAGCACGTCTCCGGCCAGGCCGAGCCGCTGAACCTGAAGCAGTTCATCTATGAGCTCGACGTGCCGGTGATTGTGGGCGGCTGCGCCACCTACACCGCGGCCCTGCACCTGATGCGCACCGGCGCGGCCGGCGTCCTGGTCGGCTTCGGCGGCGGTTCCGGGCACACCACCGCGGCGGTGCTCGGCGTGGCCGTGCCCATGGGGACCGCCATCGCCGACGTGGCCGCGGCCCGCCGCGAGTACCTCGACGAGTCGGGCGGCCGGTACGTGCACGTCATCGCCGACGGCGGCATGACCCACAGCGGCGACATCGCCAAGGCCCTGGCGCTCGGCGCCGACGCGGTGATGGTCGGCTCGCCGTTCGCCCGCGCCGCCGAGGCCCCCGGCCGCGGCTATCACTGGGGCAGCGAGGCGCACCACCCGGACCTGCCGCGGGGCGCGCGCGTCCGGGTCGGCACCATCGGCACCATCGACCAGATCCTGCACGGCCCGTCCACGATGGCCGACGGGTCGATGAACCTGATGGGAGCGCTGCGGCGGACCATGGCGACGTCCGGTTACTCCGACCTGAAGGAGTTCCAGCGGGTCGAGGTCGTCGTCACCCCGAGCGCGGGGCGTGGCTAGCATCTGTCGTTCACCTGCTCGTGGTTAGGCTGCGATCGTGACCAAGGCACAGGGCAGTACCCAGCTCGGGCCCGGGCAGCGCAGCGCGGCCCTCGCGCGGCTGGCCAGCGCCGAGCAGCACGTGCTGGTGGTCGGCGGCGGCGTCGTCGGCGCCGGGGTGGCGCTGGACGCCGTCACCCGGGGCCTGACCGTGGGCCTGGTCGAGGCCCGGGACTTCGGGTCCGGCACCTCGTCGCGGTCCAGCAAGCTCATCCACGGCGGCCTGCGGTACCTCGAGCAGCTCAACGTGGGGCTGGTCCGGGAGGCCCTGACCGAGCGGTCCCTGCTGCTGCAGCGGCTGGCCCCGCACCTGGTGCGCCCGGTCTCGTTCCTGCTCCCGTTCACCCACCACGTCTGGGAGCGGGCCTACATCGGGGCCGGCCTCACCGCCTACGACCTGCTCGGCGTGTCGATGGGCCAGACCCGGGGCCTGCCCGGCCACCGCCAGCTCACCCGGCACGCCGCGCTCCGGCTGGCCCCGGCGCTGCGCAAGTCGGCGCTCACCGGCGCCCTGGTCTACTGGGACGCCCAGGTCGACGATGCCCGGTACGTGACCACGCTGGTCCGGACCGCCGCCGGGTACGGCGCCAGCATGGCGTCCCGGACCCAGGTCACCGGCTTCCTGCGGGAGGGCGAGCGGGTCACCGGCGTCCGCGCGGTGGACCTGGAGTCGGGCAGCGAGCTGGAGATCCGGGCCCAGCAGGTGGTCAACGCCACCGGCGTCTGGACCGACGACATCCAGGAGATGGTCGGCGGCCGGGGCACGATCAACGTCCGCGCCTCCAAGGGCATCCACCTGGTCGTGCCGCGCGACCGCATCCACTCCAGCACCGGCATCATCCTGCGCACGCCGGTCAGCGTGCTGTTCGTCATCCCGTGGGGCCGGCACTGGATCATCGGCACCACCGACACCGAGTGGTCGCTGTCGAAGGCCCATCCCGCCGCCAGCCGGACCGACATCGACTACGTGCTGGGCCAGCTGAACAAGATCCTGGCCGTCCCGCTCACCCGCGACGACGTCGAGGGCGTCTACGCGGGCCTGCGGCCGCTGCTGGCGGGCGAGTCGGAATCCACCTCGAAGCTGTCCCGCGAGCACACCGTGGCTCACCCGGTGCCGGGCCTGGTCATGATCGCGGGCGGCAAGTACACGACCTACCGGCTGATGGCCCGCGACGCCGTCGACGCGGTGGCCCACGGCCTGGACGGCCGGGTGGCCCCGTCCTGCACCGACGTCATCCCGCTGGCCGGCGCGGACGGCTACGCCGCGCTGTGGAACTCGCGGTACGGGCTGGCCCGTTCCTCCGGGCTGCACGTAGCCCGGATCGAGCACCTGCTGCGCCGGTACGGGTCGATGACCAGCGAGGTGCTCGACCTGATCGCGGCCGAGCCCGGCCTGCGCAAGCCGCTGGCGGGCGCCGATGACTACCTGCGGGCCGAGGTCGTCTACGCCGTCACCCACGAGGGCGCCCGGCACCTCGACGACGTCCTGGCCCGGCGCACCCACGTGTCCATCGAGAGCTGGGACCGCGGCCTGTCAGCCGCCACCGAGGTGGCCGAGCTGATGGCGGGCCCCATGCACTGGCGGTCCCGCCAGGTCAGCCGCGAGCTGGAGAACTACCGGGCCCGGGTCGCGGCCGAGCAGGCGTCCCAGGACGCGGTCACCGATACCGACGCCGACGCCATCCGGCTCGGCGCCCCCGACATCGTCCCGGTGGTCGGCAACTCCGGCGCCGGCGGCCACGCCGTGGTCGGCGACGGAGCCATCACCCACGGAAGCTGACCTGCGGGGCTACTAGACTTCCGCGCATGTCCCGACCGCGCGTCTTCTCCGGCATCCAGCCCACCGCCGACTCGTTCCACATCGGCAACTACCTGGGCGCGGTGCGCCAGTGGGTGACCCTGCAGGAGACCCACGACGCTGTCTACTGCGTCGTCGACCTGCACGCGATCACCGTGCCGCAGCAGCCCGCCGACCTCCGGCGGCGGACCCGGCTCGCGGCCGCCCAGCTGTTCGCCGCGGGGCTGGACCCGGAGCGCTCGATCGTCTTCGTGCAGAGCCAGGTGCCCGAGCACACCGAGCTGGCCTGGGTGCTGTCCTGCATCACCGGCTTCGGCGAGGCCTCCCGGATGATCCAGTTCAAGGACAAGTCGGCCAAGGGCGGCGGCGACTCGGCCAGCGTCGGGCTGTTCACCTACCCGGTCCTGCAGGCCGCCGACATCCTGCTCTACGCCACCGACCAGGTCCCGGTGGGCGAGGACCAGCGCCAGCACCTGGAGCTGACCCGGGTCCTGGCCCAGCGCTTCAATCACCGCTTCGGCGACACCTTCGTCGTCCCCGAGCCCTACATCCTGCCGGCCGTGGCCCGGATCGCCGACCTGCAGGACCCGTCGGCCAAGATGAGCAAGTCCGCGTCCGGGCCGCAGGGCATCATCGACGTCCTGGACGACCCGGCCGCCGTCCGCCGCAAGATCATGCGGGCCGTCACCGACACCGACGGCGAGGTCCGCGCCGACGAGGAAGCCAAGCCGGGCGTCACCAACCTGCTGCGGATCTACGCCGCCCTGTCCGGCGCCAGCCTGCCGGACCTCGAGCAGCGCTACTCCGGCGCCGGCTACGGGACCTTCAAGAAGGACCTGGCCGAGGTCGTGGCCGGCACCCTGGCCCCCATCCGCGAGCGGACCGAGAAGCTGCTGGCCAACGAGTCCGAGCTCGACGCCATGCTGGCCACCTGCGCCGCCCGCGCCAGCGTCCTGGCCCGCGCCACCATGGCCACCGTCCGCGACCGCGTCGGCTTCCTCCCGCCCCGCTAGCCTGCCGCTTGCCCCGGTCCCCCCGCCCGCCCCCGCCCGTCCCGCCGACCCCGCCGGCCGCGGACCACCCCATCCTTCCCGGCCGTCCCGCTGGCAGCGGTTGTGCCGCTGGCCCCGGTCGTGCCGCTGGCCCCGGTCGGCTGAGGTCCGGTCGGCCGAGGTCCGGTCGTCTGAGGTCCGGTCGTCTGGGGTCCGGTCGTC
>Ga0193726_1001144_pt1 | contig 22269 bp, 19 predicted proteins | sample H2c1metaG_FD_144928 | JGI IMG/M metagenome (GOLD analysis project Ga0193726, IMG submission 144928) | Soil microbial communities from a riparian zone of the East river system, Colorado, United States - H2c1 | ecosystem: Environmental > Terrestrial > Soil > Riparian zone | place: USA: East River...
TCTCCTGCCGGTCCTGGTCGGCGCGGCCGTCGATTTTCCGAACATGGACGACACGTATCATAACGTTTTTTCCTACTCGAAAACGAAACGCTTCGACCTCGGCCGTTATCGCAAAGACGAAAAGCCGACCACGGTCGTTTTCGATAAACCGGGTGTCGTCACCATTCATTGCGAAATTCACGAGAGAATGCGCGGCACCATTCTCGTTCTGGAGACGCCGCATTTTCAAAAAACAGATACAGCGGGCCGCTATCGCCTGGAACATCTCCCCGCCGGGAACTACCTGCTGAAAGCTTGGGTGGCTGGCGACGACGTCCGGCAACGTCCCGTGGAATTGAAAGCCGGCATGACGCTGCATGTCGATTTTCCAGCCAAGTAACCGAGCCATTATCTTCAACTACAATCTTACGGCGGCGCTCAGCTTCCGCGCGAAGTTGCTCCTGGGGATGATGGTCATCGTCCTGGGGGTGACGATTGCGACCGTCTATCTCGCCGAGGAGAATCGACGGACGAATCAGGAGCGGGCTCTCGACGCGCAATTCCAAAATCAGGTCCAGGCCTTCCTGAAGATTCAGGAGACCCAATCGGAAGCCATCACGGATAAATGTCGCGCGCTCTCACGTGCCGTCCGCATCCGTGCGGCGCTGGAAGAGAGAGACGTCGATGACATGTACCGGAATGCTCTGACGGAGCTCGAAGGCATTCTGGAACATCCCGGCGATTCGCCTGACACTTCGTCCGATGTGGGCCGCGCCTCGTTTTTTCGTTTCCTCGATGCCGAGGGCCACGTCTTGTCGCCCGAAGGTCACCCAGCCGGGCTGACCGACCAATCCTCCCTGCCTGAGGCGTTGTCCGCCATGGGCAAAGTGCTGCGCGAGGCAGATGAACAATCTGTCGGCTACATTGCGCTCGCCCGCGGAAACCAGCCTGCGGCCCTGCGTCAGGTTGTTCTGACGAAGATTCGCGATCCGGGCGGCCGAACCCTGGGCACGCTGGTTGTCGGTTTCCCGATTGGCCATCTTCAGGATTCGGAAAGTGGTCGTGAGGCTGCGATTCAGAGTGGGATCTGGCTTAACCAGCGCCTTTACATGGAAAACCTGGGCGCGCTGGACCGGCGTCTTATCGCTCAACAAATCGGCGCGACGGCAAGTCGCGAGATGGGCGGTCGTTTCCGCGTCGATCTCGAGAACGGACCCCATCTTCTTTATTACAAAGCGCTCGACCCGGGAACTCAGTTCGCGCCGGCTTATCAGGTTTGCCTCTATTCTCTAGCCGTCTCGATCCGTGAAGAAGAAGCGCTTCGCTGGAAGATCATTGCCTTTGGATTCGTTGTTCTTTCCCTCGGTTTTGTCGCCAGTTTGTTCGTGGCGAAACGGCTCTCCAAGCCGGTTGAAGAAATCGTCGCGGGGTCAGTGGAAAACCTGACCCGCCGCGAACAAGCGGAGACGGATTTGCGCGAGACCAATCGCGAATTGGAGAAAGCGCTCGCTGAACTAAAGGCGACGCAACAACAAGTCATCCAGCAGGAACGCCTCAGCGCCATCGGCCAGATGGCCAGCGGCATCGCGCACGATTTCAATAATACGCTCACCCCTATTCTCGGCTTTACCGAGTTGCTCCTGGAGAGTGACTCGTTGCTTGACGACAAAGTCGAGGCGCGCCGCTGCCTCGAAATGTTGCGCACCTCGACCAAGGACGCCGCCAGCGTCGTCAGTCGCCTCCGTGAATTTTACCGTCCCGCCGACACGGACGAGGAATTTCCCATTGTCGATCTCGCCAAGATCGTCCAACAAGCCGTCTTGCTGACCGAACCCAAATGGCGGAGCCAAACTCAGGCGATGGGCGTGACCGTCGAAGTGACGGTGGAGATCACGGCCGCCCCCTTTGTCGCGGGGGAAGAATCCGCCCTGCGTGAGGTGCTGACCAATCTGATCTTTAATGCCGTCGACGCGATGCCTGAAGGCGGCCGCATCGCCCTCGAAACAGCGATCGACGGAAGCGACGCGGTCATTTACGTGCGCGATTCGGGGAGCGGCATGAGCGAGAGCGTCCGCCAGCGTTGTCTCGAACCGTTTTTCTCGACCAAGGGCGCGCTCGGCACTGGCCTCGGGCTTTCGATGGTCTACGGAATTGTGGAGCGGCATCGAGGGAAGCTGGAAATTGAATCCGTCGTTGGCCAGGGAACCACCTTCATCATCCGCCTGCCCGTGACCGAGGATTCGATGGACGCAGCACCGGCCATGGTCTCGGAGGCAAAACTAAAGTCGTCCCTCAAGATTCTCATTGTCGACGACGAACCGAGCATCCTTGAAGTCGTTTCGTCCTATCTGCGTTGTGATGGACACTCGGTGGCGACAGCGGCGAGCGGTCGTGAGGCCCTGGAGAAATTTCGCCGAAATCACTTCGATCTCGTCGTCCTCGACCGTGTCATGCCCGAAATGAGCGGCGACCAGACCGCGCGCTTTATCAAACAACTGAATCAAGACATCCCGGTGATCATGCTGACCGGATTCGGCGCCCTGATCGAAGTCACCGGCTCTCAACCACAGGCCGTCGATGTCGTCCTCAGTAAACCCGTCACCATCGATGCGTTGCGAAAGACCATCGGCCAACTTCTCCGTGCCGCGTAATTCCCCTATTTACATCCGCCTCTTCCGCTGGCCGGCCTTGGTTCTCTCCCTGGTTCTGACTTTACGCGGCAGCGCGCGCGCGGACTTTCTAGAGAAAACTCAGGATGCACTTTCCCTGAGCGATTCGGATCACCGTTTTCATCTACAGTTGAGCGGACTCTTCGATCTCGAAACCTATTTCATCGATCAGCCTCCTCCCGCACTCATCCTGACCGACAAAGACTTCCTTCTTAATCCGAGGCTGACTCTTTTCCTCGATGCGCAATTTGGATCGAAGATTTATGTTTTTGCGCAAGCGCGCGTCGACCGCGGCTTCGACCCGAGCGATGACGGCGCCCAGTTGCGGCTGGATGAGTATTTTGTCCGCTACAGCCCGGCAACGAGCGTCAATTTCCAGATCGGGCAATTCGCGACGGTCGTGGGCAATTGGGTGTCGCGACACGATTCCTGGCAGAATCCCTTCATTAACGCGCCGCTCCCTTACGAGAATCTGACCGGTATCTGGGATAGCGAGGCGCCGGAGGATGCTGAAGACCTCTTTTTGTGGGCGCACATCCCAAAGTACGACGACGGCGACTACTCCGACAAATCCCTCCGGCTTCCCATCATCTGGGGACCGAACTACGCCAGCGGCCTGGCCGGCTCCGGTTCCGTGGGCCGATTCGACTATGCCGTGGAAATGAAGAATGCGGCCCTCGCCTCGCGGCCAGAATCTTGGAACATCACCCAGAAAGGGTTCGGACAGCCGACTTTTAACACCCGCGTCGGCTTTCGTCCGAATGAAATGTGGAACCTCGGTTTCTCCGCCAGCGCCGGCCCTTATCTTCTCCCGGTCGCTTCCTCCACTCTGCCCCCTGGTCGGGGCGTCGGTGATTATCGCGAACTGGTCCTGGCACAAGACCTCTCCTTTGCCTGGCACCATTTTCAATTATGGGCGGAATGTTACGAAGCCCGCTTCGAGGTCCCCGGCATCGGCAATGCTGACACGTTGTCCTACTACCTGGAGGCGAAGTACAAAATCACTCCGCAGCTCTTCGCTGCGCTGCGGTGGAACCAGCAGCTCTTTGGCACCATCCGCGACGAGGGTGAACTTCAAAAGTGGGGCAACGATATCTGGCGTATCGACGCCGCCCTCGGCTACCGCTTCACCAATTATTTGCAGGGGAAACTGCAATACAGCCTCAGCCAGCAAAGCTCCGCCCAGGAAGGCGAACACCTATTTGCTGCTCAGTTGACCGTAAAGTATTAGGTAGAACTGTAGCCGCGGCGCTCTGTCGCCGCGTGACCGCGCCCCGACATAGCGGGGCGGCTACAGCGACGAAACGACTAGGTCAGCTAGCGAGGAGCCCGTTGCGTGATGGCCTTTCGAATCGCGGCGAGCGGCGCTCCGTCATCGAATGCGATCTTCCCGTTTCGCCGCTCGACCCCGAGCTCTTTCCAGAGCGCGGTCAGATCGACCGGTGCGGGAGCAGCTTTCATCTTGTCGTAAAGTTCGCGCAGAACTCCGACACCGGTGGCACCGTCGCCGGTCTCCAGCGTTCGCGCGAGGGGCCAATCCGATTCAATTGTCCCGCCAGCTTTGAGAATGGCGCGAAGCGCGTCTTCGAGGCCCTTCTTGTTCCCGGTGCGCTTGCGAATTTCGATGTCCGCGCGCAAACAAAAGAGCGCCCCGCCCCAGTACGTGCGGCCCCAGGTCGGCGTGAAATCGAGCCCGCGATCGCCCGGCTGCGGTAATCCCTGCGGGAGTCCGTCGATGAGATCGCCCCAGACCTTTTCCGGTGTCAAATCACCGGCCCGCGCTCGCGCGATCGGCTCGACGTAGGTCGCGGAGCCTTCCTCGATCCAATGATGTTCCTCCGGGACAGATGGAAACGCCAGGTGGACCATCTCGTGCGGCAGGATCCAGTCCCCAGTGAAATCAGAGGCGCTGCTTGACCGCCCGACTGCAATCGCGATCACCGGCCCATCCCAGCCGGTCGTCCGGCCTCCGCGTACACCGCTGCCTTCGAAGAGACGGACCCGTACTTGCAGATGAGAAACCGGGAATCGCTCGTAATAAACAGAAACCGCACGCGCCGATGATGCGACCCAGCCCAGGACAAGCTTGCGCAATGGTTCTGCCGGCGCGGATGAGAAACCCACGTCAATCTTGCCGCCGCCGATCTCCAGTCGCGCGGTATCGTCCGCCGCAGCCCGTGAGATGAGCGATAACCAGATCGTCGCGACGAGGAACGGGATGGCGCGCATCATTTCTTGAGCGCGAACGCCGCAATTTTCGCCGGATCAAAAATCGGCGCCGAACACCTGCGATTCACGCAAACGAATCCCGCCGCCTTCTCAAATGTTGGATATTGGACGTCAGGATTCGGCATCGGGCCTTCGCGCTCATCCCACCACTCGACCCGCTTATAGTTGACCGGCAGAGCGATCGCCGCCAGGAAAAGCGAGCGCGCGCCGGGATCGTCTTTCTTGCCGACAATGGTCACGTGCAACGGCTGCGCAGCGAGTTCCTTGTCGGCCAGCAGAATACCCGCGACCGCGTAGCCATGATTTTCTCCAACCGCCGGTGCGGCGAGATAACGCAGGGCATGCTGCGCGGATTTCCCATAGCTCTCCTTACCCGTGTAATGATGACGGAGATTCAACGTGCGGACGACCGCCGCGTTTTCGTCTACCTGCGGTTTCGGTTTCAGCTTCCCGGCCAGAGGCTGGACGAAGGCGATGTAGCCGATGTCGCCCTTGAATTTCGCTTCGACAAACTGCGCGGCTTCTTCCGCGCGCTGCAACCATTTCCGATCGGCCGTCACCGCATACAGCTTCAAGAACGCGCGCGCCACGTAAATGGAATCGCCGAGATAAGGCCCGCCAGCCTCCTGCGCGTCGTGGCGAAATCCTCCGCCCGGGAGCGAACGATTCGCGATGACCCATTCGGCCGCGCGCGTTGCGTCGGCCAGGGCGCTCTCGTCGCCGGTGGCGCCGTAAAACGTTGCGAGCGCGTTAATCGCCCAACCATTTTCCCGCGCGTAAATGTGCTGATCGATGCGGGGCATCCCGCGCTTGCGCCGGTCGGCGTCGGAAAGCGCGAAATACCCGGCGGAATGTTCGCCCTGCACGAGGTCGGCATCCTGGCTCGTGTAGAATGCGCCGTCGGGACTGGTCAGAAAGTTGTGGAGATAATCGCGGATCTTTTTCGCCGCCTCGAGGTGCACCGGATCTTTCCAGAGTGCGTAGGCCTGCGCATAGCTGCGCAAATTTTCCGCCTGCATCTGCATGATTTTTTCAAAATGCGGATGTTTCCAGTCACCGTCAGTCGAGTATTGATAGACGCCGCCCCAGACCGGGTCGATCAACTGACGTTGGGCATCGAGCGTCTCACGCGCCCAGTGCTCCAGCTCCTGGTCGCCACCCAGCGCTTCGCTCAGGCAAAACTCTATGATGTCCCTGTCGAGGAACTTCTGCATCCTCCCCCAACCCCGATTTCCTGAATCGTAGGCGTCGCGCAAAATCTTGCCCAATTTGTCTCGCTGCTCAGGCTTCAATCCTGCGTCGCCGGCTTGCTCCAACGATGGCTCCGCGACAATTGACGGGCCGGGCGACGGATCGTCGATAATCGCCTGGAGCATCGACGCCATCGGCTTCGGCGGAATGTAGCCCTGCCGTTTCACGATCTCGCTCCCGTCGGAGTTGAACACAACCGTGGCGGGCCAGCCGTAATCCTCGTAACGATTCGAAAGATCGGGCCGCGCATCCTGATCGACTCGCACCGCGATGTAGCGCTGCCTGATCAGGGCGATCACCTTCGGGTCGCGATAGGTAACGTCCTCCATGACGTGACACCAGTGGCACCAGACCGCGCCGAGATCGAGCAGCACAAAGCGATGCTCCTTCTGCGCTTTTTCAAAAATGGAATCCGACCACGGCTGCCATTCGATCTTCGCTGGCTCGCCGGCGCGTGCCGCCGCGCAGAGGAAACACAAAAACAACGCGCCGCGAAACTTCTTCAAGAGAGCTGGCCAGTCTCCGATTGGCCCGGAGCGATCTTGCGTTTGAGCAACCAATCGATTGAAAATTTTCCAGGCCCAAAAGCGAAGACAAGCACGACGAGAAAGAGGAAGAGGAACTCGTCGGCGGCCAAAAATTTGTCCGGATCGCTGAAAATCACTTTCACCTTATCCAGGTCGGCCGTGAGATACGCAACGGTCAGCAGAATCGTCAATGGAATGGAAATGAGCCGAGAGCAGAGACCGGCGATCAGGAGCAGACCGCCGAAGCATTCGGTTGCGCCGGCCAGGATCGCCTGGGCATGCGGAAACGGAATTCCAAGGCTCTGGAAAAACTCCGTCGGCCTCGACAAGTCCATCAACTTACCTTTGCCCGTCAGAAAGAATCCCCAGCCCCAATAAAGCCGGATGATGAGAAGTAGCAGCGATTGTAAAACGGTGGTCGGGGGAACAAACCAGCGCAGGTATTTGGCGAGCATTCCGGAATTCGTTTTCATTTTTTTGAGAATCGGCAGAACCAGCCGAGTGACGCCCAGTTGTTGAAGTAACCCTTGATCTCCTCTGTCCAATCCACGCCGGTCCGTTTCGTGGAAGAGAGTCCTTGTAAGCAGGCTTCCTCAACGGTCGCCCCCGCCCGCAACGCCGTCAGAATGATGAAGCCCTCCGGATCGAGGCGTTTGTAATAAAGCATGTTGTCGTGCCGATGGACGGCGAGATGAACGCGTTTGCGCTTCGGCAAAGGAATGCGTTTTGCCGGCTTGGACGCGTGCGGCATCGCTTCGAACGTATTACTCGCCTCACTCCGCAAAACCGCGGATTCGTTCTTTGTCACGGCGAGCAGGAACTCATCAACTTCGTAATTTAATTCGAGGAGCGAGAGATACGGCTGCAAACCGAGTCGCAATTTTTCGGGCCGCGTGTCCAGGATATCGTCCGGCGTGATTGCGGGCTTAGCCTCATCGTCAAAGGCGACGACCTGCGCCCATTCGAAGCGCACCATGTCGAGAGCCAGGGCGGCGCGGGGCGCGATCCAGCCGGGCTCAGCGCGAAGGAATTGTTCGAGGCGGCTTCCCAAATTGCGCAGAGTGAACGAAGCCGACGGATATTTCGCCAGATACGCGACAATCAACTTCATGAATTTGCGTTCGCCCAGGACCGCACGGAGTCCGGGATAATCGTCGTAGAGGCAATCGAGGACGCGAAACCAATAGACGCGATTGTAGATTTCCAGCCGGTCGAAGGAAGTCAACCGGTCGTTAGGCTTGATGAAGGTCGCCGCCAGCTCGCTCGTTTTTCGGCCATCGACCCAGCGCGGCTGCATTCCATCCTGCGCGGTGAGCGGGCGGAAGACCGCCGTCGCCATCAGGGTTTGGAGCGCTTTCAGTTCCGCGCGCGACCGCACCTCAAACCGGGGCGAGCTTTTCGATGAACTGATTGGCCTTGAGCGCTTCATGATGGACTTCCGCAAAGCTTGGGATGCTGTCGTCCCATTCGAGGAGCGTAGCCGTCCGGCCGACCCGCTTCACGGCGTGGGCATACAGTTTCCAGACCGGATCGAGCACCGGATGATCGTGCGTATCGAGAATGTACTTCTCGAATTTCGAATGGCCCGCGACATGGATCTGCCCGACGCGGTCGTGCGGAACGTTATTGAGATAATCGTACGGATCGAAACTGTGATTCTGGGAGGAGACGTAAATGTTGTTCACATCGAGAAGAATTCCGCAATCGGCGCGTTCGACGACTTCAGTCAGAAACTCCCATTCCGTCATTTCCGAAGCGTGGAATTCCGCATAGCTGCTCACGTTCTCGACGCAGATCGGCACCTCGAGAAAATCGCGGGCTTCCCGAATGTTGTCCGCCGTCGTCTTGGCAGCGGCGAAGGTGTAAGGCATCGGCAGCAAATCGTGCGTGTAACGTCCGTCCACGCTGCCCCAGCAAAGATGATCGGAGAGCCAGGGCGTCTTGGTCCGCTTGACCAGCCGCTTGAGCTTCTTCAAATGCTCGCGACTCAATCGATCCGCCGAGCCGAAATACATCGCGACGCCGTGCTGGACCACGCGGTATTGCTCGAGGATCGAATCGAGCACTTCCAGCGGACGGCCGCCATCGACCATGAAATTTTCCGAGATGATCTCGAACCAATCGACCACCGGTTTTTGCGCGAGAATGTGCCGGTAATGCGGCACTCGCAGGCCGATGCCGATCCCATATTCGGTGAAATTATTGAAAGAATTTGCCGGCACGTGAAAGCGTTTCGATTGGCCCGCGTTACCCGTGAGAGCCGGGGAATGGAACCCCGGCTCTCGATAAACCGCCTTTACTTGGCTGGCGATTCAGCAGGCTTGCTGCCGTCGGTGGCACAGCCGCCTTTTCCTTTGCAGGAATTCTTGCCTTTGCAGCTGTTGGCCTCGGTCTTGCAACCGCCCTTGCCTTTGCACGAGTTCTTGCCTTTGCACGCGTGCTTGTCCGTATCGCTCTTCTTGCCCTGTTCGAGCGAGATGCCAGCCTTCGAGCTGGTTTGGACGGCGTGTGCGGTGACGGCAAACGAACCGCTCATCAGGCCGGCAACCGCTGCGCCGGCAATCATTGCTTTCTTTGTCATGTGACCTTTCTTTTTCTCTGTTGGTTTTTGCCCAGCTTCCAAGCGGCACAATACCGCCGGTAACCAGGCAAAAGGGTTAAAGAATTTCTAAAGCTTTCTCGTTATTCGCCACACCTGAGAAATCGGATGCATAGATAGGGGCAACCGTCATATCCGAGCCCCTCGGCGGTGGGAAGCCGAAAATTGCGCTCGGGCAGACCCGCGGTTCCCGTTCTGGCACGGCGTGTTTGACGCTGCGGGCGGAAGGAAATAGCCTCGGGCATGGCCAATCTTGCTGAGGCTCCACCACCAAAATCACCCGGTCACACGACGACCGCCGTCCAGCCACCCGTCAATCTTGAAAGCTGGATTGAGGAAAACAGCCATCTCTTCAAACCCCCGGTCAGTAACCGTTACCTCTACGATGGCCGGGATTTTTTCGTCATGGTGATCAAGGGTCCAAACGCTCGAAACGATTTTCATCAGGTCGATTCGGAAGAATATTTTTATCAACTCAAGGGCGACATCAAAGTCCGCATCCGGGAGGGAGACCGGATCGTCGATCACCTCGTTCGCGAAGGAGCAACCTTCTTCATACCCCCGAACGTCATCCACGCGCCCGTCCGTCCGCCGGATACGATTGGCATCGTCGTGGAACGCCGGCGCCCGTCCGGAGAACATGAACACGTCATCTTCTACTGCGACAAGTGCGGGGCGCTCGTCGAAGACATCGATTTCGATTGCGGAGACATCGTCGAGCACTTCAGCCAGGCGATGCTCGATTTCTGGAACGACGACTCGCGGCGGACCTGCAAAAACTGCGGCCAGAAGGTTGAACAACCCGGGCCGACGAAGCCATTCTAGGGTAGGGACGGCGCGCTGCGCCGTCCGAAACGCGTGGTTATGCTTGCACTTCCGCCCGCGAGGTTAGTCCAGGGGTCGATCTGCGGACGCCGCAGCGCGGCGTCCCTACCAATATGAAGATCGACCTTCACACGCACATTCTTCCGCGCGATTGGCCCGATCTTGACGCGAAGTAATTCATCAGACTCGATCACTACCAGCCCTGTTGCGCGCGCATGATGATCGGCGACCGGGTCTTTCGCGAGATTACCGACAACGTCTGGGACCCGAAACGTCGGATTGAAGACTGCGATCGCGCAAAAGTTTCGATGCAGGTGCTGTCGACCGTGCCGGTGATGTTCAGCTATTGGGCGAAACCGGCGGACGCTCTCGATCTTTCGCGCCGACTGAACGATCACATCGCCGAAGTCGTGCGCGAACACCCCAAAAGATTCGCGGGCTTGGGGACGATCCCGATGCAGGATCCGGATCTGGCGGCGCAGGAGCTGGAACGATGCGTTCACGAGCTGGGTTTGCGCGGGGCGCAGATCGGCACCCACGTAGACGCCACTCCACATTCCGGCCGAATCGACAACATCAATCTGGACAACGCGTCGCTCCAGCCCGTTTGGAGCGCGGCCGAGCAAGTCGGCGCCGCGATTTTCGTTCATCCGTGGGACATGGTTGGAAAAGAACGCATGCCGAAATACTGGCTGCCCTGGCTCGTCGGGATGCCGGCCGAAACATCGCTCGCGATCTGCTCGATGGTATTCGGCGGCGTGTTCGAACGGTTCCCGAAACTTCGTGTCGCCTTCGCCCATGGCGGGGGCGCCTTCCCGTTTACCATTGGCCGCATCGAACATGGGTTTCACGTGCGTCCGGATTTATGTGCGACGGACAACCAGACGAATCCTCGAGGCTACCTGGCCCATGGCGATACCCCCGCCCGATTTTACGTCGACTCACTCGTGCACGATCCCGATATCCTCCGGCTCTTGATCCAGCTCTTCGGCGCGCAACGGGTCGCGCTCGGGTCGGACTACCCCTTCCCGTTAGGCGAAGCGCACGCCGGCCACCTCATCGAATCGATGAAAGAGCTTTCGATGAAGGAGAAAGCACAATTGCTCTCCGGTACGGCGCGAGAATTTCTCGGACTCTCGTCATAACGATGAAGGGCAACGGTCTCCCCATCCTTCTCACACTCGGGCTCGCCCTTGGCGGTTCACTTATTTTCCTTGCAGTCGCGGTATGGCTCATCAAAAGAGGTACCTCACGTGCCAGGAAAACATTTCGGTTTGTTTTGGCCAGCATTCTCGCGATTCCGTTTCTCCTCATCGCAATCTTAGTCACTTGGTTCGCGATCGATAATTTTCCGTTCACGTCCGGAATCGTCGCCGTATCATTTTCACCCAACGGCGATGAGATATGCATCGTCCAAACATTCAAGGATGCCGAACCCTATCAGGTTAGCCTCTACGCGCGCCGAACCGGACAACCGTGGGTTTGGAATTATCTCGCCCATCAAGACGACCGGTGGCGAAATGGTCACACCGAATTCGACGGCGATTCGTTGCGAATCTACACCGGTTCCGCCCTTCGGAAGACTTTTTCGTTGGCGGCTGCCACGAAGGTTCCCGCGCACTTTGCATCCGACGCGGACTATCAACTGCCGGCGAATTTCACGCCGCAACAAGTCCTGGCCTGGCACAACAAGAAGTTTGGCTGGTGAGCCTTGAGTTCCGGCGTGTGGCGTCGGTTGCAGGGGCCGGCAGATTCAGAGGGTGAGGAAGCGGAAGATTACGTCAGCCGCCGCAGGTATTCCCGCCGCCAGGCGGCGGGAATACTTTCCCGCGGCGAATAGGGACCCGGCGTATACGCGCTTGAGCCAATACCTTGCTGACTCAGCTCGCACACATGCCAGTCCTGCTTGTTGGTCATATCCCAAAATTCGATCGCATCGTCCGGATTGTAGCTGGGGTCGCTGACCCCGGCCGCCTCCGGATGAAAAAACCAATCACACACGATCAGCGTCCGGTCGGGTGCCTGCGGCCAGAGTTGATGCACCATGACGTAATCGGAGTGCATGCTCAGGAGCATGTTCGGGAAAATCGAATAGTAGAACACCCGCTCCTTCGCTCCCTCTTCCTCTCTCTCTTCCTCTCCATCTCCCACCGCTCGAGCGCAGGCGTTGCCGCTCATGGTCAGGCTCTTGCCTTTATTGAGCTTCATGAACCCGCCGAGAAACGGTCCTTCGGTCAAATCGTTCTCCGCCGAATCGTACGGCGAGATCTTGGATAAGGTCGGATGCACCCCGGGGCAGTGATAGCACTCCGAATAATTCTCGAAGACCAATTTCCAGTTGGCCCGGACGTCGTACTCAATTCGTTTCCCCGAGCGCAGCTTGGGCAGATTCCAGCGCGAGAATTTTCCGAGCAATGGAGCAAACCATTCCTCGAGCGGGCTGCAGCCGCCTCGCGCTGTGGAGGCGTCTGCCGCATTCGCCAGGTTCACGAAGATGAATCCCTCCCAGAGCGCCAGGCCAACGCGGTGCAGTGAATAGTCGGCCTTATCAAAACCTGAGACCTTGTCCATGTGGGGTGCGCCCACCAGCCTGCCGTCCAAGCCATAGGTCCAGGCGTGATACGGGCATTGAATCGTCGCAGAATGTCCGGCCGGTTCTTCGCACAAGCGCGTCCCGCGATGCCGGCACACGTTATAGAATCCGCCCACTTGCCCCTTCTGGTCGCGCACAACAATCAGACTTTCGCCAGCCACCTCCCGCACGAAATGATCTCCTGCTTCGGCGATCTCACTTTGATGTCCGACCAACACCCAATGCCCGGAAAAAATCTTCTCTCGCTCCCCGGCGAAAACCTCCGGCGAAGTGAAGTAACGCTGCGGCAATGTCCTCGCGCCCGCGGTAAAAGTGTCCGCTGTTTTTCGAAAGGCCGGCGTTGCGGTGGTCGAAGGCATTATTCGCAATCTCCCGCTCTCTCAATCTCCCGCTCGCGCAAACAGCTCTAGGCCGCGGCGGACGGCTGCTCCAGCAGCGGCTCGACCGGAATGCGTTGCGCGACCATCACCATGTCCGACGCCGCTTCGCCGATTTGGAATGTTTCTTCGAGAAGGGGCGCATTAAAGGAAGCCTGCAAGTCGAGGCGGAAGAGGGTTTCGGTCAAAGCCTGGCGCACTTCGTAGAAGAGGCCATCAAAGATCTCACTGAATTCCGCGTCCAGCCGGTCGTGAAACTCCTGGCGCGAATCGCCCAGCTTCTGCCGGAAATCACGCAGGACTGTGGCGCGCCGCCAGATCAACCCCACGAAGACCAGAAGGATGCCAGTCGCCAGGAAAACTCCGCCCGTGACGTCGAGCCAGAGAGCCGGAGAGAGCGCCGCGATAAGGATCCCAAGGCCCGCCAGCCCGCTTCCCGCCAGCGCCAGTGTTCTGACGTCTTTGGTTTCCTCGACCTTCCCTCGCAGGACCTTCTCGTCCACCCGGATGAATTCCAACTTCGATTTCAATTGCTCCAGCATGGCGGAATGCGCCGCGGCGTGGGGCAAAAGAGCGCTTTCTCGGAGACTGTCCTGTCGTCCCGCGATGACTTGCGCGAGCTCGTCCATCATGTTCCGCATCTGATCGAAAAGGTCCTTCGAGACGCCGGCGGCTTCATTTCGAATTTGTTTGCGGGCCGAGCGCTCGAATCGCCCCTTCAAATCCTGGAGCCAGGTTCTGGTGTCCTTGTCTCGCAAAAACGGAATCGCTCGCTTGAATAATTTCCCCAGGCGAAGACCCCGGGCGAACTCATCTTCCGATTGTTTGGCCAGGGTGTCGTAGGTGGTCGAAAGCCTCTCGACAATATCCAGTTTCATCGAGTAAGCCGCCGCTGCGTTCGCTTCCACCTTGCGGACCAGCTCCTGGTAGAAAGCGCGTTCCTCGTCAATCGCCTCCTTTTCCCGGCGGAGATGCGTGAGCAACTTCGCCATGACCGATCTCAGTGTCTGATACGAACCTTCCACTTTCATCCGCCACACTTCTCCACAGGCGATGGCGCTCTGGAGATAGCTCCGGAACTCGGAGAAACCGCTGTTCTCCATTCCGCACATTTCGCGGTTGGCTGAGAGAGTGAACACAGTCGGATTCTCCACCTGCCGATCGCGGGCATATTGCGTGACGTGTTCCCGATTGATGATGAGCTCCTCTTCACTGGCCCGATCGGCCTGCTGGAGGACGAACACCATTTTGCGGTGCCACTCTTTCCTGATCAGGGTGAGGAGCTCCCAAGCCGACTTGGTGTGCGGGTTCGCCGCGGAAAAGACAAAAACAACCAGGTCGCTTTGCGGAATATATTCTTCCGTGATCGTCTCGTGATTCTGAATAATTGAATTGGTTCCGGGCGTGTCGACCATCGTCACTTCGCGCAACACTTCCTTGGGTAACGAAAAGCGTTCACGCGACTGCCCCAGGCTGAGTACTTTGCGTTCACCGCCATAAACCAATTCCCGGATACCGGCAGTGCACGGACCCGGCGCCACCTCGCAGACGTCTTCCCGAATCAGCGCGTTTATAAAGCTGCTTTTCCCCGCCTTGACCTCGCCGACAATGACGATCAGCGCCGCCGCCTGGAGATTGGTCAGCCGGGCCCGCAGAATCTGGGTTGCTTCATCGTCGGCGCATTTTTCGGCCAGCCACAAGGCGCGTTGCAGGTGGCCCCGAAGCGTCTCGAACTGCTGCCTCAGTTCCGGGCTTAAGATGCGCAGCGCCACCGCCCGGCTGGTTCCGCCGTTTTCTGGTTGCCGTTGTTCCAGTTGGCTCATGCGTCGTTCATATTATCGCTGGGATTGTTTTCTGCCCATCCGAATTTTGCAAACATTGTCCTTCGCATTGGAATAGCGGCCATTCGTTCCCCGCCTTCGTCATTCGTCACTCGTCATTCGTCGTTGCCCCCGTCATTCCACTTGCCCTCGGCACTGCTTTTGTGAGGATTAGGAATATGAGAAGGAGCGAACAATGAGCGGCGTCCGGCTATTGGTCGGCACCCGGAAAGGCGCATTCGTCCTGACATCGGACGGTAAACGGGAAAACTGGGACATTAGCGGCCCCCATTTTGCGGGCTGGGAAATTTACCATCTCAAGGGCTCGCCAGTCGATCCGAACCGGATCTACGCGTCGCAGTCCAGCGGTTGGTTCGGGCAGATGATTCAACGCTCGGAAGATGGCGGCAAGACTTGGGAAGCGGTTGGCAACGAGTTTGTTTACGACGGCGTTCCCGGCACCCACCAGTGGTACGACGGCACCCAGCACCCGTGGGAATTCAAGCGCGTCTGGCATATCGAACCGTCGCTGACCGACCCGGACATCGCCTACGCCGGGGCGGAAGACGCCGCATTGTTCCGGACCGCGGACGGAGGCAAGACCTGGCAGGAACTCCCCGGATTGCGCGGCGCCAAGGGCAACCTTTGGCAACCGGGCGCCGGCGGAATGTGTCTGCATACGATCCTGCTCGATCCGAATGTGGCCGGTCGAATCTTCGTGGCCATCTCAGCCGCCGGCGCGTTCCGAAGCGACGACGCCGGCCAGACGTGGCGGCCAATCAATCGCGGCCTGAAATCCGAACAAATTCCCGACCCGACGGCCGAAGTCGGCCACTGCGTTCACCGCATCGCGATGCACGCATCACGGCCCGGCATCCTGTTCATGCAAAAACACTGGGACGTCATGCGGAGTGAGAACGCCGGCGATTCCTGGAACGAAGTCAGCGGCAATCTGCCGACCGATTTTGGATTCCCGATCGATGTTCATGCGCACGAGCCCGACACCATTTATGTCGTCCCGATCAAGAGCGATTCCGAGCATTACCCGCCCGAGGGCAAACTGCGCGTCTATCGCAGCCGGACCGGTGGCAACGAATGGGAAGCATTGACGAAAGGCCTGCCGCAAAGCGATTGCTACGTGAATGTGCTGCGCGACGCGATGGCCGTCGACTCGCTCGATAAGTGCGGCGTTTACTTCGGCACGACGGGCGGGCAGGTCTACGCCTCGGCCGACGCCGGCGACACCTGGAATCCGATCGTTCGCGATCTTCCGGCCGTCCTCTCCGTCGAAGCGCAGACGCTATCATGATCCGGGTCGTGCTCCCGTTCCATTTGCGGAAGCTCGCCCGCGTCGATGGCGAAGTGCAGCTCGACGTGGAAGCCCCGGTTACTCAACGGTCCGTCCTCGATGCGCTGGAGGTGCGTTATCCGGTGCTACGCGGCACGATTCGCGATCATGTCACGCAAAAGCGTCGCGCGTTCGTCCGCTTCTTCGCCTGCGAACAGGACCTCTCCCACGATCCGCCCGACACTCCCCTCCCCGACGCCGTCGCGGCAGGCGACGAGTCTTTTGTCGTCTTGGGCGCCATGGCTGGCGGATGACATTATTGGTACCTAAGCGCAACCATCGGATCGATCCTCGCCGCCCGTAAGGCCGGAACGAAGCTGGCCAGCGCGGCCACACTGATAAGAACCAGCGAAATCGCGATAAATGTCACCGGGTCTGTCGCGCTGACCCCAAAAAGCAGGCTCGCCATCACGCGAGTCAGGGCGAAGGCAGAAGCGAGGCCAATCGCGACTCCGATCAGCACCAGCTTCAAACCCTGTCCAACCGCCATCTTCAGCACATCGCTGCGTTGCGCGCCAAGCGCCATGCGAATGCCGATCTCGCGCGTCCGTTGCGCGACGGAGTAACTCATCACTCCGTAAATTCCCACGGCGGCAAGCACCAGCGCGAGCGCGGCGAAGATGCCAAGCAGCATGGTGCTGAACCGTTGGCGTGCGACAGCCCGTGAGACAATCTCTTCCATGCTCCGGATGTTGGAGACGGGCTGGTCCTTGTCGATCGCCCAGACAGCGTTGCGCACGGAAGTGGCGAGGCTGAGCGGATCGATGCTGGTGCGAACGACGAGCGCGTTGGGCGCGAAAGAATTGATCTGCGAATGTACGAAATACATCTGCATTTTCGGCGGAGCGACGAAATCGTTTTGGCGCGTGTCTTTGACGATGCCGATTACTTCACGCCATGGACCCTCCGATGTTGTCAATCCTGGCTTAAGGCGTTTCCCAATTGCATTTTCGCCAGGCCAATAGTGTCCCGCCGTCTTCTCGCTGATCACGACCGCTTGAAGGGAGTCGGACTTGTCCTGTTCGTTGAAATCGCGCCCCTGCACGATCTTGATTCCCATTGTGCTGAAGTAGCCCGGCCCCACGGCGCGATAGACGACATCCAGCCGCTGATCCGGCGGTGGATCGGCGCGGCCTTCAATTGCGATCGACATGGAATCGCCGTTGTAAGTGAAGGGAAGATTGCCGGCCACGGCGGCCGATTCCACACCGGGCAGAACCGAAACGCGGCGAAGAAGCTCATTGTAAAATGGAACGCGATGTTCCTTGTCCGGATATTTTAATTCCGACAATTCGATCTTGGCGGTCAGCAGGTGATCGGTCCGAAATCCCGGATCGAGCGTCCGCAAATGCAGGAAGCTGTTGATGAGGAGGCCGGCCCCAATCAGGAGCACGAACGAGACAGCCACTTCACCCATGACGAGCAAAGCGCGAATGCGATTCCCGCGGACGCTCGCGCCGGAATCACGGCCGCCTTCCTTCAGCGTTTCATTCAAATTGAAGTGGGAAGCCTGCGTGGCGGGAGCGAGCCCGAAGATCAATCCGGTCGCCAGTGACACGAGCAAAGTGAACAACAGAACTTTGGAATCGAGGTTGATCTCCTGGACCTGCGAAATCGTGTCCGGAATAAATCCTTTTAGGATGCGAATTCCGGCGAGCGAGAACAACAAACCGACAAGGCCGCCCATCCCGGCGAGCAACACGCTTTCGGTCAGAAATTGTCGAATCAGCCGTGTTCGGCTCGCGCCCAGGGCAAGCCGGAGCGAGATTTCTTTCTGGCGCGCGGCCGCCCGGGCCAGAAGCAGATTGGCTACATTCGCGCACGCGATCAGAAGGACGAAACCAACCGCGCCGAGAAGGACGAGCAAGGCCGGCTTGATGTTGCCCACAACCTCTTCGTGCAACGGCGTCACGACGCTGCCGATGCGCATATTCTGTTCTGGGTATTGTTTTTCCAGGCGCGCCGCGATCGTGCTCATTTCAGCGCGCGCCTGTTGTAATTTCACGCCGGCCTTCATCCGCGCGACCACTTCCAAATAATGACTCCCGCGCTGTGCCGCTTCGTCCGCCGAAAACGCGATCGGCACCCAAAGCTGGGTCTGAGGCGTGGGGAATTGAAAACCGCGCCGCATCACACCCACGACTGTGTAGGCTTCGCCATTCAAATTAAGGGCGCGCCCGATGATGGTGGCGTCACCACCGAAACGGGTTTGCCACACGCGATGACTCAGAATCACGACGCGGCTGCCAGGCTTATCTTCCTCCGCGGTGAAAGCGCGTCCCAATTGCGGTTCGACGCCAAGTAATGAAAACAGATTCGCCGAAACGCGCTGGCCGTCGAGGCGTTCCGGCTCGCCGACGCCGGTCAGATTTAGACTGCGCTCCGTCATCGCAGCCATCCCTTCGAAGACGGTATTCTGTTCGCGCCAATCCAGAAAATTCGCCGGCGAAGGCGTGTCCTTCGGGAAGCCGAGATGCGTCTGCTCGTCCCAGACCAAAACGAGCGCGTCCGGATTCTTGTAGGGCAACGGTTTCAACAACACGGTGTTGACCACGCTGAAGATGGCGCTGTTGGCGCCGATGCCGAGGGCCAAGGCGATCACGGCCACGACGGTAAACGCCGGGTTCCGCACCAACATCCGCAGCCCGTAACGCAAATCCTGCCAAAGATCTCCGAGCAGATTAGTTTTCCTTTCGGTTCCCATCACGACGGCCGGATTTTTTGGAAGACGGCGCTCGATCCGCCGCAAAGCCGGAGCCAGCAGATCGCTCTCGTCCAGGTCGAGCAGCACCGCCCGGCGGGCCTCCTCCTCAGTCGCTACACTCCGGAGCGCCTGCTCGTATTGATCGTCAAGATGCTGGGAGAGCTCTTCGACAATTTCATTCTCCCGCGTTGGCGAAAGATTCAATCCCGCCAGCCGCTTTCTGATTTCTTCTTTGAATTCAGGCATGTTGGATCCCCGTAATGCGGCTGATCGCTTCCACGAACTCGCGCCAGCCATCTCGTTGCGCCGCCAGAATCTTCTTCCCGGCCGGAGTCAGCCGGTAATAACGGCGCCGCCGTTGGCCGGCCTTCTCCACCCAGCGGCCCCGAATCCATCCACGCTTCTCGAGGCGGTAAAGGAGCGGATAAAGTGAAGCGACATTGAATCGGAGCGCGCCGCGCGAGCGCAATTCGATGAGCTGCCCGATGTCGTATCCGTGCCGCGGTTGATCTTCGACGAGCGAAAGGATCAAGAGCTCCGCGCTGCCTTTCTTCAGTTCGCGATCGAGAATTGCGGAAGCCATATATGCTATAGACATATATGATTTAAACGCACCTCAAAGCAAAATCTGTCTAAATTTTTTTGAGCTTGGGTCGCCCAAACCCAATCGCAACCCGGCAGAGGCCTTCCCACTTTTTTTGCTTGCCCCGCTTTCAAATTACCGAAAATATCCTGCCCATGAGTGCTTCCCCAGAACTCGGGACTTCGTCCCATAGCAATACCGTCACCATCGACGACAAGGCATCGAGAACCATCAGCTCGATCTCTTATATCGCTGGATCGCTCCAAATCTCGTCCGGCCAGCCGTCAAAAGTTCCCCCTTCGATCAAGGTTAATAATAACGTTTGGGAAATCACGCTGGAGGCGGGACGCCACAAGACCTCAGCCGTGGCGAATGCGTTCAACTCGCTTTGCGGAGGCAAGGGAAAGGAATATGCGCCTTCCGGCGGCGGAGGCGGCACCCCGAACGAATTGAATTTTTTCTTCGGCGTCACCCTCACTTTCCAGAACGGCGGCACGGCCACGATTTACGTCGGCCAGGGGAGTTACGGCGCAACCAACAACTGGTGGATCGGGGGCGCCCCCATTTTCAGTTCCGATAAGCCGCGGCTAGAATACCCGGCCGCGGGCAAAAGTTTTACCAACGTGCTCAGCGGCGATCACAAGACCTTTAAGCTTCAGCAAACCGACGTCCGCCCGATCTCCCCTATCCAGAATGTTTTCGTTTTGATGTTGGAGAACCATTCCTTCGACAACATGCTTGGGCTCTCCGGGATCCCCGGCATTCACCACGCTACGCCCGGCGGCAGCAGCAACTCCTACGATGGCGTTGTCTACAAGTTCGGACCCGGCGCACCCGGCAGCATGCCGACCGATCCCGGACATGAATTCCCCGACGTGCTTTTCCAACTGACCGAAACCAAGCTGCCGCTCCCCAAAAACTATTACCCGGCGATTAACAATGCGGGCTTTGCAGAGAATTACGCGACCTCGAATTCGGAAAAAACTGGTCTGCCGACGAAACCCGAAATTGGCGACATCATGCTGGGATTCACGACCTCCCAGGATTTGCTCGCGCTCTACCAGCTCGCCACAACTTTTGCCGTTTGCGATCAATGGTTCTCATCACTGCCGGGGCCGACCTGGCCTAACCGGTTCTTTCTTCACGGAGCGTCGTCCAATGGCCTGGACCATAGCCCGACGACCTTCGAGATGACGGAATGGGAAACCGTTGATGGTTTCCGCTACCCGCATGGCTCGATCTTCGACCGGATGAACGAGAACGGAATTACCTGGCGTTTGTATCATGACAAGGACGGCCCGTTGGAAGGCGCAATTTCCCAGGTGTCATCGATTCACAACATCGAGCTGTGGGACGTCCATCCCGTGACGGACTTCGAAAAGGACGTCCAGTCTGCTTCCTATCCTTACCAATACACTTTCATCGAACCGAACTATGGCGATGTCGCCGGTGGAACTTATGAAAACGGGACGTCCCAGCATCCCATGGATGGCGTGGGCGGCGGCGAAGGATTAATCACGGCCGTTTACGAGGCGATCCGCAACTCGCCGATTTGGGGGCAAAGTCTCTTGATAATCACTTACGACGAACACGGCGGATTTTACGACTCGTATCCGCCGGGACCGGTCATACCTCCCGGCGACGGCGGCACGAAGTACAACAAATACGGCTTCACTTTCGGGCAATACGGAGTGCGGGTTCCAGCGGTCGTGGTTTCACCGTATATCAACGCGGGGGTGGACCATACGCCTTACGATCACAGTTCGGTCCTGGCCACGCTGGAATATCTTTTCGGCCTGGCGCCTCTAACGAATCGCGATGCAAATGCGAATAACGTGGTTCACTTGTTCTCGAACACTATGCGAAAGGACACGCCCCCGAAGTTAAAACGATCGGACGCCGTCCCGCCTTCGAGGGCGCCTCTGTCGGCGGCTGAAAAAGCCGCCCGGGATTTGGAATTGATTCCCGAGGGGAGCACGCTGACCGGCATGATGGGTGTCCTGCTGAAAGCGGACTCCAAGATCCGGGGCAGTGCCGCGGCTCGCGCGCGCTTCGAGGCGGTGAAAACGCGCGGCGATGCCCGCGCCTACATGCGCGAGGTGATGGCGGAGGTAGAAGCGTTCAAGGCGACGCGCGGCAATAAACAGCCGCCACGCAAAGGCACCGACGACTTAGCGACTTCGACTTAGCGATTTCTGAGTCCCCGGGAATCGTCAGTTCGCTAGTTCGCTCAATCGCTAATTATTTCAGCACCGCTTGGTGGAATTCGTACCAGTCGTCGAGGTTGTTCAGGTTCACCGCGTCCTTTGCAGCGGCAGCGTCATCCGCAATGCCGCATGAGCCCAGAATTCCCTTCCGCGTGTCGTCATCGTGATTATATCCGCGCACGGCGGCGTTATGCTTTTCGACCGCTTCCGGCGTGAGCGACTTCGCGTTTTGCTTCACCCACGCCTCGAATTCTGGATAAGTCGGCTTCTTCTGCTTGATGAAATCTTTGACCGCCTGTTCGTCGAGTCCGAGCGCGGCGCAGGTCATGGCATCAAAGCCTCGGCCGATGCCCGGATAACCGGCGGCAAGTTTTCCCGCCGCCTCCAACGAGACTTTCTGCCAGAGGCGCGGGAGATGGAGAACGCCGAGTGGGCCGGCCGTGCCGGAGCTGATCATTGGGACGTAGGTGTCGCTCATAGTAATATTTCTGATGTTTAGATTTCGATTTCGGCCGTCGTTGAGACCAATGCGGCGATTGCAAAGGCTACCGATTCAGC
>Ga0193726_1001145_pt1 | contig 22239 bp, 21 predicted proteins | sample H2c1metaG_FD_144928 | JGI IMG/M metagenome (GOLD analysis project Ga0193726, IMG submission 144928) | Soil microbial communities from a riparian zone of the East river system, Colorado, United States - H2c1 | ecosystem: Environmental > Terrestrial > Soil > Riparian zone | place: USA: East River...
GAATCCCACTGAACCGCCCACTGGTAAGCCTGGACTTCAGTAGCTTTTGAATCGGAAGTTACCTTGTCTGTTCTCACATCCCTGCTGCCCCAGCTACGATTGTCAGCGAACCAAGCCATGTGGAGTGCTTGGCACAGAGGCCATCTGTATCGCGGGACACCAAGTGAGGTCGCTTGCATCAGGAACCTGATACAAGTGGCATTACCGCAGGTCGATGCGGTTTGGCACAGTGCCCTGAACTCGGTCGGTGTCCAGGTAATGTTGCAGGGTGTCGTTTGCCACGGTCATCCCTGGATTAGATATCCCGGCGCTGCGGCTCGGTGCGAACTCGGTGATTTCCTGCTGGTGCATGATCATAAACCCGATACTGGGCCGCTGGAACGACGCGCGGTGATCGTACAGGCCAAAATATTTCATCGTTCGGGTGTACGCGCCAGAAATTCCGTGCAGCTCGATCTCTATCGACGCTGGCCGCGCTTCACCTATGAAAGCTGGCCCGGAGGGATTGATAATCTCGCTGCGGTCCACGCTCAAGCAGGCCTCACGGGTCCTCTGCCTGTTCTGAGGGAGCGCGAGTTGACGATCACGGGCAGCACCCCCGGCAGTCCGCCGGCATCGCCTGCCATGCTCGATGACGCCTGCCGGTATGGTATGATTGATGTGGAGTATAGCCGCTGGGGTGATCCTCAGGCCGGCATGAACCCCTGGCGGCTCTGTAGCGCCCAAGCGCCAAATATTTACACATCAAAGGCCGGCTTCACGCTGGGCAGCTATCTCGTGCGACTAATGGATGGCCAAGTCGGTCGCCGCGTATCCGCAACGCAGTGGCCCACGAGTCTCAGTGTCGCCTGCCATTGATCATTGATGGTTATGGAACTGCTGTCTATTTTGCCCAGCACTCCAGTGTCCGCCAGTGGCAGCATCGCCTTTCTAGCAGCAACCCCGAACCTGAACCTTGGAACCGGGGCACGCATCCAGCAACCCCCGGCCGGCAAGGATGAAGAGGACGACGGAGCGTTCGGCATTATCCAAGTCCAGACCTCGGGCGATATCGGACCGCGACGCGAAGATGAAGAAGATGAATGAGCATGCGGCAAACCGGTTTCGGAACGGAGGTCTCGTGAGGACCGCTTCGATTGACTGGGATCTCGGTCACTGGCTTTCCGCGGCCGCGATCGTGTAACACATAACGCATCTATCTATCTGAAAACGCTGAATAATAGGCTGATCCGGAACGTCCTTTATGTTACACTAAATATTCGTCATGGCGACGAGCCTACATCGACGGTCAGCGTCCGAACGTGCCCGGTGGCCGGACGAACGAGCGGCTGACACAGGATCAGGCGGCGTCAGTCAGGCTGCCATCATCCGAAAAGCTTACGCACCCAGTTCCAGAGCGGAACCAGGCGCTGCGCTCGCGACGGAGCGATGCATAGTAGGCCTTTCGCCGCCGTTCCTCAGTGCGTTGTGGCCACGGGCGGCCGGACGAACCGGCCATTGCATTTCTTGCATATCGAGGGAAATCTAGCGTTCATGTAGGGCCACCAGGATTTCCAAGGAGCACCAACCATGGCGTGTGGCAAGCCGCCAAGTCCTGGAAGCATGACGCGGCCAACGCCTCTGCGCCATCCAACTGTGATGCCGTTCGTGGCCATACTGCAGGATGTCGAGGCGATTGTCAGGTACTATGCTCCAAGCGAAAGGATTGACGACGCCATCAAGCGCGCTGAGCGTGCTGTCGAACGTGCCAATAGGCTCGGTTTTTCCTATCGTCCCTCCGAACATGCTCTGAAGTTGCTTTGGGACAAGCTTGAGCTAGTAAAACGTGAAGCGCGCCATCGCTTGCTCGACAACGTCCCAGCACCAGCCAAACCTCTTCGCGAAGGCCAAAAGTCCGTTACCGCAGAGCAAGTGGTTGACTGGTTTTCGGTGGGTGCCGCCAAGCGTAATGCTCCGACTGTTATCCGGGCACTCGAATCGCCGAGCCATTGGCTGTCGAAGAGCTACGAGAAGCGTTTGGTCACATTAGTTGAGGGCCGCGATACTGTCCCGGAGGAGCACAGAGAGCGGCTAGGTGTCGATGTTGCAACTATTCTGCGCCGGTTTCCTGATGCCGCCGGGCTTGTTAAGCAGCTGACGGTCCGAGATCAACGAGGATCAATCAGACCGAACGCAGAGTACGCCCGCAACGCGCACAGCGCCATCGGAAGCGCATACGAGTTGATAGCAACAGCTTCATTGACACGTTCCGCCGGCTCCAGTCCGGTCAATGTGGGGGCTCCTGTGCTCCATACAGATGGTCTTAAGTACAAATACGATATTACATTTGGCAGCAGGAGCAACACCGTCAGGATGCAAAACCAGGACACAACGACACTGAGTGCAAAGTCGCGTAACATGTCGGAAAGCGATCTACGCACTCGCGAGATGAACGAAAACGTCACCAATCGGAAGGTACTCAGACTTCCATCGATAAGGCGGTCAGGGCTATTCAGCGGCGGGAGATTGATGAATTCCATTTCGTTACGAACGGCAAGTTCGACACTACGTTCAAAGCTACAATAGATAAAGCCAACGAAACCCTTGTCCAGGAAGGCAGATGTCAAATTGGATATCATGAATACTTTGCAAGGCTGCCGGCAGACGGGCGCGGATTTTCTAAAGAGCCAGAGGCCATAGGATAGTTTATCATGACTCTAATTATTGACGTCGTCGTCGGCGAGAGAGAGTGTCAGTGTGAGGTGTCATTCCGAGACCGTACGAGACTGGCTTCGGATTATTTAAAAATATGACATATGAGGAGTTTTGTTCCGAGCGTGGGTTGAGGATACCGAGAAGGCTATTGACCGCCATCAGCAACGACCTGGGAACTCATATTGCGCCGATCATTTATTGTTCGGGCGGCAGCAGTGATCAACCAAATAGTCTGGCCTGGGCTTTAGAAATGTTGCAAGACTCGGTCACTCCGGCGCCACCTACCCATTTGCCACTTATCCCTGTTGACGATGCGTCAATCGCATGTGCCGTGTGTCCGTTCGTGGATCAAAACGGGCCGGACCTGGAGAGCCTGGAAGACGAGACGTGTGAGGTCGTTCGATGGCATCTTGGTCAAATCGATCAACGGTTTCAGGGAGCGACGCTAGATAGTGACGCGGTCGAGTATCTGGATTCGGTTGTTAGAGAACTAGACGCGCGATCGTCGGGTCTTGAGAAGGTCAAGCGCCGAGCGCAAAGTTACTATCAGAAGTTCGTCACGAACGGCGTCCGCCCTCGTGCAGAGGACCTTCGGCCAGTTCAGTTGGCGTGCCAGAACGTCATCGTTGGTTTGGCGACCCTGTGTCAGGACCCAACCTTCGATGGTCTCCGGGTGCTGGATTATTTGACCTGCGAAGTGCCGCATCTTGCTACACATGAGGCCAATCGTGCGATGGCCGCCTTGCTTCTGTGCGACGCATACCAGAATGGAGGGACGATGGAAATCCGCTTTGGTAGCCGATATCGTGAAGAACCGGTCCCGCCAGCCCTGGGTAGGTACGGGCGTAGCGCAGGCTTGGATCTCGGTGTGGATGATCTTCACGCAATTACTCCGGTGGAAGCTCGGGAACTATTCCTTACCGTGACGCCGATGCCAGACGATCTGAGGGCTCGTGGTCACGACCTAATCGATCGAGGAGTCATCACCCCCGAACGGCTGTGTTTTACCCTTATGTCGCAGGCTTGGTACGCTGTTGAACTAGACTATATTATTGCAACTTCGTCACGTGTGACGAGCATTCTTGAAGGAGGCGCGCCATTCGACCTTCGGCGTGAGAGATTGGCCGAGGCAGAGGTATGTCGGGCAGCGCTGATGACGGGCATGCTGCTGCGCCGTCTCGACAGCCCCGATGCGGCCTCACAGTCGTCCGGCAATGTGCGTGCGTTCGAAGATGGTTCGATCGGCATTACCTGGGCCATTCGTGAAGATCTTGGTGCGGTAGCAATGACCGCAGTTCCTGAGGGGGCATTGCCTTGGGCTGCTCCCGAGCACGACCCTCTGGTCATGACAAGAGATGGTTTGCTAATAGTGGTGCCGCGGGCGCTCCCGACACCGAACGATCACCAATTGGTTCAGACTTTGAAGGCGGACTATCCTACTGCGATCGTGGCCCTGCTGGTCCCGAGTGACATGTTCGATGCGATTGCAGCCGGCGTTCCGGTCTTGCTGTGTCCTGATCGGCTCGGGGAATTGGACACAGAAATTGAAGGGAGGCTCAGCAAACTGAGGGTGGGGCGAGCATGACTGTCGAATCGTCCGTCTATGTGCGAATTCCAGAAGCGGCCACACGGCATATCGTCGAATTGGATGCCCGTGCGAAGGCTTCGTTACGCCGATCCGCTAAGCTACCGCCCGGGGACCGGACCGAGGTAATCCGTTTTGAGGCATTGCATGCAGCGATTGATCAGCTTGCAGTCGCGGCGATGGCGAATGGTGAGCCGCATTTGGAGTCGGCCCATCCGACGGTCGACTCCTCTGGTCGGCTCAACGATAGTAAGAGTTTAGTCGGACCGTCTGTTTTGCTCCCCGGTGCAGAATTCCCCTTTGAGCTCCCGGATGGGGTGTTGCGATGGTTACGGGAAGGAAACCTCGTGGTCGAATTGCGTCTGCCGCATGCTCCGGGCGAGACCATGTTGGGCGGTGAGGCAGGGCGTGGCCCGCCGAAGCCCGCTAGTCGGTGGAGAAACGCAACCGAGACGCCCCGTGACGCTGTGCGCGAACGGTTCGAATATCTAATTTCTCAGGCACTAGACGATAGCGGTAACGAGGAAGCATCGATACTTCCCAGCGGTGTTACCAACCCCGTGTTGACCGAGGCGCTGCGTCGGAATGCGCACGCCGAAGCCGGCGTCCGACGGATCGATCTTCCTGTGAGATATCGCGATGGCTCACGTGGCCTGGAGTTCCCGCTGCGAGCACTGACATTGACCCGCCGGGTGCCGGAACACTGGCGGCAACTGCGCTTCACGCTGATGTCCATCCGTCATGTTGATATGGATGCAATCGTGGATGGTGCTTGGTTACGCAACGCGCGTGTCAGCCAAAGGCGGCAGGCGGGTCACACCGACCAAGTTGCGTTTGAAACGTCAAGCCGTCAGCTATGCAGTCTCGACCCGAATATTCCGACCGTGATCAGCATGTATCAAACTGGTCTACAACCAGCCATCGTTGGTTTCTATCGTGCCGTAGTTTACCACCTTATAAAGTACCCGAAATCAATCGTTGTCGTGCCTTATTATTTTCAAGGGGGAATGCAATTTGACAGGGGTACCGCATGGACGACGATGTGACTGAGTTGGCGGACAGCCTGGGCGGCGAAGCGCCACCCGCTGTTTGGGAAGCCACTACCGCGGTCTGGCAAGCGGGGTGTAAGGACTGCGAGGCCGAGCGTGCCATGCCGGTACAAGCCAAGTCGCGAACGGGTCGTCCGCCACGGGGCAAACAAGCCAGTCACAAAATGGATGTCACTTTCGAATATTCTGGCGGTTGGGCTCAAAGAAAATTGGATCGTGGCCAGTCTCGGTCAGACCGCTGCAAGCGTCATCAGCGGGCGCACCAACAGTCGATCCAGGCGTTGGCGGTCCCGTACATTGATCTCCGGGTCATTGGGGAGGTTCCTAGAGGACAGAACCCCACTGGTCCACTTGGGGGCTTGGGCCGCCTGCCGGGATTGCACAAGGAACGAAAAGAGCCAGTCAGCCTGGACCGATTTGGCTTCGGCATGACCGACTCGGATATCCTCGAGATCATCAATGGCTTGGCCGAAAAGCGTGTCGCGGTGATTGAAGCGGGCACCGGGACCGGGAAGTCGACTTTCATGCCGTTCCGGTTGATGAACCCACCAAAGGACGCGCTGCTGCGGCTCAGCGCATTTGGGCCGATTGTCGTCACCGAACCGCGGACCGCGGCGGCGACTGGAGTCGCTCGCTTCGTCGGTGAGGAGCTGTGTTTCGGCCATGATAGCCGAACGTGCGGCGACCATATCGGACCGGGGTTCCCAGTTGGCTACCAAGTCAAAGGCGACAAGAATTGGGATGGTGCATGTGATCTGATCTACGTCACCGATGGCACCATGATCAATTGGGTGCGCGAAGGTAGGCTCTCGAAGATCGGCACTGTCATCATCGACGAGGCCCATGAGCGTAGTGAGAACATCGATATCATTTTGGCTCAGTTGAGAGAAAAAATCAGGGATCACAAGCATCTGAGAATAATCATTACGTCGGCGACGTTGGATAAGGATTTTTTCGTCGCCTATTTCGGTGGCCCGGATCACGTATTTCACCACTGTGTGCCGGCTCAAAAGAGCTTCGGCTATGGCGTGCCTTTTTTTGTAGGCGCGACGATCGACGACGCGGTCATCTCGGACGGTGTAACGATTGGACCTAGCGGAAATGTCGACACGGACACGCCACCGTTGAGCTTTCCCGGTTGGGCCGAATGGGGACCAGCAGAGGGGAACGATCCGCCCGACGACTTGCGCACAATTAGCAGCGTATTGGAACAGCTACGCTGCGTCGATCCGATTCCGCCTGAGAAATGGAGGGATCAAATGCCCTCCGCTGTAGCCAAGCAGGTGGTCGCAATCGCGGCGGGCACAAAATGGGGCGACATCTTAGGTTTTCTCCCCACGGGCGAGGCCATCCGCACTGCGGTCAAGGATATCAAAGTCGCGTTGATGGCAAGAGGTTTGGATTTCGACGTGTACGAATTGCTTGCGGCAACCCCATCTCATGTCAGTAAAGCGGCAATTGCGGCACGAACGCGGGGTGAGAGACGCAAAATTGTGATCTCGTCAAACCTCGCGGAAACTTCGCTGACGGTAAAGGGCGTCCGTTACGTGGTCGACTCGGGTCTGATCTGCCAACCCGAATGGGACCCAGATATTGCGAGCGGTTCTTACCCAACCAAGCCCCATAGCCAATCGGGTCTGCGACAGAGATGGGGTCGGGTCGGTCGCGACGCACCAGGATGGGTGTTTCCACTCTATACCGCCGCACAATTTCTTGCATTGCCGAAGAACACGCCACCGGGCTCCACGCACATTAATCTTGAGACCTTTTATATGAAGCTGATCTCCGCTGGCATCGACCTGGAGAACACCGCTCTTCCGGCAAACTTCATGCACGAGACAGTCTCGCACGACCAAGATTCACAAAAGTACATCAATATTTTCAACAAAGAGAGCATCAGAGCCAGGCGAGCTCTCTCGCTATCTGGCGCGCTCGACTGCGATGGTCACCTGACCGGCTTCGGTCGGGAACTTGAAAGATTCCCTGGCGATGGGTCTCAAGCACTGGCAATCATGCTTTCCGATCAACTTGCCTGCGTTCACGAGGTCGCGTTGGCGCTGGAGGTGCTTTGCCAGGGTCGTCTGATCGGTCACAGGGAAGGCTGCATCTTAAGGGTCAGCCGCGAATGGCCGTCGGCCTGGCGCGTGGGAGCGGCCCAACGGCACCGCGCATTAGCGATTGGTTGCACCGATGATCTTGGGGTTCTGCTGCGCGTCTTCGCGCTTTGGCAGAACGCGGAGGACCAAGAAGCGTGGTGCCGTATGTGGTGGGTGAACGAAGCGGCTCTCAAGAATGCTCTGGGAGCCGCCATGGCGACGGTCGAAACATTGTCCGCTGCGATGAAGGGTGAGGCGAATCGGAAAATATTGCCCGAACTCGGAGGTCGCGCACGGGCAGTCCTTTCGCGCGCGATGGTCAGCCAGCGCTATCAGCGAGTCGACGGAAACATGTTTCGCCGAGTAGGTGACATTGATGCCGAGGAAGTGACGCTCGGCCACAGCCAGTTGGTCGATGCCGGTGATCGTATTCTAGCGTTCAGCAGGTTTCGGCCCGGCGCATCGGGCGATAGCACACCGCGGGCAGCGATAATATCGCACACAGTCCGCATTCTCGGCTGGGCCGAGACGGATGGCCCAGGATCTGACGATATAGGATTGGAGTTGCTCCTTCGAACAGCAACACATTCGTCAGTCGATGAGTTCTGCCTTCGCGACGTGCGCGATGACCTGAGTGCTGTGCGCGCTAGCTTGCCGGTCGGAGCTATTGTGGATCTGGAGCTAGAGGACGTTGACGTTCCCATTCGAAAGATCCAAGTCGTGGATCATCCTTTCGCGCTTCCAGGTGACGACAGCGTCGCAGGCGATGCCTCCCTGCGGAGTATGGATCCGTCCGGATTCGACCGAGACTGGGACCCTAACGCGCGGCCCGATGCGGAAGCGACGGAAGAGGAAGCCGCATTCCAGATCCTCGACCCGTTGGATCTGGCGGAGAATGACCCGCTTGGTGTCGGCGCCCTGTCGACTGTGCCTGCTAAAGTACCGGAGACGTCAATCTCAGTATCTTTACCAAGCATATACCTCATTCGAACCCAAAAGAGCGAGTCCGAACCCGCAGTCTTGCGTGGGATGATCACCGGTTACAAGGTCATAGATGATGCGAACATCGGCTTGCTCATCGATCCACTCAACGAGACGGCGGCGGGCGGTGACCCCGCGCTACATGCTGATTTGACGGCGTGGCAAGACATCGATCTGGTCGTTCGTGAAATCGTTCGCGACCATGAGAATGATTATTTGCAGCTCGACAGATGCGATGGGCAAGGATGTTTCTATTTAAATACTGGCCATGCATCTGGGCTCGGTCTTGATTTATTCGACGAGGGGTTTGGGCACCGTCTTGCAACGGGCGCAAGAATCACCGGCAAAGCGGTGCCATGTGAGTATGATCCGATGTCGGTAACCTTGTTAGCGGCGGCGCGGGTGCACATAGCGAAGGCGCCCAGTGAGGTTCTAGACCCTGGATCATCGACACGCTTCTTTTCCGCAGAAATAGTCGAACCACTCAACGAACGTGGCTATGCTAGGGTGTTGCTGGAGCCCCAGGATAAGGCTTCCGGGCTATCGCACACGTTCGGAATTCACCGACGAGACCTGCCACGTTCCCTTCGCGCTGACGTCGGTAGGAAACTTTTGGTCGCACTCGGGCCTGACAGACATGAACTACGAAAATCGTTGGACGCAAAACTCCAGAAACCTCTTGCCTTCGCCACTATGTGGAGCGACTTTTTTGTCGTAAAGGCCAATAGGATTCGTGCGTCTGACCGAGATATTCCACTCCACATCATCAACGGACTTCTGCTCCTGGAGCAGGGGGATGAATGGGCCCGCGAGGTCTGGGAGTTCTATGTGGATAGCTTGCATATGGTCGTGCAGGAAGTCCGTCCACCGACATTCAGCAAGCGGCTGGCCGTTGTTCCAGCCATTGTCTCATTATTCTCTCAAAGAAAAAAGGATGTTATGTCGGACTATAATAACACACTCCAGTTTGCAATCGACCGGGGGACGAACGAGATGAACGTCTCTGGGCCTGATTTGATGGCCGTTAACGCGGCGGTCGAATCGATTAGAAACTTAGCCGACCTCCCAAGGATCACGGCTGAGTTGCCGCCTGGAACGTCAAAGCAGGATATCGGATATTATTACAGGAAGCGTCTCGAGGACCGCGTAAATGTCCGGTGGGTATCAGTCGATGGCGATACCGTAACGGTGATCGGAAACTCTGACAATGCCGTGCGTGAAGCTGTTAAAGATATTCGGGGGAAAATTGATTTGGCGGTTGGTGAACTCTTCGTTCCCCTTTCTAAAACGAATATATTCATAGGGACAAAAGGAAGAGATATTAACATCCTACGTGACTCGACAGGCTGTCGAGCGAGTAAGGTGGATGGCAGTGAAATGTGGCGTATTGAGGGAACGAAGAGGTCGGCAGTGGAGGAGTTTATTCGTTTAGCTGGCGAGCGTCGGTTGGGCACGACGGGGAGAGTAATAAGTGTTCAGAAATTGAATATTATTGAAGATACAACGAAAAGGTCACCGTCGTCTCGGCGTGACGTTAGTTCACCGGCAGCTGGATTGCCGCCGTCAGTACAGGAGGCGGCTCGGCCGCAGCGTACGTCGCCGGTCGTCAACCGCACCTCAATGGTTCGGCCAAGTCCAAAAGCCGAGCCTGACGCCGCAGTGATTGCGGCCGTACTGGTGGCACTCGTGGCCATCATCATCGTCATTGTCTTAGTGTTTAATATTAGCTGATTGCCCTATCCTGGCGTTAGATTTAACATCTGTGGAGTCCCGCCAGCGGACGTGACGCAGCAGCTCCCCGCGATCCGCATGCTGTTCGACTGGCTGATCACCGGTCAGGTGATGCCATCCAACCACTCCTCGGTGGAGCGCGGGCCGAAGCACATGGTGAAGACCGACAAGAAACCGGTGCTCGATTGTAACGCATGGTGGAAATCGCACGATGCCATTCCGACCAGGACGGTCCGCGACCTCAGGGACCGGACGCTGATCGCCACCCTCACCCATTCATCCGCGCCGATCGGCGTAGGGCTGGAGATGAAGGTAGAGGATCTCCGGTCGAAGGGTGCGGGCTGGAAACTGCGGTTGCACGAGAAAGGCGGCAGCCACCACGTCATGCCCTGTCGTCACCCCCTCGCCGAGGCATTGGGGGCCTACATTGATGCCGCCGGCATCGCCGACGACCGCAAAGGTCGCCTCACGGATTGTCCTCAAACAGCGGATCACCAACCTCGTCTGAGATGAAGTGATCACACGTCTTCTTTCGGATGATTTCGGCAAGCGGGCTGGGCTGAAGCACTTGGTTGTCGCCATCATATTCCAGATAGGCAAATCCCTGGTGGCTTGAATGCCATGGCGTGAAAAGTTGCATGAACAAACCGACGGCGGCAGACGCGAGAATACCGTTCGGCCAAATCACCTGGGGCTTTCCACCGGCGGCACCGTAACGCCGGGCTTCTTCGGCCAGCAAATCATCAGTGAGAATGCCCGCGCACCGCATACAGGGCTGCCCGGGCATCGACAGAAAAACCTGCCCGCTAATTGTAAACTCTCTATCTCCGAGATCGTGGACATCCATTCCGATGTCGATGTAGGGGATAAGAAAGCGCCGGGCAAAACGTTCCAACTGCTCACGCTCGCTCCAGCTGTCAACGCAGCCAAAAATGCATTGGCACCCGCGAAGGTGCATGTGCCCTTCCTGCCAACGGTCGCTCACGGCGGTGACGGATATCTTTGGGTTGATGGCGCGCGCGAGGCGCTCAGCCACCAGCGTCTTAAGCGTCCCGTCCTCCACGTCGGTTGCGGTCGCACCGATCAGGCGATTGAGATTGCTATCCTCGACATGGTCGGGGTCGGCAACGATGAGCGTCCCGATACCGATATGCGCGAGCTGCTGCACGATGTGAGAACCGCCGCCTCCCAGACCAACAACGCCTCCTTGCAGATCCCGGAGAATTTCTTCGGAATCGGCGCCAAGGAAACTCTGCCGCGAATGACGATCGCTCATGGCCGAACTCTGGTAAACCGAATGGGCGCACCCACGACTGTCACCGAGGCGACGCAGTCTCCGGACCTTCCCGGTCGCCAAACCAGTGCTGCGGCGTAATCATGGCTGAGAACCATCAATCCATGAGGCTGCCGCGGGCAAGTGTTGAAGAAATCAGGCATAAACTGACGTCCTTCCCTTATGTCGATACCACTAAAGCCCGGCTTGCCCGCGTGGCCATGTTCGTGAACATGGACGACCGACATGCGCTCGCGATAGGCGCGTTGCATCGCCCGGCTGATCGCGTCTTCATTCATCATGGCGCCAGCTTCGTCGCTCTCGACATACTCGTGGTCCGCCAGAGGATGGTAGGCCGCGGGGATGATGAGAACGGCATCACCCATGAGCGCAGCCGTCCTGCAAGAAAGAAATCCGACTCGCTCATGAGCAAAGGGATGTGGTCGCCGCAGGTCGGTCTGTACCCTCTCGACAAGCTGCCTTGAAATTCGGATTTCGGCCGTCATCGGAACATTTCCAGATGTTCGGCCAGAATTTCAACCGGAGCGCGATCGGCCGTGATGCCACTGACAGACAGCGCCTGCCAGTTTCGCGCCAGCACTTGGTGCGTAGTCCAGGTGCCGGGCTTTGGCGCTCGGACGGCGAGCATCAGGCGTGTTGGGTAGCCGCTGTGCGGCGTAACGCAGAGAAGCGCTTCCGTGGTCATGACCTGGCCGCATGTGGAAAAGGACACGCGGGGCAAGTGAAAATAGACGCCACCCGCCTCCGTGTGGCGGGTGGCGTTCGGTGCGATTGCCGCGAGGCCCAACAGGTCGGCGTCGGTGCTCATGAAGAGCCACCGCGCCGGGCATGGCTGATGAACTTCTCCCCACCGCAGATTTCAATGTGAGCCGCATCGTCAAGATTATCGAAGGTACCGTCGGGCTTGATCTCGGCCAGCACTTTGGCAGACGGAACATCCACCGCGGCTTTCAGGTCCGAGACGACCCAGCACCCCGGACGCACACGCTTGGGCTCCTGGTTCACCTCGATGGTCACCAAGTCCAGGCGCGTATGGAAACGCTCAAGCCCGTGTCGGCGAAAATGGACCATCTGTTCGGGGTCGAGCCGGACGTCCTTGCCATGAATTACCTCGTAGAGGACCCAACCATCGGTCGAATCCTTTCCGACCCGCTGCAGCATTTTGCCGGCCGGCGCGCCATCATGATGAAAATCCACCACTGCCTCATCAATGAGTACCCGATAAATCCGGGAGTGCCGTGGGTGACGGCCTTCGCGGAATTCCACCACGATTTCCACGACCTCAAGGATCTCCCCCTCGGCGGTGATGATCGCTTCAGCCACGACGGCCACTGGATGGGGGCCATCACCATCGCGGTTCGCGTGACCATGCCCACGCGCGACTTCCTGCAGCTCATTGTTCACGGAAACTTCTCCTTGGCGCGATCCATCACGAACGGACATATGATGGATGATTTGTCCAATATAGGTCTGAAAGGCCAGGCCGTCAAGGGTTAATCGGACATCGCCGGATATTCTTGACAGTCATCGTCCGATAGGTAACAGTCCGATAAACAGCCGGAGGCCGACGCCTACCGGCTGATGGCGATTCGAGCAGGAGGAAGAATGATGATCGATCCCGCCACTCTGGGCCGGCGCTTACGGGCTGCGCGCGAACGGCGCGGTCTCAATCAGCAAATCGCCGCTGATTCGATTGATATCCCGCGGACGGCGCTCACCAATATCGAAGCCGGATCGCGTTCGGTGTCCACCCTGGAGCTCGGTAAACTTGCTGCTCTTTATGGCCAGGCGGCCGGAAAATTTTTGACCGACGACGATAGTGCGTTGGAAGAACTTTCCATCGCCCTGCCCCGCGCCCTCCCGGAATTGCAGCAGTCTTCGGCATTTGAGAAGGCGGTCCGTCGGATCATTGCGTTATGCCGTGACGGCGCAAATTTGCGCCGGCAACTCGACCAATCCAGGGATGCCGCCATCCCAAATTATGCGGCCGTTCTTCATTCAACATCTGAGGCAATCCGGCAAGCCGAGATGGTCGCGGCTGAAGAGCGCCGGCGGCTCGGTCTTGGCAATGCACCGATTGGAAATCTCGCAGCCATCATTAGCGCCGAAGGAATTTGGGTGGCTGCGGCAGAGTTGCCGGACGATTTCTCAGGACTCTTTCTCAACCATGTGGATGTTGGTCTCGCCATATTAGTTAATGGTGGTCACTCCCAGGTGCGTCGCCGATTCTCTTACGCGCACGAGTACGCCCATGCCCTGTTCGATCGGGAGCAGGGCATTTCAGCGACCCGTCAGGCGAACGCATCAGCCCTTGTCGAAAAGCGAGCTAACGCGTTTGCGGCAGCTTTTTTAATGCCCGCCGAGGGTGTCAGTGAGCAACTGCAACTGCTCAATAAAGGGCATCCCAGCCGCCTTACCCAGACCATTTTCGACGTTGCGAACAACAGCATGTCAGACACGGAAATCAGGCCGCCGGCTGGATCTCAGACGATAACTTATCAGGACATTGCCATCATCGCGAAGCACTTCTGGGTAAGCTATGAAGCCGCGGCTTGGCGCATACGGAGTCTGAACCGCCTCAGCCAACAAGAAGTGCAAACGCTCGTGTCGCAACGAGACTTTGGCAATCAGTATTTGAAGCTTCTCCAATTTACCGGATTGCTTGAGGACAAGTTGATCGAAACCGGCGAGCGCGAGCAGGAACTTCGCGGCGAACTCGTGCGCTTGGCAACCGAGGCGTATCGGCGTGAAGAAATATCTATCGGCCGGCTTCGCGAAATTGCTGTGAACCTTGACCTTCCGGAAGGTGAAGTGGTCAAACTGGCCCGCGTCATGCGACCGGGTAACTGATTGCGGTCGGTTAGGAGGTCACAGGCGGTAATGAGCCGATGACATCCTGGTCTCCTCCCAGAAAAGACCAACTCGCTTTCATGCGGACGGCGGCATCCGCGCTCAATGACTGCGCGCGGATAAGATCAAGGACGATCTCGCGAGGATGACAAATGACCAACGCCCGCGTATCAATCCCAGCTTCGTTGATGGCTTTGGCAAGTGCGCGGTTATGATCGATGACAAGCTTGCACCGACGATGCAGCGCTAACGCCAAGCCAGCACGCTCGCAGGCGCTCAGGCGTGAGCTGGCGTCCAGCCTCAAAAACGTTTCCAACTCTGTCATCTCTCTTATTTCTGCTTCGTGGATATGGCAATCCGCTATGGCTTGGCGATATCGAACCTGATGTTCTCGGTCACGAATCCCTGCGCCAAGATGGTTGGAAACCATAATTGTAAGCTGGTACGATCCCAGAACGTCCATTTTATCCAGGCGCAGGAATTCCTCGATCAATTGCGCATCGGCGATCACGAGAGATCGAGGTGGTATGTCGATACCCGTTGCGCGCGCCAATGTTCTCTTAGGGCCGATTGTCAATTTCAATTTCCTGGCCGACCACGGCGCTTTCAACGAAGCTGGTAAGGCGCTGCGCCATCGAATTGTAAATGCCCGAGGTGTCCGATCCATCGGCGAGGGTCAGAACGAATGCGACATCCTGTTCGCCAAGTTCGTGGTGCGAGGTCAGTCCGAATTGAAACAGATCGCGGGCAAAAATCCTCGCGTTCAGGCGGAGATTGCTTCCGCTGAAACCGATTCCGCCGCGCCTTCCGAAATCACGCATGTGCCGGCGCACGGGATGCCATTTGGCCAAGTCCGCACGCGCCTCCAACTCGGCAGCCGTGTCTTCCCTCATCGTTCCGAGAAGATTCCCCCATTTACCGCTGGCTTGTTGATACTGGAGCGCCACCTGAAGCCGGGTCGCGAAGTAATTGGGGCCGCCCGTTCCCGACACCATGGGTTCAAGTATCGCCGTGAGTTTGCCGCTGCCGACGAGTTTGCCACCGCGGATCAACTCGGGCGGGATCGGCAGATCATTCCAATAATAGGCAAACCCTGGCTTCAGCTTTGCTTTCCAGGCGAGCGTCACCGAACCCGGCGCGCAGGTCCAAGGTAAATGGCCGTCCCAAGGGGTGCCCCATCCCAGCGCCGGATCGTGTCGGTCGCCGTCCGCCATGTTGATCAACAGCGCGCGCACCAGATCGGCCGAGGGGTCCTTCAGATTGGCACTCGTATGGGCGCTGAGTGAACTGACGAGCGGCACCGCGAAGCTGCTGCCGGTGTGGGATCCCCCTCCGAGCATCCGCAGATGCGAATACCAGGATAGGTCAGGCTTGAGCATCCCGTCGGGACCCGGTCCGTGAAGCGATACAGAACACGGACCGGATGGTGCGCCGTCGTCACCATACGCTCTACCGCCGACCGTCAATGCGGCTTCGCAGTCTGCGGGTGGGCAAAGTTGGGTCGGGTTGGTACGGGAGCGATTGCCGATTGAGATGACCGGCAGGATTCCCGTTTCGCGCGCCAATTCAGCGATCGCGTGCCCGAGATAGCTGACGACTTCAAGATCGTCCTCCGGCTCGACCTGGTTAAATGACATGTTCCAGACACGAGCTTCCGGATAAGCCCGGATCATCTGGCGGAGATAATCGATCAGCTGTTCAGGGTTTGTGGCGTGGTTGCTGCCCAGGCGCGCCACTGCCTGCACGGTCGCAACGCGGCACACGAGATCGGGCAACGGCAGGTGGTTGTTCCACGCAAAGCCGTGGACCACGAGCGAGGTGACACGATTGCCGTGGAGGTGATCGGCGACTCTGTCCAGCACGAGAGGCGGTGCGCGCCAAGCCTCCATCGGCCGGTAGCTTCGCGCGGTCAATCCGCCGTCCACCACGGCGACGACCGGCTGTGCTGCCGGGCTCGGTGCCGGGATTTCCGGTTCCGCTCCTGTGCCCGGTGCTGTGACCTCGATGCGACGGACCGGATCAATGCGAAAAGAAGTTCCGGATGCGGCCAGCTCGGTCAGCGCACGCCGCGTCGGGACCGCGACAAAGGTGCGTGCGATGCCGAGGTTGCGATAGCGTCGAATAGCGCGCGCCAAGCCGGTCTGATCCCGGCTCACGACGGGAACCACTTCGCCCCGTCGCTCCCGCGGGTTCGGCAGCGCCAGACCGGGATATGTTGGAAGCAGTACTTGGGCGTTTTCCAAGCGGGTGAGAGTCTGGATCACGGAGGTGCGCGCGTTGTTATCCCTGAAGGGGGCCAACCACAGAATGAAGGCTCTGCCGCCATCAACTTCGGCGGCGTGATCCCAAACGGCGTTGAGGGATTGTCCGCGCAGCAGTTCCTGTGCATCGAAGGGCCTCAGCTCATGGACGCGCGAGATCGCGACCTTGGCCTCGATCGTGTCGGTCCTGCGAATGAACCGCGCAAACTGCGGCAGTTGGTTGACGGCAATTTCCGCGAGATAGCCGCCACGGGCCGGAGCGACCAAGCGACAATCAAAACGCGGATCGAACAGCCCGCGCGGAGTCCAGCTTGGCGCCAGAGAGTCCGAGAACATCTTTGCCACCAGATGTATCCGCCCGGCATGAGGTGCGTGCGCCGACGTTTCAGTCGTTCCACGTCAATGGCATCGGCCCCTTTGCCGCCGCCCGACACGGTCTCGGGGACAGGCTCCTTGCGGAGCGCCAAAACCGGGTTGAGGAGCGGTGGGTCGCGCCGGTCATCCGCCGCCATCGCCGTCCTCCTTCAGATAGCCCGATACGGCTTGGCGGGTCACGCTGATCAACCGCGCGACATCCGCTTGGCTGACGCCTTTCTCGCGAACCAAACCGACCGCCAGTGTCCGCTTTTGCTCGCTGGTGAGATGTCCCCTTGGTGGTCGCGTTGGCCGACCGGCCGACGCTTCGTAAGCGGCCCATGCAACGGCACCGGTATCGACCGCATGGCCTTCCAAAACGCCCTGGCGCCGCGCGGCCAGTGCGATCGTTTGAATGTCAGCACCGCTAAGGCCTCCCGATGCGCGCGCAAAAAGCGGCGGATAGGGCGAGGCCGCGTCATCCTCAAACAGGAAATACCGCCACAAATCGACCCGCACCGTTTCGTCGGGCGGTCCGAGCTCGATCTTGTAAGGGAAGCGACGCCAGATCGCCGTGTCGAGCAGCTGCGGGTGGTTTGTGGCGGCGATCACGACCGCCCGATCATCGAGAGAATCAAGGCCTTGAATGACAGTATTGACCACGCGCTTGAGTTCACCGAGTTCCTGTCGGTCATCACGCAGCTTGGCGATCGCATCCATCTCATCGAGAAACAGCACGCCATCTTTCGTGGGCACAAAATCGAACAGGCTTCGGATGTTCTTGGCTGTGTCACCGAGCAATGACGAGATCACCGAATCCAGCCGCACCGTGTAAAGCGGCCGCCCGAGTTGGGCCGCTACATGGCCGGCCAAGAGCGATTTGCCGGTTCCCGGGGGGCCTGCAATCAACATACAAAGACGCGTCGCGATGCCTTTTGAACTCAGCAGTTCGACATGCTTCGCGTCGGCCAGAAAATCCTTCACGACAGTCTGGTTGGGGCCGTCCAGGAACACGGGTACGGTCGGCCAAGCTTGCTCCTCGATCAACGGCAGACGGGATTTCATGTCGATCGGCAACGCCTCGGCGTAGCCCGACGCCCGCAGGGGAACCCCGCGCCGCCGAATGAGCGCGCGCAGTTTTTCTGCCGCCGCGACATCGCCATGATTGAGCGCGCGGGCGATCTTCGTGCCCACGCGCCGCACGCGCGTATAGTCGGCCGCCAGCGCGGCATCGACCAGCTCGATCACATCTTCGGCGGGGACGGTCATATCGGGTATCGGCGCCTCGTCAATCTAACAACGACCAATGTAAAGCAAATTTGACGGTTTGTCAATCTATCTGTCCGATATGTCACCATCTGGCGTAGAAACTAGGGCGCGGGCTGAGTGACGACTCGGATGGCGCCCGTCAGCCCATGGATGTGGCCGGTTTCTGATCCCGCGCCGGGGCGTCGGCCGGCATGGGCCACCCGGTCGCCCACGGATCGCCCTTAACCGGGGTCGCGTTAAAGGCGGTCCATCAGGTCATCGACCTTGGTCGCCTTGCGTCAGCCATTCGCGCAGGCGGTCAATCCCTCGATCCGTGCCGCTGTTGCGGAGAAGCCTCATTGGTTCATCGTCGCTTCCAGGGCGGCGATACTCGCCATAACGGCATCGAAGGTAGGCACGTCGCCGAAAATCATCACCGACATCGCGGCGTAGTCCGTACGGAGTTGATCCAGCATGGCGGCTTGGGGCATGAGCGTGAAACTGCCCGGCACTGCCGTCGTCTGGCCGGCGCGCGGAAAGAACATCCGCTCATGTCGGATGCAATCCTCGGCCATGGCCAGATCAGTGACAGCCCGCTGACCGACAGCCGCCTGCAGCGCCCGGTACACATCGTAGTAGTGGCGCGAGACGCGCTGTCCGCCGCCGCGCAACACGCCACGATCCTCGAACGATCGACGCAGGCTGTGCAGGATCAGCACTTTGTCCCAGAAGGTTCGCACCGGATCGACCGTCGTGACGTTCGGCACCGTGAGGTCGAAATTCTTGAGATCATCCGTGACATAAGGCGTGATGGACAAAGGCTCATGCGGGTCGAGTGCCGATTTGGCCCCGGCCTCGATCTTCACCGCGGGACGGACATAGGCATCCTCATCCGACACCGCCGGATAGGCGAGCAGCAGGCTTTGTCCATCGGGATCGTTGTCATCCAGCGTCACGCGGAGCTGCTGACGGTCGCTGATCGGCAAGGCTGCCGCCAGCTCGCCGAGCTGCGTCTTCAGCGTCGCGCCAATGTAGGACTGACAAGCTTTGCGGATGTCATCGAGCCGCCGCTTGCGGCGGTTCGTACCCAACGCTTCCAATTCCTCGATCGAGGCCGGTGCGCCGATGTCCACACGAAAGACGGTGATATCGATGTCTTCGGAAAAGCGCTCGATCAGTCCATGGCCCTTGGACAACGAGGTGCCGCCCTTGAACAGCAGACGCGGACCGCCGGGCTGCAGCCCGTTGAACAGCGCATCCAGCGTCCAGCAGACCCAGAAGTCCTTTTCGACATTCTGTACTGTCGTGCCGAGCCGCCTTGCGGTCGCAAGGAAGACGTCGAGCCTGTCACCGGCCGACTCCGCGAGAAGGCGATTGAAATCCCGATTCACGTCGACACGCTTTGCCTCTCAGGTTTGGACGGACGGCTGTTGCCGGACGCGTGATGACCATCATCACCGTCAGCGACAAGCAGCGGCCGCAGGAGGTCCTGCATCCAGGCCGGCAGCGTCGGTAGGCCGTCGCTCAAATCGGCGACGATCGTGTGACCCTGATCCGGATCGGCGAAGATCGCGCGCAGGCGCGTCATGATGCGGCGGCGGTCGACCGTATCCATGAGGGTGTCGCGGAGCCAGTGGAGTGCCTGGACAACCCGCATGGCCGGTCGCCCGGCCCAGAACAGCTTGCTTGGCGCCGTCGGACGGAACGCTATGGTTTGCTTGCCCAGTTTGATCGGACGCAGCCGCGCGCCGGTATGCACGATGATCCTGCCGGGCACGGCGTCGCTCAGACCAAGATCGTTGGCGGCCGTCATTCCGTCCACCAGCATCGGCGCTTGATCGCGTCGCGCCACGGCCTGGATCACACGGCGATAATCTGGAACGGACAGCTTGTCCGTGAGCGGGTTGTGGCGTGGCCGATCATAGAGGCCGCGATCAAGCCTGCGGAGCTGATGCGCGTGGGCGAGGCGTTGTAACGCTTTGTCCACGGCCTCACGTGATCCGAGATCGAGAAAATCGACAGGGGTCCAGACGGCACCAGGCGATGCCTGGGTGCGATCGGCAATCTTCGTCTTCAGATCGGCGGGGCGGTCGTTCACGGTTTCTCCTGTCCGTTTAGTGTATACAAGTTTCGGACAAAATGCAAGGCCGAGATAAACTGTCGGAAATAGGCCTACAAATATCGGACAGAAAGCGCCCCTTTCAAGCCAGGGGGCAAGGGTTGGTACGTTGTTATTCCTTGTTTTTGTGAATTACGACAGATGTGATGTACTGGTTTGTCCCTCAGTCGCGCTCGGGATTGAACAGGTCATAGATGGCGGACAGAATGTCGTCTCGCTCATCGGCCGGCAGTTTCGGATTGTGAAGAGCCGCGATCCAGGCGGCAGACTCCGGCGAATCGTCAGGTCCCTGCACCGCCATGGCGCCCCGCTCAAGCACCTCCGCTTCCAATCTCTTGGCGACGCGCCAATCCTCATTACCGAGGATGGGATAGCTATCGGCTTCCCATAGCAGGCGCAGCGCCTCACGCATCGTGATCGGTGCCTTTGGTGCGGCGCCGCGCCGGTTTGCCTTCGGACCTTCAACTCGGCGATCGGGCCTCGCACGCTCGAAAATCAGGAAAAATCCGTCATAGCCGATCTGACGACGTCCGCTTGCCGCGAAGCGCCACGACACGGCCGGTCGGCACCTGCTCGCTCCGGCCGGAATTATACGCCAGATCGGCGCGACTTGGACCGGTCTCGACGCCGAGACGTTGCAGCCCTTCTTTTAGTGTGCGCAAGCCATTCATCGGCGTCGGTTTGCCGCCGAGAAAGGACGGTCTGGCGCGGGCATAAAGGCCGAGGCCGATCTTGATCAGACTGCCCTTACGCACGAGATCACGCAGCGCGCGGCCGACCTGATCGTAACCGCCGATGTTGCTGAAATCGGCGCGCAAAAAGACGTCGCCGCGCTTGCGGGCGATGCGCCGCGCGATCTGCTTTTCCACGTTGCCACCCTGTGGGCGCGGCTTTTTCATAATCGAATTATACGCAATCAATATGAAAAGATCATCAGCCATGTATTCAATCGTCGGGTGCTGACAACAACATGTTCCCCCGCAGCCGGTTCCTGAATTGCTTGACCGTTGACTGTGCCTTGGGCATAAAGCGCCCGCCCTAACAAACGCGCTGCCCATCCACATCGTGATGGTTTTTCTGCCCGCCGACCCACTTGGTCGCACGGGTTGTTCGCGTTCATCCACTCAATTCATGGAGACAGGTCATGCGTGACGATATGGCGCAGGTGATCGTCGAACGCCCGCGCATCCCCGCGTTCAATTGCCGTAAGGGCCGCCTCCAGGCCCTCGACGATCTGCCCGCGCATGAAGGGATGCGCCGGCCGCACGCCCTGCGTGGCGACCGCAAGGAGCTCAACGAAAACCTGACTCCGCTGCGGCGCTATCTGGAACGGCAGGTCGGACGGCCCTGGAACAAGGTCTATGCCGAGATCGCCGCCCATCTGCGCGTGGACAACACTGTTCAGCAGCATGTCCGGGGCCATCTGCGCGACTTCGTCGCCGTGACACCGCGCCGCGCGATCGGCGGCTGGCGCAGCCGCGCGGGCGGTCTTTGGTATCAGCGACTCTACGTCGATCCGATCACCGGCCTTCTGTGTCGTACCGACCAGCTGCCGGAAGAAAAGGCGCGACGCGTCCGTGGCGTTTGGTACGAGGTGCGGTTGGCTCCCCTACCCGCGCCCGATTATCGGGTTTGCCGGGAAACCCAGACGCGTCCCTTGAAGCCTTACGATCGGCACAGCCCCATTATTGAGGTCGACGTTGTCGTGCGGCGGCTGGGGACACCGGCCGTGCGCGATGCGGTGACGAATGTCCTGATAGATGTAGGGCCGCTGATCGATGACGAGGCGGGATGGAACGCCTATCGCCGGGCGCACCCAGATCGCCGCTATGCCATCGGCAAGCGCACGCTTTCGGGTCGCGAATTGCGTCGGCACGGATTGAGCAATCTGCCCGCCGGCGTGGAATTGGGGTTAACTTGACCCCGGATGACTCTTTCCTCCTGGGAGAAGGCCGCCATGAACGTGATCGCGCTGGG
>Ga0193726_1001146_pt1 | contig 22238 bp, 28 predicted proteins | sample H2c1metaG_FD_144928 | JGI IMG/M metagenome (GOLD analysis project Ga0193726, IMG submission 144928) | Soil microbial communities from a riparian zone of the East river system, Colorado, United States - H2c1 | ecosystem: Environmental > Terrestrial > Soil > Riparian zone | place: USA: East River...
CGATGAACGGATAGTCGTAGGCGGAAGCAAGAACTTCACGAACCGCTTCCACACCGAGATCGCGATCACCCTCTGGCGTTACAAGCGTGAAATCTGGATGCACGCGCTGATCGACTTGCAGGCAGAAATTGCTGTTCTCGTCCCCACCAGAGAACTGCTCCTTCACGGCTTCGATAGCCGAGAAACGGCGGCCCACCCCTTCATCCCCCACCAAAAGCAAAGGCGACGTCAGCTTCCCTTCGACAACTCTCCGAAGAAAAGCTACCGCTTCATCTTGCTCCCGGACCTGATTCAGCAACGGGGTTCTCCAATAACGGCGAAGGACTTGGAGCTGGCACGGGCATAAGCTGCATCACGGCGAAGTAATGCTGCCCACAGTCCAAACACTCGTGGCGATAGGCTTCCTTGCCAGATCTCGCGAGGTTGAAGCTCCTACACCGCAAACATCGGAGGGCTCCCGTTTCTTGCGGCGGGATTTGCAGAGAATCCGCGTGACTCATGCGGCTCGAAACAAGAAGCGATTCGTGTTCAAGAAATCGTACACAACGCCGTACGGAGGAACCTTTTGTAAAGCCCCCATCTGAGCCTGTTGCCTCGTGGCCTCAAACGCTCGCTCGACATACGCCGTGTCACGACACATGTAGAAGTAATTGGGACCTGTGAATTGGGTGACGCAAAACGCGGTGAAGTCCTTCGCGACACCACCGTACATCCACTGTGCAATTGCGATGTTCATGCCGTAGCCCCGCAGCTCATAGTCCCTGCGCCAGGGTGACGGCCAAGGGCCCACGAGAACGAGCCCGAGCATCACGAGCAACTTCCAACCTGTAAACGCCCAACCCAAAGCCCCCAGGCTGAGGATCCCAAGGCCCACCGCAAGGTAGAAAGCGACCCTGGACTTCCGGCAAAGAACCGCTCCCACTACGTAGCCCAGTACAGGGAGGGCTAGCAGCCAGGCATGAGACCAAGCAAGGAGTCCGTACAGAATCAACGGCACCAGAGCAAACGCCTGCGGGAAGATATACTTCAATCTGAAGAGAGGGTCCTTCTTCGAATCCGAGATGTGCACGAATTCATGAGACAACGTCCCCAGAGTGGACTCCGGATTCTCCGAGAAGCTGACCCTCGTGGGAAAATAGATGGTGCTGCCGAACGTCGTCGTGAACAACGTCATGTACTGCGGGTTGATCGGGTAGATCAGGACACCGATGACCTTCTGAAGCCAAGACTCGTCCTTGAACTTCACCTGGAAGTCGGGGACTGTCTTCCGCAGCTCAACCTCAAGCAAATCGAGAGTTCCGGCGTCCATTGATTCAAACCTCAAAAGTGAGCGTAGCCACCAACCGTGATCGAATGCGTGCGGCCACACTTCACGCATCGGTAGACCCTTTGAGAAGGCATCGGGGCACCTCGTGCTGACTCGCCAAGTTGAATCTCAGTAGCCTCGATCGAAGTGCAGTTCTGGTCCTGGCATTTCATGTTCAACACCTTGGGGTGCTCTTGAACGCCGGGGGCCAATCCAGGTGTCAGGCCTGCTGGGTCTATGCTCATTTGGATCTCCACTTAGGTTGCGGACGTCGGGAACGCCGTCGGGAACAGTCCTTGAAGGATCCCGAGTATCCGCAGGTAATACTGTTGGTCCGTACGACTGATGAGGGCCGTGGCGTGTGCCGATACAGGATCGACCCATACCGAATCGATCTGAGACTTCACCACCACTTGGTTAAAGCTCTCGTCCTCGATGTACGGCATGATCTTGGCCCAGTCCGAAGCCAAGAGCTGAACGTGAAACTCCGGTGTTTCCAACCGGACAAATCTCACGTTCTTCTTGACGCCAATCTTCGCCTGCCCTCGCTTCTTAAACACAGCGACCAAGGCCCTAGCCAGCAGGGGGAGATCCTGCTGAAGCTGGTGCCCTGGCCGGGTCTCAATTTTGAACAGGCGGTTGTCCACCGCAAGAGAAAGGCCACAAGAAGAAAAGCCTCCCTAAAACGGCTAGAACTGAATGTCCCCGGGTTTTGTGACCCCCGATTTACGGATGAGCACTTCCGTCGTCAGCAAAGTACTGCTCACCGACACAGCGTTGGTGAGAGCACTCAGCACCACTTTGGTGGGGTCCACAATACCCGCCTCGATCAGGTTCTTCAGGGTCATGTCCGTAGCGTCGAGCCCGACGTGCTCCTCAGCCTCACGCACTCGAGCCACCCACACAGGGCCACTCTCCCCTGCGTTCGTCACGATACGATTCAAGGGCTCACTGCAAGCCTCTAAGACGAGGCGGAACCCTGCCGCTTCCTCTGGCTCCAAATCCTCTGGAACCTCGATCTCACGAGCGGCCTGAATGAGAGTCGAACCACCGCCCGCCACAATGCCGTCGTCGATCGAAGCCCGAGTCGCGTAGAGGGCGTCCTCCATGCGAGCCTTGAGTTCCTTCATCGCTACCTCAGAGTGAGCGCCAACCTTGATGACACATACGCCCCCCTGGAGTTTACCCAAACGCTCACGGAGCTTGTCGGTGTCATACTCCGAACCCGTACGACCAATCTCTGCACGGATCTGTTCGATGCGATGGTCTATGTCCTCTTCAGAGCCCCCACCGTCAAGAAGGGTCGTATCCTTAGCGGTTACCTTGATCTTGCCCGCCGTGCCCGCCCAAGCCAAGGGGTCACCCTCCTGGAAACACGAGTCGAAAGTGAGCCCCTGCTCCTTGGCAATCAGCTGAGCACCCGTGAGGGTCGCAATGTCCAAGAGAATGGCTGCCTGTTGGGCTCCGAAACCCGGCGCCTTCACGAGCACGCTCTTGAGCCGGCCCTGACGGTGGTTCTGGATGAACAAAGGAAGGGCCTCACCCTCGAAGTCCGGAGCGATGATGAGGAGCGGGCGATCCGCCTCCGACACTGCGTTCAAGAACGGCAAGAGAGGCTTGCAGGCCGACACCACGTAATCGGTCACCAAAATGACGGGGTTCTCGTACAGGATGTCCTTGCCCCCATCCGAGAACTCCGGGCGTAGCCACCCACGGTCGAACTGCATGCCGTCTACAGCGTCGACCTCGATTCGGGTGCCTCGGCCCTCTTCTATGTTGACGACGCCGTCACGGCCCACCTTAGCGACCGCATCGGCCACAACACGGCCCAGCTCCCGGTCCCCGTTGGCGCTGATGGTCGCCACATTCTCGATATCAGTCTGATCCTTGATGGGGATCGACAAGTTCAGGATGGCCTCTTGCAGAAAAACCAACGCCTTATCCATCCCTCGCTTCAACGAGATGGGGGCAAACCCGGCCTCGACCAACGCCACGCCACGCTCGCACAGGTAGGCGGCCAACACAGTGGCGGTCGTGGTACCGTCCCCCGCGTCGTCGCTGGTCTTAGACGCGACCTCCATGACCATCTGAGCCCCCATGTTCTCCCATGGGTTGGCTAGTTCGATCTCCTTTGCCACAGAGACGCCGTCCTTGGTGACCAAGGGATCCCCAAAGTTCTTGGCCAACCCCACGTTTCGACCCCGTGGTCCGAGGGTTACCCCGACAGTCCGGGCCACAGTGGTTACCCCTGTCAGCAAATACTTCCGGGCCTTAGCTCCATATACGATCGGCATCTACATTTCCTACTTTCGTGACTTGTGGACCAACGCTATTTCAGCCGGGTCTAAATCTTCAGGGTCCGGAACGCGGGGCCCTTTCACAGTGGCGTGCCCCGTGACAATGTCCCCCGTCAGGTCCCCACGAGGAGCCCAGGGGGACCCCTTGGACGGCTTCGGAGAAGTCTCTAACCAAAGCCACCCGTATACGTCAAGGAGTCCGAGACGGCGATCCGCGTTCTCCCTCTCGGCATGAGTCACAGGATCGAGGTTGTCATCCAAGCTCTGAAGCTTAAATTCCCAATAGCCCTCAGGAGCATAGTGAGAGAGTAGACCCCAACCCTTAGGAAGGGTCGCTCGTATCTCCGCCTCAAGCTCCACGACGGACCAGGCCGATATTTCCTCAGGTGATCTTGTCATCACGGTACTTACGGATATTCAAGAACAAGAGCCCTTGCTCTCGAGCATCGTCGAGCCCCTTATGGGTGTGAGGTGGCAAGTCTTTGAACCAGCTTTTGGGCATGTTCTTCTTCACGGCTTTCCGGTACGGGACATTCAGCACGGCTGCCGCGTAGGTCTTGATGTCTAGGCACGAAAAGCTGAAGGGACTACTGAGCCCAAAGAATCGGATGTACCAATAGAGGAAAGTGAAATCGAAGCCCGCCGGGTAAGCGACGCACACTGGCGACAGCTTCTCCTGCTCGGACATGCGATTCACCCAATCGACGAAGGACTTCATGCCCACAGAGGGGTGGACGGCGTCCTTGCGGATATGATCCCAAACATCACGTGGCTGCTTGGACCACCACTCCACAGTGTCGGGGTCGCCCTTAGCGCCTTCGAGATACTCGAAGTTGACCTCGAAGCTCCCCACCTCTCTCCCTGTGTCGAGCAGCGCTACGGCGCCCAAGCTCAGCATCGAGTTCGCCCCGGGGATGGGCCCGTCCGCCTCAATGTCTACGCTCACATACAGCTCTTGCATTTCGCAAGGCCGTACACCGGGTCCTAGAGTTTCTGGAAGCGATCTTCGGGGAGTTCTTGCACGACTTCGAATCCCACCACTTCCCCCTGCATGCGCTCCACCACGTAAGAACCCAAGACTTCGCCCACAATCAGCAGCATTTGCCGAAAGCTTGGCCGGCCGAGCTTAGTCAAGCGGCTGTAGATGACCTCGTACTCCTCGGGCAAAAGACGTAGGGCCACAGTAGGCTGCGGGACATCGTCCTCTTTCGAATCGTCAGTCATGCTCCGCAGCCTCACCACTACCATGTCTCGGAGGACACCCCCAAACGAATCCGCTATCGCAGGGTCGAGCATGTGAATGACACGCTCGGGTTTCATACCCGCCTCAACGGCTTCAAGCATGAAGCTCAACCAGTCGGGGATCATCCCTTGATTCTGGAGTGTTTCGAACAGGACATCGAGAGGCACCCCGTTCGTCTCATAGAAGTTGTACACACCCCTCACCACCTTGCGGCCGTCGGGGGTGGTACCCACAGTCTTGATCAATCGGTGCCCTTCAAGTTAGCAACAGGATAAAGACGGCTCTTCACCTCAGCGATGCCGGCAACCTCCAAGGTGAGCAGCACCTCGTCCAGATCCTTGTAGACGTGGCCGCACTCATCGAGCGGCGTGTGCTTATGGTTGCCCACAATGCCCTCGATCTGAACGCCATTGAACGTACGAACGACGTCCCGCATTTCGGCATCAATACGATCCTGCTTGTGCTCCAGCTTTCGCTTAGCCTCGCCACGAGCCATCTTCCGGCCCGAGCCGTGGTTGACCGAGCACGCTGACTTGTAGGCGTCGGGCTTGGCGAAAAGGATCGCCGCACCGTCGTACATCGAGCCCGGGATCAGACAAGGGTGACCCGTAATCTCCCAAGCAGTGTTCTTCAAATCCGGGTGGCCCGCCGGGAAAGCTCGCGTGGCGCCCTTGCGGTGCACGAAGCCTTTCTTGGTGGTGCCGTCAGGCAACACCAAGGTCTCCTGCTGGACGAGGTTGTGACTGATCTCGTAATAGACCTCCGCATCCGCCTCGAAGACCTCCTGGAGGGCCTCTTTGACGCCGCGGGAGATGATGTGCCGGTTGGCGACCGCAAAATTGGCGGCCGAGTTATGATGGGCCCAGTAGTCTTTCCCCACCTGCTCGTCCATACGGAGCCAGGAATCCTCGCGACGATTCTTAGGAAGACCTCGGACCTCGGCACCCTTGTAAAAGAAATGGTTGGCTGTTTGGTAGCCATAGCCGCGAGATCCACAATGGATCATCACGTAGACCTCGCCGGTATCCCGGTCGACCTGCATTTCGACGAAATGGTTGCCTCCGCCCACGCTACCGAGCTGCCCCGTCACCTTGGCGTAAGCGGTCTCGACGAGCGTCAAATCCGTCTCTTCAGGGATCGGGATGTACTGCCGCTCACAAAGGTCCGCTCGGACCCCCAAAGCCTTAGCACCGTACCGCAGGATCTCGTCCGCCTTCTTGGAGCTAAACTTCGGCATCAAGTCGGGGCGGGACGACCCGACCCCCATAGCGATCCGCTTCTCGACTTCAGTGACCCACCGCTCCCGCGGGTAGCGGTTCTTCACCTGATGGGCCTTGAGGTCCGTCTTCATGTACAGGACACCACAGCTGATGTCATAACCCGAGCCCGCCTGGATGATGGTGTCCTCGGTGACCACCACGCACCCTACGGGAATCCCGTAGCCGAAATGGCAGTCGGGCATCGCGTAGGCTCCGATGACACCCTCGTAAGAAGCGGCGTTCCGGAGCTGATCCCACATGTTCTCCTCAGACGCTGCGTACAGGTCGTCCGAAAGGTAGGCGTGGACCTCCGTCTTCATGCCCGCCACCTTGGGCAGCACGTAGTGGCCCTCGGACTCCTTCACAGCCGCGTACTTGAGTGACATGACGTCCCTTATCTACACCGAAATGTCGAACTGAACGGTGTAGAGCCTTCAAATGAATCGACGTTCAGCTCTCATTTTACCGCTTGCAGCCCTTTCTCTCCTGACCTTGAGCGAAACGAGGGACTCTCAAATCCACGGACCAGTGACCCTACGAGGCACAGACAACGTCTTTCGGCCGAGTGACGTTCCGACCGAGGCTTTCCTTGAAAGGGAAGGCTTTGAGCCCTTGAGACTAGAAATTCAGCGGGAAAGCGCCGGCCTGTATCGAGCGTTCTTTCCAGCGGGCGACGGAGTAATCCGCTGGCGTCAGCGTCTGGAGATATCGAGGCACAAAGACGGCTTCATTATCTCCGAGCACGGAGTTTCCACGACCGGCAAGACCGTCTACACATCTGCCAGCTCAGGATCAATCCCCCAGCCGCCTAAGTGGACAGGGCCGACATCCCTCGTGTAATGAACAGGCCCATTGGCCTGTTTCACGTGCAACGGTAGTAAACCCCTGAAAAACAGAAGGGAGAGCGCCCAACGGGCACCCTCCCTTCAAAGCCAGCGGGGGCTGGCTTACGTTCCTGACTTGTCCGTAGAAGGTGGCGGGGTGATCCCGCTCCAGACCTCTCCAAGGTTGAGAGGGATCACCCCGTCCAAAGTGACGAGGGGGCGGTTGGGGTTCAAGACCGCAGGCGTCACCGGAGGGGCTGCTCGGCCCGTGAAGACGCTCTCCGTGTGGGCCATCGAAGAGTTCGATACCGAGACGTTGGCCTGAAGGAGGTCGCTCAGGGCGTCGGCATCCATCGAGCTGACCCCGTAGGCTCGGGTGCCACCCCCTGACATGCTCCGGAGGTAGCCCTGGCCTTCAGAATAAGCCTGAGCGCTTGACAGTCGGTGTCGGATGCTCCGGGCTGCCTTTGCGGTCCCGACGTGCCCACGACGCTCCAGAGCGCCCATGAAGTCATCCATGACCGCACCGGCGGTCCCGTAATCGCCCTTCTTGGCTAGCGCTTCCGCTTCCTTCTGGGCTCGAACGAGCTGGGCCATCCCGATCACCTGGTCCAAAACCTTGTCGACTTCCGTCTGTTCCTCCCCAGGCTCCACAAAGGTCACCTTCGCCTTGGTCTCAACCGTACGGGTCTCTCGCTTCCCGTCCACCGTGAGGAACGAATACGAGACCTTCACGGTGAAGATATTGAAGGCCCGGGGCATGACCTTGTTCTGCTTCTTGAGAGCCGTCTCGAAGACGAAGTGCCGGGTTTCCTCGGCCAAGATCTCGGGAACCTTGAACTCCGTCTCCCCCATAGCGTTGCTCTCAACAGCAATCTCTGTGACGGCCTTACCTAAGATGTGGCCGTGGTCGGGCTCGATTTCGACCACGAGGTCTTGGGCGTAGGTTGAAATCAACCCTCCAAGCTCGCGACCGAAAGCCGTGAGGGCGTCGTCTGGGTCCTTCACGTAAGCGTAGTTGCCCTGCCCTTCTTGGGAGAAGCGCTGGAGGAACTCTTGGTCGCAGCCGCCCCAGGTATCATTCGTCAGGTTGCCGTACCCGAAAGCGCTCACCGTGATGCTCCCGCGATTCAGCGTAAGGCGCCGCAGGATCTCCGCCTGGTCGACGATGCCCTGGTTGGGCTGACCGTCGGTGAACATGATGACCCGCTTGAGAAAGTTCGGGCCCAAATCGAGGCCGTTGACGATCTCCAAAGCCTTCAAGATCCCAGCATCCAAGTCGGTGCCGCCCATGACCCGCAAGGCATCGATCGCCTTGTGCATTCTGGCCTTGAACTCCGGAGTGACCTTACCGGGCTCCACGTAGACGTGGGTGCGGGCCTCGAACCCGATCAGGCCCGTGATGTCTCCGGGAGCCAGCTGATCCACGAGCTTGTGCAGGCTCTTCTTGGCGTACTCCAGCTTCTCCCCCTTCATCGAACCCGAAAGGTCCGCCAGAGGGATCACGCAGAGTGCCGGCCGCTTCTTGACCCAGTCGTGCTGGGGAGCCGTCAACGTGACGACTAGATGAGGGGTGTTGTCTTTGGAATAGTCGAGCTTGTTGTGCGAAAATTGCGCAATGATATCCATGATGTACTCCGTACACATTCGAGCGGTTGGCCTCTGACGCGGGCTGGACAAGCCCCAAAATCGTCGGCGTTCCTGAATCGATGTCCTTCGGCTTCACCAAAACCCCGGGTTAGGGGGCGCGTTCCGCCGTACGGCCAGCTCTAACTAAGGCGAGCTGGCAGCTATGTCAGAAGAACCCAAAACCCGAGGGCGCGGTCCTTCTGTATTTTCCTTACACCAATACCCGGGTCTTGTGAAGCAAAATCCATCTCTTAAAAAGGCCCTATGTGGGGACACGTCGTAGAGAATCCCAGAGCCGCCTCATCCTCCGGATCACCAAAGCGATCGAGGACCGAGACACCCTCCTGCCCTGCCCCGCATGCGAGGGTGAGGGGCTCCAACTCGTGGAATCGGCAACTGGCTACCGAAAAATCACCTGCCGATGGTGCGACGACGGCCACATCGACAAGCTGACGGCGAAGATGTACGCCCGCTGGCTCCGCATCAAAGCCGTCAACTGCTCGGTGTAGATCTTGGGCGATGCCCATCCCCCAGGCGTACATCCCGCCCCACATCACATGTGTAGCTGAAGCGCAAAAAGCGTTGGGGATCACGCCAGGGTCGACCGTCTACCTGAAGGTCACTTGCGGGGACTACAACGCAGCCTTGCAAAAAAGTATCACCCTGCACCCGGGTCACGAGGGCATCATCGACGAGATCTACATCTCGAGCGACATCTGGTGGAAGGTGCGAATCAAAATCGTAGACCCTCTCGCTCAACCCTTCCTCATCTGGTCCTTCGAGGATTTCCCCAACAACTGGACGACTGATCCGAACGCCTTCGCGAGGCCTGAGCGGCTTCTCAGTTGTCACGAACGCCTGGAGATTGATCGGTTGGGCGAGTTGATGAAGTCTTAGACGAGATCATCGTCTTCCAAGAGACGATCGATGGCACTTTTGGGAAGGGGCTCTCTTGACCGAACGGCAACGGGGCCGAAGCCACCCTTCTTCACCTCGGCGTGTCCGTCGGGGTAACGCATCTCGACGTAGCTTGCTGCGTGCATAAGCCACTTCAAGAGAGACATCTCTTCGGACACCGTGTGGTCATAGAAGACGTGGAGGCCCTCGTGGTCGTACACCCTGATGGACGGGGGCAGCAGATCACGTAAGGCCCACAAGGCCCTTTCACGTAGCTCGGGCGTTGGAGCTTGAAGGAAGGCCCCTATGAGGTGCGGTCCTAGTTTTGTGATGTCGTCGCCGGGCATGGGGCTAAGGGGACCAAGGTACACCATGGAAAAGAAAAGGGCTGCCGGATTCCTCCGACAGCCCTTTCATTAGGCCGCTCTCACGATGTAAGGAGCCCACTCGATCGGCGCCCTGTCGGGATCGATTCGTACCTCGTTTCGCAGCGGCAAGAGCCGGGGCTTAACGGGTACAGAGAGCAGAACCATCCCTGCCTCAGCAGGAGTACGGTCGGCCTTCTTGTCGTTGCACGGATAACACGAGGTCACAATGTTTTCCCATACGGTCGGACCACCCTTGGAACGAGGGATCACGTGGTCGTAGTTCAACTTACTCATGGGCAAGTGTCTGCCACAGTACTGACACTGAAATTCGTCTCGGAGGCAGACGTTGGGACGACTGAACTTCACACCACTCTTCATGGCCCCCAACTTGCGGCAGAGAACTGCCACAGCCGGAACCTTGATCTCGATCGTCCCCACGTCGGTCCCGATCACTTGACGCAAGGCGCGCTTCAGTTTGGGGAATGTCTCGAGCGTGTGACTATCGATATGAGCCATGACCTCATCATACTGGACGAGGACCTCAAGCTTGCCGTTCAGCATCTTGGTCACCGCCTTCTTCCAGTCCACGATTTCGTGGGGCCGGTAGTGCTGATTCAAGATCAATGTTTGGGTGAACACGTCGCCTCTCGTTTCTTCTCACATAAGGGTTGGGTTGCTGGGACTAGTTACCTCGATCGCTTGTGAACGAGGCGGGGAATTTGTGCGAGGGTCTCGACCAGTTTCACGTTGGCCTGCCGGGTGGCCTCGGAGAGATTCTGGGAAACCTTCTGATAAAAAGCGTGCTGGAGCCACGCCGGGTATTCAGTGTCACTGCGGACCTTGTTGCACTTCCGGCAAGCAGACACGAGATTGGCCACCGTAGAGGGGCCGCCGGACTCCCACGTCACCAAATGGTCGACCGTGAGGGGTACGTCCGCGTTTCCGCAGTACCGGCAAGCGTAGCCGTCTCGCTTGAAGACCTTCCAAGAGACACCCTGCTCGATCTGCCGCTGACTCTTCCGGAGGATCGCCTTCTCGACCGTGCCGTTGGCCACGATCGAGACCTCGGTCTCGAGAAGGTCGGTCTGCCGCAAGAACGCCTGCCATTCCTCCGAGTCCATCAACAGGGACTCGACAGGAACGTAGTCGTCGAGCGACGCTCCTAGAGCGGGAGGCTTCAGGTACACGTCCTTTGCCACCAAGTCCAAGTGCTCGTCCGGGAAGAAGGCCAAGTAAGCCTTGCCGTCCCCGACGTAGATCGCACCAGCCATCTGAATAGAATGGCCGACAGAAAGAAGCTGAATGTCCGAGAATCTCTTCGCCATGGTTACCTGCCCAATACACCGTCGGGCAGTCAGCGGAAGAGCCCTCGGGTCTAGTCTAATTTCAGTCTGGAATGCTTCACGAACTTGGCTTGGTCACATGTCATCAGGACCTTGCCGCCTTCACATAGGAAACGCACTTTCTTCGGGTACACACGTTCAACCACATGACGTGAACCGCGATGGACCCACACCTGTCCAAGCGCTATGGGCGTATGGATGGTGCGACCCTTCGTGGTCTGTGCCGTGTGGTTGATTCGAGTTACCGTCTGCATCTTCCTCTTCAGTGGAACCGCGGGGAATTGAACCCCGGTCCGCAGCGCTTACGAAGCGATCTTATTCATGTGCGTAGTCATGCTGTCTCTCAACGCCCGACAGAAGCCGCAGACTGCTCTCGCCGGTTTGAACAGATCTCGCTGTCCCAGAGCCCTTCTTCAATCTCGACCGTCGGTGGTTAGGCAATCCCTCCGGTCCAGCCCTACCTCACCTTCCCGGTTCTCCCGCCCCGAAGGGTAGGGAGTCGTTGTCGGCTCGGCCTCGTTTGGATTTCACTCCTCAGGTACTAGGACGACCTACTGAGGTAGTGGCTCTACTTACCCTTTCAGGCAGCCTGAGCGAGTGCGTTGTCGTTCGCAGTTAATACGACCCGTTTTTAAGGGGTACAGGCGCCCCTTGCACAATCGACCTAACTTTTTCTTCACCACGTCGAAACCGATCGGTCCCGTAGTAGCGATCCGTATCTACACGATCTTCAGTGTTGTGTCAAAAAAGAAAGAGCCGGGGGCTAGCCGGCTCTTTCGGGGCCGACAGGTTTTTTGCCTGCCTGCCTCCACCACTCGCCTCGGGCAAGCCCGGGATGAGAATATGAGGGATAGACCTAAGGAGGGAGAAGGTATCTTCCCCAGGGTTTGCGCCGGTTTTTCCGCGGGACCGTATTGAGCAAACGGTTGGTCCCAATGCGTTAGAGGGCTGCCCTAAGGGTTTCCGGGTTGTTGATTGCTTCCACTGGATGGTTGCGGTTTTTGGTCTAGCCCTCGAGCCCGGGTCCAGTTCTCCGGACTCTCGACGCATCACTCGAAGAGCGATGCGTGCAAGTCTTCGATATCTACCTCGGCGGTATTACCCGCACCGATAGCGGCCCGGAGCGCTCCAGCACGCTTGGTAGCGCGAGAGGTCTCCTCCAGGACTTCCTTCGCCGTGATGGTCACTTCAGCAAGAATCTGCTGAGGATCACGCACACGAGTATTGTACCCATAGGGATTGCGGCTCGCCGTTGAAGCGCCGGCCCAGATCTTCTCGATCCGACTCACGACGCCCGAAAGCTTGATGGCCTCCGCCAGGGTCATCTCACCCAAATCGAGGGGTGTCACCCTCACAGCGAGATTGTACCGCATCTGTGCAACTTGCAGCCGAACGATGTTCCCCTCAGCTTGCACGACGATCGCCACCACGGCTTGTGGGGTGTCCTTCACCTCATCCACAAATTTGGCCAGGCTGTCGGTGAACTGCCCTTCGGCAGTTGTCTTGCGAAGCTTCCACATCGTGATGGCTTCGCGCAGTTGGTACCCTGTAGTCTTCATAACGAGCTGTCTATACACCGACGCCACGGACTTTTACCCTTAAATGTTGGTCCGGCGTGTAAGTGCTGGAATTTCCAGTAGGTCATGGAGGAATCGAACCCCTGCGCCACCGATTGATAAGAACGGCGCCGGCACACCATCCGGCTTAGGCCACGACCCGTAGTGGGACCTGTGGGGCTCGAACCCACGACCTTCGGCGTGTAAAACCGACGCTGCTACCAGCTGAGCTAAGGTCCCTATTCAATTTATCGGAGCAGTTAGAGGTGGCCCCCCATAGGAAGAGTTTGCCGTTAAGACGAAAGTATACCGATCAACAGTTCATCGAAGCCGTGGAGAGCAGTCAATCGATGAGGTTGACCTTGAAAAAGCTGGGCCTTCAGCCCGCTGGAGGTAACTACAGTCAAGCAAAGACACTAATAGCTGCTTTAGGGTTATCCACCTCCCATTGGTTGGGGAAGGCCATCCATCGTGGGAAGACCCTTGGACACAGACCTCAACGTCTCTTGTCGGAAGTGCTAGCTATAGGCAGTGACTACAATCGGGGCGAACTGAAAAAGCGGCTAATTCGAGAAGGTTTACTGAAACCCATTTGTGCTATCTGTGACATCAATTCTTGGTTGGGCAACCCTCTAGTTCTTCACCTTGATCACAAGAACGGGGTGCACAATGACAACCGACTGTCAAACCTTCGCCTCCTCTGTCCGAACTGTCACTCCCAAACGGAAACATACGCCGGAAAAAACTGTGGTGCTCGCCGAGGGAGTCGAACCCTCACGCCTTGATAGACACTCCATTTTAAGTGGAGCGCGTATGCCGTTTCGCCAGACGAGCGTGAGTCAGATAGCCCAGTCGAAAGTTATCTGGCGAAGGTCGACAGGCGTTCGCCGTTGTCGCAACTTCACCGTAACCCCTAAGATGACGAAGCCCGTCTCGAGCCCGGGAAACTCCCCGGGAGCCAAGATGTGCGTCACCTGCACAAGGATCTCTCGCTCGGAGTACTGGCCCCCGAGAGGAGCGTCAATATTCCGACGACACACTGTGCAGTGAATGTCTGCACGCGACGTCTGAAGCTCGTCAGTATCGGACTTCCACGTGCACGCACCGGCATGTACCGGTACCCACTCCCGCAACCGAAGATGGTCCGCTACCTTAAAAGCTCGGTCGTTACGACGAAGCTCATAGGGCTTCACACCATCCCAGATATCCTGGAACGCTTGGGGCCACGTTTTCAGTTCGTGTGTTGTCATGGTCGGCATAGGGGGATTCGAACCCCCACGTTCGTTAAAACACCGGAACCTAAACCCGGAGCGTCTGCCATTTCGCCATATGCCGTTCAAACAAGAAAAAACCGAAGGCAGCTCTCGAGCCGCCACACGCAAGAAACACTTGTTATTTTAGCCCTATTGAAGCCATGGCTACCCGAATTTTGATCGTGGAGGACAGTCCCACCGACCGCGACCTTCTGCGCTACCTCCTGGAGGATCAGTTCAAGGACGAAGCGAAGTTCCGTGAGGCCAACAACCTCGCGACTGCGTTCAAGTACTTGGAGCAAGGGAACATCGACTGCGTTGTGCTTGACCTTCAGCTACCGGACTCGGCTGGACGCGAGACCTTCCAGAAGATCAACGAACGCTTCCCCGACATCCCGACGATCGTGATGACGCACAACAAGGACCGCACCATGGCGATCGACATGATCAAGATGGGTGCCGCCGACTATGTGCTGAAGGACTTCACGAATCCCGAGGACATCTTCCGTCGTATCGTGTTCGCGGTCGAGAAGCACCACCGTACCGTTCGCATGCCAGCCGAGAAGGCTAAGGCGGTGCATCAGTTGGAACGCGCTCAAGCCAACATGGTCACCGCCCACAAGAGCGGCGAGCACATGGCGATCCAGAGCACCACCCTCGAGACCACGACAGCTGTAGCCGATATCTCCAGGAAGATGTTCACGGAGCTTCAGACGATCACCAACGAGCTGGCCAAGAAGAGCGCTCGAGACGAGCAGACCAGTAAATCGGTCGAAGCCTTAGAGGCGGAGATACTCAGGGGTAACGGGGCTCGCCCCTCCATGCGGTCCCAAATGGACATGCTGAACCACCGTGTGGAGCAATCAGAGAAGCGCTTCTCCGACTTTCGTGAGCTGACGGACAAGAACATCCGAGAGGTCCGCTTGGAGGCGAAGTCCAACGAAGATGCTCAACGGTTGTCGGTGGTTCAGATCCATCAGACGCACATGACCAACAAGACTAAGATCCTGTTGGGCATTCTGGGCCTAGTGGGTGCAGTCGCAATGGCGGTCGCCACCTACGCAGCAAGCCACGCGAACAACAAAGACGTTCCCGTAGAAGGGAGGTAACGTGGAAACCCGCCTGCGGGCCGCGTTCGACGACTCCTTCGTGGCCCAGATCATCCTGTCTCCCTCAGGGGACATTCGGGAGGTCAACCACCAGGCTTGCCGAGTCCTTCACCGATCCCGGGAAGATCTGTGCAAGCTCCACCATCAAGACATCACGGCCGATGAAGGGCAGGAGCTGTTCGAAGGGCTAGCGTTAAAGTTCAACGAGCACCACTTGGTGAATTGGCAAACGGAGCAAAAGTACCTCCGCAGCAACGGGTTCATCTTCTGGGCCAACGTCAGCGTTTCGGCCATCCGCAAAGACAAACAAGTCGTGGGGCTCCTGCTCCAGCTTCAAGACATCACCGAGCTACGTCGAGCTGAAGGGGACCTCCAGAGAAACAACGATGACCTGGAGCAGTTCGTGTACATCGCTTCCCACGATCTTCGTGAGCCCCTCACCTCAGTGGCGGGTTTTGCCTCACTGCTGAGACGACGTTTCGGGGACCGTTTCGATGACGAGGGTAATCACTACCTCAACGAGATCCTCGATAGCGCCAAACGGATGGAGCAGAAGATCGACGACCTACTGGAATTCTCCCGGGCCGGCCGATCAGGCGTTATCCAAGGGACCTTCCACCTCGGGGCCGCAATCGAAGAAGCGCGAAGGAACCTCGTTCGTCGTATAGAAGAATCCTCGGCGACGTTCGAAATTCAGGACGATCTGCCAACCCTTCAGGGTGATCGTGGTTTGATCGCCCAAGTGTTCCAAAACTTGTTTTCAAACTCCATCAAGTACAAGGGGGGCGACCCACCGCGCATCAGCGTTCAGGCCGAACTCTACGACGACAACTTTTGGCTCATCACTGTCAAAGACAACGGTATCGGCTTCGACATGCAACACAAGGATCGGATCTTTGCGGTGTTCCAACGTCTGTACACAGTCGAAGAGTACCCGGGAACAGGCATCGGGCTCGCCATCGCCAAAAAGATCGTCGAACGACACCAGGGCCGTATCTGGACCCTCTCTGCTTCAGGCAAAGGGTCCTCTTTTTTATTCACCTTGCCTAGTGCGCCACAGACCTGACGGCCATGCCTGAAATCAACATCCTGCTGGTCGAAGACAACAACAACGATGTGCGCCTGGTGCAGGAGGCCCTCAAAGACTCCAAGATCGAGCACACGCTACAGGTCGCGACCGACGGTGAGATGGCCATGCAGCTCCTCTACTCGACAGAGTTTAGACCGCATATCATCCTGCTGGACCTCAACTTGCCGAAGAAAACTGGCATCGAAGTCCTCAAGGAAATCAAGCGGGACTCGAGCCTTCGGCCCATCCCCGTCATCGTGTTCACGAACTCGCGTTCGGAAGATGACGTGGTGCTCGCCTACGCCAGCTACTGCAACGCCTACGTGCGGAAGCCGCTTGGCTTCGAAGGATTGCTTGAGATCCTCAACCGCATCGGGCAATTCTGGTTCAGCACCGCGACTTTGCCCAAACACACGTCCCTCGACTTGTCGATGCCGCCCTCCTCGGCGGACCCTCTCGATGATGACGACTAGCACTTCCGGTTGGACTCGAACCAACATGAAACCTGCTTCGAAGGCAGGTGCCCATCCTTTAGACCACGGAAGTAATGGCGTCCCTGGAGGGATTCGAACCCCCGTTGCCGGCTTTAGAAAGGCCGCGCCTATCCACTAGACTACAGGGACAAAAGGGCTCCCCTCCCCGGCGTAGGGAAGAGATTATTCGGGTGCCCACCCCGGCGCAGACTTACCTGCGCTACCGTGGGTCGCCTGCCAGGTGAAGGAGCCGAAGCCCCTTGGGTCGTAGTCGCAGGCTTTGAACCTGCTTCTCGGATCTCTCGCATCCGCGGTGGTACCAGACCCACCCCAACTACGACCGCCACACTTTACTCTTTCGAGAGGTGTGGCGAAGAGGCTGTGGCCTCTTGAGCGAGCAGCGGGGATCGAACCCGCGACATCGGCCTTGGGAAGGCCGCGTTCTACCGCTGAACTATGCTCGCAAACTCCAGGACCGTTGTCAGGCCAACCGGCGATTCTTAAGAGGGTGCTTCGTCGAAGTCAAAACCCCGGAATGGAAGGTCCCAATGTCTCACTTCCTGACGAATCCTGGAGAGCGACACGATTAATTACGTCGTGCCTAGGAGAGCGAACTCTCCTGTGCGAGTGGCGGGAATCGAACCCGCGAGACCCTCGTTGGCAACGAGGTGCCGTACCACTGAGCCACACCCGCATGTTGCTGTTTTCCGAGAACGTCCGGTTCGTCCTCGATTCACGTGGAGGGCCATACAGCCAACCCAGTGTCCACCGGCCTGGTTCTTATCCAGGAGTGAGACTCACGCTAGGGTCTTGCGACCCGGAGCTGGTGAAGGGAATTGAACCCCCAACCTTCGCAGTACAAAAGCGCTGCTCTACCGTTGAGCTACACCAGCAAGTTTTCAACTGACCTTCTTGTAGTGGTCGATGAGAAGCTTCACGTATACCGCCACCACTTCACTTACGACCAATCCTCGTTCTTTAGCGACAGCGTCAATCTCTGCCTGCACGTCAGGGCGTAACCCCTCGTACAGCTGAGCCCGGTCTTCGTGTCGCTCGATGTCGAGCCCTCGCGACTTAGCTAGCTCCTTCAGCTGCACAAGAGTTGTCTTACCCTTCGTAGTGATCTCCTTACGCATCAGAGAAATTCCAGATAGTGCCCAAGCCCGGCCGTCTTCACAGGGTCGGCGTCGAACGAGACGCAGCTGCCGTACTTCACGATGCTGAGTTGGCGTGCCGGCCCTGTATGTTTCTTGTGCTCGTACGTCTGAGCCGCACAGGTGCCCCAATCGTTGTTGGGGGTAAGAAAGGTCCCGTGGACGCACAAACCGCACACCCGCTGAACCTTGTATGGAAGGTCCCGAAGAACCTGGAGCTTGTTGACGTCCACGTCCTGATCTTACACCGGAAGGCGGACGTCCGTTCCCCAGCCGTTGAGGCGCTCCTCGAAGGGCTCCCACCACACCCATTGTAAGCCGATGCGTACAGGGAACCAGGCAAACTTGCGCTGCCAGGCACTAGTGTCTCGGGCTGGCCATTTCATGGTGGGGCCTACTTTACCTTTACGGGTATCTCTGGAGGTATGAACATCCCCGTCTTGAGGACCAAATCGTAAGTGACGGGGTCTTTCGTTTGACTGAAGGATCGATACAACAAGACATCGGCCATCGTCCCCATACTCAAGACTACCCAAGGCCAGGGGCCAGGAAGGAATGCACAGAACATTCTCATTCCGAGGTCGATTGCTAACAGAAAACGAACGTTCTTAGGGAGCACCACAGCATGGGCCAGCAACGCAACCGTGACAAAGGCGGTCAACCATAAGGGGGCGCGAAGGCTAGCCGCTAAAGCAGCTGTCGTCGTTACAGGAGACACGAACAGCAGGTCGATCAAAACTCGATGAGGGGCTCCCGCCTGCACACGGAGCACATAGTCGGTGGGCTTCCTCAACTTGCGAAAGATATCCCCTAAGCGGCGACCCCCCAAAGCGTAGTACACACCCAAAGCTCCAAGCACCCCTACGACCGTGGACCCTGTGCCCATCACCCAATGGCTGGTTTTCAAAACCCACGCAACAAGCAATGCGGGCACATAGAGTAGCAGCGCTTCTCGAGACCCTGCGGCCAAAAAGGTAGCGAGCCCGAGCGCCCAGACATTCTGTGCTTGAACGGCCCACACCCCCAAGAGGATTGTGAGGGCCCCTGTGGTGTCCTGAAGCGCTTTCCGTCCTAACAGAAGGGACAGAGGCGACCCTGCTACAAGAAGCGCTACGGGCACGCTACGGGTGATGGCGAAGGCCACCCAAGCCGCCAAAGCTCCTGAGCCTGAGGCGACCCAAGTCAACGTTCTGTAAGGGACGGGTTTCTTTCGAAGGACCGCCACGAGGACCACACAAATCGCAAAGAAGACGTAGCGGGTCGGGGGAATTTCTAACTTGGGCCTCGTGAGGAAACCCTCAACAAGGTCTTGGTATGCTCGACCTGGCCTCCAACCAGAGGCGAAACGCATGTAGTGCCCTTCGTCAGGGGACGCGGACGTCTGACCCCGGTTGAGGTACACCCTGTACACGAGAGCTGCGACAAATGGCAAAAGGCTGAGCAACCACAGCATGCCCAGCCCCTTACACCAAACACCAGTGGAATCGAAGGGAATCGAACCCTTGTCTCGGCGATGCGAACGCCGCGTTCTCCCGCTGAACTACGATCCCGAAGTGGCCCCTCTTTCGGTGGGGGCCCGACCCGTTTAGCCTCGTCTGTTGACGTGCGCTCGACGCCAGCACGGCCGACACATATAGTGTTGACCTGCGAACTGGCATGCGAGGACACAGAATTTGCACCACATCGCTATCACCTCCTTTCGTGAAAGGAGGCAATTACGGGGGCTTACTGTACCTCATGGGTCTTCTTCCTTGTACTTGGCCCGCAACTTGGGCCATTCGTCTTGCAGGGCTCTCGTTACACCGCGGAGGATGAGCCGACCGTTAGCGGGGGTCAAATTCTTACGGATGCGATCCCAGGTTCCCGACTGTTCGAGCAGGCTGTCGATCATCTCCCCTGAGGGCTCGGACCCGAGGATCCAGCCGCCGCTTCTCTTACCCAACTTGTCGGCCTCTTGCAAGACCTCATCGGCCGTCTGCTGCATGAACGCCCGCACTTCAGTGGGAGCGTTGTAGTAGCTGGCGGTGCCGTCACCGCCGTCCGATACGTCTTTGGAGTTGTACTCGTGTCGGAGAACGTCCATCAAATGGGTGGCCTCGTGAATGATGACCGAGAACAGCTCGTCCTCAACCTTGTCGAGGTTGTCCAGTAGGTCCTGAACGCGGGCTCCCGCATTGATGTACAGGTTCATCGCCAGCTTGTCGCCAGGGGACCGACCTCGGAAGCGGGTCGTAACAGAACCTCCCGCTACCCAACGGCGGGACCCCCAGTCTTCGAGCGTCTGGAACTGAACCTTGACCGGAACCTCTACTCGAGCGCCCTGAACATCGTTCGTGAGGTAGGTGCCGACAGCCATCACCCAGCCGGAGCGGTAACCCCTAGCGTGATCGATGGGTCCCTGCATGTCCTCAGGCCGGAAACGGAGCTGATCCGGCAGCTCTTTGACGATCCGCTTGGCGAGCTTCAGCGCCTGCCCCTTGTCGACGGGGATGGGCCGGGTCGCTCGGCGATCGTACGTGTACATCCACTGGGGTGAACCGAAAAGGGGATTACAGCGGCAGATGGAGCTGGCGAGGACCAGAAGGGGCCGGGGGCGGCTCTGGAAGGGCCGCCAAAGGCTCCGCCCTCCGAGCGATGCCATATTCCAACCTTCCTTCCCGAAGCTCTTCTAGGAGCTGCCGGCGGCCCATATGGCTCACCAACAGCTCTTGAATGCGGCGGGCCTCTTTCGTACCTCGAGCCCGAGCCGACTCTCTGGCCGTTCGAGCCGAGATGGTCCAGGTGATGGAAGGGAAAGCACTGTCGGCGGTCGCGTAACCCCAAGTCGTCCCTGTAACGGAGGTTGTGGGGATCAAGCTCTCCCGGGTCCGCAGCTGGTACAACCGGACCGACTCCAGCAGCTCGAAGATGTTGTCGAAATCCATCACACCAGCTCGTCGTCACTCAGAAGGCGGGACCACGCTGAGGCGGTCTCGGGAAGTTGAGGGTCTTTGGCTATTTCGTTCACCGTTTGAGCAACCAAAGAAGGGCCGCTCTTGGTGAAGAAGGCTTTTCTAAGCTTGGGTACAGTGGGATCGCCCGGGTACTTACCCGGCCAAAAGTCCTTGTACACGTTCGCAACCTTGACCTCGAACTGAGCAAAGAACTCCAAATCAGGGTCCTCAGTGTCGAAGTCGGTCAGATGAAAAATAAAAGCGTCGGTGGTGTTCTCCCAAGAGGCTGTCCAACCGGTGGCACGACGGAGACGCCGCATATCATCGATCATCTCCATCGCGTCACGGTACCGGTAGGTGCAGTTGTTGACCTCACTCGGGACTATCTTTTGAGGGAGCTTCACTTACGGGAAGTCTACACCAAGATCGTCGGCGCTTACGTGCTTTACGGCTATGTCCGCCACACACGCAGCTCTTTCGGCTTCGGTTCTCAGGGTCCCTGACGGTGGACCCACAAGCCCGTTTCATCGGACCTCCGCGAGCTGCTCTCGCCCGGACAGTCGATGGGCCTTCTCTTGTTTAGTCAGCAAACGCCCGTTACGTCTGCCGTCCGTGGTCCTGAGCATGCACATGCCGCAGCACCCTTTGATACCCGCTCTTCGTCGTTTTCGTCGCTTGTGATGCATGAGATCTCCTTGCCGGCGTCACCGGCGTGGTCGTGATCTCAGGCGCGTAGAATGGGCGAGGCATCAGAGGTCCAGCTCCGAAACGTCCAGCTCTTCGCTGGCAATCTCCCCCGAGAGGAGCCGATAGGCGGCCTCAGCCAAAATTTCTGGCGTGGGGTCGGGACCGTCGAACAGCTTCACGGGAGGGGTGTCCCCAAAGCTGGGGAAATAGTTGGGGAAGAACTTCACGTCAACAAGGCCATGGTTGGCCCGTTGATCGTCGACCCAAGTCTGGAGCTTCTCGATGTACGACATGTTCTTCCTCTTCGAGTTGGGACAAGCTGGGGAACAAGGATTCGAACCTTGATTGGTTGAGTCAGAGTCAACCGTCCTGCCGTTAGACGATTCCCCAATCAATAGTCGTAGTGGCTGCGCTCTCTGGGTGGGTCCATCCTATAGGACTTCAGCCACTCCTTGTTGGTCTCGCTGTGGGTGAACTTAGAAAAGGATTCCCAAGCATCGTCCCGACCAACGCCCGGCTCCTTGCGGACGTGCTTGTCGTAACCCTCTCGGACCTGCAACCGATGGGGATCCGGGAGGTTGTCCTCGACGAGCCTCAAAATAGGGGTGGGACCGGATCCTGGAAAAAGCTCGTGTTCCCACACACTCATCCCGTAGCCGCCAAACATGCCTGAGCTGAACATGCTGGTCAGCAGCCGACGCTCGTCCACCAGTTTAAGGACTTGCTGAAACTCTGTCCACTGAAGGGTCCGACTGGCCTCAAGCTTGATCCGCCCCTTGCCGGCCCGACGCTCGTCCACCGTGAGGGGAGGCCAAAGCTCTTCATTGAGGGCCTGGAG